>Ga0065165_1003371_pt1 | contig 11329 bp, 18 predicted proteins | sample AraplaMF_Cvi_mMF_FD_63813 | JGI IMG/M metagenome (GOLD analysis project Ga0065165, IMG submission 63813) | Arabidopsis root microbial communities from the University of North Carolina, USA - plate scrape MF_Cvi_mMF (version 2) (version 3) | ecosystem: Host-associated > Plants > Roots >... | reverse complement strand
ACGGGCAGGCAAAGCCGTTGAAGCGCGTTATCCCGTCGAGCGATTGCCGGCTGGTCACAAAACCGCGGCATCCATTCCGGCCGTCGATGCTGGCATCGATCTCTTCAATGACACCCACGCTGCCCGTTGACGGATTGGCCCAGGCCAGCGCGGTTGCGCCGACAGGACCACGTCCGACGGTATTTGCAATCACTGCTTGATCGGCCACCGGCGCAACCAGCGGCACCCGTGCGAGCGGCGTCTCAAGAGGCTCAACTTGTGAACATGCCGCCGGAGCCGCACCCATAGCCGTGATGAGATGCTTCGGATTCATCTGCTGGATAAATCGTTTCGCCTTCTGCATTGCACGTCACTTTTATTGCGATGGCTTATGAGTAACCGACCACAACAGTCGTCGGCAATCTAGAAGATGACGATGACCTACCCAATTCCGGTTGAGGTGTCGAATGCCATGACCCAACACCCACAGCGATACGATCCGCGGGAGGCCCTGAACGAGAAGTAGCCCATGGTTACAAAATGTCGTGTGAAAACGCCTTGCAGCGTGGTTGAGCTGGAGGTGCTTGGTGGGACCGCGCGGCCTCAGCGCGAACAGAGGAATGGGCGAGAACAGGCCCGCCACGCGATCCCGTCATAAAGACTTGTATACGATCAGTTTGTTCCGCAACGTCGATCGATTTCGCGACATGGTTGTCGATCAGGGCCTGGGGTAAGATGTTTCGCAGCGAAATCGGTGAGGGTGGCCGACTGTTAAACAGGTGCTTGAGCACTACGACCAGTAACGACGCTTGATGGATTTTCGCGCAGACGTCGGCGTGTGGAAAAGAACTTAACCTTCTTCAGTGTAGCTGTTTATAGGCTCGGCAGGCTGCTGGCGATGTTACCATGGAAGTGCGCCACGCGATGGCCGTTTGCCGGCACTATCCCTTTTCAGTTCATGAATGGTCGCCACAACCGAGGCCGCGAACATTGTGGCAATCAGGGCGCTCAAGATTGTCAGCAGAACGAACATCGAGCCTCCTCTCGTTCGAGAAGATAATGGCTGCTTCACATAATTGTTCCCCTGCGCGTTTTCGCCTGTCGGTTCTCGGTTCGCCTTAATGATCGCGGGGAGTGGCGAGCAGTCACGTCGCACGAAGTGATATGCGTACGGCAGCGGACAGTTCCCCGAATTTGGGGAACATCGATGCCCCTCGACCATTGGTGCGGGGAAACATCGCAAAGAGGAAGCAACATGGTCACGATGGTCGGCGAGGAATCCAGTATCGAAGAGCTGGTAACGGATCTTATCTCTCTTGAGCACGACGCGATCGCTGTCTACGAGTCCTGCATGGCTCGGCTTGACAACAAGGAGCTCGGCGCACAAATCGCAATATTCAAACAGGACCATCTACAACACCTTAAGGTGCTTACCGAGATGGCCCGCGAGTTGGGTGTGCAGGCGCCTACCGGAGGCGATTTGAAGAAGATGCTGACGACTGGCAAGATCGCTCTCGCGGAAATTATGGGCGATGTCGCCATCCTTAAGGCGATTAAAACGAACGAGGACGATACCGTCGCCGCGTATGAGCGTGCAATCCGGCACGAGGATGCCATCCCGGCCACGAAGGCGTTTTTCATGAGTGCCCACCTGGATGAGGAACGTCATCGGGCATGGATGAGCACGACGGCGGACACACTATCTTGACTGCGCCACTTCAGAACTATGTCCTATCGAGCCCGGGGACGGCGACCTGATCGACGTCGACCGCGGTCGTCTCGTTGCGGGACGCTCGGTCAGAATGACAGCGAGCACCATGTGAGCGCCAGCCTTGCCATGGGACCGAGCCTGGCTTACCCGTGCGCTGCGCGAGAAGGATAGACGGCTTGCCAGGTTCGTCCAGGCAGTTTTTCGTGCTCTGGTTCCGCGGCAGTAAAACGTCCGGCCGCTGCCGCTACAGAGCAATGTAACTGTTGTGACACCAATAGGGATGAACGACATCGTCTTCTTCTAGTGCCCCAAGGCCGTTTGCTGCTGGCGATCCTAGGGCGCCGGCTTCAAACCCTGCAAGGCAATGCGGGTCAAGGACGAAGGCATCGGCCCATCAGCGTCCTGTTGAGTTATGATCTCGACGAGGAGGACCTCCGGGATGGTCGCGAATTGAGCTGGGAAAACGATTATTACAATGTTCAACCTTTCATGAGCACCGTCGAAAAATTTATGGGCGACGGAGATAACCCTGACACATGCACGGAAGTTTTGAAATTTGGCTTGGGTTTTCGATGCGCGAACGGCCGTGTTTATCTCAACATGCGGGGCCGCCGACTCCAAACCAAGATTGTGATTGGGAGGCGCTAAGCTTGTTCAAACATATTAGGATGAGTTGGCCACTCTTGAGGCGACGCTGCAGCCCTCCGTAAACGCAGTTCCTGGGACGCCGATCACTGAATAGGCGACAAAAGTCAATGTGGGGATAGCACCGGTTACGTAAGATCAACGGTGAACGATAACCTGTGTCCCCGGCTGCACCATCTCGTAGAGCTCCTCTACGTCTTGGCGATACATCCGAAAGCAACCGCTCGACGCGTTGGTCCCAATGGACGAGGGGTCGTTGGTTCCGTGGATGCGTAGCAGCCCATCGGCAAGATATATCGCGCGCGTGCCAAGAGGATTGTTCGGGCCAGGTTTGACGACCGCAGGCAGCTTTGGGTTCTTCTGACGCATGCTCGAAGTCGGTCGCCACTCCGGATGTTCTTTCTTCGAGACGACCCGGGTCGTTCCGTACCATTGTTTGCCTTCACGACCCACGGCGATCGGATAGACGTACTGCTCTCCCCACGGTGTGGTGTAATAGAGAGCGTGTTGACCTGTAACGATCACGATCGATCCTGTCGATCTGGTGATGGGCGCCCGGTTTGGCGCCAGGTTTCGGTAGCGGGGACGTGGCTCGTATATCGGCGGCGGTAGGTACGGGCTGTACGGCTCGTCGTATCCGTAGCCGCCATAGTCATCATATCCGTCGTAAGGCGCATACACCTGAGCGTCTGACGGAACGGCGCTCAGCAAGAGAGTGGCGACCAGAATAGCAAGAAGCCTCATAATCCTCATCCGCTTGTTAAACAAGCACTATTAGGACGAGCTCTGTGGCGGGACTATGTCAGCGCCTTGCCACCTCCTGGACTGTTGCATGGCGAAAGGATTGAACTCGAATCGGTCAGCACGCGAGCATGCCTACGCCTGTCTCAGCGAAAACGGCGAGGCGCGCGGAGGCTCTGGCAGAGGGAGCGGCCCGGCGCGGCTATTTGGGTGCATTCGTTCCTCGGATTTCACCGCGACCTTAGTACAAAAGCCGATAGGATGTTTGACCGACGCTGTGTCGACACTCACCGCCCTGGTCAGCCAGATTGGCGCTGACATTTACGGATGTCTGTGCTCATGGTCGGGTGAGGAGATGCGGGTCGTCGAGCATGATCGCGTCCGGGTCTGCAATGGCGATTTGCTTCAATCCCTCCGCATCGACCAGGCCGACAGGGTAGCGCGGATACTCCGGCAAGGGCACATCACGCGGCTGCCCCACCATGACCGCAAGCCGCATGCCAGCGCCTCTGATCGAAGCCGCACGTCCCGGAGACAGTTCGCCCTGCCACAGACGAAACCAATTGGCGCCCGCCTGCGCGGCGCTTTGGTGCAGCTCCGGATCGCTTGCAAGCGCGAGTATCGCAATGTCGGCTGCGGTGTCTCGGGCTGCTTTGACAAGAGCGATGTCACGAAGTCCAAGGAGAGTGCGCCCAGCCGCGTCAGCGCGAGAGATTTCCGCGAGGATTGAAGGCAGATACGTCCTGTCCATCAGCTTCACATCAAGCAGCAATCCGAGTGGCGCGGAAGAAGCTATCGCCTCCGCCAATGTCATGATCGCCGGAACGAGGGATTTCAACGTGCGGAAATCGATCTCGGCCACGCTTCGTCGATCGCCACAGAGCCGCTGCAGGTCAGCGTCGTGAAAGTTCACGAGGATCCCGTCTCGGGTAATGCGTACGTCGGTTTCGATCGCATCTGCATTTGCCTTTTCGGCGGCGCGAAAAGCTGCCCTGCTGTTTTCCTGCGCCAGCAGGGCGCCGCCCCGATGCGCGATCACAAGCGGCTTCTTGAAGACGCCGAGCCAACGATTGACTGCCACTACAAAGCTACCCTTGCCAAAATCTCGTGGCCTCTGTCACGTCCCGACGAACCACGCGTGGCTGTTATTGCCGATAAAGACCGCGGTGTTAAGATGATTGAGGTGCTCGTCTGTTGACATGCCCAACGCACCCGCCGTGAACGCGATATTCGGTTCGTGTGTTTCCTTCAATATCGTGAATGGTCGTGGCCGCGCCGATGAGGGAAAGCCGGGTATTGCGCATGTGTTAACCACGCCGGCCTCGGTAAGTTGGTCTTTCAGACGGCTGGCTTGGGGAAAAATTACCGTTTGTTTCAGGGCATCGAGATCATTCGTCCGCTATCGTACTGCCGAGGTCCAAGGCTTGTGGTATGAGGTCGGACCTTCCATATAACGCTTGCCACCCAACATCGCGCAAACCTCCGCAGCGGCATCCGCCGGTCTCTGCGTTGACGGTCTGCGCGGGGTGAGAGGGCCGCTCCCTTCCTCGAGGTCGAGCGCCCTCGGAAGATTTCGAGACGCTCGAGGTCGAACCGGCAACGATGGTGGTGTCTTGTTCTGACGCCATCTTATGCCGCGCAGGTGCGAGCAGGTGAACTCCTTTTTTCCTTTTCTTTCGGGCTATCGGTCTAGAGGCGGTCTATATGCGTCGCTCTGACGACGACCTCCTGTTGGCGGAAGCGAAGTTCCAAATCCTGGCGGTAAGAATGCCACCACGCGTGATCGATGTCGCTGGTCATGACCTCAACCACAACGATATGGTCGCGTTCAAGGTAGCCATCATTCTCCCAGATGCCTTCTGCTGGGGCGTTAACATGGAGCGTCGCTCCACCAAACCTCTCGGTAAGTTCGTCGCGCACCGTCTGAAGATTTGTGCGGCTTCGACGCGAGCGTATGATGGGCAGCAGGATCTCGATCAAATAAGGCATGGTCCCCCCAACCACGACGCAAGCCCGTGGTTCCCGACCGCTGGCACCTGAAACCCCAAGGACGAGCCAACGCTGGCGCGGGCAAATGTCATCTGGGCCGGCGAGGAAAGAGCAGGGTGTCGCTTTTTTGCCTTGGCGCCGAACGCTTGAGCAGGCGGTGAGCAGCCGACAGTTGTCCTCATCGACAACATGTCCCTGATGGAATTGATGTTACGCCGAGGATCACCGGCTTTGTTGAAGAACCGGCTATCCGCGGTGATCTCGCCCAGCCTTACGCCTCGATCGCAGACACAGGTTCGGAACAGCCGCGACGATCGGTTGACCGGTATCGAGACAGCCAGGATCTGATCGCAAGGTTGCGGCAGAGGCTCCAACGGGTTTCCTGTAACTCTCTCAGCAAATTAACGTTGTTTTAACTATGTGACATACGCCGCTCGTATCCTCGTGTATAAAGTTGCTTTCAATACATGGGTGAAGGCATGGCAGCGAATAAATATTCGGCCTTTGCGCCGGTCGGACTGAAGTTCCGCGACGAGCGACCCTTCGTTGTCCTTCGCACACTGGCCGATGTGGCGCGAATTCTCATGCAGGACTGGCCCCTGGACGACGGCGAGGACTATGTTGTCGCCATCAAAGCCTGCGCCGACGCTCTTATCGGCGCAACAAGCCCGGAGGAGCTGACACAGGCGCTGCTTCTCGCGGCCAAGGAAGCCGATATCTCCGCGTTCGCCCTGGTCCACGACAGAAATCTGGAAGAAGCCTTTTCGGGCGACCGTCTGAGCGTGCAGGGCTGATAAGCCCTTTGGGCTATCGCCGCTTTATAACGTTGTTGACACTTGCCCGGACGTGGAACAAATAGGAAACATTCTAGATGACAGAAGGAGGCCGCGATACTCGACAAGATTCAACAGCGCGCCAAAAGAAAGACCGCGTTCGACGCATGGTGGGAGCTTCAACCCCTCAAGCTTCGCCAAAACAATGATGTAGATTTCGCGCGGCGCTGCTTTCGCGCCGGACATCAGGTTGGCGCCCGCCCGCCAAAAACGAAATACACGTTCAAGACCGGCAAGTTTCTGGTCTCAGTCTGGGCCCCGACCATAAGGGAAGCGCGCAAGGCGGCTCAGATCGAACTGAATTTTCGCGTCGCCGCGGGCGGAGGAATACCGCCAAGGGCTGGCTGGAAGCTCATCACGGTGAAGGCCGGCGATGCCTGAGATTCATCCGCTCAAAAGGCTACGGTCTTGGACGGTAAGAGCAGCGGCCGCCCAGGGACAAATCATTGTCGTCACCTGCGACTTCTGCCGGGTCACTCACAATTACCTACCAGGTGATCTTGAGACGCTGTGTGGAAACCTGTCCCTCGACCGGCTGCTCGGCAGGTTCAAATGCGAAGGCTGCGGCAAGAAGATATATCTGCGAATGACCCTTCACATCCCGCATGGGAGCGAATTCGGCTCCATGAAGATCCGGCGCCTGACGGGCGTGCGCACGCTCATTGTCCCGGTATGGTCGGAAGACATCCTGCGTTAGCGCATGCCTTTGGAACCAACGTCCGCGCAAACTGCTGAATCCGATTTTGGCGTGATCGCGCTCAAACGATCGCCGGTCGAGCTCTCCGATCGAACCGCACTAATCCACGGCTCTCAGGGAGGCCAGGAACACTGACTGCCATCATGTAGGCGAACTATCTACCAGCCGCCGCGTCGCCTCAGTACTTTCAGTGAAAAAGACCTTGGCGAGCCGACTTCTCCACCAGCGCCTCGGCGGTTCCGATCAAACGACCAGCCCTCCCTAAAACAAGCGCACCTTGATCGCCGAACGCGATCTCTTGCGATATCGCTTCGATGGTGCGCGCCACGTCGCCAAGCTTCTCCGCCAGCTCTGACAGCTCGGCTCGTTGGGCCTGGCGTGCGAGGCGATGAAGACATTCGGCATATCTGGAGGCCACCATCATACGTGCGCCTATCTGGCAGGCGCCTTCGGAACTGGCTGTCAGCCTACCTTTCTGCCTTGTGGTCATCACGGCCTCCATGCATGTTTGCGGCTGACATCAGCCGCGCCGTCCTCGCCCCACATATGGTCGTCTACAGCCATCAGCGCGTCGAGGATATCCTGGCAGCGGATAGGCTCTCTGACGCCCGGGGGCAGCCGAAGGTCGGGCCGCGAATCCACCGCGAAGAGATCTGACGCCCAGGACGCCAGAATGGCTCGCTTCTCGCTCTTATCAAGAGCTGTGGCGAGCACGTCACGCGGGTGGTCGTAGCGCTGCTGCGTGTTGAGACGGCGCGCAGACACCGCGTCGCATGTTGATGCTTTTCGAGATCTGTTCCTTTCGATTGGCATGTCTTTGCCTCCTAAAAACCTTCAGCAAGGGAGTGAAAATCTCCAGGTGCAAATGAGATTGTTGCACCAATTTCGCCGTTCAAGGGGGGCAAGCCAGCCAGCAGAAAATTTTTCGGCTAGGGGTCTTGAATCAGAAAATCGGGCAAACCAGATCAATTTGCGTCGGCCGCCTGATGAGGGGTCGACAGGGCGGAGCCGACGGAATTGGCTCCTTCATTCCAACTCGCTTTACGGAGGTTTTGGTCATGAGAAACGAATTCGACTTCGCACCCTTGTTCCGGTCCAGCATCGGCTTTGATCGGGTCTTCAATCTTCTGGCAAACTCCCAGCGTTTGCAGTCCATCGAAACCTGGCCGCCTTACGATATCGTCAAGAGCGGTGAGGACAGCTATCGCATTCAGATGGCGGTCGCGGGCTTCGGAACGGAAGATCTCGATATCATGCAGGAGCGTAATGTCCTGGTCGTGAAAGCCCAGAAGGCGGAGGAAGCCGGTCAAGGCGAATATCTTCATCGCGGCATCGCAGGACGTTCCTTCGATCGTCGCTTCGAACTTGCCGATCATGTGCGCGTGGAAAGCGCTGGCCTCAAGAACGGCCTGCTTACCATCGAGCTGAAGCGGGAGGTTCCAGAAGCTATGAAGCCGCGAAAGATCGCGATCGGAGGCGGCGGAGACACGCAGGCGCCCCTTCAGATCGAGGGTGAAAAGAACGCAGCATGATGTTGAAGGGGCGCCAAGGCGCCCCTTCTTCCCGAGGCTCCTCAAATGTTTGTGGGCACTTCAGTGTAAGTCCCAGTGCGTTGCAATTGCCGTGCGAGTGCGTAAATCGAGCACGATTTCGGCCCTGGCGCGCGGGCCTAAAGCGAAATGTTGCGATGGATCGATCAACATCTTAGACCTTAGCTCGGCTGGACCATGCTCGTGGAGGATGTTGACACGGGGCAATGGTCTCAACCTGGCGCTGCGCAACGCAACAGTATTACTGGCGTGTTCCAGTGTTCCGAAAGCCATTAGGTTTATCAACGCAGCGAGCCGACCGATGATATTATCGACCTGGGTTTGCGCAGCCATTCGTGAAAAAAAAGGCCTGCCGGGGTGGTGGCAGGCCAAGTTCTCTGATTGCGGGAACGGATCCCACACGTGTTTGATCATGATTCTAGGCAGGCGCGGCGCTTGGTGCGCTATCGTACCGGCCTAGGCCGGCTCGGAATGGTCGTTTTCAGGAGCTTGGCGCACGCACCGCATCTGTCCACACCGAGCTTGCGCTGCGTGACAGATGGAACGTAATGACAACCTTGGAAATCCGCCGGTCCTTCCGGCGGGTTTCAGAAGAACAGCGGGTTAGTCAAGGAGCTGCTCTTCAGCTGAACGTTATGGGCGTTCAGCAGTGGGAAATCTAAGGGACAGGCGGCGTTTTCCAGCAGCTCCAGAGGAAAATTCAGCCTAGGTGACGGCCAACAGTTCCAAATTCTCGCCCGCTCGATCGGCTAGCCCGGGCGTCAACCAGCACCAGCGACGGACAGTGGCCTGGCTCCGCTCGCGTCTATACGAAACTCGCGGACCGTTGGCGAGTGCGGAACCAGGACTGCTTGTCGAGCTTTCTGTTCCCAAGAAAGGAGAGGCACAATGGCTAATCCCTCGCAACCACTGGAATCCATGCGCGCGCATCCCGAGCATGACGGGATTATTGCCACGCACTATCTTGCTATCTGGGAGAGCTACGAAACTCCTTCGGAGAATTTGCTTCCGAACGCTCGGGACATCATCCTGGATTTTCTCAAAGTCGGGCGCGCTCAATTCGCACTTGCCAGCTTCATCGCTTTCGATGGCAATGCTCCGGTGGGATCCGTTTCCTGCCGACTGAATACCAAAAGCTATCCAGTGGTCTTAAAACCGCAGTATTCGAAGGAGGGATATATCTGGAGTGTCTTTACCGATCCTGCCTATCGCGGAAGAGGCGTAGCCCGTAAACTCGTTGGGATGGCGGTGGAGCACCTGGAGAAGCACGGATGCAACTCTGTCGTCCTTCACTCGTCGCAGGCGGGCAGACCGCTCTACGCCGGGATGGGATTTGAACTTGCCACAGAAATGCGTCTGAAGTTCGAGGCCGCCTTGGCGCTCTCGACTCAGGCTGCGGACTAGAGGTCGGCGCGCTATTACGTCACCCTGCAAACCACCCGGGCCGGCGTTCAGGAATGGCATTGGCGAGCGCTTCCCGGACACCCGCATGATCGAGATTCGTGCCGTAAAGCGGCGTGTCGGGCTGCTGGAGCCACGAGTCCGCGAGAGCACCGGCCTCTACGCCGTCGAAGCCGATATCGTCGATGATCTTCATGCGCTTAGCCTTGGCGGCCGAAGGCGATGCGGCCTGGATACCCGTTTCATGGCCCCGTTTCTGGGCAGCGTTCCGTTTCTGTCTTACCGCGGTGCGGGCTCCGGCGGCAACAGTTGTCGAGCGGGCTTGCTACTGGCTGATCGCCCCGGATCGTCCGAACCAGACGCCCACCAATGCTGCAAGCGATACTATGACCAGAAAGCCGCTGACGACCAGAAGCACTGTGCTCGGGATCTTCCTGACATCTGGTTCTGGCGGTGGCGGGCCAGGGCGGAACTCCCTGATTACAGCGACGATGAAGCAGAAGGCGCTGAACAGGACGAGAATGGTGCCCGTCGTCACAATAAGGAATTCCGGTACGACCTCGGCGAGAAGGGCTTTTGCGCCAATTCCACTGGCGAGCGCCGTTAGCCCCGTTCTCATCCAAGCTGCATATGTTCGCTCCGCAGCGTAGACCGTACGATCTGCCGCAAGCACGGTACGCCTGTCTGGACCTTGGGTGTCTTTTTCGCTCATGGCTCCGGCGGAGCCTCTATCCAAGGGCTACTTGCGACGCGGTTCGCGTTACGTCGCCCGGTCGGTGGCGGGCTGTTCGCGACGCGGCAGCGAGGAAATGATCGAGATCGACGCGATCGGCGCCGAAGCGGACGATATAACGGAGAGCCTGCTCCGGGCTTATCTGATACTTCTCAGCAAGCTCCTCGGTCGTGTATTCACCTTCATTCATAGCGCTTCTCCTTCGTTGAGAAAATTCCTCCCGGTTGAATGGGTTCCCTGGAACAGCCTTCCCAGCATGTGTCGTGAGCAAGCCTGTGGGCAGAGCCTCCCGTAGAGGGAACACAAAGGCGCCCTGTTTGTTTCGAAGCGACAGCCACCATCGGAATTCTCACGCATGACAATCAACGCAAAGCCCGCGCAGTTCCCGTCCCGGAAGCTGCCGGTAATCACGGCCTGGCTTCTCATTGGCTGCTCTCTTCCGGCCTGTGCAGCCGAAGCCCAGTCTTCAGGTCCCTCAGACGCTCTCTTTCTTGTCCAGATCGTCGTCCTGGTCGTCGTCGGTAGATTGTTCGGCGAGGCGATGGTGCGCATCGGTCAGCCTTCGATCATGGGACAGATCATCGGCGGCATCCTGCTCGGTCCTTCGGTATTCGGCTTTCTCCTCCCCAGCGCCCAGTCGGCAATCTTTCCTGACATCGACACGCAAAAGGCCATGACCGATGCGGTGGCACAGCTCGGCATTTTGTTTCTGCTCCTGCTCGCCGGCATGGAGACCGACCTTTCGCTGGCGCTCCGGCTTCGCCGTGCTGCAGCCGGCGTTTCGCTGACCGGCATCGTCGTGCCGTTCACGCTTGGCTTCGGCCTCGGCGAATTCCTGCCCGCAAGTTTGTTGCCCGACCCCGACGCAAGACTTGTCACATCGCTTTTCCTGGGTACGGCGCTGTCGATCTCCTCGGTCAAGATCGTCGCGACCGTCGTTCGAGAAATGGACTTCATGCGCCGCAATGTCGGTCAGCTGATTGTCGCCTCCGCCATCATTGACGACACAATCGGATGGGTGATTATCGCCGTGACCTTCAGCCTTGCGAA
>Ga0065165_1003370_pt1 | contig 11331 bp, 12 predicted proteins | sample AraplaMF_Cvi_mMF_FD_63813 | JGI IMG/M metagenome (GOLD analysis project Ga0065165, IMG submission 63813) | Arabidopsis root microbial communities from the University of North Carolina, USA - plate scrape MF_Cvi_mMF (version 2) (version 3) | ecosystem: Host-associated > Plants > Roots >... | reverse complement strand
TGCGCGGCCTCGTCCAGGCCTGCCGGATGGACGTGCCTGCCGCGCTCCCGCGCGCGCTCGCCTGCCTCGTCGGCTATTTCAGCTACGAGACCGTCGGGCTGGTCGAGAAGCTGCCGCGCCCGCCGGCCAATCCGGTCGGCGTGCCCGATATGATGTTCGTCCGGCCGACGGTGATCCTGATCTTCGATCGCCTCGCCGACACACTGTTCCTCGTCGCGCCGGTCTGGCCCGATGCGGCGCGCGGCGCCGACGCGCTGGTCGATGCCGCAGCCGAGCGGATCGACGCCACCGCCGCCCGCCTCACCACGGCGGCCTTGCCTGCGCCGGTCCGTGCCGATCCAGGCGCGGTCGCCCTGACCCCGGTGCTCGAGCCGGGCCGCTACGGCGCGATGGTCGCCCGCGCCAAGGAATACATCGCCGCGGGCGACATCTTCCAGGTCGTGCTCGCCCAGCGCTTCACCACCCCCTTCGCGCTGCCGCCGTTCGAGCTGTACCGCGCGCTGCGGCGGGTGAACCCCTCGCCCTTCCTCTATCATCTCGATCTGCCCGGCTTCGCGCTCACCGGGTCGAGCCCCGAGATCCTCGTCCGCGCTCGCGACGGCGAGATCACCATCCGCCCGATCGCCGGCACCCGCCCGCGCGGCAAGACCGCCGCCGAGGATGAGGCCAACCGCGCCAGCCTGCTCGCCGATCCCAAGGAACGCGCCGAGCATTTGATGCTGCTCGATCTCGGCCGCAACGATGTCGGCCGCGCCGCCGAGGCGGGCAGCGTCAGGGTCACCGACAGCTACACGGTCGAATTCTACAGCCATGTCATGCACATCGTCTCGAACGTTGTCGGCGCGCTGCGCCCGGGCAGCGACGCGCTCGACGCGCTGTTCGCCGGCTTCCCAGCGGGCACGGTCAGCGGCGCGCCCAAGGTCCGCGCCTGCCAGATCATCGCCGAATTGGAGCCCGAGACGCGCGGGCCCTATGCTGGCGGAGTCGGCTATTTCTCGCCCGACGGATCGATGGACAGCTGCATCGTGCTGCGTACCGCCCTGGTCAAGGACGGGGTGATGCACGTCCAGGCCGGCGCCGGCATCGTCGCGGATTCGGACCCGGTCTATGAGCAGCGTGAATGCGAAGCCAAGGCCGGCGCGCTGTTCGCGGCGGCGCGCGAAGCAGTGGCCCGGGCCAGCGAAGCAGGTTTCGGCCAGTAATCAATCCTCCCCCGCTGCGCGGGGGAGGATAACCGTCAATCCTGCGGCGCCGTCACCCGCGCGGCCTTGGCCTTCTGGTCGAGCCGCTCCTGATACCATTGCCGGATCGCCGCGCGCGTGCAGCCGGTCTGGCCTCCGGTGCCGACCGGCGAGCAGCTGTTGGGCAGGCCGGCGCGGTTGAACTGCTCGACGCTCTCGACCCGGTTGGTCCAGGCCTGCGCCGCCGCGCCTTCGTCGGGCTGGTTGCGGAAGCGCTTGGGGATCCGATAGGGCGATTCGCCGGCATTGGCGCAGACCACGATCTCGTCGGGATCCTGGGCCTTGGGGCATTGCTCGTCGCCATAGAGCAGGATCGAGCGGACGCGGCTGGGCGGGTTCTGGGATTCCTTGGGTTTGTCCTGCGCCCCGGCGGGGCCGGCGATCAACGCGGCGAAGAGCAAGGTGGAAAGCATGAATACTCCTGTGAACACCATCAACGCCTCTGTGTGCCTCGCGTTGCCGCCCCATCATGGCCGCGCCAAGGCAATTGTGGGCCGAGACAATTGTGAGATCGCGCGAAACGCCTTAACCGGACCTGCATGATCCTCGTCCTCGACAATTACGACAGCTTCACCTGGAACCTCGTCCATTACCTGATGGAGCTCGGCGCCGAGGTGCAGGTCGTCCGCAACGACGCGCTCACCGCGCGCGACGCGATCGCGAGCAACGCCCAGGCCTTCCTGATCTCGCCCGGCCCGTGCACCCCGAACGAGGCCGGGATCAGCCTCGATCTCGTCGCCGCCTGCGCCGATCTCAAGAAGCCCCTGCTCGGCGTCTGCCTCGGCCACCAGGCGATCGGCCAGCATTTCGGCGGGCAGGTCGTGCGCGGCGGGCTGATGCACGGCAAGACCTCGCCGGTCGAGCATGACGGCACCGGTCTTTTCGAAGGGCTGCCCTCGCCCTTCACCGCGACCCGCTACCATTCGCTGATCGTCACCGACATTCCCGACGATCTCGTCGTCAACGCCACCGCCGCCGACGCCTCGGTGATGGGCTTCCGCCACCGCGAGCTGCCGATCCACGGCGTCCAGTTCCATCCCGAAAGCATCGCGACCGAACATGGCCATGCGATGCTCGCCAATTTCCTCAAGCTGGCAGGGATCGACGCGAAGGCGCTCGCCTGACGCGGACATCTTGCGACAATTTCTGCGCGTTCCTGCAATCGTCGCGCGACATCGCGCCGCCATTCCCGTCGCATCGCCCGATCCGGGCGCAACGGAGAATTCAATGAACCAGAAGCTCAAGCTCGCCGGCGCCGCGCTGGCCGGCATCGTCGCCACGGTCGCGGCTGGCGGCATCGCCATGGCGAGCATGGACCACGGCCTCGGCCGGATAGGCCGCGCCGACACCAACAATGACGGCCAGGTCACCCGCGCCGAATGGGTCCAGGCCGCCACCGTCCGCTTCGACAGGCTCGACGCCAACAAGGACGGCAAGCTCGTCGCCGACGAGATGCCGCGCGGGCACGGCCGCGGCGGCCACGGCCATCATGGCCCGCACGGCGACGGTCCCAACTGGGATCAGGACGGCGCAGCGCCCCAGCAGCCCACGCCGCAACCCGCCGCACCGGCATCGCCGGCGCCGCAGAAGTGACGCGCCGGGGCGCCCGCACCATCCGGTCGGGCGTCCCAGGTTCGTGGGTCCGAAACAACCGCTATCGTCGCGGGCGCTGAACGTCTGAAATTAGGTGGAAAGCAGCTTGTCCGCTATCGGGCGCTAGGCGAGTGATGCAGCCCTTAGGCCGCTCCAAAGTCTTGGGGCGCTTCGCTGCCATCCGGGTAAAACATCACGCTCTCAGCGGTGTAGATTGCCAGCTCGATGCCGGCACATTCCGGGATAACCTCAATTCTCAATGCCGAGCCGTTCCCATCGGACGGTCGATCGGTCGGATCGTAGAGCAGGATTAGCTCTTCACCGGGGTTCAGCCGGTAACGCGCCGTGGAAAGTTCGAGATTCAGGAAGATCGGCGACCGAGTCGGGTTGGCAAAAGTCTGCTTGAGTTTAGCCATGTGCCAATCGCTTCCGAAGTGTACCGACGCTTGAACGGCCGCTTGCCGGCATCATCGCCCGAACGGCGGATGTCCGCAATCGGGGCGTTTGCAGACGGACTGGATTTCGTGAGTCTAAGCCCTAGTGCGCGGTGCAGGTCATCGGCACCATCCGGCCGACGGCATAAGTGATCGTCTTGCCCTTGCCGCGGATGCTATAGCGCGGGTTGGCGTACCAGTAGCCCGATCCCGTCGGCTTACGCTGCAGCACGATTTCCTCGTCACTGCTCGGGTTCACGATCCGCGCGGTGTCGCCCGAATATTCGACGATCATTCCCGGCGCACGATCGCAGGCATAGGTCACGCGCAAGTCGGTCATCGCTGGCGGCTTGTGCGCGCAACCAGCCAGCAGCCCGAGCGCGACCATCGGCAACAGCGTACGCATCCGGCTTCTCCATTCCTCGTCACCGGCTTCCTATCGCGTATCGCGGTCTTCCGCCACAGCCCGGCTTGGCCCCGCCCGCAACAGGATTTGCTCGACTCGCGCGCGTCACCCCGGAATAGAAGCGCGGTGACTGTCTCGACACTCCTACCCGACCCCTCCTCGCCGCTGGCCCGCGAGAGCGCCGCGCAGGCCTTTGCCGACATCCTCGACGCCAATGTCGGCGAGGAAGCGATCGAGGCCTTCCTGATCGCGCTCAGCATCCGCGGCGAGACCAGCATCGAGATCGCGGAAGCCGCACGCGCCATGCGCAGCCGGCTGATTCCGATCAGCGCGCCGGAGGGCGCGATCGACGTCTGCGGCACCGGCGGCGACGGCCACCACACGCTCAACGTCTCGACCGCGGTCAGCCTCGTCGTCGCGGCGTGCGGCGTTCCCGTCGCCAAGCACGGCAACCGCGCCGCCTCGTCCAAGGCTGGCGCCGCCGACACGCTCGAGGCACTCGGCCTCAACCTCGACCGCGCCGCCGCGCGCGCCGAGGAGAGCCTGCACGAGCTCGGCATCGCCTTCCTGTTCGCACAGCATCATCATCCGGCGATGGCGCGGATCGGCCCGTTGCGTCGCCGCATCGGCCGCCGGACGATCTTCAACCTGATGGGACCCCTCGCCAATCCGGCGCACGTCACCCGCCAGCTGATCGGCATCGCCCGCCCCGATTACGCGCCGATCTATGCCGAGGCGCTCGCCCAGCTCGGCGCGACCGCCGCCGCAGTGGTGTCGGGCGAGGAGAGTCTCGACGAGCTGTCGACCGAAGGCGCGAGCATCGTCGTCAATGTCGGCTGCGCCCGCCTGCCGTCCCGTATCACGCCCGAGGATGCCGGCCTGCCCCGACACCCGCTCGCCGCGATCCGCGGCGGCGATCCCGAACACAATGCGCTGGCGCTGCGCCGCCTGCTCCGCGGCGAGACCGGCGCCTATCGCGACGCAGTCCTGCTCAATGCCGCCGCCGCTTTGATGGTCGCCGGCCACGCCGACAATCTGGTCGACGGCGTCGAGGAAGCCGCCGAGGCGATCGACGGCGGGCTTGCCAATGCGCTGCTCGATTGCTGGATCGCCTTCGCATGAGCACGATCCTCGATACCATTCTCGACACCAAGCGCCGCGAAGTCGCCGCGCGCCGCGCCGCGCCGGTCGTTTATGCCGATCCCACGCCGCCGCGCGGGTTCAAGGCCGCGCTCGACGCCAAAGTCGCCGCCGGCGGCTTCGGCCTGATCGCCGAGATCAAGAAGGCCAGTCCGTCCAAAGGCCTGATCCGCCCCGATTTCGATCCGCCCGCGCATGCCCGCGCTTATGCGGCAGGCGGCGCCGCCTGCCTGTCGGTGCTCACCGACCAGGAATATTTCCAGGGACATGAGGACTATCTGATCGCCGCGCGCGCCGCCTGCGACCTGCCGGTGATCCGCAAGGATTTCATGGTCGACCCTTGGCAGGTCGCTGAATCGCGCGGCATCGGCGCCGATGCGATCCTGGTCATCGTCGCCGCGCTCGAGGACGGTGCAATGGCGGAGATCGAAGCCGCCGCGATCGAGCAGGGCATGGACGTGCTGGTCGAGGTCCACGACGCGGACGAGCTCGAACGCGCGCTCCGCCTCCAGTCGCGCCTGATCGGGGTCAACAATCGTAACCTGAAGACCTTCGAAGTCGATCTTCAGAAAACCTATGAGCTCGTTCGCCACGCGCCGAAGGATTGTACCTTCGTCGCCGAGAGCGGCCTCACCAGCCGCGCCGACCTCGACGCGATGGCCGAGCACGACATCCGCTGCTTCCTGATCGGCGAATCGCTGATGCGCCAGGACGATGTCGAGGCGGCCACGCGGGCGCTGGTCGGGTGAGGGGGTCGATCCAAATCTCCCTCTCCCATCGGGAGAGGGAAGGGGCCCGCCGCGAAGCGGTGGGAAGGGTGAGGGTCGAGCCGCGCCCTGCCCTACCCTCACCCTTCCGCGGCTACGCCGCTCCCTCCCTCTCCCGACGGGAGAGGGAATGACCCTCACCCATCTCGACGAAACCGGCGCCGCCCGCATGGTCGACATCGCCGGCAAGCCCGTGACTGCACGCGAGGCAGTCGCCACCGGCCGCATCACCATGTCTCCCGAGGCCGCCGCCGCGATCCTCGCGGGCAGCGTCCAGAAAGGCGACGTCCTCGCCACTGCCCGGATCGCCGGCATCATGGCCGCCAAGAAGACCGCCGAGCTGATCCCGCTCTGCCACCCGCTCCCGCTCACCCGTGTCGCCGTCGATCTCGCCCCCGACGACACCGGCGTCACCGTCACCGCGACCGCCGCGACCGAAGGCAGGACCGGCGTCGAGATGGAAGCGCTCACCGCCGCCAGCGTCGCGCTGCTCACGCTCTACGACATGGCCAAGGCGCTCGATAAGGCGATGGTGATCGACGGCGTCCGCCTGCTTGCCAAAAAGGGCGGAAAATCGGGCGACTGGGCCGCCTGAGCGCTCGAAATTAGGGATTCTACAACCGCGACCATTAACCCGGCTTTCAATCCCTTTAAGCAATGTCCCCCCACGCGACCGAGTGGGAAAATAGTAAATGATTCAAGCACTCAGGTCCGCGACCGTCTTCTCGCTCTCCGCCGAGCGGCCGCGCGCCGTGCAGCATCAGCCCGATGCCCAGGCCGCGTTCGACGCCGCCTTCCTGGTCAGCGAGTCCGAACGTTTCCCCTGCTCGCTCCAGCGCCTGTCCTCGGCCGGCGCCACGCTGCAGATCGACGCCCAGCTCGCTTCGGCCGAGCCGATGCGCCTCGAAATGGCCAGCGGCCAGACGATCGCCGGCAGGATCGACTGGTCCGCCGACGGCGAGATCGGCTTCCTGTTCGACGAACCGATCGACATCATCAGCACGCTCGCCCGCACCCTCGCCAACCTGCCCGCCGAGCGCCGCAGCATGCCGCGCGTCGAGATCCACCAGCTCGTCGCGATCCGCAGCGGCAATAAGGTCGAGCATGCCCGGGCGCGCAACATCTCGCAGGGCGGCGTCGGCATCGACACCAAGCTCGAGCTCGCGGCGGGCGACGCCGTCCAGCTCACCTTCGACGCGCTCCGCCCGCTCGACGGCACCGTCCGCTGGGCGCAGGACGGCCATGCCGGCATCGCCTTTGCCGAGGAGCTCGGCTGGCAGACGTTGATGCCGTGGCTGCGGCACGCCCAGCGTGCCCAGGCGAGCCCCGCCCCCGCCGCGCCGGCGCCCACCCCGCTCCATCCCGAGGGCGAGGGCATGATCCCCGACAAGCATGCGATCCGCCTCGACGCGCCGGCCAGCGTGCGCGAGGGCGTGCGCTGGTGGAATGCCCGCGTCCGCGGCCTGACCGCGCATCTCGTCGAGCTCGAGACCCGCGCGGTCTTCGCGCCGGGCGCGCAGCTCTGGGTGTCGCTTCCCGAGATCGGCGGCGGCCCGGCCAATGTGATCGAGGCGGCGCACAACCGCATCCTCTGCGAATTCCGCCTGCCGCTGCGGCCCTACGATCTCAGCCTCGTCAGCGGCGGCGCCGCGCCGCGCTGATTGCCTGGCGGCGGGGCGTCAGGTCGCGTCGCCCATGCCCGCCTCGATGAACGCGATGAACGCGTCCAGTGCTTCGAATGCCTCGGGCCCTGCGGCACCCACCACCAGGCAGTCCCCTTTGGCGGCCCCGAGCATCATCAGGTCCAGGATATCGGTCGCGGCGCCCGGATTCTCCGGCGAATCCTCCTTCCAGATATAGATCTCCGCATCGAACTTTGCGGCTAGCGTCACGAGCTTGATGCACGGGAGCGAATCGAGCCCGCGTATGTTGACGATGCGCGCCGAGCGCTGCCAGACGGGATAGGCGGGCACCAATTCGGCGGCGCTTCCGAGCAATGGCACGGCATCGCCGACCTGACGCCGCAATGCGTGCAGCGCCGCATTGCGCACTTGCCCGCGCGCGTCCGAGCGCGCCGCTTCCTCCAGCGCAGCAATCGCCTTGTCGGTCTGGTTCTCCGGATGACCGAGACGATAGGCCGCCTCGATCGCGGCTTCCGCGTCCTCGCCGCGCAACGCCGCGATCTTCTTCGCGACCAGACTGGCGCGACCGCGGGGGATCAGCGCCAGTGCCGAGTTCTGGATTTCCCGATCGGTCGACTTCGCCATCGCGTTCAGCAGGCGCTTGAACGCGGCGGGGACCGGCGCGAGCTTCTCCGCGGACTGGCCGAACCGTCGCCATAGCTCGGGGCGTTGCAGAACGAGATCCGCGAACGTCGCTAGGTGTTCGAAAGCGAGGAGCGGCCACAAGCCGGGAACCCAGAGCAGGACCCGGACCGCCTGATAGCGAATGCCCACCTCCGGATCGTCGAGCAGCCCGCCGAAGGGCGTGATCGCCTGCGGGAAGCGATGCAGCTTCTTGTCGAAGAATTTTATGCCGGCACTGCGGACGTCCGAATAGTCATCGCCGAGCGCGGCCAGGGCATGATCGACCGCCTGATCGACCGGCATGGCTTCGCGACGCAGGAGATAGGCGTAGGCGCGGAGTCGAACCTCGCAATTGGGATGCGAGGCAAACCGCGCGGCGATTGCGGGACGGTCCGCATCCAGCGGCCACGCACCAAGTATCCGCTTGGCGCCCACTTCCTGCATATGGCCGTTGGATTCTTCGAACACGCTGTCGACCAGCGCGCGCCGCGCGCGCGGCGACAGGTTCTCGAAGGCGCACAGCATTTCCTGCGCATGATCGCGCTGCACCGGGAAGCGGCTCGTCAGCAGATCGAGGAGCAGGTTCTCCTCCGCCACTTCCGGATCGTCATATCCCATGCCCCGCAGCAACGCGGCGATACCCTCGTCATAGGATTCGAAGAGCCGCACGGCCTGGAAGTCGCTCAGCGTCTGCCCCGGCCGAAACGGCCATCGCGGGATTTGAACGTCATCGATCAGGACGGGGATGAACCAGCGCGCGTCATGGGGACGTAGCCGGAGTTGGTCGAGCGCGAGCGTGAGCTCCTCGTTCATATAGGTCTGCACGCGCTCGATCGAGGATTCCGAGAAAAAGGCGATGAAGAACGCGCCGGAATCGATGGCGCGCGCGATCGCATCCTTCCAGAACGCGCCCGCCTCGAGGTCGTTACGATCGAGCCAGACCTTGACTCCGTTCGACCGCAGCGCGGCCGCTACCCGATCGACGACTGCGCTGTTCTCCCGGACGTAGGACAAGAATGCGTGCGCCATCGTGCCAGCTCCACTGGCGAATATGCGCAGCACGGACTGGATTGCCAAGCGACTTGGCCCGGCGCCGGTCGGCATGCGCCGCCCTCGAGCACGGCGAGGCCTTGCGCGCGGACCGCTTCCAGGCACAAGGCTTGGCCGATGCCTGCGCTCCTCCCTCTCGCCGACGCCTGGTCGCGGCTGTTCGCGCTCGCACCGCCGCTACCGGTCGAGCGCCTGCCCCTGACCGACGCCGCCGGACGCTGGGCAGCGGAGGACCTCCGTGCGCTTCGCACCCAGCCGAGCGCCGATCTCTCGGCAATGGACGGCTACGCGATCGCATTTGCCGGCCTGCCGGGCCCGTGGCGCGTGATCGGCGAGAGCGCCGCGGGGCGCGCCTTCGCGGGTGCTGCCCAACCCGGCGAGACCGTCCGCATCTTCACCGGCGCGCCACTCCCGCCGGGCACCGACACAGTGATGGTGCAGGAAGAGGCCTCCCGTGAGGACGCGCTGGTCCGTCTCACCGGCGAAGGTCCGGCAATCTTGGGCCGCAATGTCCGCCAGCGCGGGCTCGACTTTTCCGAAGGCGACCTGCTGATCCGCGCCGGCGAACGCCTCAGCCCCGCGCGGCTAGCGCTCGCCGGCGTCGCCGGGCATGGCACGGTCACCGTCCGCCGCAAGATCCGCGTCGCGATCGCCGCGACCGGGGACGAGCTGGTGCCGCCCGGCGCCCCGGTCGGCGACGCCCAGCTCCCCGAGACCAACCGGCTGATGCTCGTCGCGCAACTCGCCGGCCTGCCCGTCGACATCCTCGACCTCGGCATCCTGCCCGACCGCCGCGAAACGCTCGTCGATGCGTTCCGCACCGTCGCGGCCGATCTGTTGGTCACCAGCGGCGGCGCCTCGGTCGGCGACCACGATCTCGTCCGCCCCGCGCTCGAGGCCGCAGGCGCGACGATCGATTTCTGGAAGATCGCGCTGCGGCCCGGCAAGCCGGTGATGGCGGGCAAGCGCGGCGACATGGTCGTGCTTGGGCTGCCCGGCAACCCGGTCTCGGCGTTCGTCACGGCCTTGCTGTTCGTTCGCCCGCTCGTCGCGCACCTCGCCGGCGCCGCCGATCCGCTGCCACGCACGCGTCTCGCCACGCTCGGCGAGCCGCTCGCCGCCAACGGGCCGCGCGCCGATTATCTTCGCGCCGAACTGGTCGACGGCCGGGTCCGCGCCGCGACGCTGCAGGACAGCGGCATGCTCCGCACCCTCGCCAGCGCGACCTGCCTGATCGTCCGCGAACCGCATGCCCCCGCCGCCCGGGCCGGCGACTCGGTAGAAATCCTCGACCTCGCTTGACAAGCGCGCGGAACATTGCATAAACGTTCCGTGTCTGTTCTGGACAGGAGGATTGCGATGCTCACGCGTAAGCAGCACGAGCTCATCTGCTTCATTGCCGATCGTTTGGCCGAGACCGGCGTGTCGCCGTCGTTCGAGGAAATGAAGGAGGCGCTCGACCTCAAGTCCAAGTCGGGCGTGCACCGGCTGATCAGTGCGCTCGAGGAGCGTGAGTTCATCCGCCGCCTGCCCAACCGCGCCCGCGCGCTCGAAGTGCTGCGCATGCCCGAACGCGGCGGCGAGGCGAAGAAGGTCCCGGCGAAGGGGCCGCGCGTCGAGCCAGGCGTGTCGCCTGCCGCGCCGCCTGCACCGGCCAATGACGTGGTCGAGATCCCGCTGCACGGCCGCATCGCCGCCGGCACGCCGATCGAGGCGCTCGAAGGCGCGTCGATGCTGCCGGTGCCTGCTGCCCTGCTCGGCTCGGGCGAGCATTATGCGCTCGAAGTCGCCGGCGATTCGATGGTCGAGGCGGGCATCCTCGACGGCGATTACGCGCTGATCCGCCGCACGGAGACCGCCCGCGACGGCGAGATCATCGTCGCGCTGATCGACGATGCCGAGGCGACGCTGAAGTATTTCCGCAAGGAAGGCGCGATGATCCGGCTCGATCCGGCCAATCGTGATTACAGCGCCCAGCGCTACCGCCCCGATCAAGTGCGCGTGCAGGGCAAATTGGCCGGGCTCCTGCGCCGCTACTGAGTGGTCGGCGTGGCGGATGGCGTAGAGCGCATCGTCGAAAAGCTGCTCGCGCGGCACCGCCGGGACGCGGTGCTGCTCCATCGCTTCTATCCGCCCTCTGCCGCGCCGCGAACCAACAGCAAGTTTGGCGGCCTGCCGCGACTGCCTGACTCGCATGACTGGCCGCGGACCGCCGATGGCGTCCCCCTCCATTTCCTGGCCCAGATCGACTGCGCCGACGTGCCTTTCCGGACCCAGCTCCCGCCTGCCGGCGTGCTGTTCTTCTTCGGCAGGGACGATGCCGGCCAGCATTGGCCCAGAGACCGCCCCGCCTCGGAATATTGCCGGGTCCTCTACGCCGCGGACGCGTCCGCG
>Ga0065165_1003369_pt1 | contig 11333 bp, 14 predicted proteins | sample AraplaMF_Cvi_mMF_FD_63813 | JGI IMG/M metagenome (GOLD analysis project Ga0065165, IMG submission 63813) | Arabidopsis root microbial communities from the University of North Carolina, USA - plate scrape MF_Cvi_mMF (version 2) (version 3) | ecosystem: Host-associated > Plants > Roots >... | reverse complement strand
CTTGATAATCGCCATAACAATTTTCATGGGTCCTATCCCCGCTTGGGCCCGGTCCGGACGTGGCCGGGCGTTTCTCGACTGGTTCGCCACGAGGGAGAAGTTCACTACGCGGGCACAGCCGGGACCCTTAGAATCAAATGCCGTGCCAGATCGGGCGGATTGCCTAACGGACTATGAAAACGGGGGTTTTCGCGTTTGACGCGTATTGCGGTGCAGTGCGCTATTACGTCGCGCTCAATACGTGATCACGACTGATCAAAAAGAAGGCACGACAAGCTGCCGACACAATGTTGCTCACGCGTCGGGCAGACGAAAGGTATCTTATTACGGCGATTGCTTACGGAAGGGCGTTGCCGCGCCGCGAAATATCCGGCCGCCCGCGCTCCTGCTCATCGGATACGCGCAATCGTCCAGTCAGCCTGTGCAGGCAAGGACTGACGGTAGCCGGCTGAAACCCGCCTGACGGTCCGGTCAGGCGGCGTCGCGCTGCGCAAAAATCCTGTCGACCAACCCCCATTCCACCCCTTGCTGCGCGGTCATGAAGTGGTCGCGGTCCAGGGTCCGCTCCACCTCCTCCTCGGAGCGCCCGCAGTGCTGCGCATAGAGCCGGATGATGCGCCGCTTGGTCTCCTGCATTTCGTTGGCGTGGATCAGGATGTCGGAGGCCTGGCCCTGGAAACCGCCGAGCGGTTGATGCACGTGGAGGCTGGCATTGGGCAGCGCGGCGCGGTGACCGGGCTCGCCAGCCATCAGCAGGAACGAGCCCATGGAGCGCGCGGTGCCCATGCACAGCGTATGAACCGGTGCCTTGATGAACTGCATGGTGTCGTACATCGCGAGCCCCGAGGTGACCACGCCGCCATAGGAATTGATGTAGAGATTGATCGGCCTGTTGGGGTTCTCGGCCTCCAGGAACAGCAACTGCGCGCAGACGAGGCCCGACATCGCATCATTGACCTCGCCGTTGAGGAAGATGATGCGCTCGCGCAGGAGGCGCGAATAGATGTCGAAGGATCGCTCGCCGCGGGCGGATTGTTCGACGACCATAGGGACGAGCTGAAGCATGTCGCGCATCGGCGACCTCCATGTCTGCGGGTGCTGAAGTTGTGTTGGCGTTAGGCGGCTGCGCGCATCAGGCAGCAATTGGTGTTCGCCGGCTTCGGCAGCCTCGTGCCGATGTCGCAGGCTTGCTGGACGATGCGAACGCGGGTGCCGCCATCTTCGTTGGGCTCGATCCGGAAGGTGACCTGGCTTTCGCGAAACGGCGGCTCGGAATCGCGAAGCCGGTAACTCACCTGTTCGCCTGTGACCGATGATTCCGGCTCGGCATCCGCAAGGTCGGAGCCCGGCAGCCAGCGCTCGCGCAGGGCCGGAATGGTCACGGCGCGCCAGACCTTTGCCGGCGGCGCATCGAATTCAAATTCGAGCACCAGCGCTTCTTCGGGATGATCAGGCTTTGCGGCGTCGCTCATTGGTCCAGATCCTTATTGATCCAGGTTCTTATTGGTCCATGTCCTTGAGGAGATCGGCGAGTGCGTCCATGCGCTTCGGCCAGTAGGCGCGGTAGCGCGCAAGCCAGCTCCCGATCGCGGCGATTCCGTCCGGGTCGACTTCGTAGTTCACAAAGCGACCCTGCCGCTCTTCACGCACCAAGCCTGCCGCGCGCAGCACCGAAAGATGTTGCGACATTGCCGGCTGGCTGATCTCCAGACCGTCGCGCAACGCGCTGGCATTCAGGCGGCCGCCGGCGAGCTTCTCAAAGACCCTGCGACGGGTCGGGTCGGCCAGCGCCTTGAAGATGTCGGCTTCGATCATGACAACACATAAGCACATGCTTATGTGCTACGCAAGCCTCTACTCACAAGCCCTTACTGAAGCGCCTCGCCGTGCTGCGAGATATCGAGCCCCTCAAGCTCGTGCTCGCGCGACACGCGCAAGGGCACGAACAGGCCGACCAGCTTGAGCAGGATGAAGCTCACGCCCGCCGCCCAGACGAAGGTGACGGCGACGCCATAGAGCTGGATCAGCAGCTGCTGCGGATGGCCTTCGAGCAGGCCGGCGGTGCCGCCGATCGCGCTGGTTGCGAACACGCCGGCGAGCAGCGTGCCGGTCAGGCCGCCGATGCCGTGGACGCCGAACACGTCGAGCGAATCGTCATAGTCGAAGCGGTGCTTCAGCCAGGTGCAGGCCCAGTAGCACACCGCGCCGGCGACGATGCCGATCACGATGCCATGCCACGGCGCCACGAAGCCCGAGGCCGGCGTGATGGTGCCGAGGCCCGCGACCGCGCCGGAGATCATGCCGAGCACGGAGGGCTTGCGCCGGGTCGACCATTCGATCGCGCCCCAGGTCAGCGCGCCCGAGCAGGCCGCAAGATGCGTCGCGATGATCGCCAGCACCGCGCGCGAATTGGCAGCACCGGCCGAGCCGCCGTTGAAGCCGAACCAGCCGACCCACAACAGGCCGGTGCCCATCACCGCGAGCGACAGATCGAACGGCGAGAGGTTTTCGGTGCCGTAGCCATGGCGGCGCCCCATCACCTTCGCCGCGACGAGGCCGGCGGTGCCGGCCGACAGATGCACGACGAGGCCGCCGGCAAAATCCATCACGCCCATGCTGGCGAGGAAGCCGCCGCCCCACACCCAATGCGCCAGCGGAATGTAGACGAAGATGAACCAGGCGACGGAGAACAACAGATAAGCGGAGAACCGCATCCGGTCTGCGACCGAGCCCGCGACCAGCGCGACCGTGATGATCGCAAAGGTCATCTGGTACAGCATGAACAGCGCTTCCGGGATCGTCTTCGCCGCTGGATTGACGCTGTCCATGGTCATGCCCGCGAGGAACCAGCGGTCGAGCGAACCGATCCAGGGACCGTCGCCGACGAAGCAGAGCGAATACCCGAACGCGACCCAGAGAATCGAGATGATCGTCACGGCGGCAAGGCTCTGCGCCATGGTGGCAAGCACGTTCTTTTTACGCACCATGCCGGAGTAGAACAGCGCCAGCCCCGGGATCGTCATCATCAGCACCAGCGCGGTGGCGACAATCATCCAGGCGGTGTCGGCGGTGTTGATCTCGGAGCCCGCGGCATGCGCCGGCGATGTCATGATCAACGCAAACCCGGCTCCCGCAGCCATAGCAGCTGCGCGGCGCAACAATCCCGCCATGTCGTTTCCCCAGCAGTGATGACGTCGCACGCTGTGGCGTCGTTGCCCGGTGCGATCGAAGTAGACTTGTTCAGGTTAGAGCGCGTCGCTGTCGGTTTCGCCGGTGCGGATACGCAGCGCATGGTCGATCGGCGTGACGAAGATCTTGCCGTCGCCGATCTGCCCGGTGCGCGCGGTCGCGGTGATCACGCTGACCGCCTTTTCGGCGACGTCGGAGGCGACCGCGATCTCGATGCGCAGTTTCGGCAGGAAGTTCACGACATATTCCGCACCGCGATAGATCTCGGTGTGGCCCTTCTGGCGGCCATAGCCCTTCACCTCGGTCACAGTCATGCCGTGGACGCCAATCGCCGTCAGCGCCTGGCGGACCTCATCGAGCTTGAAGGGTTTGATGATCGCGACGACGAGTTTCATGGTCAGGCCTATTCCCCGGGATGCGCCGCGCCGTATGTCCCCGGCGCCGCGTCAATCTGGCATCTTTCCGGGCAAATGGCACAAAAAACTTGCAGATTGAAGCGGAAAAACGTTTGGCCAAGGGCGATCATGTGAACGGCCGCCTCTGTACAGGGCAGCCGTCCATCCATCACAATGCATTTTCGGCATGGATGCTGTGAACCGAAGCGGTGAACCTAAGCGCCCCGGCCGGTACAAAAGTATGTTTGAGGGGGACGCTTCATGGCGAGTTGGTTCTACGCATCCGAGGGCAAGCAGCAGGGGCCCTATCCGGAGGGGCAATTCCGCGACCTCATCGCACAGGGAATCGTGCGCCCGGATACGCTGGTGTGGTCCGAGGGCATGGCCGGCTGGCAGAAGGCCGCCGAAATCCCCGGCCTGATCGGTGGCGGCGGTGTGCCGCCGATGATGCCGGTGGGCGGATCGCCGATGAGGGGTGGCGGTGGCTACGCGGGGAGCGCCAGCGGCGGAGCACTGACGGCTGATTTCAGCGTGTTCGGTCTTCTCGGCCGCAGCATCGTGTTCGTCATCGGCATGCTGCTGGTGATTCCCGCACCCTGGGTCACCGTCTGGTTCTATCAATATATAACGTCGCACATTCAGGTGCCGGGCCGCCCGAATTTCGGGTTCGCGGGCCAGCCGATGGACATCTGGTGGGCGTTGATGGCCAACGCGCTGCTGACTTATGCCGGCGCCACCGGCATTTCCTACGCGCCGCTCGCCGCCATGATCATCAATGCCTTCCTCAGCTGGGTGATCCTGCGCTGGATCGTGGGCAATCTCACCTCGAACGGCGAGCGACTTCCGGTCTCGTTCCAGGGCAGCGCGATCGGCTATGTCGGCTGGTATCTGCTGATGCTCGTCTCGACTATCACCATCATCGGCTGGGCCTGGGTGATGGCGTTCTGGATGCGCTGGATCTGCCGCAATACGGAAGGCACGCGACGCGAGATCGTTTTCAACGGCAGTGGCTGGCAGATCCTGTGGCGGTCGGTGGTGTTCTCGCTGGCTTGCAGCGTCATCATCCCGATTCCGTGGATGCTGCGCTGGTACGGCCGCTGGTACGTATCGCAATTCGCGCTCGTCGAGCGCGGGGCACACTGACGATCAGCTCCTGACGATCAGCTCCTCCGCTCGCGCACGGAGCCTTCCTGCGCGACGGAGGCGACCAGCGTGCCGTCGGGCTTGAAGATCGAGCCGCGGGTCAGGCCGCGGCCTGATTGCGCGCTCGGCGAATCCTGGGCGTAGAGCAGCCATTCGTCGGCGCGGAACGGGCGGTGAAACCACATCGCGTGGTCGAGGCTCGCCGGCATCATGCGTTTGTCAAACAGCGTGCGGCCGTAGCGCGCCATGATCGCGTCGAGCAGCGAGAAGTCCGAGGCGTAGGCGAGCGCACACATGTGCAGCGCCGGATCGTCCGGCAGCTTTGCCGCGGTCCTGATCCAGACATGGATGCGGCCGTCCTCGATCCTCTCGCCGAAGTAGCGGCCGAGCTCGACGGGACGCAGCTCGATCGGCCGATCGGATTCGTAATAGCGGCGGATGAACTCAGGCATCTCGCGGAACATCGGCTGCTTCGCCATCTCCTCCGCCGTGAGTTTTTCCGGCGGCGGCACGTCGGGCATCTTGTCCTGGTGGTCGAACGCGGTCTCCTCATCGGCGTGGAACGACACCATGATCGAGAAGATCGCGTTGCCGTGCTGGATCGCGGTGACGCGGCGGGTCGAATAGCTCTTGCCGTCGCGCAGGCGCTCGACCTGGTAGATGATCGGAATCTGCGGATCGCCCGGCAGGATGAAATAGCAATGCAGCGAATGCGGCAGCCGGCCCTCGACCGTGCGGCACGCCGCGACCATGGCCTGTCCGATCACCTGGCCGCCGAACACCCGCTGCCAGCTCGTCTTCGGGCTGTTGCCGCGGAACAGATTCACCTCGAGCTGTTCGAGGTCGAGGATCGAAATCAGGTCGATCAGGCTTTTGGACATCGCGGTTCTTTCGAAGAAGGTCGTCATTCCGGGGCATCGCGCCAGCGATGAACCCGGAATGACGAGCCGATCATCTCTGGATTCCGGGTTCGTGCTGACGCGCGCCCCGGAATGGCACACTGGGCCAGTTCCGCCCTTGTTTCACCTCACTGTTTCGCCCAGCTATAGTCTGCTAGCAAGACCGAGAATTGACCGGGAAGCTTGGTATGTCGGTACAGGGTAGCATTGTCATTGGCGGCGGCGCATTTGCCGGCCTCGCACTGGCCTTGGCGTTGCGCCAGGGGCTGGGGCCGGAAATTCCCGTCATCGTCGCCGATCCTGCGCTCGCCACGCGGCCGAGCCGCGACCCCCGCGCCACCGCGATCGTGGCCGCCTGCCGCCGCCTGTTCGAGGCGATCGGCGCCTGGGACGACGTCAGGGCCGAGGCGCAGCCGATCCTCGACATGGTCGTCACCGACTCCAAGCTGGAGGACGCCACCCGTCCCGTTTTCCTGAATTTTGCCGGCGACGTCGCGCCGGGCGAGCCCTTCGCGCACATGGTCGAGAACCGCCGCCTGATCGATGCGCTGGTGGTGCGCGCCGAGGCCGCGGGCATCGATCTGCGCGCCACCACGGTCGCGTCCTACGATGCGCGCGCCGAGGGCATCGACGTGACGCTCGGCGACGGCAGCGTGATCGCGGCCAGCCTTCTGGTCGCCGCGGATGGTGCGAAGTCGAAGTTGCGCGAGCGCGCCGGCATCGCCACCCATGGCTGGGAGTACGATCAGTCCGGCATCGTCGTCACCGTCGGCCACGAGCGCGATCACGAAGGCCGCGCCGAAGAGCACTTCTTGCCAGCGGGTCCCTTCGCGATATTGCCGCTATCCGGCAAGCGCTCCTCGCTGGTGTGGACCGAGCGCCGCAACGAGGCTGCGCGCATCATCGCGCTCAGCGACGAGGAATTCCACGCCGAGCTCGAGCAGCGCTTTGGCCTGCATCTCGGCGAGGTGAAGGCGCTCGACAAGCCGCGCGCGTTTCCGCTGTCCTATTTCGTCGCGCGCTCCTTCATCGCCGAGCGCCTCGCGCTGGTCGGCGATTCCGCGCATGTGATTCATCCCATCGCGGGCCAGGGCCTCAACATGGGGCTGAAGGATGTCGCGGCTTTGGCCGAGGTCGTGGTCGATGCCGCCCGGCTCGGCATGGATCTCGGCGGCGCCGACGTGCTCGAGCGCTACCAGCGCTGGCGCCGCTTCGACACCATGGCGATGGGCGCTGCCACCAACTCGCTGAACTTCCTGTTCTCCAACCAGTCGACGCTGCTGCGCACCGTCCGCGACATCGGCCTCGGTCTCGTCGACCGCGCCCCGCCGATGAAGAACCTCTTCATCCGGCAGGCGGCTGGTTTGACGGGCGAAGTGCCAAGGCTGCTGAAGGGCGAGGCGCTGTAGGCGGATGTTTGGAGTGCGCTCGCGCTCCACCCTCCGCTGTCGCCCCGGACAAGCGAAGCGCAGATCCAGGGATGACAGCGGGTGTGTTGCGCGGCCGTCGCGCAACAAACGTAGCCACCCTCAATCGATCTTGCGCGCCTCTTCCGGCAGCATGATCGGGATGCCGTCGCGGATCGGATAGGCGAGCTTGGCGCTGCGCGAGATCAGCTCCTGCTTGGCGGAATCGAACTCCAGCGGCCCCTTGGTCAGCGGGCAGACCAGGATCTCCAGCAATTTCGGATCGACACTGGCTTCGGGGCGTTCGGTGGGCGCGTTCATGATGGTCTCCGGCGGTCGCCTGCCTCTAGCATAGAAAATCGCGGCCGCCCATCGCGACGCTCAAGCCGAAATCATCCGCAGCAGCTCGTCGAGCAGGGCCTGGAGCCGGGCCGCCGGCACCGGCGGGCCCGACAGGGCGAAGCCGAGAAAGGTCCAGTACAGGATCTGCCCGCGGGCCTGTGCGGCCGTCCGGTCGAGCCCGCGTTTGCCGAGCAGCTGCTCGATATAGTCGATCCTGCGGCGGTCGATCGCGCGGACCGAGCCTTGTGCGGCCGGATCGAACGCCGCCCAGTTGCGCACGGCGCGCTCGAGGTCGAGCCGCGCGCCAAAGGACCTGCGCAGCAGCGCCTTCAGCGGCTCGTCGCCGGCCGCCTCGACGTCGGCGATGATCTGCTCCGCCGCGATCTCGCGCCAGCGCTTCAGCACCGCCGCGTGGAACGCGCCGAGATCGGCAAAATGCCAGTAGAAGCTGCCGCGCGACACGCCCATGGCTTTTGCCAGCGGATCGGCCTTGAGCGCCGTGAAGCCGCTTCCGGCGAGCGCCTTCAGGCCTTCCTTGATCCAGTCGTCGGCGGAGAGCTGCTCGGTCATGTCGATTCCCGGAATTCGACCATACACTAGTGTATTGACAGGCCGCGGGCCAGCGCCTATCTCACCATACACAGATGTATGGAGGCAATGATGCGCGATCTCCTGCTCCAATGTGCCGGCGTCCTGACCATCGCCGTGGCGCTCGTCCACGGCTACCTCGGCGAAGCCAGGGTGTTCGCTCGCGCCACTATCGAGCCGGAGCGGCTGCGTACCTTGATCCGGCTGGTCTGGCAGGCCTCGACCGTCGCCTGGATCGGCGGCGGTGTGCTGCTGATCGGGACACCCTGGATGAATTCGGAGCCGGCGCGCCACTGGATCGTCATCACCATGGCCTGCGTGTTCGGCTTGTCAGCACTCGCCAACGCATGGGCGACGCGCGCCCGGCATTTTGGCTGGATGGCGCTCAGCGTCGTCGTTGCGCTCGCGGTGGCGGGTTACTAGCAGCGCGCGTGAGACGTAAGGCCGCAGCGCCGTGCGAAATGCACGCTGCACACGGAGCGCGCTGATCTTTTTCGGATCGTTAGAATAGCTCTAAAGCCCGACGCCTGCGAACCGGATTGACTTCGCGCTCTCCTTTGCTTCCTTCGGTCCCGCTTCGCGCCACGCGCGCACGACAGAGGAGGAGACGTTCGTGAAGGTCATTCGTGTTGTTGCCATCGCACTGACGATCGGGATTGGAATGAGCTCGGCGGCCATGGCCGATGGCTTCAAGGATTGCACCAAGCTCGACAAGGCGTCGTGGAAGCCGGCGAGCGAAGCCGAAGCCAAGGCCAAGGCGCTGGGCTACGAAGTGCGGCGCTCCAAGATCGAAGGCTCGTGCTATGAGGTCTACGGCGTCAAGGAAGGCAAGCTCTACGAGCTGTTCTACAGCCCGGAAGATCTCAGCCTGAAGAAGACGGTTGCCAAGTAAAGCTTCAAGTAAGTTTTCAAGTAAGGCTTGAGGATCGTCCCGGCTTGATCGACGAAGCGGCACCAGAAGCGCGCGGGGTGTCCGACGGGACCCCCGCGGACCGAACCGCGCCGCGGACGATCGCAGTCTGGGATCTCCCGCTTCGTCTTTGGCACTGGGCGCTCGCGGCGAGTGTTCTCGCCGCCTGGTTCACCCCGACGGTCTATGACAGGGCTCACCGCATCCTCGGCTATGCGGTGCTCGCGCTTCTCGCCTTTCGCCTGGTCTGGGGTTTCTCGGGAAGCCGCTATTCGCGCTTCCGCATGGTCGGCGTCAGGTTGCGTGCCGCGCCCGGCTATCTCTGGAATCTGCGGCGCGGCATCACCGGCCGCTATATCGGGCTCAATCCCGCCGGCACGTTGATGCTGGTGGCGCTGCTGCTGGCGATCGCCATCTCGGCGATCACAGGCGCGCTGTCGGTGACCGTCACCTTCTTCGGCGTCTGGTGGATCGAAGACACCCACGCGGTTGCGTCGGACGCGGTCATGGTGCTGGTCGTGCTGCACGTCGTTGGCGTGGTGCTGATGGGGCTTCTCCAGCGCGAGAACTTGATTCGCGCCATGTTCACCGGACGCAAGCGCATCCGCGGTCATCGGTGACGTTGAGTCGGAATGACTGAGCCGCAGGCTCGTTGCACCTCTCCCGCTTGCGGGAGAGGTCGCGGAGCGAAGCGACGCGGGTGAGGGTTCTCTCCTCTTGGGGATTATCCCGTTGCGGATAGACCCTCTCCCCCGCCCTCCCCCGCAGGCGGGGGAGGGAGCGCACCGTCGTCGCGGAAGCGCTGTCCTCACTGCAACGGCGGATCGCCGCTGGTGCGTTTCTTGGCGAGGTCCATCTCGGTGACCGCGATCAGGATCTCGGCGCGGGTCTTCAGGTCCATCGCCTCGAGCATGGCCTGCTTTTCCGCGGGGCCATAGGGCGACATCATCGCCAGCGCGTTGACGAGCGCCTCATTGGGCGCGCTCTCGACGCCTTCCCAGTCGACCTTGAGATTGTTGGCTTTCAGGAAGTCGGCCAGCACGGCCAGCAGCGCCTCGCGGTCGACCGCGTCCTCGCCCATGCGCGCGGTGAAATCGTCGACGAAGGCGAAGAAATCGACCTTGCACTGCCGGTAGGCGGTGAGCACCTCGAGCTCCTCGACCACCTTGAAGCGCGCTACGCCGGTGAGCTCGAGGATGTAGCGGCCGTCGCCGGATTCGGCGAGCTGGGTGATGCGGCCGACGCAGCCGACGCGGAACAGCACCGGCTTGTCGGAATTCTTCGGCGAGTGCGCGATATCGGGCTGGATCATGCCGATCAGGCGATGGCCGTCGCGAAGACTGTCGTCGACCATCGAGAGATAGCGCGGCTCGAAGATGTTGAGCGGCATCTGGCCGCGCGGCAGCAGCAGCGCGCCCGGCAGCGGAAACACCGGAATGATCTCCGGGAGGTCGGCGGGGCCGCGATATTCGATGTTGATCGGCATCTGGTCCCCGCTGACTCTGGCCAGCCCGTCCTACGAAAACAGGATCGTGGACAGGCGCTTGCGTCCCTCGACAGTTGCTTCATCCGTGCCGCCCCAGGCCTCGAAGAACTGCACGAGCTGCTTGCGGGCGCCGTCGTCATTCCATTTGCGGTCGCGTTTGACGATCGCGAGCAGCTGCTCGGTGGCCGCAGCGCGGTTGCCTTGCGCGTTCAGCGCGGTGGCGAGATCGAATCGGGCCTGATGATCGAGCGGGTTTGCGGCGACTTTCTGTTCCAGCTCGGCGACGGGCCCGAGCTGCTCCGCCTGCTCCGCGAGATCGATCGCGGTCTGCACGGCCTTCACCGCGGCGTCGTTACGCTTGGATTCCGGCACCATGGCAAGCGTCTGCTTGGCCTGCTCCATCGCGCCGGAGACGACGTAGCATTTTGCGAGGCCGGCGAGAGCCGCGATATTGGTCGATTCGTGCTGGAGCACTTCGGCATAGATCTGGGCGGCCGCAGCGGCATCGCCCTCGGCGAGCACGGCCTCGGCCTCCTGGAGAATCTCGGCGATGTTCGCCTCGCCCGGCGCCGTGACGCCCTTGGTCACCTTTTCGATGAAGGCGTTGAGCTGGCTCTCCGGCACCGCGCCCATGAAGCCGTCGGCGGGTTGGCCGTTGACGAAGGCGATCACGGCCGGGATCGACTGGATGCCCATCTGGCCGGGGATCGCCGGGTGCTGGTCGATGTTCATCTTGACCAGCTTGACCTTGCCCTTGGCCGCCTTGACCGCCTTTTCCAGCAGCGGGGTGAGCTGCTTGCAGGGGCCGCACCATTCCGCCCAGAAGTCGATCAGCACCGGCTGGCGCTTCGATTCCTCGATGACGTCCTTCACGAAGGTCTGGGTGGTGGTGTCCTTGATCAGATCGGCCGCAGCCGGGTTTGCGGCTCCGTTACCCTGGTCGATGATCGTCACGGGATCCCCTCGTCTGATGTC
>Ga0065165_1003367_pt1 | contig 11343 bp, 8 predicted proteins | sample AraplaMF_Cvi_mMF_FD_63813 | JGI IMG/M metagenome (GOLD analysis project Ga0065165, IMG submission 63813) | Arabidopsis root microbial communities from the University of North Carolina, USA - plate scrape MF_Cvi_mMF (version 2) (version 3) | ecosystem: Host-associated > Plants > Roots > Endosphere... | reverse complement strand
CATCGCTTCCTCATTTGGGCCAGCCCGCTGCGGCGAATGCCGCCACAACAGTCCCGCCGCCGCTCGCATCGCTGCTGACGGACGGCCGATGGCTTACCCCGCCGCTCGACGCCAAGGCGCTGCGCGGCAAGGTCGTGCTGGTCAATTTCTGGACCTATTCGTGCATCAACTCGATCCGCCCGCTGCCGTGGCTGCGCGCCTGGGCGGAGAAATATCGCGACCGCGGACTGGTGGTCGTGGGCGTGCACACGCCCGAGTTCGGCTTCGAGAAGGACCCGGCCAATGTCCATCAGGCGCTGAAGCAACTCGGCGTCGACTGGCCGGTGACGCTCGACAGCGACTATCGCGTCTGGCGCGATTTCGACAATCAGGCCTGGCCCGCTTTCTATCTGATCGACGCCGAAGGCCGCGTGCGCCATCGCCAGCTCGGCGAGCATGATTATGCCGCGACGGAACGCGAAATCGAGGCCCTGCTGTCCGAGGCCGACGGCAAGCCGGTATCGGGCAGGGTCGCCGACGTGCATGGCACCGGGATCGAGGCCGCGCCCGACTGGACGGATCAGGCTTCGCCCGAAACCTATGTCGGCTATGCCAAGGCCGGCGCTTTCGCCTCGCCCGGCGGCGCGGCGCGTGATCGGGCGAAGGCCTATGCGCCAGCTTCAGATCTCGCGCGCAACGACTGGGATTTGGCCGGCAACTGGACGATCGGGGAGGAATTCGCCTCGTCCAACGCCCCGGACGCGGCGCTGCGCTACCGCTTCCACGCCCGCGACCTGCATCTGGTGCTTGGCCGCGGTCACGGCGCGCCGGTGCGCTTCCGCGTCACCATCGACGGCGCTGCGCCCGGCGCCGATCATGGCGTGGATACCGACGCCAATGGCTGGGGCGAGATCCGCGAGGATCGGCTCTACCAGCTTGTCCGCCAGAGCGGCGCGGTACGCGATCGAACCGTCGAGATCCGGTTCCTCGCGCCTGGCGCCCGCGCCTACGCCTTTACCTTCGGATAGTGATAAGGGGACTCCCGAGCGCGAGCCCCCTTCCCCCTTTAGAAGGACGCCCGCAGCGTCGCGCCGAAGGTACGCGGCGTGCCGAGCTGGCCGGCAAAGGCGAAGGGCGAGGCGCCCACGATCGCCGTGGTCGAGAGGTTCTGATAGTAACGCGCGTCGAACGCGTTGTTGATCCAGAGCGACAGGTCGTAGCGGCCACGCTCGAAGCTCGCGCCGACGCGGAAATTGGCGAGCGTGTACGCGTCGATCTTGCTGTAGGGACCGGTGTCCGCCGTGCCGAAGGTGCTCGAACGGTAGCTCAGCTGCGCAATCGCATAGGGGCGGACGCCGTTCGCCAGTTCGCCATGCCAGTCGGCGATGCCGTTCGCGACCCATTTGGGTGCCTGGAACAGCGGCCGGCCGGTCAGGTTGCAGATTCCCGTCACGCCCACCGGGCAGGGCGCGTTCGGGTAATCGGTATAGACGGCATCGTTGAACGAGCCGTTCGCCGAGAGCGTGAACTGCTTCGACACGCGCCAGTTCGCATCGACCTCCACGCCGCGCGAGCGCACGTCGCCGACATTGGCGAGATAGGAACGGTTGCCGTTGCTCGGCACGATGTTCGCCTGCAGGCCCGACAGCTCGATCCAGAAGCCGCTCAGGTTGAGCGTCAACGCATGATCGAACAGATCCGACTTGAGTCCAACCTCCCAGTTGCGGACCTTCTCGGGCTCGAGCACCAGCGGCGTGCCCGCCGAAACCGCCGAATTGAGGTTGAGGCCCGCGCCCTTGTACCCCGTCGAGTACGACGCATAGAGCAAAGCGCTCGGCGTGATCTTGTATGCTGCGCTCGCCAGCCACGACACGTTGTCGCCGGTCACGGTGACGTTGTAGTGGAACGGAATCGAGGTCGCCGCATAAGGCGTGCCCACCGTGGAGGTATCCGATTTACCCCAGCGCCGGTCGTGCGTGTAGCGGATGCCGGCCGTCAGCGTGAACTTGTCGGTCACCTCGAAATTGGCCTGGCCGAAGCCGGCGGCGCTGTCGACCGTGGTGTCGACGTCGTCGAGATATTGCGATCCCGGCGCAATCGTCACCGCGGCGGCGTTGGGGTTCGCGAGCCGCAGATAGGTGGTGTAGAAAGCGCTCGCATCATAGCCGAACTGGTTGAGGATGAAGTGATCCTTCAGCCGCTGGTGGAAGAAATAGGCGCCCACCTGCCAATTGAATCGGCCGGGGTTCGAGGCCAGCCGCAACTCCTGCGAGAATTGATAATCCTTGGTCTGCGCGACGTTGACCTGGATGACGTCTAGCGGCGTGCCGTCGCTGTCCTGCAGCGGGTTGAAATGCCAGTAGCGCCACGCAGTGATCGAGGTCAGCGTGCCGAAGCCCGCATCCCAATCGGCCTGGAGCGAGATACCCTTCTGGTCGGTGCGCATGTTCTGCGGCGCATTGTTGCTGGTATCGTCGCGGTCGCCGGTGGGCACATAGCCGAGCGCCGCCAGCGCCGCGAGCGTACGCTTGGTCGTGGCGCTCAGGCTCTCCGGCAGCACCAGTTTTGTCGCGCTGACGCAGCAGCTGTCATCCTCCTGGCTGTAGTCGGCAATCAGCCGCAGCGTGAGGTTAGGTGCGGGCGTGGCGAGCAATTGGGCGCGGATGCCGCTGCGGCCAACGCTGTTGCCCGGCACGCCGGTATTGATGTTGGGCAGCACGCCGTCGCGATGCGTGTTGAAGCCGGTGACGCGGAAGGCGAGCAGGTCTTTGACGATCGGGCCGGTGAGGCTGATCCGCTGCTGGTTATAGGCGTAGTTGCCGAAAGAAACCTCCGCCGTGCCGCCGAACTCGAATTCGGGTCGCCGCGTGGTGATATTGAGCACGCCGGCGGAGTTGTTGCGGCCGAACAGGGTTCCCTGCGGCCCGCGCAGCACCTCGACCCGGTCGAGATCGATCAGGTCGGCGAGCGCCATGCCGGGCCGGCCGAGATAGACATTGTCGATGTACACGCCGACCGAGGTGTCGAGCCCGTCCGAAGCCGAGGATACGCCGATGCCGCGGATACCGACCGAGGAATTGCGCGGGTTGGAATTATAGGCCGAGAAGCTGGGCGTACGGAACTGGACGTCGTTCAGCGTATAGCCGCCGCTGCGCTCGAGTTCGGCACCGGTCACGACCGAGAGTGCGATCGGCACGTCCTGCGCCTTCTCGTTCTGGCGGCGCGCAGTGACGGTGATCTCGCTGTCGACGGGATCGGACGGCACGTCCTTGTCCGCGGCGACAGCGGTGGCGGGCGGCGTATCCTCCCCCGTCGCGCCCGCGGCATGCACCGCCTGCACGGCGAACAACGCCGGCACCGTGGACGCCAGCAACAGCTTCTTCTGAACCCGAATCTTCATCAGCCAACCCCGATTGTGCGACCGGCGCCCCCGGCGCCCGGAAAGGATGCGCGAGCGGCCGGCCAATGCCGGTCCCAAGCCCGCATGACGGTCTCCCACCGCGCGACCGAGGGTTTCGCCAATATCCTATCGAGTCAATAGGAGTTTAGTCGCCGGAACGGACGAATCCGGCATCTCGGGGCTGCCTCCGCATTCGCGGCGACATTCGCTGGCGCGCTCAAAAACCGGCCTGCGAGGCCGATTATTTAGCACGAATCGTGCCAGAAGGATGAAACGTGTTGCCGCCCGGACCGGTTGAGTTTAATTCCCACTAGTTCAATATGGATTCTAGGTCTAAGCATAGATTTTCTACGTGTCCGATCGCGCCCTTGCCGATCAGGCTTGGGGGCATTCGAAGCAGCAAGGGAGCGCAACATGCCCAGTCTCGGACCCCTCCAGGTAAGCCGCCAGGGCTTTGGTGCGATGGGGCTGTCGCACAGCTATGGCCAGGCCGAGGATCAGGCCTCGATCGCGACGATCCACCGCGCGATCAGCCTCGGGATCAATTTCTTCGACACTGCCACCGGCTATGGCGAGGGCCATAACGAGCGGCTGCTCGGCGAGGCGATCGCCGATCGCGGCGAAGGGCTGGTGATCGCCAGCAAGTTCATCCACCGCCCCCGCGGCGCCGGTAGCACGCCGATCACCGCGCGCCATGCGGTCGAGGCGAGCCTGCAACGGCTCGGGCTCGACCATATCGATCTCTATTATCTCCACCGGGTCGACCCCGAGATTCCGATCGAGGAATCGGTAGGCGAGCTCGGCCGGCTGGTCGCGGAAGGCAAGATCGGCGCGGTCGGCGTATCCGAAGCGAGCGCGGCGCAGCTCCGCCGCGGCCATGCCGCCCACCCGATCGCCGCGCTGCAGAGTGAATACTCACTGTGGACGCGCGACGTGGAGGTCGAGATCCTGCCCACCACGCGCGAACTCGGCATCGGCTTCGTCGCCTACAGCCCGCTCGGCCGCGGCTTCCTTGCCGGTGCCGAGGTGACCGATCCCAACGACCGGCGCCGCGTGCATCCGCGCTTCCAGCCCGACGCGATCGAAGCGAATAGCCGGCGCCGCGCCACGATCGAGCAAGTCGCCAAGCGCATCGGCGCAAGCGTGGCTCAGGTGAGCCTCGCCTGGGTGCTGTCGAAAGGCGTCGTGCCGATACCGGGTACGCGCCACGTCCATCATCTCGAGGCCAATTGGGCGGCCAACGGGCTCGAACTCGACGAGGTGTCGCTCGCCGCGCTCGAGGAAGCCTTCCCGCGCGGCGCGACTGCCGGCGACCGCTACCCCGCCGAGCAGCTCAAATTCGTGCCCCCGGCCCCCCAGCCCGCGCTCGCCTGACATCGAAGGAGCACCTGCCATGAACCAGATCACCGCACTCCGCACCGGCACGAGCGCCGACCGCTTCGCCTACAAGCGCATCACCGTCGAACCGGTGACGCCGACGATCGGCGCCGAAATATCCGGGGTCGACCTCCGCGAACCGATCGACGCCGAACTCGCAGCCGACATCCAGAAGGCGCTGCACGACTGGCGCGTCGTCTTCTTCCGCGATCAGCATATCGACAACGACCAGCTCAAGGCGTTCGGCCGCGCCTTCGGCCCGCTCACCCCGGCGCATCCGATCGCCGAGGGGCTCGAGGACCATCCCGAGATCTGGGAGCGCTCGGTCGAGGAATATCGCACCCGCCGCCAGCGCAACGACGCGCTGCCGCCCGGCCGTGAGCCGCCGCGCGATTACAAGGGCTGGCATATCGACATCACCTTCGTCGCCAACCCCAACCGCTATTCGATCCTTTATGGCGTCGAGATCCCGCCCTTCGGCGGCGACACGCTCTTCACCAACCTGATCGAGGCCTATCGCGGGCTCTCGCCGAGCATCCAGAACCTGATCGACGGGCTGCAGGCGGTGCACCGCACCAGCGGCTATGACAATGAAGGCCGCAAGCCGCGCCGCGACGGCCGTTCGACCGGCCCGTTCGTCTCGCTCCACCCGCTGGTGCGCATCCATCCCGAGACCGGCGAGAAACTGCTGTTCCTCAATCCGGGAACGGTGAGCCATATCGTGGGCCTGAAGGAGCGCGAGAGTCAGGCGCTGCTCGATCTGCTTTTCTACGAGGCGACGCGGCCCGAATATCAGGTGCGTTTCCACTGGAAGCCCAAGTCGCTGGTGGTGTGGGACAACCAGGCCGTCGCCCATGCCGGGCCGATCGACTATTCGCATTTCGACCTGCCGCGTGCGGTGCGCCGCATCACCGTCGCCGGCGAATTGCCCACGGGACCGGACGGCTTCGTGTCGCGGCCGCTCGAGGGCGAATTGTTCAACGTGCTCGGCTGATGCCCCGCGCGGCCCGGAAGACGCCATGGAGCGTGCTCGGGCTGGCAGCCTTCGTGCTGGCCAGCATCGCATTGCTCTTCGCCTTCGCCCCCAATCGGCGGGCGGAGGCAGCGGCCGGGGGGCTGGCGCTGACCGCGCCGCTTCCCGACCGGCCGGGCAAGGACGTTACCTTGATCGTCGGCGATCCGGTCACCCAATGGGTGTTCGAGCGTGAGGGCTGGGAGAAGCAGCTCCCCATCCGCATCAAATGGGCGCAGATCACCGGTGGGCCCGACGTGACCGAGGCCTTTCATGCGCATGCGCTCGATGTCGGGCTGGGCGCCAACATGCCGCCGATCCATGCGACCTGGGTTGGGTTGCCGGTGCGGATCGTGGCGGTACGTCAGCGCGCCGACCCGATCGCCCACCCCTCCTTCGTGTGGGGCATCGCGCCGGGCGCGGGGATCTCCGGTTTCGCCGACCTTCGGGGCAAGCGCATCGCCTTCAGCCCGAGCCAGGTGCAGAGCCAGATCGTCATCGAGACGCTCCGCGCGGCGGGGTTGACGGCGAAGGACGTCACCCTGGTCGAGCTCCCCTCGTCGGTCGGCGGCGATGTCTATACCAGCGCGCTCGCCAGCCATGTCGTCGACGCGGCGCCGATCGGCGGAGGGATCGTCGCCGAGCGCTATGTGCGTAAGTTCGGCCCCGACGGGGCGAAGATACTCAAACACCCGGCGTTCCGCGACGATCTAGTCGTAGCCTATGTACCCGAGAGCACGCTCGCCGATCCCGACAAGGCCGCGGCGCTGCGCATCTTCGTCGAATGGTGGGGCCGGGCGCAGGCGTGGCAGCAGGCGCACAAGGCCGAGCTGGCGCGTGGCTATTACGAGCAGCATCAGGGCCTGAGCGCGGCCGATGCGCGGCTGATCGTCGACGCCGCGGGCGATATCGCGGTGCCGCAGGATTGGGCTGAGGCACGACAATATCAGCAGAAGGCCGTCGACCTGATGGCGCCGCAGACCGGCCGCCCGCGCTTCGACGCCGCAAACCTGTTCGACCCCCGCTTCGAGGCGATCGCCGCCAGCGGCTTCGCCGCCGAGACCAGTAGTGCTTCCCCGCGAAAGGACGTGCCATGAACGCTCCCTTCACCATCGCCCTCGTGCTCGACCACAGCGAATTGCTTCGGCAAGCCGACGCCGCGCGCGAACGCCCCGTGCTGCCACCCGCCCCCGCACCTGCACGGCCAAGGCTCGGCCTCGACAAGCCGCTGCGCTGGGGCTGGACTTTGGGGCCGCTGCTGCTGCTGCTCTATTGGTCGGTGCTGTCGGAGACGGGCTTCCTCGATCCGCGGGTGCTGCCCGCGCCGTGGGTGGCGGTCGAGACCGCGGCCGAGTTGATCCGCGACGGGCGGCTGCAGGAAAATCTCGCCATTTCCGCCTGGCGCGCGGCGCAAGGTCTCGGCCTCGGCGTCCTCGCCGGCGTGTCGCTGGCCTTGCTCTCGGGACTGAGCCTGCTCGGTGGCTATGTCATCGACGGGCTGGTGCAATTGAAGCGCGGCATACCCGTGCTCGCGCTAATCCCGTTCATGGTGTTGTGGTTCGGCGTGGGCGAGACGATGAAGGTGGGCGTGATCGCGGTCACCGTGTTCGTGCCGATCTATCTCCACACGCACAGCGCCCTGCGTGCGATCGATCTCAAGCAAGTCGAGCTGGCCGAGACGCTGGGCCTCAGCCGCGCCGCCTTCATCCGCCATGTCGTGCTGCCGGGCGCCTTGCCCGGGCTGCTGCTCGGCCTCCGCTTCGGCGTCACCGCGGCGTGGCTGGCGTTGGTCGTGGTCGAGCAGCTCAACGCGACCAGCGGCATCGGTTACATGATCACGCTCGCGCGCAACTATGCCCAGACCGACGTGATGTTGGTCGGACTGGTGATCTATGCACTGCTCGGGCTCGGCTCGGACGCGCTCGTACGGGCGGTGCAGGAGCGCGCACTCGGCTGGCGCAGGACTTTGGGCGCATGAGCCCGGTAGTCCGCATCCGCGACCTCACGCGTCGCTTCACGAAAAAGGGCGTGCTCGACGGCGTCGACCTTGACATCCGCGCGGGCGAGTTCGTTGCCCTTCTCGGACGCAGCGGGTCAGGCAAGAGCACCCTGCTCCGCGCACTCGCCGGGCTCGACCACGAGGCCGAGGGAGACGGCGAGATCATCGTACCGCGCCGGCTCTCGGTAGTGTTCCAGGACGCCCGACTGCTGCCGTGGAAGCGCGTGCTCGACAATGTCGTGCTCGGTCTCGACGGGCCGGACGCGCGCGAGCGCGGCGCGGCGGCGCTAGCCGAGGTCGAGCTGGCGGGACGCGAGCGCTCCTGGCCCTACGAACTGTCCGGCGGCGAGCAGCAGCGCGTCGCGCTGGCGCGCTCGCTGGTGCGGCGGCCGGAGTTGTTGCTTGCCGACGAGCCGTTCGGCGCGCTCGACGCGCTCACCCGCATCCGCATGCACGCATTGCTCCGCCGCCTCTCCGAGACGCACAGCCCCGCGGTACTGCTCGTCACCCACGACGTAGCGGAAGCGATCGCGCTCGCCGATCGGATCGTCACCCTCGATGCCGGCCGGATCGTCAGCGACATCACCGTCGCCCTGCCCGACGAACCCGCGGCGCGTCGCGAGCGCTTCGCCGCGCTCGAAGCCCAGCTTCTCGGCCTGCTCGGCGTCGAGCTCGACGCCGGGGCAATCCCTTACGCAGACAAGGAAAGGATCACCGCATGAGCGACCGCAAGCTGCGCCTTGGCGGCTTCCTGCAGGCAACCGGCCACCATGTTTCGGCTTGGCTGCACCCCGACACCCAGGCCGATGCCGGGCACAATCTCGCACATTACAAAGACCTGGCGCAGACCGCAGAGCGCGGCAAGTTCGACCTCATCTTCGTCGCCGACAGCCCGGGTGGCTATGCCGACTTCACCGACGCCGAAACCTTCCGCCAGAATGCCAAGGCCGCGCATTTCGAGCCGGTGACGCTCTGGGCCGCACTCGCGCAGGTCACCGACCATGTCGGCTTTGTCGCGACATCGACCACCACCTACGAGGATCCCTATACCACCGCCCGGAAATTCGCCTCGCTCGACTGGGTGAGCGGCGGGCGCGCGGCGTGGAACGTGGTCACGACCGGCGCCGACGTCTCGGCCAATTTCAGCCGCACCGAGCATCTCGAGCATGCGAAGCGCTATGAGCGCGCGGAGGAATATATCGATGTCGTGAAGGGGCTGTGGGACAGCTACGAGGACGACGCCTTCGTCCGCGACCGCGCGAGCGGCGTCTATCTCGACACCGACAAATTCCATCTGCTCGGCCATCGGGGCGAGCATTTCCAGGTGCGCGGCCCGCTCAACATCGCACGGCCGCCGCAGGGCTATCCGGTGATCGTGCAGGCCGGCGCGTCCGAGCCCGGGCGCGAGCTGGCGGCGCGTACGGCGGAGGTAATCTTCACCGCGAACCTGTTCCTGGACGATGCCCGGGATTTCTACGCGGACGTGAAGCGGCGGCTGCCCAAATATGGCCGGCAGCCCGAGGAACTGCTGGTGATGCCGGGTATCTTCGCGGTGCTCGGCGGTACCGAGGAGGAAGCACAGCGGCGCTATGAGGAGCTGCAGGAACTGGTCCATCCGGCGGTGGCCTGGGGCATATTGCGCCGCCATTATCAGGGCGTCGACCTCTCGGGCCTCACGCTCGACGATGTGGCGCCGCCGCTACCCGAGGACACCAACGGCAGCAAGAGCCGCCTCAAGCTCGTCTCCGATCTGGTCGAGCGCGAGCGCCCGACGCTTCGCCAGCTCTACCGGCAGATCTCGACCGCGCGCGGCCACCTCACCACGGTGGGCACGCCCGAGCAGGTCGCCGACCTGATCCAGACGTGGTTCGAGCAGGGCGCCGCCGACGGCTTCAACGTGATGCCGCCGATCCTGCCCACCGGGCTCACCGAGTTCGTCGACGAGGTGGTGCCCGTGCTGCAGCGGCGCGGACTGTTCCGCGAAGACTATGAGGGGACGACCCTGCGCGAAAATCTGGGGCTGACACGGCCGGCCAACGGCGCGGCATTGCGTGGCGCGGCGCGCGCGCACGAACTGGCGGTGACCGCATGAGCGTCCATGCGCGCTATCGCTCGGACGAGGGTTTGGAGACGCTGCGATCGACCCCGGTGATCGAGCATCTGCTCGCGCACCGCTCGGTCCGCGTCTATCTGCCCGATCCGTTGCCCGAGGGCACGGTGGAGACGCTGGTGGCCGCCGCGCAATCGGCGGCGTCCTCGTCCAACCTGCAGGTGTGGAGCGTCGTTGCCGTCGAGGATGCGCAGCGCAAGGCGCGGCTGGCAAGGTTGGCGGGCAACCAGAAGCATATCGTCGAGGCCCCGCTCCTGCTCGTCTGGCTGATCGATTTCGACCGGCTCACGCGGCTCGGCGAAGCGGCTGGCCAGACGCCGCATGCGCTCGACTATACCGAGACCTTTCTGCTCGGGGCGGTCGATACCGCGCTCGCGGCGCAGAATGCGGTGGTCGCGCTCGAGGCGCTAGAACTCGGCTCGGTGTTCATTGGCGGGATCCGCAACCATCCACTCGAAGTGGCGGAGGAACTCGCGCTCCCGCCGCGCCTCTTCCCGCTGTTCGGGCTGGTGGTCGGCAAGCCCGATCCAGAGCGCCCCGCCGCGATCAAGCCGCGGCTGCCGCAGGCGGCGGTGCTGCACCGCGAGCGCTATCTGTGGTCCGACGACCAGCTACGGCAGGCCGAGAGCTACAACGACCGGCTCCGCGTCTTTCAGCGCGAACAGGCGATGCCGGAGATCGACTGGACCGCGCAGGCGCTGCGCCGCACTGCCGGCCCGGACTCGATGGCCGGCCGGGACCGGCTGCGGGAAATCCTCGACGCGCGTGGTTTTCCGCTCCTCTAACGGGCGGCGTTCGGGCATAAAAAAAGCCCGCCGGGCTGGGGTGCCTGGCGGGTCGGGTGTGTGTGCGTGGTGAGGTTGGTTGCGGGGACAGGATTTGAACCTGTGACCTTCAGGTTATGAGCCTGACGAGCTACCGGACTGCTCCACCCCGCGCCAACGGGTACGCCCTTGCGGGCGTGAACAACGTGAATGGGTTTTTCCCGTGCGGATTACACCGGCTGCAATGCCTGGCGACGACCTACTCTTCCATCGCTTAGGCGATAGTACCATCGGCGCTGTCTGGTTTCACGTCCGAGTTCGGGATGGGATCGGGTGGGTCACAGACGCTATAGCCACCAAGCAATGAAGCCGGTGTATCCGCGCGCCTTCAGGCGATGCCTGAAGGCGACAAGGGGGTTTCAAATCGATGCACCTTGCGAGCTGTGATGTCATCCATTCGACGACAGCTCCAGAGCTGTCGTTGATGGTGGGACTCATCAAGCGCGAATAGGACAATTAGGACCAGTTAGCTCCATACGTTACCGCACTTCCACATCTGGCCTATCAAGGTGGTGGTCTACCACCGTCCTAAGAAATCTTATCTCGAGGGAGGCTTCCCGCTTAGATGCTTTCAGCGGTTATCCCGTCCATACATAGCTACCCTGCTGCGCCGTTGGCACGACGACAGGTACACCAGAGGTA
>Ga0065165_1003366_pt1 | contig 11344 bp, 7 predicted proteins | sample AraplaMF_Cvi_mMF_FD_63813 | JGI IMG/M metagenome (GOLD analysis project Ga0065165, IMG submission 63813) | Arabidopsis root microbial communities from the University of North Carolina, USA - plate scrape MF_Cvi_mMF (version 2) (version 3) | ecosystem: Host-associated > Plants > Roots > Endosphere... | reverse complement strand
TATTTCTGGGCATAGCCATGGCCGTAGAACTGGATGAACTCGGCCATGGATTCGACGCGCTTGGGGATCAGCGTCAGGTCGCGCTTGTCGGTGTCGATCGCGGTCTCGGTATAGCCGATGAAGCAGGGCACCGCGGTCTCGACCCCGACGATCGAGGGCGGGAAGCTGTCGGGCTCCTGGATGTAGACGCCCGGGGTCTTGTATTGGGTAGCCATCTTGTCTCTCCCATTGGGGCATTCAGACGAACACGTAGATGTCGGACCAGGCCGGGGGGGGCTCGCCGTCCTTCGGCGGGGGCACGGCGGGCGTGATCGCGTCGGTCCCCGCGCCGGGGAGCCGGTCCACCAGCGTCCGCATATAGGTGCGGCCGCCGAGCGGGCGGCCGGTGAGCGCGAGTTCGGCTAGCGGGGTGGCGAGGATCGCGCGCGGATCGTCACCGGCGAGGCAGGCGGCGGTGCGCCCGTCGGGCAGCAGATGCGGCGCATCGTCGAGCCGGAAGCCGGCATCCTTGCCGTCGGCGCCGACCACGCCGAGGCTTGCGGCGTCGAGGTTGCCGCTGCGCGCCGCGACGAAATAGCGCCAGCGCGTCCGCCGCGCCGCGAAGTCGATCGTATAGCGGACGGGGCGGAAGAAATCGGGAGTGCCGCCGCGCGGCCGCCTGGGCGCGCGCTCGACGGGCATCCCATCCCAGACGGTCGCCGGCGCGGGATCGGCGCGAGTGAAATGGAGATCGAGCAGCGCCAGGGCCTGCGAACGGCGTTCGACCTGTACGCGCTCCTGCGCGGCGGGACCCTGTTCGGAGGGCTTGGGCGGGGGCTGGGCAGCGTCGTCGTCCTCGGGCGGTGCGCTCGTGCCGAGCCCCTCCATGCCTCGTGAATCGACGAGACTCGGCCTTGTCAGCCGATTGTCCCAGTCGACCGTCAGCGCAGCGACGCCGTCGGTCGCCGGCACGTTCGCACGGGTCGACAGGCGTAGCGGCGGATCGCCGATGCGCAGGCCGGTCGGCATTTCGGTGAACACCGCGAAGCGCGGATTGGCCAGTTCGAGCGTGAACAGCAGCGGCGGCTCGTATAGCTGCGCCCAGACGTCTTCGGGGACCTGCCCGAGCCGCGCCTGCAGCTTGGCGAAAATGTCGTTCGCTTGCGCCCGCACCGCGAGGTCCCAGAACAGATCGATCCCGTCGGGCCGTGGCCGCACGACATAACCGTAGAGCGCGAGCCGCTCGCGGGTGCGCCTGGTCGGGACGATCGTGATGTCGGTGCACTGGCTGGCGCTGCGATTGTAGAACTCATGGCGGACGTCGATCGAGATGAAGCGATCATAGCGTCCGGCCAGGGCGGCGCGCGGGGGCAGCGGCGTCGCCGCGCGGAGGCGCTTGAGCGGCATCGGCGGCAGGCTGCGCAGCGCCTGGTCCATGAAGGAATCGAAGATCGTGATCATCGGCTCACTCCCGCGGCTGGAGCAGGGGCGGCGGTGCCTCCTGCACGGCGGGGACCACCGCGGCGATCGCGGCACCGGCAAAGGGCAGGCGGCGGAGACGATAGAGCACGAAGGGCTGGCCCTTGAGGCCGGCATAGGTGGCGAGATGGCTGGTCTGGCCGAAGTCGAGCCCTACCAGCTCGACGGCGAGATCGCCCATCCGTGCGCCGATCTCGGGCGAGCGCGCCGCGTCGAACACGGGATATTCCTGCAGATACTCGATGATCCGCGAGAGTGCCGCGAGCCCGGTCGGATATGCCGCCTCGACGAAGCACGACGTGAACAACACATAGGCGTCGATGAATTGCGGCGCGCTCGCTATGCCATAGCTGTCGCCATTACCCGCACGGATCGGCGGGAACGCGCCGAGGCTGGTGTCGTGCTGGAGCGCGGCGAGCGACATAACGATCCGTCCGGCGATCTCCGGCTGCATCGCGCCGTCGAGCCCGGTCAAATTGGTCAACCGGATCCATTCCTCGTCGCGCGACTGAGCAGCCTGCAACGCGGACTCGATGCGGTTTCGCACGGACAACAGGATATCGTTGATCATGACCATGGGCCAGGATCTTCCCCCCAAGACAGGTGTCAATCGACGCTAGAGTTCGTCCGTCGATCCTGCACGGGCACGACTGGACTCGATGCAACCTGAGCGCGAGACTATTGGGAATCATCGCGCTGGCAACAGACGAAGCATCCGAATCTACCGGGTTCATCTCCAGAAGCGATCAATTGCTTTGATCGAAAACCCGCCGAGGGTCCGCGGGGTGCACTCGGCGGAGTGTTGCCTTTGAGACACGCCGCGCGCCCAGCGTGCAGCGACGCACAGCTTCAGGCTTTCGCGGGGATTGACAGCCGCGTCCAAATCGCTTTTTGACATCGTTGTCGGGCGATGTGTTCGCTCCGTGAAATATGTAACCGGTTACAATCCGGACTTTGGGAGAGCGTACAGCATGAACCCCGGCGGCAATCGGGCGACCCGACTTTCGGCTTCGGATACGGTCATGCGTACAGATCGCGGTGCGCGTCCCGGGGCGGCAGCGCTCCGCGCAAACAATCAAACCGGACATTTCAATACCCTGCGCCTCGCGCGGGAAAGCGGCGCAACGCCGCGGGCCGCACGTGCGTTCCGCTGCGGCGCCGATCGACGGCTGACGGCCAAAGCGGCCTGACCAGAACATAAAAATCGAGAAGGGACACCAGGATGACGATCAAGGGCAGGACGTTCAGGGCCTATCTGGCCGCGGCGACGATGTTGACGGGCGGGGCGGCACTGCTGCCGGCGCCTGTCGCGGCGCAGGTCACCACCGGCTCGATCCGCGGCCAGGTGACCGCGGGCGACGGCACCGCCGCCGCCGGCGCACAGGTCTCCGCGCGCAACACCGGAACCAACCAGACCTATCGCGCGACCGCCAATGCAGAGGGCAATTACACGCTGACCGGCTTGCGTCCGGGCAGTTACGAAGTCATCGCCAGCGCCGGAGATCAGACCGCGACTCAGGTGGTAACGCTTGGCGTAGGACAGGCGGCCTCGCTCGATTTGACCATTGCGGCAGAAGTAGCCGGCGGCGTCGATGACGGCGGCGAAATCGTCGTCACCGGCTCGCGGCTCATCGAGACCCGTACCAGCGAAATCGCGACCAACGTCAGCCAGGATCAGATTCGCATCCTGCCGCAGACCGACCGCAACTTCCTGTCCTTCGCCGCGCTTGCCCCGGGCGTGCGATATAACGACAGCGAAACCGACAAGAGCTTCACTTCGGGTGCATCGACCGCAAGCCAGGTCAACGTGTTCATCGACGGCGTGAGCCTCAAGAACCAGCTGCGCGAGGGCGGCGTCGCCGGCCAGCAGAACAGCCGCGGCAATCCGTTCGGCCAGCTCGCCGTGCAGGAGTTCCGCGTCCTCACCCAAAACTACAAGGCCGAGTACGAGCAGGCCGGTGCGGCGATCGTCACCGCGGTGACCAAGTCGGGCACCAACGAGTTCCACGGCGAGGCGTTCGGGCAATATACCGACAAGGGACTTGCGCAGAAGGATTACATCAACATCCAGCGCAATAAGCCCGAGCCGGAATTCGAGCGAAAGCAATATGGCGTCTCGCTCGGCGGGCCGATCATCAAGGACAAGTTGTTCTTCTTCGCCGCCTACGAAGGTAATGACCAGAACCGTGCGTTCAACGTCGTCGCCGGCGGTAGCCCCGCGCAGCAGGCGCTCGTCTCCGCAGCATCGGGCCGCGACATTAGCCAGCTCGAAGGCGCATTCGTCAGTCCGTTCCGCGGCGACTTCTACTTCGGCAAGCTGACGCTGACACCGGACGCGGCGAACACGATCGACCTGTCGTTCAGCCGCCGCGAGGAAACCGATATCCAGGGCTTCGGCAACAACGTCGCTTTTGAGGCGGCCGAGAACAAGCGCAACCGCGTCGACAGCTACCTGTTCAAATGGACGCATAGTGGCGACAACTTCACCAACGAATTCAGCGCCAGCCTGCTCGACTACAAGTTCAACCCGGTCTCGCTGAACCCCCAGCTGCCGCAATACGAATATGCGGGCGTGATCACGTTCGGCGGCAAGGATTCGACGCGAAACGAAGTGCAGAAGAGCCATACGCTGCGCAACGACATGACGTTCACCGGGCTTGATGGCCATGCGATCAAGGCGGGCGTGCGCGTCGAGGTTACTGATATCGACTTCGATAACCAGTCGTTCGTCCAGCCGCGCTACACGTTCACCAACAACGGCAACAACAACACGCCGCTGGACCCGACCGACGATCTTAGCTTCGCCTCCCCGACCGAAGCGCGCCTGGGGCTAGGTGGCTCGCTGATCCAGGGTTCGAACACTCAGGTCGGGCTCTATGTGCAGGACGATTGGGACGTCACCGATCGGCTGCAGCTCAATCTCGGACTGCGCTGGGACTATGAGACCAACGGCTTCAACAACGATTATGTCACGCCCACTAATGCCGCCGCGGCGATCCGCTCGTTGCCGGCAACCTATTATTTCGATCCCGAGAACTACATCACCGATGGCAACGATCGCTCGCCGTTCAAGGGCGCCTTCCAGCCGCGTTTCGGCTTCTCCTACGATCTGAGCGGCACCCGCTCGACTGTCGTGTTCGGCGGCGCCGGGCGCTATTACGACCGCAACAACTTCAACAACACGGTCGACGAGCTGTCGCGTACCCGCAATCCGGTGGCGCTGTTCCGCTTCTCGGCAACTGGCGCGCCGCGATCGGGCCTCCCCACCGTCGCGTGGAATCCGTCCTACCTAACCCGCGAAGGCCTGCTGGCGCTTGCCGCGACCGGCACCACCGGCTTGCCCGAGCTATTCGCAGTCAAGAACGATGCGCGTCCGCCGGTCAACGACCAGTTCAGTCTCGGTGTCCGCCAGAAGCTGGGCCAGTTCCAGGTATCGGTCACCGGCTCGTACCAGCGCGGCCGCAACGGCTATACCCATCTGTTCGCCACCCGGCAGAACAATGGGTTGGGCAATTGCTGCAATACCGCGACGGTGACGCCGTTCGGCTACGCGAACGTGCTGATCGGCTATGATGGCCTCGATACGCGCTACAAGGCGCTCTACGTCCAGCTCGACAAAAACTATACCGCGGCGTCGGGCTGGGGCGTGAACATCGCCTATACGCTCTCGAAGGGGGAGCAGAACGGCAACGACTTGTTCAGCCTCGACGGCATCACGCCGGATGCCTATGGCTGGCGCCCGCGTCCGGGAGACGAGCGCCACCGGGTGGTAATCTCCGGCATCGTCGATCTTCCGCTGGGATTCCGCTTCTCGACTCTGACCACGCTGGGCAGCGGCTCGGCCTACAACGTCACCGATGCCACCGAAGGCTTCGACGTCGGCCGGCTGAAGATCACTTCGGCCTATCCCGAGAAGCACTGCATCGATGGACTCTTCGCCTTCTGCGAAGTCAACCTGACGCTCGCCAAGACCTTCAAGGCCTTCGGCCTAGGCGAGGTGGAAGCGGCGGTCGACCTGCTGAACGCATTCAACAACAAGAACTTCAAAGACTTCGACGGGTTCATCAACCTCAATGCGTCGCCCGATCCGGACGTGCTGATCCCGGGCAATATCGGCAACAACCTGCTCACCCTGCCGCGGCGCGTCCAGTTCCGCCTCGGCTACCGCTTCTGATCTCCCCGGTGGGGCGCGCTTCCCCTTTGCGCGCCCCGCCACCCATCCTGCCGGCCCTGCTCGCCAGCACTGGCCGGATCGGGTAAGGCGCGCGGATGTCAGCCTTTCTCTTGCTGACCGTGCTTGCCGCGCAGAGCGTCGAGCCGGTCGACCTCCTGTCGCTCGACGCCGCGATCGAGCGATGCGAGCGGGCGACCGTGCTTCCGGTGTTCGCGGCGGAGGCGCAGCGGCGCAGCGCGGCGGTGACCGGCTTCTACCAGGAGCAGGCACAGATTGTTGCCGAGCGTTTCGCCACGGCGGGCAAGCGCCGCGCATTGCGCGAGGCGACGGCGGCTTCTGTCCCGGCGATGCCGGACGCCTCGCTGCCCACCGATCAAGAGCTGTCGCTCCGCCAGCTCGCGCTCGACGATCGGCAGCGCGCGCTTGACGACCAGCGGCGGCTGGAGACGATGCGGCAGGAGGCCGTGGACCTGAAGCGGCAATATTTCCTGACGCGGTGCGCCGCGAACAAGAAGCCCGGCTGAACCGCTAGCCGAGCCAGCCGCCGGTGAACCCCGCGAGCATCAAGCCGCGGCGGATCGCCGGCTCGTCGCGCATATGCCGCCAGACGAAATCGTCGCGATAGTTGGCGGCCTGGAGCAGGATCGGGCCCTGGTCGATGCCGATATAGTCGGTGTCGTACCAGCCCTTGGCCGGGTCGACGCGGCCCTTTTCCAGCGCCTCGCCTTGCCAGCGGAAGCTGGGGTTGAAGGCGTCGTAGAAGCCGTATTTGCCGTAGAGCAGATCGCCATGCTCGCGCCGCAGCGCCTCGGCCGCGGGGATCACGACCTCGGGCGCGAAGGGGAGCGAACCGAGCGCGGCGCTGGGGGTGATCGTGCCGTCGTCGCGGCCGTCCGGCTCCCCGACCGGGCCGCGCGCGGAATATCCGAAGAAGCTGCGATCCTCGCCCTTGAACCGCTTGGTGAAATTGCCCGGACCGTCGCAGGCTGCAAGGCCCCAGCTGGTGGGGCCGTAGCCGTCCCAGCCCATCGGATTGGCGATGCAATATGCGCGATTGGCAAGCGTCTCGCGGCGGTTGTTCTCGAAATAGTCGAAGCCGGCCTCGCGCATCACTGCGTCCCGGATGCCGCGGAAGTCGATCCAGATATGGCTGTAGTGGAGGGGGAATAGCGGGGCGAAGGCGAGGTGGCGGGTCGGGCCTTCGCCGCGCCAGCTACGCGGATAGGTCGAAGTCCAGGCGCTCCAGCTGCCGGCCGGGAGCGGATGCTCAGGCGCGGCTAGCCCGAGGATGTAGACGAACATCCCTTCGTTGAAGCCGGTCCAGTTGGCCGGGATCAGCCCGCGCTCGGGATGCCAGCCCATCGACGCCGGCTTGCGCCCGTCCGCGCGGAAGAAGTTCCAGTCGGCGCGGGCGTAGATCGCCTGGGCCAGCCTGCGGATCTCGGCCTCGGCGGGGTCGTCGCGATCGTAATAGCGGCCGGCGAACAGCACGCCCATCAGCAGCAGGGTGGTGTCGACGCTCGAAAGCTCGACGTCGCGGAAGCGGGCGCCGGTCTGCATGTCGATGAAGTGGTAGAAGAAGCCCTTGTGGCCCGCCTTGCCGGTGGGCTCTGGGCCTTGCGGGGCGTTCCAGAAGAAGCGCAGCGTGGTGAGCGTCAGGTCGCGGGCCTCGGCGCGGGTGCACCAGCCGCGCTCGACGCCGATCGGATAGGCGGTGAGCGCGAACCCCACCGCGGCGATCGAGCAGAAGCTCGGCGTCGGCCAGTGATCGGGGACGAGCCCGTTCCTGCGGTTCACGGTGTCCCAGAACCAGCGGAAGGTGCGCTCCTCGATGTCCGCGTAGAAGGCGGGAAGGGGGGTGCCCGCGGGCACCGCGTCGGGCCGGGCGACCGGCGCGCAGGCCGGCAGCGTGGCGCCCGCCGCGAGAAGCGAGGAGCGGGTGAGCAGCGAACGTCGATCGATCATGTCCATCCTCATACCCCAAAAAGACGGGAGGCGACGCACAAGGCGCCGCCTCCCAGGAGGGGTGTTGTGAAACCGGTTACATCCAGCGCCCGCGAAAAGCCCGCCGCTTTCCGCGTCTTCCGGCTCGCGATGCGGAACTGCGCGTCAGACATGGGCGGCACCGTTCAGGCGGGCGGCCGTGGTGGCGCGGGCGATCAGCGCCGGGGCGTGCAGCTCGGTGCGCTGGTCTGAGCCCTTGCCCTCCAGCATGTCGATCAGCCGCGAAACCGCGCGCGCGCCGATCTCGGCGATGCGCACTTCGATCGTGGTGAGCGCGAGGTAGCGCGCCAGCGGCACGTCGTCGAAGCCCGCGACGGCGATGTCCTCGGGCACGCGCCTGCCGGCCTGGCGCAGCGTATGGAGGCAGCCGATCGCCATCATGTCGTTGGCGGCGAACACCGCATCGCAGGGCAGGTCGCTGGCGAGAATCTCCCGCGCAGCAGCTTCGCCGGCGGCTTCGTTGAAGTCGCCCTCGATGATCCGTACCGGCATCCCGGGCGCCAGCTCGGCCAGGGCATCGCGGAATCCCTGCAGGCGCTCCTGCGCGTCGACATTGCCCTGGGGACCGGCGATGTGGACGATATGGCGATAGCCGTTGGCGAGCAGGTGGCGGACCATCGCCTCCGCGCCGCCGCGATTGTCGAGCCGCAAAGCGGGGCGCGACACCACTTCGCCGGGCGCGTTGATCAGCACCGCGGGGAGCGCGCTCGGCAGCGCCCGCTCGAGTGCTTCCGGCGCGATGTGCGGCGCCATCACCAGCAGCCCGTCGACCCGGCCGCGCATCGCACGGAGCGCCACCGCGGCCTGATCGCTGTCGTCGTGCATGTTGGAGAGCAGCAGCAGATAGCCGCGCCGGCTCGCCTCGCGGTCCATGCCGCGGACGCATTCGGAGAAGAACTCGCCGTGCAGATCGGGAAGCACCACGCCGATCGCATGCGCGCGGGCGAGGCTGAGGCTGCGCGCGCCGGCATGGGGGACGTAGCCGAGCTCCTTCGCCGCGGCGACGATCCGCTCGCGCGTCTCGCCGCGGACGTTGTTGAGGCCGTTGAGCGCGCGCGACACCGACGCGACCGATACCTCGGCGCGGCGGGCGACATCGCGAATGGTGGCCTCTCCCATTTTGCTCCTGCTTCCGGTCCCACGCATGTTTCCTACGTTTCAGACCCGATCGACGATTGCAATCCTCGCCCCGCAAAGGATATGTAACCGGTTACGGTCGGCCGCAACAAGCAAAAAAGTTGCGCAAGCGGCGTTGTACAGCCTGTCGCGCCGGTCTGGCGCGGGGCTTCAGGGAAGAGGAATTGTGATGCTCGACACCAGGATCTCGCGACGCGCGACGCTGCTCGGTGCAGGTGCGGTGGCAGCCTGGGCGGCCAGCCCGGCGCGGGCGATGCTGCAGGCCGCCGCGCGGCTGCCGGTGCCGGCATTCATCGACAAGCTGATCGCGCAGATGACGCTGGCGGAGAAAGCCGGCCAACTGACGATCATGCCTGCAGCCTGGGCCGGCGGCGTCGCGGTCGCGCTCAACCCCGCCGGCAACGGCCCCGGTTTCGATCAGCAGCTCGATGAAGTCCGCCAGATGCAGCTGGCCGGCGTGTTCAACGGCAACGGCGCCGAGATGGCGCGCCGGATGCAGACCGCGGCGATGACGCAGAGCCGGCTCAAAATCCCGTTGCTGTTCGCCGCCGACGTGATCCACGGCCACCGCACGATCTTCCCGGTGCCGGTGGGCGAGGCGGCGAGCTTCGAGCCCGACCTCGCCGAGCGGACCGCGCGGATGGCGTCATATGAGGGCGCGGCCTCGGGGATCGACTGGACCTTCGCGCCGATGGTCGACATTGCCCGCGACCAGCGCTGGGGCCGCACGATGGAGGGCGCCGGCGAGGACGTCCATCTCGGCCGGTTGATGGCGGCGGCGCGCGTCCGCGGCTTCCAGCGCAAGGACCTTAAGGCCCTCGACTCGATGATGGCCTGCGCCAAGCATTTCGCCGCCTATGGCGCCGCCGAAGCCGGGCTCGATTATAACAGCGTCGACGTCTCCGAGCGGACGTTGCGCGAAATCTACTTCCCGCCGTTCCAGGCCGCGCTCGACGAGGGCGTGATGACCTTCATGGCGTCGTTCAACGAGCTGTCGGGCATCCCCGCCACCGGCAACGAATGGCTGCTGCGTGGCGTGCTGCGCCAGGAATGGGGGTTCGAGGGCTTCGTCGTCTCCGATTACACCGGCGACATGGAGATGATCGACCACGGCTTCGCCAAGGATTCGCGCGAGGCGGCCAAGCTCGCCTTCCTGGCGGGGGTCGACATGAGCATGACCAGCGGCTTCTATCGCAAGCATCTGCCCGAGCTGGTCGAGGCGGGCGAAGTGCCGGTGGCGCGCGTCGATGAATCGGTCCGCAAGGTGCTCGCGGTAAAGTCGGCGCTCGGATTGTTCGACGATCCCTTCCGCCGCATCGACGTCAAGCGCGAAAAGGCACGCTCGCGGACCAAGCCGGCGAGTGCGTTGGCGCGCGAGGCCGGCCGCAAGGCGATCGTGCTGCTCAAGAACGAAGGCGATCTGCTGCCGCTGCCCAAATCGGGCAAGAAGATCGCGATCATCGGCCCGTTCGCTTCCGGAAAGCACGACCTCAACGGCCCGTGGGTGGTCTATGGCAGCAACGACTATGCGGTCGATCTCGCCGAGGGGGTCCGAGGCGCGGTGCGCGACCGGAACAGCGTCACGGTCACCGCCGGTTCGGGCGTCGAGGAAGCGATCCCCGGCGGGATCGAGGCGGCCGTTGCCGCGGCGCAGGCGGCCGACGTGGTCCTGCTCGCGATCGGCGAGAATGAGGCGATGTCGGGCGAGGCCCAGTCGCGCGCCGAGATCGTGGTGCCCGCGCCGCAACAGGCGCTTGCCGAGGCCGTCGCGGCGGTCGGCAAGCCGGTGGTGGTGGTGCTCAAGAACGGACGCGCGCTCGCGCTGCAGGGCGCCGTCGCCGATGCGCCGGCGATCCTCGTCACCTGGTTCCTCGGCACCGAGAGCGGCAATGCCACTGCCGACATATTGTTCGGCGACTACAGCCCCTCGGCGCGGCTGCCGTGCAGCTTCCCGCGCTCGCCGGGGCAGCAGCCTTATTATTATGCGCACAAGGCGACCGGCCGGCCGAACCCGTCGGACGACAAGCTCGAGCCCTACAAGGCGCATTATCGCGGCATGCCGAACAAGGCGCTCTATCCGTTCGGGCATGGGCTGACCTACGGCCGGATCGAATATTCGGCGCTCAAGGTGGCGCCGACCTTGGCCTGGGACGGGGATGTCACGGTCACCGCGACGGTGACCAATCGCGGGACACGTGCGGCGGAGGAAGTCGTCCAGCTCTACGTCCGCGACCGCGTCGCGAGCATGACCCGGCCGGTTCGCGAGCTGAAGGCGTTTCGCAAGCTGAAGCTGGCGCCGGGCGCGTCGGAAACGGTGACCTTCAAGCTCGATCGGTCGCTGCTGCTGTTCATCGGCCGCGACGACAAGCCCACGGTCGAGGCCGGGACGTTCGACGTCTGGGTGGCGCCGTCCGCGGAAACCGAAGGGGTGCACGCCCAGTTCGAGCTGGTGAAGGGGTGACGAATTCCCCTCCCTGAAAGGGGAGGGGGTCAGCGTGCGCCGAGCCCCTTCACGATCCGGGTGTGCGCGCCCTTGCCGAGCGGGTTGAGCAGCATCAGCAGGCAGGACAA
>Ga0065165_1003365_pt1 | contig 11353 bp, 5 predicted proteins | sample AraplaMF_Cvi_mMF_FD_63813 | JGI IMG/M metagenome (GOLD analysis project Ga0065165, IMG submission 63813) | Arabidopsis root microbial communities from the University of North Carolina, USA - plate scrape MF_Cvi_mMF (version 2) (version 3) | ecosystem: Host-associated > Plants > Roots > Endosphere... | reverse complement strand
GCGAGTACCTGAAGGAAATACGTCCAAATCTGTGGCACTATGTATCGCCCGAACTTCTGGAGTCGGTTAATCAGCTTAAAAACGATTTCCTGTTCGATACAATCAATCACGTCAATAACAAACGTTTTGCAAAAGTTATAAAAAAGGCTGTTCGCGAAGCCGGTTTCGACGAATTCATACTGCTGAACGATAATGATATTTACAACGGTTTCTACCTTAAAGAACTCGTAAAACCGTCGATGTATGTATACTATTTGCGCGATAAACTTTCTGCCATGCGTTACTGGAAAGCGCACGCGTCACGACTGGAGCCCAAGCTTATTGCCAGCTGCGACGCGGTAGTAACCAACTCCGAATACCTAACAGCCTACGCTGCCGAATTTAACGCCAACAGCCACTACGTTGGGCAGGGCTGCGATGTGACCCAGTTTCTCAAAGCGCCGGCACAGACCGTGGTCGATAAAACCTTTGATGGTATTCAGCGGCCCATCGTAGGGTATGTAGGCGCGTTAAACAGCGAACGGCTCGATATAGCACTGCTTACCACACTCGCGCAACGTATGACGGATGTTAGCTTTGTATTGGTAGGCCCGGAGGATGAAGCCTTTCGGAACAGCGCATTACACAGTTTGCCGAATGTGCATTTTCCCGGCAAGAAAGACTTCTCCGAACTTCCGGTATACATGTACGGATTCGACGTGTGTATGAATCCGCAAGGGCTCAACGAAATAACCATCGGCAATTATCCCCGTAAAGTAGACGAATACCTCGCTACGGGCAAACCTGTGGTTGCCACGGAAACCCACGCGATGAACCCATTCCGCGAGCATGTATACCTCGGCAAGACCGCCGCCGATTATGCAGACCTCATTCGCCGGGCTATAGTGGAAAACACGGATACAAAGGCGGCAGCCCGCAGAACATTTGCCTGCGAGCACACCTGGGAAAACAACGCCCGCGAAATCATAAACGTTATCGGCGCAACGCACGCTAAAACCCCTGTGTCAGTATGAAGGAAGAAGATGAAGACGATCACGATCTGATCTCGTTTACCAACATACACCGCGTAGGGCTTATCATGGCCGGCGTTGGCGCCAGTTTGTTTTTCTTTTTTAAAATCGTATTCGGTTAAGTAATTAAGTTATGTCGCGTACTACCTCGCTCATGCGTGATCCACGAATACTCGTGCTGGCATTGCTGGCCGTCAGCGTGGGCTGTCTGGGCCTTGCAGCGCTGTTCGGTGTCGTTATCGACGTGTTGATCATTGGTGCCATCCTCGGCATCACCGCATTTTATCTCACCTACCAGTATCCCAAATACAGCGTCGTAATTATCATGGCCAGCGTGTTCTTCCTGCCGCTGATGATAAAGGCTTTCTACCTGTACGATATACCGGTGGGCACAGCTATCGAAGCCATGAACTTTTTACTGGTATTTGCCCTCGTAATCAAAGGGCGTTTCTCCGGGTGGAAAGGTCTGCCCGGTATGCTCGTGCTCATCTGGCTGGTGCTACAATTTCTCGAACTGATCAACCCCAACGCAAGTTCACGCATCGCCGGGCTATTCGCCATACGCGGTGTGATTACCTTTACCATAACTTTCTTCGTGACTTACTCGGCCGTAGGATCGCGGAAAGACGTGTACTTCCTGTATAAGTGGTGGGCGATATTTGCCGTAATGGCTGCCGTCTATGGACTCTACCAGGAATTTATCGGTCTTCCGTCGCACGACTTTGCCTGGGCCAGTTATGACGAAAACCGATATAACCTATTGTTCACCTGGGGAAGGCTCCGCAAGTTTTCGTTCTTTAACGGTCCCACCGAGTTCGGTCTTGTTATGGCCTACTCTGGTGTAGCCGTTATGGTCATGGCCTTTCTGGATAAGATCTCGTTAGAGAAAAAAATAGGATTGGGAATTATGGGGTTGCTCATGATCTGGTCTATGATCTACTCAGGTTCCCGTACAGCCTCTGCCGTGCTTCCCGTAGGCATTGTCATCTTCGCCGCGATAACGCTGTGGCGGAAGGTGCTTATCTTCCTGGGCGTGGCAGCACTGGGCGCAGCAGTGCTGGTGCTCAAGCCCTCGGCAAACCAATCACTGTTCGTAATGATGACCGCCTTTCAGGGGGCAGACGATCCTTCTATGAACGTTCGTCTCAACAACCAGAAGATCATCCGGTCATACATTCAGGAAACCCCGCTCGGCTTCGGTCTCGGCAGCACCGGGGAGTTGGGTATGAAATACTCACCGCACACTTTTATTGGCTCTTTCCCGCCAGACTCCGAGCTTGTTCGTATAGCGATCGAAACGGGATGGGTAGGTCTGCTCATCTGGTGTACCATCATGGCGCTTGTGTTCGCGTATGGAATCAACGCCTACTTCAACACACGCGACCACGAAATCCGACAGCTTCTGTTAGTGCCTCTCGTCGTGTTCTTCATGACGATGATCGCACTTTATCCGCAGGAATGTTTTCGTGCGCCCATCCTGGCCATGATGTTCTCGTTTATGATGGGACTTATTGCCAAACTTCGGGACATGGGCGTTGCGCCCACACTACAACGGAACAACGACGACGATCTATAACGGCCACCCCATGTCTAAAATCGCCAATTTCATCATCGCACATAAACATCCGGAGCAGCTTCTGCGCCTGGTAAATCAGTTCGACGCCCGGCTATTTCATAACTTTGTGCACGTGGACGGGCGGCGACCCGGTTCCGAATTCATGGCATTGCAGGCGCTGCCGCACGTTACGCTGGTAGAACCGCGCCGTAAACTCAATTGGGCGGGTTACGGGTTCGTGCAGGTTACCCTTGAAGCTATGGAGACCGTTCTGGCCCATAAAACGGCCTTCAGTTACATTAACGTCATGAGTGGGCAGGATTACGCCATCCGTCCGACAGAGTCGTTCTACGAGCACGTAAACGCCAGTGGAGGCCAGGAGTTCTTCGACGTTATTCGTGTAGTGCCTGACTGGCCGGTTGCCCTGCACCGCTATCAGGGATTTCACCTTGTGGAACATCAGTTCAAAGGACGTTACCGGTTGGAAGCATTAATAAACTTCTTTATGGGGAAACGTGAATTTTATGGCGGGAGGCTCATTCCCTATGGACGCTCCGCCTGGTTTACCGCCACACGCGACTTTGCGGCCTATACGCTGCGCTACATCAATGACCGTCCCGACTTTGTACGCTTCTTGAAAACGATATGGTCGCCCGATGAATTTCTGTTCAATACACTGGTGATGAACTCGCCCTTCCACGAAAAAGTAGCCTCATCAAATTTGCGTTATATAGACTGGTCGGAGGGTAAGGTAAATCCAAAGATTTTTACAGTGGCAGACTATACTGCCGTTACTAATAGCGACTGCTTTTTAGCTCGTAAATTCGACACCGGTGTTGATACAGAAATTTTATCTATGATCGACCAACGAATTAACGAAATGAGGCAATTATTACCCATTTCTTGAAAAAACTGGGGAATTTGCCTGGGGAATTAAAATGTTCTACTGTATGTGCGTTGCGACGCTATTTTGTGGAAATGAGTACTTAGTTCCACAAATCTCTAATAACCATTAGAGTAAGCCGAGATAGGAGAACGTAGTATAAAAAAGGTTCAACCTTTAAAAGTGTTGAACCCATATAATATGCTTATAGTTGCGGATACTTCTTTAACGGAGCACGAAGTCGGGCCCATAGTTTTTGCGGCCACTGCGGATCCATACACGGTTTCTCTATCAACAGAAAGAAGGCCGTGCAGATAACAAACAGCGCGGGCAGGAAGATAGCAACACCTATCAGGAATCGCATTGTATACGACGTATCGGGTGTAATGGGGACGATAAGCCGGGTGAAAAACTCCGCTGCTGGAAGGTGTAGCAGATAGATTGAGTAGCACATGCCGCCGATGGCCGAGATCCACTTGTTCCGGAAGAAAGCGTTTACGGCAATGCTTCGAAAGCAACCGTATAGGGTCATGAACAACGCTGTTATAAAAACGAATTTCATATCCAGGTTCTTGTGCCATGTCCAGCTGGAGAAAAGCACTATGATGCTGAGAACGGTAACAAGGTCGAATATACGATGTCGTGGTATGCCATTCTTCCACTCGGTAAGATAGATGTCGGTAATAAGGATACCGATGGTAAAGAATTCAACCGCGTAGGGGAGGGTAAGATTCAATTGATCGAAGAGCGACGTAGTATTTGCTACGATAATTTTGATCAGAATAAAACCCAGTATCACCGCCCGACGGCGCACAACGGAACGGATAGAGAAATAGAAGAGCGTAAGGAACGGAGCGATGGCATAAAATTGAACTTCAACCTCCAGTGTCCAGGCGGGCGGGTTCAACGGAGACCATACACCGTATACAATGCGGTGGATATATAAACAGCTCGCAAAGAAATGCGGCAGCAACTCATTGAAGTCCTGATGTTGAACAACAACCAGAACGACAAAGAAAAGTATAAGGCTGATTAAGTATGGAGGCTCCAAACGTGTGAGGCGGCGTAGGTAATAGGACGAAAGTTGAACGGGTTGCCGGTTTTGTAGCTTATATCGCCCAAACGGCAATGCCAGTATAAAGCCGCTGATAGCAAAGAACACGTATACACCTACGTGACCATTGGCAAGCAGACCACTGATGTGTTGATCGGATGCGGAAACTACTGGAGTACGCTCGATTATACGTTCGCTGAAATGCTGGAGTACAACTGGAAGTATTGCCAGAAAGCGGAGTCCGTCGATTTCAGGAATGAAACCTGAACCGCTGGTGATCCGTCTTAAGTTATCGGGAAAACCGGAGAAGAAATTCTGAATTAATTTAAACACGTTATTCAGATAATTTTTGAAAATTGATGCCAATGCATGATTATAGCCCTGAAATTATTAAAATACAATGAAACTCATGAAAAGAACATTCATAACCTTTATCGTTTTTTCCATCCTTATTTCGAAAGCCTATACACAGCAGGTAGACTATAATAAAATAATTCTGCCAGATGAGGCCGCTAATATAAGCTTCGAAGAAAAGCTTGTCCAACTCGCCTGGAAGAATAATCCGCAAAGCTCCATAGTACAAGGTGAAAACAAAGTGGCACAATATGAAGCTCGCGCGGCAAGCGCAAAATGGCTTGGACTTTTCGGAGCCCAGGGAAACTTGAACGAATTCACTATAAAGAAATTCACAGGTTCCAGCGATAACACAACCAATAATGCTTTCTATCCCCGATACAATGTATATGTAAATGTACCCCTCTCGGTGTTCACGGATTTGGGAAATGCTAAAAAGGCAGCGCGCCAACGTGTAGTAATAACACAAGACCGCATTAACGCAACCAAACTTGACCTGCGCGCCAATGTATTGAAATTGTATAGCGAGTACCGGAAGAACGAAGACATTGTCAATATTTATAAAGAGGCTATGGAAGACGAAGAGTCTACCTATTTAGTAGTAGAGCAGAAGTTTAAAAATGGCCAGGTCTCTGTTGAAGACTACATGAATTCGCAAAAAAGCAGAAACACTCAACGCATCCAACTTCGCACCTCCGAGAACGAATACCGCAAGGCAAAACTCGATTTAGAGGCTGTAATCGGGGTTCGGCTGGAAGATGTGCGATAATTTTTCTCCTAATGGGGAGCAATTTCCATGCGGAGGTAAGGTATAGGAATTGATTAAATCAAAAAATGCCCGTTTTTTCGACGAAATGACAATTTTTGAAGATCGGTAAATTAAATTCGATGTAATGTTTTGTCTTTATTTGACCGATTTTCTAATTTTGATACGGCTTTTGAATTAGTTGGTTTATTTAATCTACCTCCCATGAAAAGGACTTTACTTCTCTTTGCCCTGATGGGCATGTCTCTGTTTGTCCGTTCTCAAAGCGTCCCATTTCCAACCGGTTACCGTGATTTTTATGCAGTGAGCCCCTGGGGTTACACGCAAACCGGTACCAATTGGGACACATCGCCCTACCTCCCCTTTATTTACAAGGACATGTGGTACCGGCTGCTTCCTCCGAATGGCGTAACCTACAATTCGTCCTCTAATGCGTGGACGAATGCTGATCCCTCTAAAAAGTATCCCGTAATCCTATTCTTTCATGGAGCAGGCGAACGCGGTACAGACAACAACAATCAATTAAAGTATCTTCAAGGTCACAAGAATGCGGTGCTCAATGGCACCTTTCCTGGTTTCGTCCTGGCTACTCAAAACGTAGCAGCCGATGGAGCGAAAGACCTTATTGACAAACTCATCACCCTGCTTCCCATTGACCCTAACCGTATTTATGTACATGGTTATTCAAACGGGGCAGTATGGTCGTGGGACTTTGCAATCAAGTTCCCCACACGTGTTGCAGCGTTGTTCCCCATGTCGGGCGTAGACGAACGTGCCAAGACCTCGACGCTCTTGTATACACCAATTCGTCTCGCGCAGGGTGAAGAAGATACAAACCCTGCTCCGAACTGGACCAATACCATTGTTGACTGGTACAATACGAATGGCGGTAATATGGAGTACTTCTATATGCCGAATATAGGCCACGGCACATGGACTTATCAATACACCAAAGCTGACTTCTATTCCTGGTTCCTCTCGAAAAAGAAAAGCAATCCGCTAGCACTTTTTGGAAAAACCCAAACCTGTCCGGGTGAAACTATAAACTTAAAGCTGGGCTTTACACCTGGGTTTGCCGGATACGAGTGGCGTAAAGATGGTAACCTTATCGCTGGAGCAAATCAGTCTACACTTACCGTAACATCATTCGGTGTATACACAGGCCGTATTAACAACGGTGGTACCTGGTCTGAATGGTCAGATCCTATTAACGTAAGCCTTAAGCCGCCAACCACTACACCTGCTATAAAAGTAAGCGGTGCCCGAAGTGCTTTCCTTCCTGCTCCCGATGGAAGCACGACTACAGCATTGGAACTTCCCGAAGGATATGAAACCTACACCTGGAAGAATGCAACGACCAACGCTGTCCTCAGCTCTGACCGTATCTTTACAAATGTACCCGTCGGCACCTACAAAGCCACCGTACAGGAACGCAACGGCTGTTCAAGCAACGACTCTCCCGTATTTACAGTGTATAGCAGCACCGCTAATCAGGCGCAGGCGCCCGATGGAATCAGTGGTTTCATTGGCTATGCCACAACACAAACCGACATATCGCTGTCTTGGGTAGATAACCCCACGCCGCAATACAACGAAACCGGTTTTGAAATCTACCGAGCGACAGCAGCAGGTGGACCATTTACCATGGTAGGAACAACAGCCGCCAATGCGAATGCTTATGTAGATTCCAACCTTACGCCAAACACTCAATATTATTATCTGATCCGTCCTGTAAGCGCAAACGCGGCAGGCCCGGTTTCGGCAACCATCCCGGTTAAAACACAGGTAGACAACATTGCGCCTACAGCTCCAGGAAACCTTAACGTAACCAGTGTAGCCGCAAACTCTGTATCGCTTTCATGGACGGCATCTACCGACAACGTAGGTGTGTACCGTTATGACGTCTTCAAAAATGGCGAACGTGTTCTTTCTGTAAATACAACATCGACAACCGTATACAATCTTATAGAAAACGAAATCAATACTTTTGTTGTAAAGGCGCGCGATGTAACCGGGAACTATTCGCCGGCAAGTAACCAGGTAGCTACCGGGGCTGCGCAAAGCGGTCTGAACTACAAGTACTATGAAACAGCTACCGCGTGGACCACATTGCCCAACTTCTCTGCGTTAACACCCGTTAAGACCGGCAATACACCGAACATCGATCTTTCGCCGCGCACAAGAGCTACCAACTTCGGTTTTTACTGGGAAGGCACCATCTTTATTCCGGTAGCCGGAAGCTACACGTTCGAAACATACTCCGATGATGGTTCTAAATTATACATCGGTGGTTACAACGAAGCGAACCTTGTGGTAAACAACGATGGAGCCCACGGGACTCAATATCGCGAAGGGACGAAAGTATTTGCCGCTCCAGGCTATTACCCTATAGTAATAACATACTTCCAAGGTAGCAGCACCAGCGTAATGCAGATATTCTGGAAAAACACGCCTATTGGTGTAACCAGCCGTACAGCTATACCGAATTGGGCATTTCAGAGAAGCGCTACGATCCCCGGCCAACCCCCTGTAGCTCCTCGCAACATTACAGTAACCGCGGCTGCTTACAACCAGATCAACGTTGCATGGTCTGATCAAAGCAACAATGAAACAGGCTTCCAGGTTTTCCGGTCCACAGCAAACGCGGGACCTTATGCGCCTGTAGGAGAAACCGGTGCGAACGTTACAACATTCCAGGATAAGTCAGTTCAGGCCAACACAACCTACTACTATCGTGTAGAAGCGCTTGGTCAGTATGGACAGTCCGGCCCGTCAGACGAGATCCTGCACGGTCTCAAATACTCTTATTATGATCAGACATTCGCGTCGCTTACGCAGCTCTCAGCGTATGTGCCACTGAAGACCGGTTTGATTGCGACTGTAGATATGTCGCCGCGTACAAAAACGACAAACTACGCTTTTGTATGGGAGGGCAAGATCAAACTTCCAACTACCGGTACCTATACATTCTATACAACAGCTGACGACGCCAGCACATTGTTCATCGATGGTATTCAGCGCATTTCAACCGATGCAGCGCAGAATTTTACGGAGCGCTCAATAACAATCTCCGGACTCACCGCCGGTCAACATACCATTAAGCTGCAATACCGCCAGGGCACAGGTTCAGCTAAAATGGAAATGAAGTATAATGGCCCGGGCATCTCAAAACAATTGGTTCCCGCGACAGCATTTGCCGATACTGAGCCTAATGCGAAGACGCCGGCTCTGCCGGCTGTACCGGCTGCACCGACCAATCTGGTCGCTACCGCCACATCGGCAAACAGCATTGCACTTACCTGGAACGATAACGCTACAGACGAAGTGAATTATCAACTGTTCCGTTCAGCAGCCAATGCTTCAAACTTTATTCTCTACAAGACTCTTCCGGCAAATACAACAACGTTCCACGACGTAGACTTATTTGCTAATTACACATTCTACTATAAAGTTGTAGCGATCAACGCTGGCGGCACAACAACCTCCAACGTAGTAAATACCACTACGCTGGATAATCCGCCTGTTCTGACGCCGATTGCCGACTTTACTATGAAGTTCGGTACGACCCAACAGGTCAACATCCTGGCCGAAGATCCCGATCACGAGCCAATGACATTATCCGTTACGGGCCTGCCTGCGTTCGGTACACTGACAGATCACGGTGATGGCAGCGGTGTACTGGCGTTCTCGCCCACACAGGCGCAGTTGGGTAACTACCCCATCTCAGTAATCGCTACTGATTCGCACAACGGAAAGGATACCGCGTCGTTCGTACTCATCGTTACCGATAAGAATCCTCCGATGTTGCAGCCTATCAACAGCCTCTCGCTGAATGAAAATGCAACCGGAAGCGTAGTGGTGTCAGCGACATCAGACCTCGGTGCAGGAAACCTTACCTGGACAACAACAGGTTTGCCGGCCTTCGCCACGCTCAACGTGTCCAACGGTGTGGGGACAATCAACTTTGTTCCAGGTTATACAGACTCAGGTGTGTATCCAATTACCGTTAAAATAAAAGATTCGCAAAACAACGAGGCCACACGGTCGTTCACAGTAACCGTAAGCGACGTCGATCCTAATACATTGTACTACGTGGATCTGATGTCATCAGGAACGTCGCCTGCGCCATGGAACACTATGACATCGCTGACGGCTTCAAATTTGAAAGACTATAAAGGCGCGACATCAAGCGTTGGCGTTAGCTTCCAGACTACGGCATGGGCCGCCTATACTGACGGTGCAGTAACCGGAAACAACTCCGGCGTATTCCCTGACGCGGTTATTAAAGACTACTACTACTTCGGTATCTTTGGCAACCCCAATACTGTGGATGTAAACGTAACAGGACTCAACCCTGCCAAGCAATACACCTTCAAATTCCTCGGTAGCAGCAAGTGGACAGGCGTTTCCGATAATGGAAGCACAGTATACACCATCGGTGCAACATCTGTAACCCTGAACGTACAGAACAACAGCCAAAATCTGGCCGTAATCAACAACGTACAGCCCAATGCCAGCGGCGTGGTTACGTTCACCATGAGTAAAGCCGCAGGTACCCAGGTTGGATATCTGAATGCGTTCGTAGTCGAAGACATTTATCAACCCGGCACAGCGCCGGCAGCGCCACGCAGTGTAGCTGCTACGATAACTCCGGATTCGAAAGTGAAGCTCACATGGGTAGACGCTCCGTTCAACGAAACTGGGTTCAACGTATACCGTTCAACCAGTGCTACGGGCACCTATACAAAACTTACAACGACGGCGCTTGCCGCTAACACAACAGAGTATGTAGACGCTGCAATTGTAAGCGGTATCACATACTTCTACAAAGTATCGGCAGTTAATGCCATTGGCACATCACCTGAATCAAATATAGCATCGGTGGCTGTTCCCAACCTCGCTCCGAGCATTACGGTTACCGGTAACCTCGTAATTGGTGCAGGCGTACAGTCTACGTTGTCAGTAACCGCGCTCGACCCTCCGACCAACGTCGTAACCATTACTGTAACAGGTCTGCCGTCATTTGCTACATACCAGTCATTGACAGCAACAACCGGTTCTATCGTAATGAATCCGACACCGACCGACGATGGCGAATACACCTTTACCGTTAAGGCGACTGATGCCGACGGTGCCGTGTCAACGCAAGACGTAACCATCGAAGTAGGAGAGGTTCCGCTCTACACCATATCGGTTAACTTCAGCCAGACATCAAACGCTCCCGCGCCATGGAACAATACATCCAAAGTGCCTGCGGCAAACGATGTCTTCTCAAATCTGAAAGACAACAACGGTGTTAACCGCAACGTAACCCTCACCCTGCAGACAGCCTTCGGCGGCGTTCACAATGAAAGTCCGCAAACAGGCAACAACTCAGGTATGGTACTCGACGCTGTATTGAAGGAATACTACTGGTTCGGTATCTTCTCGTCGCCAAATCAGGAGACGATGAAGCTCTCCGGCTTGAGCAAATCGAATAAGTACAACTTCAAATTCATTGCCGCCAGCAACTTCTCAAACAACGGTTCAATCACCGAAAACGGAAGCACCGTATTCACTATCAATGGTAAGTCAGCTTCGGTGAAAGTTCAGAATAACACCAGCAAATTCGGTATCATCGATGGTATCGTAACAAACGCAAACGGTGAAATTCTAATAACGGTAAACAAAGGCGCGGATGCTCCTGCCGGATACGTAAACGGCTTCATCGTAGAAGCTGTGGCACTGGATC
>Ga0065165_1003364_pt1 | contig 11354 bp, 7 predicted proteins | sample AraplaMF_Cvi_mMF_FD_63813 | JGI IMG/M metagenome (GOLD analysis project Ga0065165, IMG submission 63813) | Arabidopsis root microbial communities from the University of North Carolina, USA - plate scrape MF_Cvi_mMF (version 2) (version 3) | ecosystem: Host-associated > Plants > Roots > Endosphere... | reverse complement strand
GCCGGAAACGGCAAACGCCCGGACCGTTTCCGATCCGGGCGCCTGCGTGACGACTGCTCGTCAGCCCCCTTTGTGAGGCTCTGCCCGCACGCTCGTACTTGCCTACGAGCGGGGCGGAGCCCTCCCCGAACCACGGCCATTTGGTGCCTGCGTTTCGACAGGGGTTTGCTAGTTCGGCGAAGGGCTTTTGTCACCGCCTTTACAAAGGTTAGGCGCCGATTGGTCGCACCCTGTGTCGATTCGGCAACATTGGGGACACACCTCATTTCCGCGCCCGCATTGCCAGCCGCCGCGGCGATGCCCTAGAGCGGCGGCGAGCACTCCATTCAGGGTCCCCTGACCGCATGCTATTGTCGCGTTACGAGCGGATGATCGCCCGCCGCTATCTCCTGCCCGGCCGCAGCGAGGCGTTCATCGCCGTCGTCGCCGGGTTCAGCCTCGTTGCGGTGATGCTCGGCGTCGCCGCACTGATCGTCGTGATGAGCGTGATGAACGGCTTCCGCGCCGAGCTGTTCGACAAGATCACCGGATTGAACGGCCATGCCGTCGTCCAGGGCTATGGCGGCCAGCTGCGCGACTGGCGCCAGATCGTCGACGAGGCGAAGAAGACCCCCGGCGTGATCAGCGCGACTCCGCTGATCGAGCAGCCGCTGTTCGCCAGCTTCAACGGCCGCGTCGAATTCGCCCAGATCCGCGGCATGCGGGTCGAGGACATCCGCAGCAATCCGGCGCTCAAGGGCAAGGAAGTGATCGGGTCGCTCAGCCGGCTGCGCCCCGGCGGCGAGCAGGTCGCGATCGGCTCGCGCCTCGCCGAATCGCTCGGCGCGACGGTGGGCAGCAAGATCACGATCATCAACCCGGCCGGCAATTCGACCGTGATGGGCACGATGTACCGATCGGTGAACTACACCGTCGAGGCGATCTTCGAGGTCGGGGTCTATGATTTCGACAAGATCTTTGTGGTGATGCCGATCGAGGACGCCCAGACGCTGACCTTGCTCGGCGACGCTGTGAGCATGGTCGAAATGGACACCAATGCTCCCGACAACGTCCAGCAGATCGTCGCTCCCTTGGTCGACAAGGTCGGCAAGAGCGGCCAGATCGTCGACTGGCGCCAGATGAACCGCGAGCTGTTCGAGGCGCTGCAGGTCGATCGGATCGTGTCGTTCACGGTGCTGTCGATCATCCTCGTCGTCGCCTCGTTCAACATCGTCTCCTCGCTGATCATGCTGGTCCGCTCGAAGACACGCGACATCGCGGTGCTTCGCACGATGGGCGCGACGCGTGGCGGGCTGATGCGGATCTTCGTCACCGTCGGCACCACGATCGGCGCGCTCGGCGTCGCCGCGGGCGGGCTGCTCGGCTTCCTGCTCATCACCTTCCGCGCGCAGGTCACCCAGTTCATCGGGCTGGTCACCGGCCAGCAGATTTGGGACCCGTCGATGCGTTTCCTCACCGAGCTTCCCGCCAAGACCGACCCTTTCGAGACGATCGGCATCTGCGTGATGGCCTTGCTCTTCGCCTTCCTCGCCACGCTCTATCCCGCGTGGAAGGCGGCAGGCACCGATCCGGTCCAGGTCCTGCGCTATGAGTGAGCCCATTCTCCAGACCCGAGACCTCAAGCGCAGCTTCAAGCAGGGCGGGGCGGTGATCGAAGTGCTGCGCGGCGTCGACCTCGACGTCCAGCCGGGCGAGATCGTCGCATTGCTCGGCCCCTCGGGCTCGGGCAAGTCGACCTTGCTCCAGGCGGTCGGCCTGCTCGAAGGCGGCTTCGAGGGCTCGATCCGCATCGCCGGCAAGGAGGCCGCGCGGCTTCCCGCGGGCGGCCGCACCGAGGTCCGCCGCGACAGCCTCGGCTTCGTCTACCAGTTCCATCACCTGCTGCCCGACTTCAACGCGATCGAGAATGTCGTGCTGCCGCAGATGATCCACGGCGCCACCCGCGCCGAGGCCGATGCGCGCGCCGAACAGCTCTTGGCCGCGCTGGGCCTGGCACAGCGGCTCACCCATCGCCCCAACCAGCTTTCGGGCGGCGAGCAGCAGCGCGTCGCCGTCGCACGCGCGCTCGCCAACCGCCCGGCGCTGGTGCTTGCCGACGAGCCCACCGGCAATCTCGACGAGGCCACCGCCGACCGCGTCTTCGCCGAATTCCTCAAGCTGGTCCGCGACGAAGGCTCCGCGGCATTGGTCGCCACCCATAACGAGCGGCTGGCCGAGCGGATGGACCGCGTGGTGCGGCTGCACGAGGGCAGGCTGGAGTGAACGCCTGGCGCGAGACGCCGACGCTGGCGGGCCGCCACGTCACGCTGCGAGCGATGGTCCGCGAGGACCGCGACGAGTTGCTCGATGCCTTCGAGGGACTCCACACGCTGTTCCACACGACGGTTCCGAATGCCGAAACCTTCGATGCCTGGTACGATCGCGTGATGTTCGACACCGCCGCCGGGCGGAACATGCCCTTCACCGTGCTCGATGCCGAGGGCCGTATCTCGGGAGTCACGCGCTTCCTGCGGATGAGCCCGACGCATCGCCGCGTCGAGATCGGCGGCACGCTCTACGCACCGCGCGTCCAGCGCACCGGGCTCAACACCGAGGCCAAGCGCATGCTGCTCGGCCACGCTTTCGACGTTCTCGGGGTCAACTGCATCCAGATCCGCACCGATTTCCTCAACCACGCCTCGCGCCGCGCGATCGAGCGACTCGGCGCGCGGCTCGACGGGGTGCTTCGCGGGCATCTGATCCTGGGCGGACACCTGCGCGACAGCGCGGTCTATTCGATCCTTGCGCACGAATGGCCCGGGGTCCGCCGCAATATCGAGCTGCTGATGGCTCGCCATGAAGGAAACGCCGCATGACTGCGCTCACTGACATCCCCGTCCGCAAGTCCGACGGCGCGGAGACGACGCTCGCCGAGCATGCGGGAGAAGTGCTGCTGATCGTCAACACCGCATCTAAATGCGGGTTCACCCCGCAATATGCCGATCTCGAGGCTCTCCAGCGCCAGTACAAGGATCGCGGCTTTTCGGTGCTCGGCTTCCCGTGCAACCAGTTCGGCGGGCAGGAGCCGGGCGACGCCGCGGAGATCGCGAACTTCTGCTCGTTGACCTATGACGTGACCTTCCCCGTCTATGCCAAGGTCGACGTCAATGGCGGCGACGCCGCGCCGTTGTTCGAGCATCTCAAGCAGGAAGCGCCGGGATTGCTGGGGTCGAAGGCGATCAAGTGGAACTTCACCAAGTTCCTGGTCGATCGTGCCGGCAAGGTGGTCGACCGCTACGCGCCGACCACGTCGCCCAAGGACATTGCCGGCGACATCGAGAAGCTGCTGTAGGCCAATCGCGTTCGGAATTGGGGTAGCGCCGCCAAAACGCCATCGTCACCCCGGCACAAGGCCGGGGTGACGGAGTATTTGCTGAAACGTGCGTGCTCAGCCGAGAACGTCGCTGATCTCGACTTTGATCAATGCACCCGCGGCCCGGGCAGGCAGATCACATATTGCCCGTTCTTCTCCATCAGCGCCTTCTCGCCCTCGTCGCCGGCAACCAGCTTGCCCAGCTTGGTCAGCATCGAGACCATCGAAGTCGCGCCGGCCAGCGGGCGGCCGCGCGGGTCGCGGCGCGGGACGGGGCGGGCGCCCCGCGCTTCGCGGCGCGGCGGCGGGGCGAGGCGGCGCATGCGCTGGGCGACGTCGGCGGCATCGTTCGGCCGGCCGAACTCGCGCCACACGACGCGGAAGCCCTGCGGCACCGGTGCCCAGTCGGCGGCTTCGTCGATGCGGATGAGGTCGCAGCCGCAGCGGTGGCACATGCTGAATTCGAGCCCCTGATTCTGATGACGCTTGGCCGCAGGCACATGGTTCATCACCGAGCAGAGGATCGTCATCGCAGGCACACTCCGGTTACTGGACCGCGGCGCGTTTCCCCAGGACGGGTGCACCGCGATCAGAAGGTTGATCGCTGTTAACCGTCTTTTCCCCAACCGGCGGGTGAGTCGCCATTCAGGTCGCTCCCCATAAGCGACTCCACCCATCGGGTTGTTACGGATGCCACCGGTTACTTTTGGGAAAGCTGTGGAAAGCGGCGCGCGCGCAGTGGCAAAAACCCGTCCGCATCCTTAGAATAGGGCGATGGCGCATTCGGGATTCGTACCGCTCCGGGTCTTCTCTTCGTACACGATGCTCGAAGGCGCGATCGAGCCCAAGGCGATTGCCAAGCGCGCCCGCGAGCTCGGCTTCCCGGCGGTGGCGGTCAGCGACCGCAACGGGCTCTACGCCGCGATGTCGTTTTCGGACGCCTGCAAGAAGGCCGGCGTCCAGCCGATCGTCGGCACCTTGCTCGCAGTCAAGCGCCCCGAACTCGCCGAAGGCGCGCCGCCCGCGATCGACTGGATCGCACTCTATGCGCAGGACGAGACGGGTTACCTCAACCTCTGCCACCTCGTCTCGGCCGCGCATCTCGATCGTCCGATCGAGGAGGACGCGCATGTCACGATGGAGGCGCTCGAAGGCCATACCGACGGGCTGCTCTGCCTCACCGCCGGGGCAGAGGGTGCGCTGGCGCGCCTCTATGCCGAGGGTCAGGACAGCGCCGCCGAAGCCTATGCCCGCCGGCTCGAGGCGCTGTTTCCGGGCGCGCTCTATATCGAGATCGTCCGCCGCCTGAACGAAGTCGAGGGCCGTGCCGAGCCGAAGCTGCTCGACTACGCCTATGCCCGCGACTTGCCGATCGTCGGCACGAATCCGAGCTGCTTCGCCGAGGAGACCTTCCACGAGGCGCATGACGCGATGCTGTGCATCGCCAACTCGTCCTATATCGCCAGCGACGATCGCCCGCGCTCCTCGCCCGACGCCTGGATGAAGCCGGCGACCGAAATGAAGTCGCTGTTCGCCGATTTGCCCGAGGCGATCGCCAACACGCTCGTCGTCGCCCAGCGCTGCGCCTATGCCGCGCCCAAGCGCAAGCCGATCCTGCCCAGCCTCGCCGGCGACCGCGAAGGCGAGGCGGCGATGCTGCGCACGCTGTCGCACGAAGGGCTGGCGAAGCGGCTGGACAAAGCCGGGATCAGCGACCCCGAACAGGTCGAGACCTATCGCGCGCGGCTCGAGTTCGAGCTCGACGTCATCATCCAGATGGGGTTCCCCGGCTATTTCCTGATCGTCGCCGACTTCATCCAATGGGCCAAGGCGCACGACATTCCGGTCGGGCCGGGCCGCGGCTCGGGCGCGGGTTCGGTGGTCGCCTGGGTGCTGACGATCACCGATCTCGATCCCTTGAAGCTCGGCCTGCTCTTCGAACGCTTCCTCAACCCCGAACGCGTGTCGATGCCCGACTTCGACATCGACTTCTGCGAAACCCGCCGCGGCGAGGTGATCCGCTACGTCCAGGAGAAATACGGCCGCGATACCGTCGCGCAGATTATCACCTTCGGGACGATGAAGGCGCGCGCGGTGCTCAAGGATGTCGGCCGCGTGCTCCAGATGAGCTACGGCCAGGTCGATCGCCTTGCCAAGCAGATCCCCAATCTGCCCACCGATCCCTGGACCCTCAAGCGCACGCTCGACGGGATCAGCGAATTCCACAGCGAGTATAAGAACCACAGCGACGTCCGCTATCTCGTCGATCTGTCGATGCAGCTCGAGGGCCTGCCGCGCCACTCGTCCACCCACGCCGCCGGCGTGGTGATCGGCGATCGCCCGCTCGCCCAGCTCGTCCCGCTCTACCGCGATCCGCGCTCGGACATGCCGGTCACCCAGTTCGATATGAAATATGTCGAGGGCGCCGGCCTCGTGAAGTTCGACTTTCTCGGCCTCAAGACGCTGTCGGTGCTCAAAAAGGCCGTCGAATTGCTCGCCGATCGCGGGCTCGACGTCGATCTCGACACGCTCGGCTGGGACGACGCGGAAGTCTACGACCTGCTCCAGCGCGGCGACACCGTCGGCGTGTTCCAGCTCGAATCCGAGGGCATGCGCCGCACGCTGACCGCCGTCCGCCCGACCAATTTCGGCGACATCATCGCACTCGTCTCGCTCTATCGCCCGGGCCCGATGGACAACATCCCGAGCTTCGGACGGCGGAAACAGGGCACTGAGGAGATTGTCTACCCGCACGAGACGCTCGAGCCGATCTTGAAGGAGACCTACGGGATCTTCGTCTATCAGGAGCAGGTGATGCAGGCCGCGCAGATCCTCGCGGGCTACAGCCTCGGCGGCGCCGACATGCTCCGCCGCGCGATGGGCAAGAAGATCAAGGCCGAGATGGACCAGCAGCGCGCGATCTTCGTCGAAGGCTGCGCGAAGGTACACGGCATCAAGACGGCCAAGGCCAACGAGCTGTTCGACTTGATCGACAAGTTCGCCGGCTACGGCTTCAACAAGTCGCACGCCGCCGCCTACGCGCTGCTCGCCTATCAGACCGCCTGGCTCAAGACCCATCATCCGCACGAATTCTTCGCCGCGTCGATGGCCTATGACATCCACCAGACCGACAAGCTGGCGATCTTTGCCGACGACATGCGCCGGCTGGGCATCGAGGCGCTGCCGCCCGAGATCAACAAGAGCCTCGCCGACTTCCATGTCGAGAAGACCGAGGCCGGGCTCGCGGTGCGCTACGCGCTCGGCGCGCTCAAGGGCGTCGGCGAGCGCGCGATGGAATTGCTGATCGAGGAGCGCGAGGCCAAGGGCGCGTTCAGGTCGCTCGACGATTTCGCCAAGCGCGTCGATCCGCGGCTGCTCAACAAGCGGCAGCTCGAGACCCTCGCCGCGGCGGGGGCGTTCGACACGATCGAGCCCAACCGCGCCGGAGTCCATGCCGCCGCCGAGACGATCCTCGCGGTCGCCCAGCGCACGCATGACAGCCGGACGAGCGGGCAGGGCGGTCTGTTCGGCGAATCCGAGCCGAGCGGCGGCGCGATCAACCTGCCGCGCAGCGCGGTGTGGTCTCTTGCCGACAAGATCGCCGCCGAGAAGGACGCGTTCGGCTATTATTTCTCGGCGCATCCGCTCGATCGCTACGGGCATCTCGTCCGCAGTCAGGGCGCGCGCGAGATCGCGACGCTGAACGAGGTGCCGATCCCCGAGGGCGGCCGCGTCGGCGCGACGATCGCGGCGTTGATCGAGGATGCGCGCTGGCGCACCTCCGCGCGCGGCAACCGCTACATGATGGCGACAATCTCCGACACCAGCGGCCAGATGCCCGCGAGCTGCTTCGACGAATTCGCCGCGAAGGACATGGAGGAGGCGGCGCGGGCAGGCGGCTGCGCATTGCTCACCGTCGAGCTCGACAAGCGCGCGGGCGAGGACACCCCGCGCGTCTCGATCAAGCGCGTCCAGCCGTTCGAGAGCATCGCCAATACCGCGCGGCTGATCGTCGACCTCGAAGTCACCGATGCCGCGGTGCTGTCGCGACTCGCCGAGCTGATCGGCGAGGAGCGGGGCGGGCGCAGCACCGTGCGCGTCTGGGCGCCGTTCGGGCCGGAGGGCCAGGCCGAAGTCGTGATCGGCCGCAACTTCCGCATCGACGAGGAAATGGTCGCGCGCATCCGCGGTCTGCCCGGCATCGCCAGGGCGGTGTTCGGCAGCCCGGAGGTGACGCTGGCGGCGGCGGCCTAACAGCCCGAATCGTCACCCCGGCCTTGGGCCGGGGTCCACGGTGCCGCCATCGGGAGGCAAGAGGTGTGAGGGTTTCCTATGCCTCCTGGTGGATCCCGGCCCGAGGCCGGGATGACAGCGGAGGGCCGAGTTACAAATCATTGCCGTCCCCTCGACACTAGCCCCACACCCCGCTTACCCTCGCCTCCAGAGCCATAAGAGCCGGAGTGAGAGCGATGCTGGGTGGAATGCAGGATTTCGAGCTGCGCGTGATGCGCCTGCTCGATCACGCCGCGCGCGAGCATGGTCTGCGCGAGATCGTCACGCGCTGGGCCGACGGTTCGGAGACGCGCACCGACTGGGCCGGGATCGCGCGCGATTCCCGCAAGCTGGCACAGGCGCTCGAACGGCTCGGCATCGGCAAGGGCGACCGCGTCGCGACCCTCGCGATGAACCACAGCCGCCATCTCGTCGCCTGGTATGGCGCGATCGGCATGGGCGGGGTGATCCACACGATCAATCCGCGGTTGTTCGAGGACCAGCTCGCCTTCATCGCCAATCATGCCGAGGATCGGGTGCTGCTCTATGACCGGGCATTCCAGCCGATCGTCGACAAGCTCAAGTCGCAATGGACGACGATCGAGCATTATATCTGCTTCGACGACGGCGGCTTCGAAGCACTGATCGCCGCCGAGACCGGCGACTACGCCTGGGTCGAGGGCGACGAGCGCGAGCCCTGCATGCTCTGCTACACCAGCGGCACCACCGGCAATCCGAAGGGCGTGCTCTACACCCATCGCTCGACCGTGATCCACGCGATCACCGAGCTCCAGCCCGCCGAGTTCGACCTCTCGACTCAGTCGGTGGCGATGCCGATCGTGCCGATGTTCCACGCGGTCGGCTGGGGGCTGCCCTTCGCGGCCGCCGCGGTGGGTCTCAAATTCGTCTTCTCGGCGGTGAACGAGCCCAAAGTGCTGTGCGAGCTGATGAACCGCGAGAAGGTCACCCACAGCGCCGGGGTGCCCACCGTCTGGTTCGCGATGTTCCAGTATATGGACGCGACCGGGGCGGCGCCCGAGCATCTCCGCATCGTCACGATCGGCGGCTCGGCGGCGCCCCGCGCGATGATCGAGCGGCTGATGAAGATGGGCATCCGGGTCAACCACGCCTGGGGGATGACCGAGACCAGCCCGATCGGAACGATGGGTGCCCCGTCGCCCGATTTCGACGAACTGAGCTTCGAGCAACAGGTCGATCAGGTCGCCAAGCAAGGCAAGGTGCCCTTTGGCGTCGAGCTGCGCGTGGTCGACGACGAGGGCGTCGTCCAGCCGCGCGACGGCGCCAGCTCGGGCCGGCTACAGGTCCGCGGTCCGTGGATCATCCGGCAATATTTCGGCGAGGAGCAGCTAGCGGTCGATCCCGACAACTGGTTCGACACCGGTGACGTCGCGATGCTCCATGCCGACGGCACGATGCAGATCACCGATCGTGCCAAGGACGTGATCAAGTCGGGTGGCGAATGGATCAGCTCGGTCGAGCTCGAAAATGCCGCGATCGGCTGCGCCGGGGTCGCCGAAGCCGCGGCGATCGGCGTCCATCATCCCAAATGGGAAGAGCGCCCGATCCTGCTCGCGGTGCGCAAGCCCGACAGCCAGGTGACCGCCGACGACATACGCGCGCATCTCGAGAAGCATGTCGCCAAATGGTGGCTGCCCGACGAGATCCACTTCGTCGACAGCCTGCCGCACACCGCGACCGGAAAGCTGCTCAAGACCGCGATCCGCGCCCAGTACAAGGACTTCAAGCTCGCGGCGGCCTGACTTCCCCTCTCCCCTTGTGGGCGCATCAGGTCGGTCATGCCCCGGCATGACCTAAACAGCACGGGGTGCTGTTTACCTGATACGGGAGGGAGCGACTTTAGTCGGCGGAAGGGTGGGGAATTAGACTCAGTCCCCCTCATCCTTCCCACTCGCTGCGCGAGCGGGCCCCTTCCTTCTCCCACAAGGGGAGAAGGAGTTTACTTCCCCATCACCGCCGCGCTGACTTCGGCCGCCTTGGCGTCCCTGAACCGGGTACAGTTGCGGATCGCCTCGACGGCACGGTCGAGCCCTATGGTGCTGTCGTTGGCGAGCTGCGGGCGCAGCTTGGCGGCGACGGCGTCCGCCGCCTCGTTGCTGCACAGCACATTGAACATCTGCGCCGACCGTCCCGAGAACACGCCGCCGCCGCCATTCGCCTTCGAGAAGGCCGCGAAGTTCGCCAGCATGTAATCGAGCGCAAGATCGCGCGTGCCCGGCGCGCCCAGGAAGCTGGACACCACATGCATCCGTCCGATCTGCGGCAAACGCGGGTCGTTGAAGTCGTTCAGGAACCAGCGCGCGACATCGGCATTGCCCGAATTGCCGATCGCCTGGAACGCGATCTCGCCCAGCGCCGCATCGGCCCCCGCCATCGCCTTCTCGGCCACGGCCTTCGCCAGCGGCACGCCCTTGTCGCCAATGTCGAGCGAGAGCGCGAACTGCGCGAACTCGGAATCGAGCGCCGTGGCGTCGCCGGCCACATAGGCGTCCGCCGCCGCGATCAGCTTGCCGCGCACCGCAGGATCGCCCCCGGCACCCGCGACGAGCTGGACCAGGTCGCGGCGCAGCTTCTTCCTGTCGAGGCTGTCCGCCGCATGCGCGTCGGCGGCGGGATCGAAGCCGAGCGCCGCGAGCTTGGGCGCATAGATGCCCGCGATCAGCTTGCGATAGGCCGGAAGCGCCGCCGTGCCGATCAGCGATCGGCGTTCGAGCTCGCGCAGCCGCTCGCCATTGTCGAGCGCGGCGTTCGAAGCGGGATGCCCGGCCATCGACCGCGCCAGCGCGGCCAGTTGCGGGAACTTCGCCTTGCCCGCGTAGAACGACGCCCACAAGCTGTCGGTCACGGCGAGCGCCTCGCCCTCGGGCAGCGTCGGCGCCGCGGCGATCAGCGCCTGCCAGTCGGCCGGGTCCATGTCGAAGCGATAATAGCCCCAGCCGCCGGCATTGGGGACGATCGTCCCGTCGCCCTTGGCTTCGATTGCTGCCTCGGGCTTGTCGAGCAGGGTGCAGCTGCGCACCTCGGCGCGCCGCACGCAGACCGGCACGATCCACTGCGCGGCGGGCAGGTTGCTGCCGAAGGCGGCGTAGCGCGACTGGCTGGCGGTGATCCCCCCGGTGCCGCGCTTCAGCGTCACCACCGGCATGCCCTGCTGGTCGACGAAGCTGCGCAGCGACGCCAGCACGCGCGGATCGTGCGCCGCGCTGGCAAGCGAATCGAAGAACTGGTCGGTGGTCGCGTTGCCGTGATGATAGCGCTGCATGTGTAGCCGCACGCCGTCGCGAAACTTCTCCTCGCCCAGATAGGCGGCGATCATCGCGACGACCTGGCCGCCCTTGCCATAGGTGATCTGGTCGAACGCGGCATCGATGTCGCCGTCTCGCGTGATCCGCCCATGGATCGGCCGGCCCGCGCCGAGCGCGTCGATCTGCATCGCCTCGAACGCCTCGTCGATCGCCGATACGCCGATGTTCAGGTCGGGCCGCCATTCGTTGCCGATGCGATAGCCCATCCAGTTGGCGAAGCTCTCGTTCAGCCACAGATCGTCCCACCAGGCCGGCGTCACTACGTCGCCGAACCATTGGTGCGACAGCTCGTGCGCGACGACCATGCCGAACAGCGCCTTGTCCTCGCTCGACGAATCCTCGGCGGCGAACAGGATGCCGTCGCCATAGATGTCCGCCCCGGCATT
>Ga0065165_1003363_pt1 | contig 11354 bp, 8 predicted proteins | sample AraplaMF_Cvi_mMF_FD_63813 | JGI IMG/M metagenome (GOLD analysis project Ga0065165, IMG submission 63813) | Arabidopsis root microbial communities from the University of North Carolina, USA - plate scrape MF_Cvi_mMF (version 2) (version 3) | ecosystem: Host-associated > Plants > Roots > Endosphere... | reverse complement strand
ATGCGCACCCCGCTGGCCGGCGTGATCGGCATGCTCGGCTTTGCCCTGCGCGACGTGCAATTGAAGGACTCCACGCGCGAGCAGATCCTGCGCGGCCAGGCCAACGCCCAGTCGCTGCTCGCGATCATCAACGACCTGCTGGACTTTTCGAAGATCGAGGCCGGCAAGCTGAGCATCGAGAACATCGACTTCGCCCTCGACGAAAACATCGGCCAGGTGGTGACCCTGTTCGAAGAGCAGGCCGGCGCCCACAGCGTCGGTTTCGCGGTGCACCTGGACCAGGACCTGCCGCGCTTCGTGGTGGGTGACCCGACCCGCCTGCGCCAGATCCTGGTCAACCTGGTCGGCAACGCCTTCAAGTTCACGGAAACCGGCACCGTGACCGTGCGGGTCGAGCGCCGGCCCGAGGACCAGGTCGACGCTAAGGGCCGCAACATGATCCGCTTCTCGGTCGAGGACACCGGCATCGGCATCGAGCCCGATGCGCTGCCGCGCCTGTTCCAGAAATTCGAGCAGGCCGACGCCACCACCACCCGGCGCTATGGCGGCACCGGCCTGGGGCTGGCCATCTGCCGCCAGCTGGTCGAGCTGATGGGCGGCGAGATCCAGGTCGCCAGCACCCCGGGCGTGGGCTCCACCTTCAGCTTCGTGCTGCCGCTGGCCGACGGCGTCCAGCCGCCGGTGGTGGAGCAGGTGCCGCGCGAGCCGCATACCCACCGCCTGCGCGTGCTGTGCGCCGAGGACTACCCGACCAACCAGATCATCGTGCGGATGATGCTGGAAGAACTGGGCCACCAGGTCGACGTGGTCGAGAACGGGCTGCTGGCGGTGGCCGCCTGCGCCCGGACCCGCTACGACCTGATCCTGATGGACGGCCGCATGCCGGAGATGGACGGCGCCACCGCCACCCGCCTGATCCGCGCCGGCGGCCCGCTCGATGCGCCGGTGCTGGACCAGCAGCTGATGATCGTGGCCCTGACCGCCAACGCCAGCGAAGAGGACCGCTCGCGCTACCTGGCCTGCGGCATGGATGCCTTCCTCACCAAGCCGATCGACGACGTCCAGCTGCACTTCCACCTGAGCCGCGCGATCGAGCGCCAGCTGCAGCGCGGCGTCGAGCTGCAGCCGATGGTGCCGCCCGAAGCGCGCACGCCGTCCGTGCCCAGCACGGCCGACCTGGATGCGATGTTCGGCGTGTTCACCGGGCCGGCGCCGCTGGCCGTCGCCGCCAATCAGAACGTGGGCCGCCGCGCGAGCGACCTGAAAGGCCGCATGCGCGCCGCCTTCGCCGCCGACCTGCCGCGCCGCCGCAGCGAACTCGACGCCGCGCTGGCAGCCGGCGACGTCGATGCCTGCGGGCGCCTGCTGCACGGCATGCGCGGCAGCGCCGGCTACCTGGGCGAGGCCCAGCTGCACCAGCTTTGCACCGAGCTCGAACACGAAGCCGACAGCGGCCGCCTGGAGCAGGTGAGGGCGCGGCTGCCGGAATTGCTGGGCCTGTTGGCACGTTTCGAAGAAACAACAGCCTGAATCGTGCGCACCGGGACCCTCTGTATAATTTGCTTAATAACAATAGCGGAGACGCAATGAAGGTCCTGATAGTCGATGACGACGTGGTGTCGCGCATGATGCTGATGCACATGATCGACAGCGCCGGCAGCTACGACGTGCTGGAAGCCGAGGATGGCGAGGAAGCCTGGCAGCGGCTCGACGCCGGTCCGCGTCCGGCGATGCTGTTCTGCGACCTGCGCATGCCGCGCCTGTCCGGCATGGAGCTGCTTGCCCGGGTCAAAGCCGACGAGCGCTTTGCCGGCTTGCCCTTCGTGCTGGTCTCGGCTGCCGCCGACGGCGCCACCATGGAGCAGGCGATCGGCCTGGGCGCCGACGGCTACATCGTCAAGCCCTTCGACGGCGACAAGGTGCGTGCTTTCCTCACCGGCCTGGCCGGGCAGGAGGACAAGGCGGACGAAAGCCCGGAGGCGACCATGCGCCGCCTCGGGATCGACGCCACCCGCCTGCTGCTGTACCTGGGCGGCCTGCACCGCCAGCTGGCGGGCGCCGGCGCCGATATTGGACAATTGCTCGCCGCCGGCCAGGCAGATGCCGCCCGCGCCCACCTCGGCCGCCTGGCCGACGGCTGCCGCACCCTGGGCCTGCTGCATGCCGCCGCCGCGCTGCAGACGCGGGCCGCCTTGCCCTCGTCCGTCGTCATGGCGGCGCGGGAACTGGATGCCGCCTGCGCCGCCGTACTGCGCCAGAGCGAGGCGGCGCGCCAGCTGGCGCCGCTGTGACCAAGAACTAAGCTAGTTACCGAACAGACATGCCTTGCGAGCTGTGCCAATTGCGCGCCACCTTGTAAAAACTTCTTATTAAAATAGCCCGGATGAGCGCTTCACCTTGTTTCGGGTTCCTCCTGGGCAGCGGCCAGATGGGGGATCGCATCGCCGCCCACGACTGGTCGGCCACGCCGCTGGGACCGATGTCCGGCTGGCCTGCAGCCCTGCGCACCACGCTGAGCATGGTGCTGAATTCGAGGTTTCCCACCTTTATGTGCTGGGGGCCTGAGCTCATCAGTTTCTACAACGACGCCTACATCCCCATCCTGGGCATGAAGACGGCGCTCGGCCGTCCTTTCCGCGAGGCCTGGAGCGAAGCCTGGGACACGGTCGGTCCGATTGCCGAACGCGCCTGGGCGGGCGAAGCCAGCTATTTCGAAGACTTGCCGGTCACCAGCGAGCGCTTCGGCTATCTGGCGCAGCACTATTACACCTTTTCGTACAGCCCGGTGCGCGACGAGGACGGCAGCGTGGCCGGCATCCTGTGCACCGTCTTCGAAACGACCGGCAAGGTCCAGGCCATCGACAAGCTGCGCGACGTGAACGAAAGCCTGAGCCACCAGGTGGCGGCCCACGCCGCCGACCGCGACCGCCTGTGGCGCATCTCGCCCGACGTGATGGCGGCGGCTTCGCTGGCCACCGGGCGCTTCCTGACCGTCAACCCGGCCTTCAGCGAGCACTTCGGCTGGAGCGCTGAGGAAGCGACCACCCGGCCGTTCATGGAGATGGTGCACCCGGACGACCGCGAGGACGTGACGCGCCACATGATGATCCTGGCCGAGGGCACGCCGCTGGTCGGCTACGAGACCCGCGTGCTGCACAAGGACGGCTCGCATCGCTGGGTACAGTGGACGATCTCGCCGGAAGGCGAACTGCTGTACGGCGTGGCGCGCGACATCACGGCCGAGAAGCACCAGGCCGACGCCCTGCGCCAGGCCGAGGACGCGCTGCGGCAGGCGCAGAAGATGGAAGCGGTGGGCCAGCTGACGGGCGGCCTCGCGCACGACTTCAACAACATGCTGGCGGGCGTGGCCGGCCACCTGGAGCTGATGAAGCTGCGCCTGCGCATGGGCCAGACCGGCGACCTGCCGGCGCGCATCGACGCAGCCCTGGGCGTGACCCAGCGCGCCGCCGCCCTGACGCACCGCCTGCTGGCCTTCTCGCGGCGCCAGGCGCTCGACCCGAAACCGACCAGCGTGAATGCGCTGGTGATGTCGATGACCGACCTGATCGGCCGCTCGGCGGGCCCGTCGATCACGGTGCGCACGCGCCTGCAGGCGGCCCTCTGGACCACGCTGTGCGACCCGAACCAGCTTGAGAGCGCGCTGCTGAACCTGGCCAACAATGCGCGCGACGCGATGCCCGAGGGCGGCGTGATTGTCATCGAGACCGAAAACGCCGTCATCGCACCGCTGCAGGCCGGTCGCTACGGCGACCTGAAACCCGGCGAATACGTGCTGGTGACGGTGCGCGACAGCGGCGCCGGCATGCCGCCCGACGTGCTGGCGCGCGCCTTCGATCCCTTCTTCACGACCAAGCCGATGGGGCAGGGCACGGGCCTCGGCCTGTCGATGGTCTACGGCTTCGCGCGCCAGTCCGGCGGCCATGTCCGCATCGACTCGAACCCGGGGCAGGGCACCGAAGTGCGCATGCTGCTGCCGCGCCTGGTTGCCGAGGTGCCGGCGCCGGCCGTGCTGGAGGGCGACGCCCCGCTGCCGGCCGCCTGCCGCAAGGGCTCCATACTGGTGGTCGACGACGAGGCCGAGATCCGCTGCGTGATGGCCGAGGTGCTGCGCCTGCAGGGCTACACGGTGCTGGAAGCGGCCGACGCGCCGCAGGCGCTGCGCCAGCTGCACGAGATCGGCCCCGGCCGGCGGCCCGACATGCTGGTCACCGACATCGGCCTGCCGAACGGCATGAACGGCCGCCAGCTGGCCGACCAGGTGCGCGCGCAGTGGCCGCAGGTGCCGGTGCTGCTGGTGACCGGCTACGCCGAAAGCACGGTGATGCGCAACGACACCCTGCCGGCGCAGATGGAGCTGCTCACCAAGCCGTTTGCGATGACGGCGCTGGCGGAGAAGGTGGGGGCGATGCTGGGGGCTTGTTCCGTGAGTTCTGCCGCGGATACCGGCGCCGCCGACGAGGTGCCGGCCTGAAGACCCCGTCACCGCCGGCTGGCCGCAGCATCCTGTTCTCGGGACCGATGGTGCGTGCCTTGCTGGCGGGTGTGAAAACGCAGACGCGGCGTGCGATTCACGGCCCTGTGGATACTGCACGCAACCGCTTCGGCCAGCCGGGCGATCATCTGTGGGTGCGCGAAACCTTCTTCGCCTTCGGGCGCTGGGAAACCCGCTTCAACGAGCGCAAACAGCGCCAGGAATGGGCTTTCACCGACATGACCTTGGCTTCCGGCTTTTCCTACCGCTACGAGGCGGACGAGGGGCCCTGTGCGGATCCGCATGCGCGGCGCGAGGCGGGTGCGGCGCCGGCCTGGCACAAGCGGCCGGCGTTGTTCATGCCGCGGGTGGCGAGCCGGATCGTGCTCGAAATTATCGATGTGCGGATCGAGCGGCTGCAGGAGATCAGCGTCGGGGATGCGCTGGCCGAGGGTTTCGCGCCGGGGAGCGTGGATGATCCGGTGGTGGCTTACCGCGCGGTGTGGGAGCGGATTAATGGGGAGGGGAGCTGGGAGGCGGATCCGCTGGTGTGGGTGGTGGTGTTCAGGCGGATGGCCCACTAAACTACCCGAATGGAAAAAGCGCCCAAGACCCCGCAGGAAAAGAAGCTTCTCAGCTACGCTAAGGATCGCCGCAATACCTACGGCGAAAACAGCAAGGCTTCGCGTAAAAGCATTCCGCTGGCAAAGGCGCGATCAATCCGTTCCGAACGCCATGCACAGGACCGGCTGCTATCGGAGGCCGTGCGCATGGCGGGCGATGAAGCGCAGAGTGAGGTGGAAAACCGCGTCAGGTCGACCGGCCCGCGGGATTGGCGTAAATCGCCGGATTTGCCCTTGGCGGAGGCGTTGGCGCGCAAGGCAAAGCGCCGGAAGATTTCTGGCGGCTGATTCACGCGCCAGCGGAATTTGGTCCCCCCGACAGGAATCGAACCTGTATCCCACGCTTAGGAGGCATGTGTACTATCCATTGTACTACGGGGAGGACGCTGGTTCGGCGAGCGGACCCTGCAAGCAGGCCGGGATCGTGAACCGGCTGCAATTATAGCTGATGATGAAGGCAATATTGTAAATGTCGGCCCGCCAGTCGGTACAATGCGCCTTTCTTTCACTGTTTACTTACCCGTACGCCAGCACTGGCGCCGGGCACGCACAAGATCATGGCTGTCATCTCCCTCTCCTCCGCGCAACTGGCTTTCGGCCACGTGGCGCTGCTCGACCACGCCGACTTCTCCATCGAGGCCGGCGAGCGCGTCGGTCTCATCGGCCGCAACGGCACCGGTAAATCCTCGCTGCTGAAAATCATCTCCGGCCGCTCGAAACTCGACGATGGCCTGCTGGTCATGCAGCAGGGCATCAAGATCGCCTACGTCGAGCAGGAGCCGAGCTTCGACCCGGCGATGACGGTGTTCGACGCCGTCGCCGGCGGCATGGGCGAGCAGAAGGCGATGCTGGCCGAGTACGAGTCGCTCACCGGGCAATTTGGCCAGGGCAATGACGATGCGGTCATGGAGCGCATGCACGAGCTGCAGGTCAAGCTCGATGCCACCGACGCCTGGAACATCGGCAACAAGGTCGAGACCACGCTGGGCCGCCTCGGCCTGAACGGCGAAGCGCAGATGGGCACGCTGTCGGGCGGGATGCAGAAGCGCGTCGCGCTGGCGGTGGCGCTGGTGTCCGGCCCTGACGTGCTGCTGCTCGACGAGCCGACCAACCACCTCGACTTCACCTCGATCCAGTGGCTGGAAGGCCTGCTGCGCGAGTACCGCGGCTCGGTCCTGTTCATCACCCACGACCGGCGCTTCCTCGACAACGTCGCCACCCGCATCATCGAGCTGGACCGCGGGCGCCTGCTGTCCTTCCCGGGCAACTTCAGCAAATACCAGGAGCGCAAGAAGGAGCTGCTGGCGATCGAGGAGATCGAGAACGCCAAGTTCGACAAGGTGCTGGCCCAGGAAGAAGTGTGGATCCGCAAGGGCGTGCAGGCACGCCGCACCCGCGACGAAGGCCGCGTGCGCCGTCTCGAAGCCCTGCGCCTGGAACGCGCCGCGCGCCGTGACCAGCAGGGCCAGGTGAAGCTTGACGTCGGCAGCGGCGAGCGCTCCGGCAAGATCGTGGCGGAACTGGAGAACGTCTCCAAGCGCTACGGCGACAAAGTCATCATCGAAGACTTCACCGGCATCGTGCTGCGCGGCGACAAGGTCGGCCTGATCGGCCCGAACGGCGCCGGCAAGACCACCTTGCTGAAGATCATCCTCGGCGAGGAGACGGCCGACAGCGGCACGGTCAAGCTCGGCACGAAACTGAACGTCGCCTACTTCGACCAGATGCGGGCCCAGCTGAATGAAGAGGCCTCACTGGCCGACACCATTTCTCCGGGCAGCGACTGGGTCGAGGTCAACGGTCAGCGCAAGCACGTGATGAGCTACCTGGGCGACTTCCTGTTCGCGCCGGAACGTGCGCGCTCGCCGGTGAAATCGCTGTCGGGCGGCGAGCGCAACCGCCTGCTGCTGGCGCGCCTGTTCGCCAAGCCGGCCAACTGCCTGGTGCTGGACGAACCGACCAACGACCTCGACATCGACACCCTGGAGCTGCTGGAAGAGCTGCTGGCAGAGTACAACGGCACCGTGTTCCTGGTCAGCCACGACCGCACCTTCCTCGACAACGTCGTGACCGAGGTAATCGTGTCCGAAGGGCAGGGCAAGTGGATCGAATACGTCGGCGGCTACAGCGACTGGGAGCGCGTGAAGCTTGAGGCGGCCAAGGCCCCGGCGGCGCCTGCAACAGTTGTAAAGACGAGTCCGCCTAAAGCGACTGAAATGTCATCCAGCGCACAGAACGCGTCCAGCAAGAAGGTAAAGTTGAGCTACAAGGAACAGCGAGAGCTGGAAGAACTTCCCCAGCTCATCGCCAGCCTTGAAGATGAGCAGTCGGCGATCACGGCCCAGCTGAATGCGCCAGACTTTTACAAGACCAATCCCGCCGATGCGCGCAGAATGAACGCGCGTTATGCGGAGATCGAGGACTTGCTGCTCGAGACCCTGGAACGCTGGGAGCGCCTCGAGGCGCGCGCCAAGGGGGAGTAGCATGGCTCGCTAGGATGCGCAGGCCAGGTGCCTGCTGATGGAGAGACATGACCGAACATGACGACCGCATCGCTCCACCCGCCGCGACAGCACTACCGGCCGATGCCCCCATGTTCAACCATGCGGCCTGGATGCGCATCCTGCCGTTCGCGGCCTATCTGTTCTTCATCGTCGCCGGCGACGTCCTTGAACGCCTCGGTGCGGCGCCGGATGTCTTGCGCTGGCTCTATCCCGCCAAGATCGCAGCCGTCGCGCTGCTGCTGGCGCTGTTCTGGCGCCAGTACGACGAACTCAAAGTTTTCCGCCTTACCCCCGCACAAACGCTGACCGCGCTCGTCACCGGCGTCGTGGTGCTGGTCCTCTGGGTCAGCCTGTCCGCGGACTGGATGATCATTGGTTCCCCCTCCGGCTACGACCCGCGCAGCGAGGGCGGGATCGACTGGGTGCTGGTGGCGATCCGTATTGCCGGCGCCGCCCTGGTTGTCCCCGTCATGGAAGAATTGTTCTGGCGCTCCTTCCTGATGCGCTGGATCGTCTCGCCTGATTTCGAGTCCGTTGACTCATCTCAACTCGGTTTCAAAAGCTTCGTCATTACCGTACTGCTGTTCGGCGTCGAGCATAACCTGTGGCTGGCCGGCATCGTCGCGGGCGCGGCCTACAGCCTGCTGTATATGCGCCACCGCAATCTGTGGTCGCCGATCCTCGCGCATGCCGTGACCAACGGCCTGCTGGGGATCTGGGTCGTCCGGACCGGCAGCTGGTCGTACTGGTAATCCCGTCCAGCGCGTTTAACCTTAATAAGACAAAAAATCATGTTGAATTCCCGCGTGCGTCCCCTTGCCTTGCTGATGCTCTCCGCGTTTGCCGCCATCCCGGCCGGAGCCGGTCCCAACGATGCGCTGCACGTGTATGGCGGCGTCGCCTACGGCCACGACGACAACCTGTTCCGCATTGCTGACGACCAACCCGCCATCGACAACACCCGCAGCGATTCATGGTGGACCCGGGAAGGCGGTTTGATTTTTGATAAAACTTATAGCCGTCAACGCATTTCGCTCGTGGCCAAGCTGTCCAAGACCACCTTCGATCATTTCAAGCAACTCGATTACGACGGCAAGGACTTGCAGGCCAACTGGGCATGGCAGCTCGGCAATCACCTCGAAGGCAGGATCGGCACGTCTTACCAGCAGGTGCTGGCGCCGTACACCGATTTCCGCAGTACCGAGCGAAATCTGCGCAAGACGCGCAGCCAGTATGCCGACGGCGCCTGGCGCTTCCACTCGGCCTGGCGGGCGCGCGCCAGCTTCCAGCGCGACGAGTACACTTACGAAGCTCTCAGTAACCGCTTCAACGACCGTACCGAGAAGACGAGCGAACTGGAACTCGACTACCTGGCGCGCAGCGGCAGCACAGTCGGTCTGGTGGCGCGCCGCGTGAATGGCTCGTATCCCTTCCCGCGTCCGATCGGTCCGCTTGCGGTCATCTCCAATTTCACCCAGGACGAGCTGAAGGCGCGCGTGAAATGGCTCGTCACCGGTTCCACCACCATCGATGCCCTGGTCGGCTACACGCGCCGCGAGCAGCCGTCGTTCGGCTCGGGCACGACTACGGGCTTGAACGGCAAGATCAACGCGACCTGGCAGCCGCGCGGCAAGATGACTTATACCGCCTCCGTCTGGCGCGACTTCGCACCGATCGAAAGCACGGTGGTCAGCTATACCGAGAACACGGGCGCCAGCGTCGGCGCCCAATGGGACGCGACGGCCAAGATCAAGGTCAACGCCGACGCCTCCTACGAGCGCCGCAACTACAACGCGCGCAACAATCTCCCCGGTGCCGTCGACCTGACCGACTCGCTCCGCACCATTACCACGCGCGTCACCTGGATGCCGCGTCCCACCATCCAGGTACAGGCCGGGTTCGCGAACCAGCAGCGCAGCAGCGCGGTAACGATCGGCACGGGCAGCTTCAAGTCGAACAGCGTGACGCTGAACGCCAACGCGCAGTTCTGAAGCCTCGTTTTTCAAGGTTCCCATGACGGTCAACGACATACCACTGATATCGTTTTTCCAGCGGGTGCTCGATCCCCTGATCATCATGGGAACGCTGTACCTGTCCGCGCTGGTATTCCACGAACCGTTCTCGGGCTACATGCTGGTGCTGATGATCCTGGCCTTCTTCATTTCGTCGGCCGTGTACCAGCACATCGATCCCTACCGCACCTGGCGCAGCGGGCGCATGTGGGCGTATGCGCGCGACACCATCTTCGGCTGGGGCGTGACGCTGGCAGTGCTATGGTTCCTCGGCTCATCGAGCGGCCTGCGCTATTTCTACGACGTGCGCGTGCTGACGGGCTGGGCGATCGCCACGCCGGCGATCCTGCTGACCAGCCACATCGCGGCGCGCCTGGCGAACTCGCCCGGCCGCAGCAAGGAAGTGCGCTCGGTGGTGGTGGTGGGCGCCAACGACGTCGGCCTGAAGTTCGCGCGCGTGGTCGAGAAGCATCCGAACCTGTTCATGGCGGTGCGCGGCTTCTTCGACGACCGCACCGACGACCGCATCCCGGCCGCCATGCAGCAGCCGATGCTGGGCAAGACCTCTGAGCTTGCGCAATACGTGCGCGAGCACGGGATCAAGATGATCTTCGTCAGCCAGCCGATCTCGGCCCAGCCGCGCATCCGCAAGCTGATCGACGAGCTCCAGGACACCACGGCCTCGGTCTATTTCCTGCCCGACGTCTACACCTTCGACCTGATGCAGGCGCGCTTCGATAACGTCGGCGGCATGCCGGTCATCGCAATCTGCGAGACGCCCTTCATGGGCCTGAACAGCACCATCAAGCGCGCCTCCGACATCGTCCTGTCCTCGGTGATCCTGCTGGTGCTGTCGCCGCTGATGCTGGTGACGGCCATCGCCGTGAAGCTGAGCTCGCCCGGTCCCATCATCTTCCGCCAGCGCCGCTACGGCCTGTATGGCGAGGAGATCATCGTTTACAAGTTCCGCTCGATGACGGTCATGGAAAACGGTCCGGCCGTGACGCAGGCGCAAAGGAACGACAGCCGGGTAACGAAGATCGGCGGCTTCCTGCGCCGCACGTCGCTGGACGAGCTGCCGCAATTCGTCAACGTTCTGCAGGGACGGATGAGCATCGTCGGTCCGCGCCCGCATGCGGTGGCGCACAACGAGCAGTACCGCAAGGTGATCAAGGGCTACATGCTGCGCCACAAGGTCAAGCCGGGCATCACCGGCTGGGCCCAGGTGAATGGCCTGCGTGGCGAAACCGCGACGCTCGACAAGATGGAGGCGCGTATCCAGTACGACCTGGATTATCTGCGCAACTGGTCGCTATGGCTCGACCTGTGGATCGTGCTCAGGACGGTGAAGGTGGTGTTGACGCGGGAGAACGCGTTTTAAGTGTGTTTTAGCGGAAATTAAGTCTTCTTAAAGTTGACTTAAAGGGGCAGATTCAATCGGATCGGCGCTTGCGAGGCCGGTTGGGCTGCGTAGAATAATTGATGAGATTGCAATATTTTAAGGGGCAGACCATATATAAGGCCTGCTACCTGGAAGGCAAGCACGAACATGAAAAAAGCGCTGATCACAGGAGTGACCGGACAGGACGGCTCGTATCTCGCCGAGCTGCTGCTGGCAAAAGGCTACGAAGTACACGGGATCAAGCGGCGTGCCTCGCTGTTCAATACCGAGCGCATCGACCACTTCTACCAGGATCCCCACGTCGACAACAAGAACTTCTTC
>Ga0065165_1003362_pt1 | contig 11360 bp, 12 predicted proteins | sample AraplaMF_Cvi_mMF_FD_63813 | JGI IMG/M metagenome (GOLD analysis project Ga0065165, IMG submission 63813) | Arabidopsis root microbial communities from the University of North Carolina, USA - plate scrape MF_Cvi_mMF (version 2) (version 3) | ecosystem: Host-associated > Plants > Roots >... | reverse complement strand
CGTTGCCGGCATCGATCATGATGTCGCGGTCCGACAGATAGGGCTTGAGGAGCGCCATCTGCTGATCCACGGGGTCGCCGGCCTTGATCATGATGATGATCGGCCGCGGCGGGCGAATCGCGGCGACGAAGTCTTCCATTGTCTCACAGGGAATGATCTGGCCCTGCAGCGCGCCGGCGTCCGCGTAGAACTTCCGCGTGACCTCGACGGTGCGGTTGAAGACCGCTATCTTGTTGCCTTTCTCGGCGATATTGAGAGCCAGATTGGCGCCCATGACGCCAAGCCCGATAAGCCCGATTTCTGCCTGATCCACGGATCTTCCTCCTGTTGGAATTTGAGGATGTTGTCGCATCCAATTGTTTCACCGGCAAGGCGGTCCACAGCTGAAACGGTTCGCCTCCGGTCAACGGTCGAGATGCCGGACGGAGGCGACAAGAGGCCATTCGATAGGAGGAAAACCTTGGACGTCATGTTAGCCCGGATCATCCATGTGAGCATTGCCCGCAGGTGGGATGAAGTTTACGAATTTGCAGCGGATCCGCGTAATATCGCCCTCTGGGCGTCGGGCCTCGCCGCGGGGCTGAGACCCGACGGCGAGGACTGGATCGGAGACGGTGGACCGATCGGCAGGATCCGCATCCGTTTCGCATCGCGCAATCCGTTCGGCGTGCTCGATCATTCGGTCACGTTGGAAGACGGCTCTGTCTTTGCCAACCCGTTGCGGGTCGTTGCCAACGGCGATGGCGCGGAAATCATGTTCACGCTGCTGCGCCGTCCGGGCGAGAGCGACGCGGCGTTCGAGACGGATGCCGCCCACATCCTCGCGGACCTCAACACATTGAAGGCTTTGCTGGAAACGAATGGCGACCGCAACGACTAGGCGGCGGGACGCCGCCGCCGGTCGGCGGTTTCCTGGATCACCACGAGGGCTCCGACCAGCGTGTCGGACCGCAGCAATGGCGACATCCGGCAGCGCATCACGACGGTGTGCCCGTCCACTTGCTCGGCATAGGTGACGGCAAGGCTTTCGCCGCCGAAACAACGGTCGAGATTGGGCTCGAACTCGTTGCGGAAGCGATGCAGGCCGACCAGTTCGGCCAGGTGCCGGCCGACCAGTTCCTCCCGCGGAATGTCCAGCCGCCTCGCATTCGTCTCGTTGGAATAGAGCACCCGATAGCCAGGTGCCACGAGCAGGATGCGGTCGGAAATGCGGTTGAGCAGGGCGTCGTTGAGAAAGCCGCCGGCCGTCGCCTCGTCGAGCGGAGAGGCTTGCCCCGGCGCTGCGTCCTCGGATGGTTCCGTGGCAGACGGAGGTGGCGCGAGGTAGCGCTCGACCAGGGTCTGCAGAAGATGGGCATTGCGACGAACGCAGCCGCGATCGTCAGCTTCGGCGTTGAGGAGATCGAGAGCGAAGCGGAACTGTGCCTGCATGCTGGCCTTATCCTGCGCCGCGCTGTCGAAGATCGCCAGCAGAAGCGGATCGAGCTCGCGGTCGAGCCCAACCATGGCATGATCGTCCTCGCGCTCGATTGCCTGCCGAAGATCGCCGTATTTGGACCAGAACAGATCGATCAGCGCTTCCAAAAGTCCACCTTCTACCGCGGCACCCATTCCGGCCCGACATCCGTTCCCACACAAAGGCAATCTAGGCAGACCGGACTTCAGCCTTCGTCTCTCCACATCCTAGCAGATGTTTCGGTCAAATACTGCACCCGTAAACACGCTGCAATTCTTAGAACTAGTAGGTAGTCGCTCAGGATGAGACGCTTTTCTTGATGTGCCAGCGGTCATGGTACCACAACCACTGCTCCGGATATTCGCGAACCCAGGCCTCGACCTTGTCGTTGAGAACCTGCGCGGTCCCCTGCACGTCGATGCTGCCCTTTTCGTCCCGCGGCAGAGTGATCTTCGGCTCGATCTCCAGCCGGAACCGGTTGCCGGGAAGCCGGATGCAGCGCGCCGGATAGACATCCGCATCGAACTGCCGCACCAGCTTGGCCAGAAGCGGATTGGTCTTCACCGGCTGACCGAAGAACGACGTCGGCAACCCCTTGCGAAACTTCTGGTCGACCAGCACGCCGACACCGCCGCCCGCTTCAAGCCGTCTCGCCAGCGCAAAGGACGAGCCGGCATGTGAGGGCACGAGTTGTCCCATGCGGGCGCTGCGAAAGGAGAAGACCTTGTCGGCAATGTATGGGTTGTTGGGCGGGCGGAAGAGCACCATCACCTCGAGCCCGAACGCCTTGCCCGCGACCGGCAGAAGCTCGAAATTTGCGGTATGGGCCGTAAACACGATGAAGGGCCGCGGATTGTCGCACAGGTCGAGGAAGATCGGCACGCCCGATACCTCGACGCGACCGGGTGCCGTCTGCTCCGGGTCGAAATCGAACAGGCGGTCGAGAAACACGTATTCGGCTGCCAGCCGGCCCATATGTCCCCAGCTGGCGACAGCAATTTCCTGCAGCTCCGCCTCGGCCTTTTCGGGGAAAGCGTTGCGCAGATTGGTCATCATCAGCTTGTGGCGCCAGAGGCGCGGGCCGATCCATCGGGCGAGGCGATCTGCCGCGCGAATGGCGGGATCGGCAGGAAAGATCTTGAGCGCGCTCAGCAACCCGAAAGCAAGCTGTGCCACCAGCCATTGCTGGAACATGCGCAGCTTCAGAACAATCCGGGTCAGGAACATCTTCAAGGGGCGGGCCTCAGTCCATTCTCAGGACGATTTTGCCGAACACCTGCCGGGTCTCCATACGCGACAGTGCCAGGTCGATGTCGGCAAAGGTCACTTCGGTGTCGATGACCGGCTTGACGATCCCTTGCGCCATCTTCTGCATGGCATCCGCCATGTTCTCCATCCGGCAGCCGAACGAGCCGATCAGCTTCAGTTGCTGCTGAAACAGCATCATCAGGTTCATTTCGGTGGAGACGCCCGAGGTGGAGCCGCAGGTGACAAGGCGTCCGCCCCGCTTCATGCACAGCATCGATCCAGCCCAGGTATCCTTGCCGACATGCTCGAAGACGACGTCGACGCCCTTCTTCTTGGTGAGCTTGCGCACCACGCCTTCGAAGCGGTCCGTGCGGTAGTTGATGACGTGGTGGGCGCCGAGCGCCCGGGCGCGTTCGATCTTGTCGTCCGACCCGACGGTGGTGATGACGGTGCAGCCCATCTTCGCCGCAAGCTGAATGGCGGCAGTTCCGATGCCCGAGCCGCCCGCGTGAACCAGGATGGTCTCACCGGGCTGCAGCTTGGCATTGTCGAACAGCATGTGTTCGACCGTCCCAAAGGTCACCGGCGCCAGGGCGGCGGCGATCGCATCGACGCCGGGCGGCGCCGGCACCAGAAGCCGCGCCGGCAGGTTGGCCTTCTCTTGCGCGAAGCCGTCCAGATGGAAGCCGTGCACGCCGGAAACGTTTTCGCAGAGATTGTCCCGCTTCTCGCGGCAGGCCTTGCACAGCCCGCAGGTGCGCGCGCCGTAGATGGAGACGAGCTGCCCCGGCAGGACGTTCGAAACGCCCGGCCCGATCGCTTCGACGACGCCGGATGCCTCCGCCCCGATGGTAAGCGGCATCTTGCGCTTGGCAAATGCCATGCCCCGCCATCCCCAGACGTCGATATGGTTGAGCGCGACCGCCTTGACCCGCAGCGTCACTTCACCCGGTCCCGGTGCAGCCGGCTCCGGAACGTCGACGGCTTCCAGCTTGCGGTCTTCGATCAGTTGCAAGGCGCGCATAATAGATCATCCCTCGCCCGGAGGCGTTTTACTTCGCGAAAAACTGTTTGGGGGCTGTCTCTAGGCCGGTTCCAGCGTCATGACAAGGCTGGCATTCTGCCCGCCGAAGCCGAAAGAGTTGGAGAGCACCGCCTTTGGCGCACCGTTCCGCTTTACGTTCGGCACCACGTCGAGTTCGATCGACGGGTCCGGATTGGTGTAGTTGATGGTCGGCGGAAGTGTCCCGGTGAGCATTGTCTGGATCGAAAACACCGCCTCCACGGCACCCGCTGCCGTCAGCGTGTGGCCGATCATCGACTTGTTGGACGAAACCGGAATGCCCTTCAGCCTGTCGCCGAACACCGCCAGCATGGAGCCGTACTCCATCTTGTCGTTTTCCGGCGTCGAGGTGCCATGTGCGTTGATGTAGCCGATGCCACCCTCGTCCATGCCCGCATCTTCGAGCGCTGCACGAATGGTTGCAATCGCCGGCCCGCCATCGGGCGATGAGCGCGTCCGATGGAAATGATCGGCCTTTTCGCCGAGGCCCTTGATGACGCCCAGCACCTTGGCGCCACGCGCAATTGCAGCTTCCAGCGATTCCAGCACCAGGGTCGCGGCACCTTCCGCGATCACGAAACCGTCGCGATCCTTGCTGAACGGCTTCGATGCCTTTTCGGGTGGGTCGTTCTGGGTCGACAGCGCCGACAGGAGCGAAAAGCGGATCAGGGCTTCGGCACTGACGGAGCCGTCTGTCGCAGCCACCAGCGCCCTGGTCGTGCGGCCCTGCCGGATTGCCTCGACACCCAGCTGGATCGCCGTTGCGCCGGAAGCGCAGGCGGTCGACAAGGTCACCGGCAGGCCCCGCGTTCCGAACATATCGGCAAGTCGCTCGGAAATTGAGCCGAACTGAACGGCTTCGAGGAAGACCGGATCCGGACGCTCCCGCATCGCCATCAGGAACCGCTCATAGGCGTCCCCTTCGGTATTGGAGGGCGGCGATCGGTCGGCCAGCGCAAAGCGATCGGCCCATTCGGGTTCGACCGGAGGCGCAGCCAGAAACAGGGGACCTTCGAAGTCGCCGGACATTCCGGCCTGTGCCAGCGCCTCGCGGGTCGTTTCCCGTGCAAACGCAAAGGAACGCTCGACGGCGTTGGCGGCCGGAAGCGCGATGAAATCGACCGTGCCGCTGATCCGCGTCGACAGGGTCTCGGTCGGAAACCGGGTGATCTTGTGAATGCCGGACGTGCCGGACGTCAGCGCTGCCCAGTTGTCCTCGAGGCCCTGGCCGAGCGAGGTGATCACACCCATGCCGGTCACCGCGACGATCGGGCGTCCCAGATGATCCGTAAAGCGATTGGCGCTCATCACCCTCTCCTTCAGGCGGCGGAAAGGGCGGCAACGCCCTCGCCGCGGGTATAGCCGACGGCCGTCACGACCGCATGCGAGGCAGCCTCGTCCATCTTGTCTTCATGTTCGGTGTCGAATGCCGGCAGCGCGACCTTCGCATCGAGGCTGATAGCGGCGAGCGCTAGGCCAAGCGGAAACTGCGCCTCCATCCCATGGCCTGTGACACCGCCGAAGCCGCGGATCGGCGCTCCGGGCAGAAGCGTTTCGATCACCTTCTTCTCGCGTCGAGCAAGGTCGACGACCCCGCTTGAGCCGGAAAACACCACCGTCTTGCCTTGCGGCGCACCGGAAACGTCGCGGACAAGCCGGGTTAGCCGATCCTCCAGGCGTTCACCGTCGCGATTGCCGCGATCGCCTTCGATCGAGTCGATCGTCGCGTAGATATGCGCGCCGCGCTGTGTTGCATGGCCGCGGGATTCGAGCACCAGGAAGGCCCCGACCGAACCCATGATCATCCCGCCGCCCTCGTCCGGGCTGCGCGCCCAGAGCGGATGCCAGTCGCCGGTCGCATGGGCGCGGATGCCCTCCACCAGGAGGAGGATGTCCGCCCGTTCCGCCACGAAAGCGCCACCCACCAGCGTATGGCTCGACTGCCCGCCCTTGATGCGATGGAAGGCGGTTTCGACGGCCGAGATACCGGCTGCCTCCTCGCCCATGAAGGTGCGCGACGATCCGGTCACCTTGTGGACTATCGAGATATTGCCGGCCATCAGGTTCGAAAGCTGCGCGAGGAACAGCGTCGGGCGCAACTCCGTCGTCAGCTTCTCGTTCAGCAGAAGCTCGCGGTCGTTGCGCTTCAACGCCTCGTCGACGATCAGCGAATCCACCTTGATGTCGCGTTCGCCGCCGCCCGCGGCAACGATCATGTCCATCGAAGCGCAGGCATCCGCATCGCTCTTCAGGCCTGCATCGTCGAGCGCCAGCCCGGCGCTGAACACGCCGAGGCGCTGCCAGTTCTCCATCTGCCGCTGGTCGCCGCGCTTGGGGATCTGCTGGGACCAGTCGATCTCCGGCATGGGATGGATGGGATAGGGCGCAAAGCGCTGCGTCTCCACCCGCGGCACGCCAGCCTCGGGAACGCCGAGAAACGCCAGGTGCGCTTCCTTGCCGACGCCCAGGCAGGTGACGATACCGACACCGGTGATCACGACATCATTGTCAGACTTCATCATCGTCCTCTTGGTCGCGCCGTCAGGAGCGCGCTTGCATGGCGGCGAGGAGACCGACCTCTTCGGCGCGCTGGCGCACGATCGGCGCCAGCGGCACCTCGGAAAACGGCATCGTACGCAGCTTGAGCTGCGCATCGCAGACCTTCTTGCCGGCGCTGCTGATCTTGGCCTTGGTTACGGCGTAACCGGAACCGTCATGCTCCAGAAACGCCTCGATGTCGAGAACCGCATCGGGCTCCACGAAGGCACGCATCTTGGCGCCATCGACGGACATCAGGAAGGGCATGGCCGCAAAATCCGTCGCCGCAAGGACCAGGAATCCCGACGCCTGCGCCATGGTCTCAATCAGGAGCACGCCGGGAACAAGCGGCATGCCGGGAAAATGCCCCTCGAAAACGGGGCTGGCGGACGGAACCACCGACCGCGCCTTCAGGGTTTTCCGGTCGACATCGAGGCTCTCGACGCGATCGATCATCTGGAAATATTCGAGCAGCATGGGCTCTGCGGCGGGGCCTTAGCCCTTGGCCGCCCTCAACTCGTCGATCTTGGCGCACAGGTTCTTGAGGACGAAATAAGCCTCGGTCGAAACCTTGCCCTCGTTCACTTCCTGGGTCCACTGCTCGAGCGGAATCTTGATCCCGAACTCCTTGTCGATGGCAAAGACGATGTCCAGGAAGTCCAGGCTGTCGATGCCCAGATCGTCGATCGTATGGCTTTCCGGCGTGATCGTTTCGCGATCAATTTCGCTCGTTTCGGCGATAATATCGGCAACTTTGTCAAATGTAGCGGTCACGCCCACGTCCTCTGAAATAGAAAATCGTTGTCCCACATAGGCAAAACGGACTCAAATGCCAATGGCCTGTCGGACGGCGCCGGCAAATTTACCGAAGCACTGTTGCGCAAATGGAGCCTCGGCCGCCTTTAGTGGCTCCCGACCAGGGTCGCCCGCAAGATATCCAGAACCTTGTCCGGCGATACGGCGATGGCGACGGACTGGCTCGGTGGACCGTCCCAGGCGCTTCCCTCGAACCGCCGGCCGCTTTCGGGTGCCTGGATCGTCTTGCCGTCGGCAAGTCCGCCGCACACCACCCGGACCGGTCCGCTGCGATATTCGAAAAGCTCGGGCGCCACCAGATAGATGCAGGCGCAGCTGTCATGCAGGGCCATGCCGTCGAGCCCGACTCTCTGGCGGTAAAAGCCGATATAGTGCTGCGACAGATCCGACAGGAGCTGCAGCCCTGGCGCCCCGGATGTCGTCATTTCGGCAAGATAGTCGGACGACATGATCGTCTTCATGGTCACGTCGAGACCGAAAATGGTCACCTTCCAGGAGGCGGTGAAAACCGCATCGGCGGCTTCCGGATCGCCGTAGATGTTGGCCTCGGCAGCCGGCGTCACATTGCCGTTGACGTCGAACGCGCCGCCCATCACCACCACTTGCCTGACCAGTCCTGCGATATCAGGATCGGCCTGAAGGGCAAGCGCAATGTTCGTCATCCGGCCAACGGCAACCAGTGTGACCTCGCCCGGATGGGCACGCACCATGTCGATGATGTACTGGAACGCGGGACGCGGATCGAGCGGCAGGTCGACCGTCGCCGGAACCCCGATATTGCCGAGACCATCCTCGCCGTGAACGATTGAGGCCGGGTGATCGTCGGCGCGGCCGTCGTGGAACGCCCGCCCCGCGCCGCTGGCAATCGGTGCGGCGATGTCCCATTCCCGATGCAGGAACTGCGCATTGCGGGTTGTCGTCTCAATCGGGGCATTGCCGAATACGGTGGTGACGCCGATCAGATCGATGTCCGGGTGGCGGTGCAGGAAGAGAAGGGCCATGGCATCGTCGACGCCGGGGTCCGTATCGAAAATCACCTTCTGCATGCTGTGGTCCTGCCCTTCAATGCCTGTGCCGTGCGCGCCGCGCCGCGCGACCATAGCGCAAGATGCCGCAGAGGCAATCGGCGGCCCCTTTACGCCACAACATATCCGGTTGCGGCTGCCCACGATCGATGCCACAAGCCGGCCAATCCCGCCCCATTCATTCGAGCATCATCTTGACCGAACTGACCTTTCAACTTCTCATGCTGTTGTTCCTGGCAGCGGTGTTCGCAGGCTTTGTCGATAGCATCGCCGGCGGCGGCGGGCTGATCACCATTCCGGTCCTGCTGCTTGCCGGCATATCGCCGCTCGAATCGATCGCGACCAACAAGCTGCAGTCCCAGTTCGGTTCTGCCTCCGCCACCTACGCCTATGCCAGGCGCGGACATGTCAGCCTGGCGAGCCAGGTGCCCATGGCGGCCGTCGCGGCGATTGCCGGCGGCATCGGCGCCCTCCTCGCATCGCGCATGCCCGCCAGCCTCTTGAGCTTCGGCATTCCCTTCCTGCTCATCGCGATTGCGCTGTTCTTCGCGTTCAAGCCCAATCTCAGCGACACCGACAGCCATCGCCGAGTGACACCGCGCGTCTTCGCCGTCACCGTCGTGCCGCTGGTTGCTCTCTATGACGGGCTGTTCGGGCCAGGGGCCGGCTCGTTCTACATGCTTGGCTTTGTTCTGCTCGCCGGCTTCGGCATGCTCAAGGCAACCGCCCATACGAAGCTCATCAATCTGGGCTCCAATTTCGGCTCGTTCCTTGTCTTTGCGGCAACCGGCTCAGTTCTTTGGAAAGTCGGCCTGTTGATGGGTGTCGGCCAGTTGATCGGCGCGCAGATCGGATCCGGGCTCGCCATCAAGAGCGGCGCCCGCATCATCAAGCCTCTTCTGGTAATCTCGTGTCTGGTACTGGCGGCAAAGCTGCTCGCAGATCCAACCCATCCGCTGCGCGTCTGGCTCGGCTTCTAAAAGCAGGCAGTTTCAGCCCTTGAGCTTGAGCGGCAGGCCGGCCGCGACAAAATAGGCCTCGTCCGCGATCGCCGCGATCTTTTGGTGAAGCCGCCCCGCATGATCACGGAACTCCCGCGCCATCCGGTTTTCGGGCACGATGCCGAGCCCGACCTCGTTCGACACGAGCACCACATGCGACGCACAGGAAGAAAGCTGAGCGATTAGCGCTTCACTCTCAGCCTCCATGTCGCGCTCGGACATCATAAGGTTCGAGACCCACAGCGTCAGGCAATCGACCAGCACGGAGCAGCCGGCGGCATCGATTGTTGCCAGATGCCGCGGCAGGTCCAGTGGGATTTCATGAGTGATCCACCCCTCGCCTCGATCGGCTTGGTGCCGCGCGATCCGGTCGACCATCTCGTCGTCGAAGGCCTGTCCCGTGGCGATATAGTGCCGTTCGCCGCCGGCCGAGATGATCATGCGCTCGGAAAACGATGACTTACCCGATCGCGCCCCGCCGAGAACGAGAACAACATGGCCTGAACGCGTCATGGAAGCCTTGGCTGAAATAGAAAAGGACCGGACGATTCGTAGATGAGGAGGCGTCCGGCCCTGTTGGTATTGCTGTTCCAGACTCGTGTCTGCCAAAAGATACTGGGCCCAGATCGGAGAGACGTCAACCGTTTCGCAAGGTGGAGCTGTCTCCATGCGTCATTGTCCTGTTTGCGACGGCAGACGGCGAGTTTCTCCGTTGTGAAAATTCGCCGTTGCGCATATTGCGACGTCAACGACAACGAGGCCGGCCGACGCAGGTCCTGAGGAACACCCATGCTCTACATTTTCAAAAGCAACAGCGGCCTGCAGATCGCCTGGAACGCAACCGCACCGACGCGACAGGTCGCATCCCGGATGCAGCAACTCGACACGCGCTTTTCGCTGTTCGGATTGATCCGCTCTGGCAAGACCGGCTGAGAGCCGGACGCGGTCCTGCCCTGCCAGACGAGGCATCATACAGCACCAAGAGAAGAAGAATGGAGGGCAACCGGGACGCACTACCTGATCCGGTTGCCGACGCTGGACTGTTCGTCCACGCCCAGATCTTTAGTGACACATCCTTACCGGATGGTTAGTGCGGCGCTCCAAGATTACGTTTTTACGTCGCTGCGAAATTTTTTTCGAAAAATGCAGTGGCGGCAGCGACGGCGCTAATCGGCTACAAAACGGCAAAGCTGGGGCGTGACTTTTGCGACGGTCGTGAGCGTGCCGACCGCGCGGGCCGCTGCGGCGGCCATAACGGCGGCAAATGCCGGTTTTTCCACCTGATCTCCCATCGAAATCTAGTTGTAACAATGACTTGCTAACGCACCGCCATTGGGCGGCGCCGTGCTGCACAGTTGATTTCTCTGCCGGAATACGTACGCTGAGGCACATGGGGTCCGAGAGCGCAGTATCCGCGAGATCAATTGGCGGGTTTAAAACAGACGCGAGACCTCGACAGGCTTGGCGTGAGGGCACCTGCGGGTTGATCACGGCGTGCCCAGGGTGTGGATGGCCGATATACTTCGGAGTCCCGGATTTTGAACACTGCAACAACAAGACTGGGAGGTCTTAATGATGAAAAAGCTCCTTGCTTCCGCTGTTTTTGCCGGCGGACTCTATGCCTTCGCCGGTGCCGCTCATGCGGAATGCGGCTCCGTTTCCATCGCCGAAATGAACTGGGCCTCGGCCGGTGTCGCAGCCAATGTCGACAAGATCATCCTCGAAAAGGGCTATGGCTGCTCGGTCGAGCTGGTAACGGGCGACACCATGCCCACCTTCACCTCGATGAACGAAAAGGGCCAGCCTGATATGGCCCCCGAATTCTGGGTCAACGCCGTACGCACGCCTCTCGACAAGGCCGTATCCGAAGGCCGCCTCGTGATCGCCGCCGAAATTCTCGCCGATGGCGCAGTCGAGGGATGGTGGATCCCCAAATTCCTCGCCGACGCCCATCCGGACATCAAGACAGTGCAGCAGGCGATCCAGCATCCGGACCTCTTCCCGGCCCCGGAAGACCCCTCCAAGGGCGCCGTCACCAACTGCCCGTCCGGCTGGAACTGCCAGGTCTCCACCGCCAACCTCTACAAGGCGCTTGGTGCCAAGGAGAAGAACTTCGAACTGGTCGATACCGGCTCCGCCGCAGGTCTCGATGGCTCGATCGCCAACGCCTTCGAGAAGAAGACCGGCTGGCTCGGCTACTACTGGGCGCCGAC
>Ga0065165_1003360_pt1 | contig 11364 bp, 5 predicted proteins | sample AraplaMF_Cvi_mMF_FD_63813 | JGI IMG/M metagenome (GOLD analysis project Ga0065165, IMG submission 63813) | Arabidopsis root microbial communities from the University of North Carolina, USA - plate scrape MF_Cvi_mMF (version 2) (version 3) | ecosystem: Host-associated > Plants > Roots > Endosphere... | reverse complement strand
TAGAGATTGGGCGTCATCAGCGCGTGGTAGAGCGCGGTGTAGAAGACCGTGCGGTCGTCGGACGCGCCGCCGTCGATCCGGATCTGGCCGAGCGCCGCGTTCCAGGCGGCGCGGCCGCTCGCTTGGGTTGTCTCGATCGTGGTGCCGGCCGGGCTTTCGCGATCGAGGTTGGCGCGCGCGCCGGCGGCGTCGACATAGGAAATCCCGATGCGGACGTTGACGACCGGCGTGCGGCCGGCGTCGAAACGGATCCAGCCGCCGGCGCCCTTGCCGACGGGCGGATGGCCGCGCTTGCCATAGCCGGTGCCGCCCGAACCCGCGGTCGCGCCGGGCGTGACGACGTCATCGCGCCAGGTGCCGCCGGTCTCGAACGGCTGGTCGAACACCGCGACGAAGTGGAGCGTGTAATAGCTCTCGCGGCGATCCTCGGCGAGGTAGCCGCAGAAATTGCCGCTGGTCACCGATCCCTCGACGGTCCGGGTCGCCGGATCGATACGGATCGCGGAATCACTGCTGCCGACTTCGCTGTCGGAGGTGCGGAACAGCAGATTGGCGGCCTTGTCGGCAGGGAAGGTGAAGCGGCCGACCGCGGTCCGGTCGGTCGCGCCGAGTTCGGTCTTGATGCCGTTGTCGAGCGTCAGGGCGTAGGCACCGGGGACTGCGCGCTCCTTGGCGTGATCGAGGATGCTGGCATAGGTCAGCCCGGCCTCGACCGAGGAAGGCGACTGCTCGACCGGGACGGTCACCGGCATCAGCGGAATGTCGCCGCTTGCGCCGGTGCAGCCGGTTCCGGAGACATGAGTCAGGCTGAAGCCGCGCACGCCGTTGGCGCGCCACTCATAGCCGCCCGGCGCCGCGATCGGGAAGCGCTTGCCGGGGAGCGGGGTAAGCTCCGGGCTGAATGCGACCATGCCGAACGGCCGCGTCGCACCGGGGAAGACGTTTCCGCCATTGGTGGTGCCGATGAACGGGTTCACTTCGGTGGTCGGGTCGAGCGGTGCGTCGACGGCGCCGCCGCCAGCGGACAGGGCCGCAACGGCGAAGCAGCCTGTGGCGATAGCTCCGAAACGCATCCTGCTTCCCCTCGCATTCTATTAAATCAATTTGTTTTGCTAATAGGGGGTGGAGGGTGCCGTCAATCGTCGCGCGTCGGTCGGTCCGGATCGTTCGTTGCCGTTCCTCGGATCGGCGGCTCAGAGTGCGACGGTGACACCACGCCGATCGCCGATCGTCACGCTTTCCGCGCTAGGGCCCTCGACGGTGAGCGATCGCGAATCCCCCGGCGGCAGCAACAGCGTCACGCGGCGGTCGCCATAGCTTCCCGAACCGTCGAGCCCGAGCGTAAGGACAATCGCATCGGTGCGCGCATGTCCCTGGATCCACCAGCGATCGACCGCGCCGTGGCCGTCGCCGGCATCCTCCAGCGCATCCCATGCAAAAGGCCCCTCGCCCGGGGGGAAGAGCCAGATCCCGCGCTGATACGGAGCTGGCCGCCACCCGCCCTGGGCAAGGTCGACCAGCATCGCCGAACCGGCGCGCGCGAGCAGCGGCGGTGGGCCGTCGAGCGGGGCGTCGAGTGTCACTTGCGCGCCGCCCGCGATCCGTCGCCCGCTCCACACGTCGATCCACTCGGCGCCTGCCGGAGGCCGCAAATGCCGGGCGGTGGCGCCCGGCTCCATCACCGGTGCGGCAAGCAGGTCGGGTCCGAGCAGATGTTCGTCACTCTCCGCCCAGCTCGCCCGATCCTCCGGAAAGTCGAGCCAGACCGGCCGCGTCATCGGCAGGCAATCGCGATGATAGCGCAGCAGCAGATCGTAGAAGAAGGGGATCAGCATCTGACGGAGCATCATCAGTCGCCGGATCACCGGCAGCGCTTCCGGGTACATCCATGGCTCGTTGACGGTGCGGTCGTCGTTCCAGCTGTGGATGCTGAAGCGCGGCATCAGGATTCCGGCCTGCACCCAGCGAACCAGCAGCTCGGCGTCCGGCGCAGGCCCCGAAAAGCCGCCGACGTCGTGCCCGTTGTTGGACACCCCGGAAAGCGCCAGCCCGATCGCCTGGCGCTGATTGTAGCGGATCGTCTTCCACTCGGTGCGGTTGTCGCCCGACCATGTCTGCGCATAGCGTTGCAGGCCGGCCATGCCCGACCGGGTCACGACATAGGGACGGCGCTCGGGAAAGGCTTCCGACTGGGCCCGGCGCGAGGCGCGCATCATCAGCATCGGCTGCACCGGGCGCATTTCGGCTGCGGCGCGATTTTCGCCGAACGCATGGAATCGCGCGCGGCGATCCCACAGCTCATATTCGTTATTGTCGTTCCACGTCGCGACGATGCCATTGTCGAGGAGCGCCGACTTGACCTGCGCGCGCCACCAGGCCGCGCCCTCTGGCAAAGTGAAATCGACATAGCTGCCGACCTCGTCCCAGAATTGCGCTTCGACCGGCTTCCCATCGATATCGCCGACGAACAGTCCGGCCGCGGCAACCTCGTCGTAGCGCGGATGGCTTCGCAGCAGCGCAGGCTTGATGTTGGGCACCAGCTGCACTCCGGCTTCGGCGTAGCTGGCGACGAATGCCGCCGGATCGGGAAATTTTTCGCGGTTCCAGTGGAAGACGTAGCGCTTGCCGCCGATCGACGTGTAGCCCGACGACAGATGGAAGGAGGTGGCGCCCAGATCGTGGTCGGCCAGCTTCTCCAGGAAGCCGGCCATCTGCGCCTCGGCATCGGGCGCGTCGGTATAGGTCATCGTCGAGCCCGAATAGCCGAGCGACCAGCGCGACATCAGCGCCGGCCGGCCGGTGAGCCAGGTAAAGCGCTGAGTCACCGCCAGCGGGTTGGGGCCCGCGATCATCCACAGGTCCACATCGCCCGCGTCGGCGACGACATGCCGGTAAAGCCCGTGATAATTGTCGAGTTCGCGCCCCAGATCGAACGCCACGTCGGCAACCGTATCGTGAAACTCGCCATGGCAGGCGCCGTCGGGATCGGCGACGAGCAGATAGGGTATGGATTTGTAGAGCGGGTCGGTGCTCTCGGCGTCGAAGCCCATCGGATCGAGATTGGTCAGCCTGAAGCTGCGCCCGGCCCGATCGGCATCGCCGGTGCGGTCGCCGAGGCCGTAGAAGCGCTCGCCCTGGCGCCGCGCCAGATAATGGTGCGCTCGGCCGTCCCACCAGCCGAAATCATAGGCCTGGGTAGGACGGTCCGCGGCGATCAACTGCCATGCGTCGCCGTCGCGTTGCTCCCAGCGGCAGTGCAGGCCGTGGAGGCGCACGGTCACGCGCAAGCGTGCGGTAGTCAGGACCAGCTCGTCCTCGCCGGCTTCGAGCGCGAAGTCGGGACAAATGAAGCCGTCGAGCGACATCCGGTCGCGGCCGGGTTCCGCGATGTCGGCCTGACCGGGGGCGATGGCCCAGCTCGGCGGGCTCGTGACGCTCCCTTCGCGCAGCAGCAGAAGCCGGACGATGTCGTCCTCGGGCACGAACAGGTGCGCGACTGCGCCGGTGTCCGAGCCGAGCGTGACGCGTCCGGGCGCGCGGTCGCTCAGGTGGAAGCGTGGCGGGTTCGACAGGGTGGCGCGTCTCATGCCTTGGCCCCGACCGGGGTCAGCCGCTTCATGCTGGCGATCAGCAACGCCGCGCCGATCAGGTCGAACGCGGCGAGGGCGGCGAAGAGGGGCGCGTAGCCGATCTTGTCGGCCAGCTGGCCGATCAGCAGCGAGAAGAGCAGGCCGCCGATCCAGCCCGCCTGGCCGATAAAGCCGTTCGCGGTGCCGACTTCCTCGGGCGTGAACACGTCGGCCGACAGCGTGTTGATCAACACCGAGATCATCTGGTGCGCGAACCCGCCGACGCAGAACAAGGCGATCGCGGTATAGGGATCGGCGGCGAGGCCGATACAGCCGGGGGCGATCATCAGGATCGCGGCGAAGCTTATCCCGATGACGCGCGACGGGATGAGGCGTATCCCCCGCCGCATCAGGTATGGCGACAGATAGCCGCCGAGCACGCCGCCGAAATCGGCGGCGAGGAAGGGCAGCCAGGCGAAAAACGCGATCTGCTTGATGTCCATGCCCCGCTCGGTGGCGAGATAGAGCGGGATCCAGAAACTGAAGGTCTGCCAGGCAGGCTCGGCCAGGAAGCGCGGCACCGCGATCACCCAGAAGCGTCCCGAACCGAGGATCTGCCGCGCGCTCGCCCGCTGCGCGATCTCGGCCGGCCGGTCGGCCGCGATCAGCGCCTGCTCCTGCGGCGTGATCGCTGGATGCGCCGCCGGCGAGCGGTAGAAGGCGTACCACGCCGCCGCCCAGATCAACCCGACCCCGCCGGTGACGAGAAACGCCGCGCGCCAGTCCGCCCATAATGATACTGCGACGACCAGGGGCGGCGCGATCAGCGCGCCGAGCGACGTGCCGGCGTTGAACCAGCCGACCGCGACCGAGCGCTCCCGCGAGGGGAACCACTCGGCGATCGCCTTGATCCCGGCCGGCACCGCTGCCGCCTCGGCCAGCCCCAGCAGGCCGCGGAAGAACAGGAGCCCCAGCCAGCCCGCGGCCAGCGCGTGCAGCATGTTCGCCACCGACCAGGCGACGCCGAACAACGCAAAGCCCGCGCGCAGGCCAAAGCGATCGACGATGAACCCGGCAATGGGCTGCATCAGCGTATAGGCGCCCTGAAACGCGCCGACGACATAGCTGTATTGCTCGGTCGACATGTGGAGCGTCGTCTTGAGCTCCGGCGCGAGCACGCCGAGCGAGTTGCGCGCGAGATAGTTGGCGATCGTCCCGACGCAGATAAGCGCGACGATCCACCACCGCAGATGCGCAATCCGTCTCACGCGCTTCCTTCGCTCCCCCTCATGCCGCGATCGCCGGATCGCTGGCATAAGCGATACCACGCTCGAGGCCGCGCAGCTCGGCCAGTCCGCGCATGCGGCCGAGCAGCGAATAGCCCGGCAGCGTTTGCTTCGACAGATCGTCGAGCATCTGGTGGCCGTGATCGGGTCGCATCGGGATCCGGCGATTCTCGCGCTGCTGCAGCCGGTGGATCGCCGCGACGATCGCCGTCATGCCGGCGTCGCCTTCGAGATGGGCCGCCTCGTGGAACGCGCCCTCGCGCTCGCGCTGGACCGAACGCAGATGCAGGAATCCGATCCGCGTGCCGAGCCGCTCGATCATTCCGGGAAGGTCGTTGTCGGCGCGGGCACCGAACGAGCCGGCGCAGAAGCACAGTCCGTTCGAGGGGTTCGGAACGCGCCGGAACAGCGACGCGACATCGTCCTCGGTGCTCACCACGCGCGGCAATCCGAACAGCGCGAAGGGCGGATCGTCGGGATGCACGACCAGCCGGATGCCGAGCTCGTCCGCCAGCGGGCACACCGCTTCCAGGAACGCGACGTGATGCGCGCGCAACGCATCGGCATCGATCCCGTCATATTGCGCGAGCGCGTCGCGGAAGCGTTCGGTTGTGAAGGTCTCTTCGCTGCCCGGCAGTCCGGCGATGATCGTGCGCTCGAGCCGCGTCCTGCCGGCGTCGTCCAGCGCATGAAACCGTCGCGCGGCGCGCTCGATCAGCGCCGGCGAGTAATCGCGCTCGGCATTTGGCCGGCGCAGGATGTGCAGGTCATAGGCCGCGGCCGCCTCGATCTCGAAGCGCAGTGCCAGCGCGCCGTCGGGCAGCTCCCAGGCCAGGTCGGTGCGCGTCCAGTCGAGCACGGGCATGAAATTATAGGTGACGGTGAAGATGCCGTTCGCCGCGAGATTGACGAGGCTCTCGCGGTAGCGCGCGATCGCCTCGTCCCATTCGGGCCCGCGGATCTTGATCGCATCGACGACCGGCAGGCTCTCGACCACCGTCCAGCCGAGACCGGCGGCCTCGATCGTACGCTTGCGCGCCGCGATCGCCGCGTGCGGCCAGATTTCGCCGTTCGGGATTTCGTGAAGCGCGGTGACGACCTCGCTCGCGCCGGCCTGTCGGATGTCCCGCAACGTCACCGGGTCGGACGGGCCGAACCAGCGCATCGTTTCCGTCATCGGCACGGCCCGGTCCCTTCGCTGCCCATAGGTTCTTCTCCTCTCGAGGTCGAACGCACCTCGTTCCGATCGAAGAGGCCGCCGTGCACGCGATCGGGAGGGATCGGGGCACGGCGGCAGGGGAGGGGGTCAGAACTGGAAGTTCACCGCCAGCGCATAGGTGCGGCCGAAATACGCCGTGTAGAGCGGGTCCTGCCGGACGGTGTCGGTGTAGAGCCGGTTGGTCTCGTTGGTGATGTTCGAGACCTCGGCGATCAGCTTGATATGGTCGTTGATGTTGTACGATGCCGAGGCGTCGACAAAGATCGAATCGGCATTGCCGTTCGCATCGCTGTCGGTCGGGCCGGGGATGCCGGTGAGGAATGCCGAGCGATAATTGACCGTCGAGCGGATGCTGAACTTGCTGTCCTCGTAATAGAGCGTCCCGCTCGCGGTCTCCGGCGACAGGCCGACCAGCGGCGCGTTGCGAGTGATCGTCGGCGAGATGATGTAGTTGATGTTCGAACGAACGCGGGTGAAATTGCCGAGCGCGCCGAAATTGCTCAGGAAGCCCGGCAGGAAGCGGAACGGAAGCTGGAGATTGACTTCCCAGCCGTTGAGCGGACCGCCCTTGGTATTGTTGCTCCGCGTGACGTTGAACAGTTCCTCGGGCGTCACGCCCGTTCCGGTGCCGGTGAGCAGCGACAGCGGCAGACCGAGCTCGCGGAAGGGCACCAGCTCGCTGGTATTCTGGATGTAGGTTTCGATGTCCTTGTGGAAATAGGCGATCGACAGCAGCGAACCCGGCGCGAAATACCATTCGAGCGAGGCATCCATCGTGTTCGCGCGGATCGGATCGAGGAACGGATTGCTGATCGATGCGGTGCGGATCACGATGTTCGCGCTGCCGCTCGGGATCAGCTGGCCATAGGACGGCCGCGACATCACGCGGGCCGCCGAGAAGCGCGCGATGATGTTGTTGGTCACGTCGAGCGCTAGGTTCATCGAGGGCAACCAGTCCTCATAGGACCGCTTGACGTTCGAGATGACGTAGACCGACGGGAAGGGCGATCCGGCCGGAGCGGCGGCTGGGATCGGACCATAGGTGTCGAGGCTGGTGTGCACGTAGCGCACCCCGGCGTCGCCTCGCAGCGAGAAGGGCAGGTTCTCCTTGGTGTCGAACTTCACCATCAGATAGCCCGAGCCGTATTTCTCGTAGACGCCGCCATAGGTGCCCTTGGCGCATTCGACGCTGCAATATTGGAAGCTGTCGAAGTTCACTGCGTCGCGGAACTTGTCGGGATCGACCGCGACGAAATCCTGCATCTGGCCGCCGAGATTCTTGCCGATGCCGGACGTGATGAACGTGATGTCCGCCAGCGACACGCCCGCCGGCAGGTTGAGCGGCAGCGACTGTGCCGGGATCAGCTGACGCTCGCGCGCCGTGTAGCGATTGGTGCGATACTGGCCGCCGACCTGGAAGGTGAAGCCCGGAGCGACTTTCCATTCGGTGTTCAGCTCGGCGGTCTTGCTGACAATCGTGTTCTTGCGGACGAAGTTCGAGATCTGGCCGCGCTGGTTGCCGTCGGGCAGCGGCGGGCCATAGAGGAAGTTCGACGCCAGCGTGGTGTCGATTCCGTAGCCGATCGTCGGGATGTCCGGATTGTCGCGGAAGTCGATCGAGAAATTGTCGGTGTCGTTCGAGTCGATCGCGACCTGGAGACGGTCGACGTTGAGCTTCGAATCGTTGACGCCGATCAGGCCGTAGACCCGGAAGCTGTCGGAGAAGCGCTGGTCGAAGTTGAGATTGACCTGGCGGAAGGTCGAGCTGAACTTCTCGTCCTGCATTTCCGAGCGCAGGTCGACGCCGTCCCACAGCCCGTGGATCAGCGATCCGTTGTCGTCGACTTCGATGTCGCGGACCGACATCATCGGCTGGCCATTGTTCGACGCGGTACGGCCCATCGAGCGGGCGTCGAGCATCGTGTCGAGGCGGTTGACCTTGAAGCGCGAATAGAGGCCGTCGATCGAGATGTCGGTATCGTCGCTCGGCTTGAATTGCAGCGTCAGCGAGCCGGCGAGACGCTGCTGCTCCTGGCTGCCCTTCACCGGGCGCGGCAGGCGCGGCAGGAACACGCCGCCACCGGGCCGTCCGGACACGCCGGTGCGGCTCATGATATAGTCGTACGCCGCCTTGGTGCTGGTGCGCGGATTGCCGGCGCTGCAATTGTTGGCGTCGGCGCCGACCGGCGTGCCGCTATTGGCATAGCCGGGCGCCGGGCTGTTCACTGCGACGCCGCGGAAGGTGTAGCCGATCGGCGTGCAGAACGGGAAGATCACGCTGGCGGTGGTGGTCGCTCCCGGCGCGGTCGGCACGGTCTGCGCCTGGCCGGCGACGTAGGAGGGCAGGATGTCGACCGCCGAATAGGCATATTCGTCGATGTGGCGCTTCGAATAGGCGATGCTGCCCAGCACCCCGAAGGTGTCGCCGAACTTCTTGGCGACCAGCGCGGACAGGCGCGGATCGGCCTTCTTGCTCAGGTCGTTATAGATGCCGCGGGCCGTGGCGGAGAAGGTGAAGTCCTTTTCCTGGTCGAACGGCTTGGGGGCGCGCAGGTCGACGGTCGCGCCGAGCGAGCCTTCCTCGACATCGGCGGACAGCGTCTTGCGCACGGTCAGCGACGAGAAGATCTCGGTCGGGAAAGTGACGAAGTCGAACGAGCGCCCGGTGGCGACGCCACCCCGGATGTCGCTGCCGCTGACCTGCGACACGCCTTCCATGCCGTTGATGCGCACGCGGGTGAACTGCGCGCCGAGTCCGCGGACCGAGATGTTGCGGCCTTCGCCGCCGTCGCCGCGCGACAGCGCCACGCCCGGGATACGCTGCATCGATTCGGCGAGGTTGCTGTCGGGGAATTTGCCGATGTCCTCGGCGATGATCGAGTCGACCGCGGCGGTCTCTTCACGCTTCACGTTTAGCGCGTTGTCGAGCGAGGCGCGGAAGCCCTGGACGACGATGTCCTGCTCCTGCGACTGCGCGTCCGGTGCGGCAGGTTCCGTGCTCTGTTGATCCTGTGCTGTCGTCTGGCCCTGTGCCGACGCGGCAGCCAGAAGGCCTGCCAGGCTCGCCGAAACAAGCAGCCCGGACCTGTAGAAGCGATCGCGACTCATTCCCCTCTCCCATTGCCCCGGGGCGTCGGCAGTTTCCGCGACCCGGGAGGTGACGTCGTCATTCGGTTTTGTTTTGCTTTATGTTGGGATTGCTATCATGGTCAGACCACATTGGCAATCATGCCGGCGCATGACTCGACAATGTGGTCTGGCCGTTCGCCGAACGGTCGCTTTTGCAGGCGTGACGGTAGGGCGTGGGTGTTGCAAGTGGCCTGACCAAAATCTATCAACCTGCGAACGCGTCGATAGATGCGCGTCGCGACTAGGCGAGGAAATGAGATGGCGGCAGGAACAGCGCAGCGCTCGATTCGGGGATCGGCAAACCGCAAACGGCTTTGCGCGATGGCGTCCGGCCTGCTGATCGTCGCGCTCGCGAGCACCGCCGCCCAGGCACAGGAAGGCGCACCGTGGCGGGCGCTGACTCCCGGACAGGGCCTGGCTGGATGGCACGTCACCGGCGGCAATGCGAAGTTCGAGGTCGAGAATGGCGAGCTCGTCGGCCGCGCCGCGCCGGGATCGACCAACAGCTGGCTCGTGTCAGACACCGGCTATGGCGACTTCATCCTCGAATTCGATGCCAAGACCGATCCCAAGCTCAATTCGGGCGTGATGATCCGCGGGCAGAGCCGGCCCGATTACCGCAACGGCGTGGTCCACGGCTATCAGGCCGAGATCGATCCGTCGGCGCGGGGCTGGAGCGGCGGGCTCTATGACGAACAGCGCCGGCAATGGCTCTACACGCTCGGCCGCAACGATGCGGCGCGCAAGGCCTTCCGCTCGGGCGACTGGAATCACTACCGCGTCGAGGCGATCGGCAATCGCCTGCGCACCTGGCTCAACGGGGTGCCGGCAGCCGACATCGCCGACAGCACCGACGCGCGCGGCTTCATCGCCTTCCAGGTCCATGCGATCTCCGACGCGGAGGCGAGCCGGCAGCCCGAGGTCCGCTTCCGCAGCGTGCGGATCATCACCGATGCGCCGTCGCGCTTCGCCTCGAAAGCGACTGCGCTCGATCAGCAGGGCTGGCTGGCCAACCAGCTGACCGCTGCGGAGAAACATGCCGGCTGGAAGCTGCTTTGGGACGGTAGAACCACCAGCGGGTGGCGCAGCGCCAAGGCGGCGGACTTTCCCAAAAAGGGCTGGTCGGTGCACGACGGCATCCTGTCGGTCGACGGCGCGAACGGTGCCGAATCGACCAATGGCGGCGACATCATCACGACGCGAAACTACAGCAATTTCGAGCTGTCGGTGGACTTCAGGCTGACTCCCGGCGCCAATAGCGGGATCAAGTATTTCGTCGATCCCGACCTGCTCAAGGGCGAAGGCTCGGCGATCGGGCTCGAATTCCAGCTGCTCGACGATGCGCGGCATCCCGATGCGAAGATGGGCCGCGACGGCAACCGCACGCTCGGTTCGCTCTACGACATGATCACCGCGCGCAATCTGTCGGATCCCGACAGCACGGGCAAAAGGTTCAACCCGCCCGGCGAGTGGAACCGCGCCGTGATCGTGTCGCGCGGTCGCCATGTCGAGCATTGGCTCAACGGCTACAAGGTGGTCGAGTATGAGCGCGGGTCGCCCGAATATCGCGCGCTGGTCGCGCAGAGCAAATACGCCAAATGGCCCGCTTTCGGCGAGCGCGATGCGGGGCCGATCCTGCTGCAGGATCACGGCAACCGCGTCGATTTCCGCTCGATCAAGCTGCGCGAATTCTGAAGGGGAGCAAGCCGATGATCAACCGTCGGACGATGATCAAGGGCGCCGGCGCGACGCTGGGCGTGGCGATGAGCGCGAAGAGCTATGCGCGGATCAAGGGCGCGAACGATCGGCTGCGGGTCGCCGTGGTTGGCGTGAACGGCCGCGGCCAGGCGCATATGAGCGCCTTCACCAAGCTGCCCAATGTCGAGGTCAGCCATTTCGTCGATGTCGATTCGCAGATTCTCGCCAAGCGCGCGGCGGAGTTCACCGCCAAGGGGCATGCCGCGCCGCAGACCGAGCATGATTATCGCCGGCTGTTCGAGCGCAAGGGAGCCGTCGACATCGTCACCGTCGCCACGCCCGACCATTGGCACGCGAAGCTCGGCATCGATGCGATGGACTCCGGGCATGATGTCTATCTCGAAAAGCCGATCGGGATGGTGCCCGCCGAAGGCGAGGCGCTGATCGCGGTGCAGAAGCGCAC
>Ga0065165_1003359_pt1 | contig 11369 bp, 11 predicted proteins | sample AraplaMF_Cvi_mMF_FD_63813 | JGI IMG/M metagenome (GOLD analysis project Ga0065165, IMG submission 63813) | Arabidopsis root microbial communities from the University of North Carolina, USA - plate scrape MF_Cvi_mMF (version 2) (version 3) | ecosystem: Host-associated > Plants > Roots >... | reverse complement strand
CGGACAGGGTGTGCCGGGCGGACGGGGGTGAACCCGAGAGACGACAGGTTGGCCGCCTGCGTGCGGCCCGCTGTCGTCTGCCTTGTGGGCACGGCAACGGGCGCGCGCGTGTGCGGCGTCGTCAAGGGTTGCCAATGCTCACTAGTATTTTCCGTGTCGCCGTCTCGGTCTCCGCACTGACCGCAGCTTCCACCGCTCTCGCCCAACAGGCCCCGGCGCCCGATGCCGCCGCCGACGAACAGGCGAAGCCGGACCAGCCGCAGGACGGCGCGATCATCGTCACCGCCACGCGCGTGCCGGTCGCGATCGACCGGGTGCCCGCCTCGATCACCGTGCTCGACAAGGCTGCGATCGACCGCGCGCAGGATCTCGGCGTGACCGAGTTGCTGCTGCGCACGCCCGGCGTCAGCATGTCGCGCAACGGCGGCTACGGCACCGCCACCTCGCTGCGCATCCGCGGCGCTGAGAGCGACCAGACGGTCGTGGTAATGGACGGCGTCAAACTCAACGATCCCGCATCCACCGGCGGCGGCTATAATTTCGCCAACATGCTCGTCGGCGACACCGCGCGGATCGAGATCCTCCGCGGGCCGCAGTCGACCCTGTGGGGCAGTCAGGCGATCGGCGGCGTCGTCAACATCGTCACCGCTGCGCCCGAAAAGCCGCTCGAGGGCAGCTTCGACGTCGAAGCGGGATCGCGCAACACCGTGAGCGCGCGCGCCGGGATTGGCGGCCGCACCGGCCCGCTGGCGTGGCGCCTCGGCGGGCAGACCTTCACCACCGACGGCATCTCGGCGATCGCCCCGGCCTTCGGCGGTAAGGAGCCCGACGGTTATACCAACCGCAGCGCCACCGGCCGCGCCGAACTCGAGCTGGCGCAGAATCTGAGCGTCGAGCTGCGCGGCTATTATTCGGACGATCGCGTCGAGATCGATGCGACCACCGGTGACAGCGCCGATTATTCGAAGAACGAGGAGTTCGTCGGCTATGCCGGGATCAACCTCGCATTGCTCGACGGGCGCCTGCGCAACCGCTTCGGCTACGCCTATACCGACACCGATCGATCGAGCTACGGCCCGGCGCGCGCGCGGCCGTTGAGCTTCGAATCCGCGGGCCAGAACCGCCGCTGGGAATATCAGGGCAGCTTCGCCTTCACCAGGGCGGTGTCGGCGATCTTCGGGCTCGAGCGCGAGGATTCCTCGTTCCGCAGCCGCTCGCCCTCGGCTTCGCTGTCGACGCCGCTGCCCGCCTTCACCACCGGCGATGCCGGGATCACCAGCGCCTATGCCCAGCTCAGCGTCGCGCCGCTCGACGGACTGACGCTCAATGGCGGTATCCGCTACGACGATCACAGCCGCTATGGCGGGAAGACCCTGTTCCAGGCGGGCGGCGTGTGGCGGCTGCCGACGGGCACCATCCTCCGCGCCAGCTATGGCGAGGGCTTCAAGGCGCCGACGCTCTACCAGCTGTTCAGCGAGTACGGGAATGCGGGCCTCGAACCCGAGCAGGCGCATGGCTGGGAGGCGGGCGCCGAGCAGCAGTTCTTCGGCCGCAGGCTGACCTTCGGCGCGACTTATTACGAGCGCAGCACGACCAACCAGATCGTCTTCAACAGCTGCACCGCCACCTCGACCAATGCGCTCTGCTTCGTGCCGGGCAGCACCACGCGGCGCTCGGGCTATTATTCGAACGTCTCGCGCAGCGAGGCCCATGGCATCGAGGCGGCCGCGGCGCTGCGTCTCGGCGGGTTGACGCTCGACGGCAATTACAGCTGGACCGTCGCCGAGGATCGCTCGCCCGGCGCCGCCACCTACGGCAAATGGCTCCCGCGCCGCCCGCGCGACAGTGCCAATGCCTCGATCAGCTACGAACTGCCGTTCGGGGTGAGCGCGGGCGCTGCCCTGCGCTGGTCGGGCCATACGTTCGACAATGCCGCCAACACCACCCGCCTCGACAGCTACACGCTCGTCGACCTGCGCGCCGAGGTGAAGGCGTCGGACAAGTTCAGCCTGTTCGCGCACGCCGAGAACATCTTCGACGAGCAATACATGACCGCCTATCGCTACGGCACGCTCGGCCGCAGCTTCTATGCCGGTATCCGGGGGCGCTTCTGATGCCTCGCACCCCCAATCCCCATCCGAAGGAGAATGCCATGACCCGGACGCGTGTCACCCGCGGCGCCTCGACCTTGTGGATCGTCCTGCTCACCGTGGCGAGCACTGCCACGACCCTGGTCCTCGCCTGCATGACGCCCTTCGCGGCGCTGGCAGCACTCGCCGCGATACACATGCGGCGACGCGACGGCATCGTCCTGATGCTGCTGGCGTGGCTGGCGAGCCAGCTCACCGGCTTCCTCTTGCTCGGTTATCCGCACACCGCCTCGACCTTCGCCTGGGGGATCGGGATCGCGGCCGGCGCGGTTGCGGCATTGCTCGGCGCCGAGGCCGTGCTCGGCCGGCTGGCCCGAGCTGCCTTGCCGGTGCGGCTGGGCGGGGCCTTCGTCGCCGGGCTGCTCGCCTACAAGGCGGTGCTGCTCGTCTGCGCGTTGTTCCTCGGCGGCGTGGCGGTCGCGCTCGATCCGGCCATCCTGCTACGGCAGCTGGTGCGCGACGGAGCGATCCTCGTGGGGCTTTACGCGCTGTATCGCAGCCTGATCGCGCTGGGAGTGCCCGCCCCGCAGCAGTCACTCGCCGCGGCCTAGGCCATGCTCAAGCGCGTCGCCGACGGGCCGGCAATCGTCGCCTGCAACACCTGCCGCCATTCGGCCGAGGCGCGGCAGGATGGCGAAGGCGTGCCCGGTGGCGCGCGGCTGGTCGTGGCGTTGCGCGCGGTGAAGGAGCACGACCCGCGCTATGCCGGGATCGCGGTGCAGGAGATGCCGTGCCTGTTCGCCTGCACGGACTTCTGCACCGTCCACCTCCGCGCGCCGGGCAAGATCGGCTATGTGCTCGGCCGCTTCCTGCCCGACGAGGACGCCGCGCGTGCCATTCTCGATTATGCCGTGCATTATGCCGCGAGCGAGCATGGCCGCGTGCCCTTTTCGCAATGGCCCGAAGGTGTGAAGGGCCATTTCCTCACCCGCACTCCCCCTCCCGGATTTGTCGCCGAATGACCCTTTTCGCTTCCCCCGCCGATTTCCGCGCCGCGCTTGCCGAGCTTTCCGCGCCGGACGAAACCGCCATCGCCGCCGCCGGTGCGCGACAGGCCGAGCTGACCAAGCCCGCAGGCTCGCTCGGCCGGCTGGAGGACTTGGCCATCTTCCTCGCCGGCTGGCAGGGCAGGGCACGGCCGCGGCTCGACCGGGCGCGCACGGCGATCTTCGCGGGCAATCACGGGGTGACGGTGCACGGCGTCAGCGCTTTCCCGGCGAGCGTCACCGCGCAGATGGTCGCCAATTTCGAAGCGGGCGGCGCCGCGATCAACGCGCTGTCGGGCGCCGCAGGGCTCGAACTCAAGGTGACCGCGCTTGATCTCGACACGCCGACCGCCGACTTCACCACCGCGCCGGCGATGACCGACGAGGAATGCCTCGCCGCGCTCAATGCCGGAGCTGCTTCGGTCACCGAAGATCTCGACCTGCTCACGGTCGGCGAGATGGGCATCGGCAATTCCACCGCGGCCGCCGCGCTCTCCGCGCGCAGTTTCGGCGGGGCGCCGGCGGATTGGATCGGGCCGGGCACGGGGGTCGATGCGGCGGGTATCGCGCGCAAGACGCAGGCGGTGGAGCGCGCGCTCGCCTTCCACGCCGATGCCACGCGCGACGCGTTCGAGAGGCTGCGCCGGCTGGGCGGGCGCGAGATCGTCGCGATCGCCGGCGCGGTGCTTCGCGCACGCCAGCTGCGCGTGCCGGTCGTTCTCGACGGCTTCATCAGCAGCGCGGCCATCGCCCCGCTCGCCGCCGACAATCCCACGATCACGGTGCATTGCATCGCTGGCCATTGTTCCGCCGAACCGGGCCATCGCCGCCTACTCGGCCATCTCGGGCTGGAGCCGTTGCTCCAGCTTAACATGCGGCTCGGCGAGGGCAGCGGCGCGGCAGTGGCGGTCGGGGTGATCCGCGCGGCACTGGCGACGCACAACCAGATGGCAACCTTCGCCGAGGCTGCGGTGTCGGGCAAATTGTGACCGGCTTCGCGCTCCATCTGCTGCGCCACGGCGCGCCGGTCCTGCCGGGTCGGTTAATGGGGCGCACCGACTGCGAACCGACGGCGGAGGGGATTGCCGGCTGCGTGGCGCAGGCGGCGGGGCCGGATTTCGAGCGGGTCATCGCCTCCGACTTGCGGCGTGCACGCGATGCCGCGGTGGCGATCGCGGCGGCGCGCGAACTGGAGGTCGACATCGATCCCCGCTGGCGCGAGCTCGATTTCGGAGACTGGGACGGGCAGGCCGCGAGCGAGATCGATCCCGAACCACTCGGGCGCTTCTGGCAGGACCCTGACGCTTATCCCCCGCCGGGTGGAGAGCGATGGTCGTCGCTGGTCGCGCGCCTAGGCGAGGCGCTCACCGATCTCGCGACCACGCCGACATTGGTCGTGACGCACGGCGGAGCGATCCGCGCGGCGCTGCACATCTTGTGCGGGTTCGAGCAACGCCAGCTCTGGGCGTTCGACCTGCCTTATGGCGTGCTCGTCTCGCTGCGCATCTGGCCGGGCGAGCGGCTCAGCGGCCAGATCATAGGGATCAGGCCATGAAGGGCCTGATCGTCGCGATCCAGTTCCTGACGCGCCTGCCCACGCCGCATGTGGCCGTGAACGACACGGAATTCGCCGCGTCGATGCGCTGGTTTCCCGCGGTCGGACTGATCCTCGGCGCTTTGGTCGCCGGCGGCACCTGGGCCGGCGCGCGGTTCGATCCGTGGGTGGGCGCGCTGGCCGGGCTCGCTTTGTGGATCGCGCTCACCGGGGCGCTGCATCTCGACGGGCTGGGCGACGTGGCCGATGCCGCCGGAGCGGCACACAAGGATCGCGCGCGCGTCCTCGCGGTGCTCGCCGATCCGCATATCGGCAGCTTCGGCGCGGTTGCGATCGGGCTGCAGCTGCTCGCCAAATTGGTGCTGCTGCACGGGCTGGTCGAGACGGGCGGATACGTCGCCATCGGCCTCATCCCCTTCGCCGCGCGGATCGGGCCGCTGGCGTGGACGCGCTGGCTACCCGATCTCCATGCCGGGCTCGCGTCACGCTTTCGCAACGCGGTGCGGCCGGTCGATCTCGGCATCTGGGCAGTCTTGCTGGGCGCAGCTTCGTGGTTCTCGCCGAGTCTGCTGGCGACGCCCTTGTTGCTGTTCGGCTGGGGCGTGTGGCTGCGTGGCAAGCTCGGCGGCATTTCGGGCGACGGGCATGGCGGCGGGATCGAAGTGACCGAAAGCGGGCTGTTGTTCGCCGCATTGATCCTCGCCAAGCTCGTATGAGTGGCTGGACCTGGCATGGTGGCGGCCTAGGCGCCGCGCGACGCCATTTCGGCGAGGGCGACTGGCTCGACCTCTCGACCGGCATCAACCCGCATCCCTGGTCGGGCGTGGACACACTGGCGATCGACTGGCAGCGCCTGCCCGAGCCGCACGCGCTGGCCGACCTCGAAGCCGCGGCCGCGGCGTATTTCGGGCTCGACCCGCGCCATGTCTGCGCCGTGCCCGGAACGGAGATCGGACTGCGCCTCGCTGGCAGACTGATCGGCGGCCCCGCTTGCTATATGGCACCGACCTATCGCACGCATGGAGACATGATCCCCGATGCCGCGCCGCTCACGCGCGACGCGGTTGATGCCTGTCCGGGCACGCTGATCCTCGCCAATCCCAATAACCCGGACGGTCGTATCTGGACCCCGGGCCAATTGTGCGACCTGCTCGATCGCCGCGCCGAAGGCGCCTGGCTGTTGCTCGACGAAGCCTTTGCCGATGTGGATCCGGCGTTGGGCCTTGTCGGTGCTATCGACGATCGATGCCGCCTCCTGATCTTCCGCTCGTTCGGCAAATTCTTCGGGTTGGCAGGCGTACGGCTCGGCTTCGTGTTAGGACCCGAAGTGATGCTGACGCGCATCCGCGCCGCGCTGGGCGCCTGGCCGCTGTCGTCTGGTGCGATCGCGATTGGCTCAGCGGCCTATCGCGACCAAAGCTGGATCGCAGCGATGCGCACCCGGCTGTATGAGGAAGCCGCCGCTCTCGACGAAATACTCGCCGCCGCCGGGCATCGTGCGATCGGCATCTGCCCCCTGTTCCGGTTGATCGAAGTGCCCGACGGCATGGCGCTGTTCGAACGTCTCGCCCGGTACGCGATCCTCACCCGGCCTTTCGCTGAGCAGCCGTGCTGGTTGCGCATCGGCCTTCCGCCCGACGCCAGCGCGCGGGTTCGCCTCGCGGCAGCGCTGTCCGATGGCTGAGCCCGTGGCGCTCGCCGCACTGATGCTCGACGCCGCAATCGGCTGGCCCCGGCCGCTCTATCGCCGCATCGGGCACCCCGTGGGCCTGTTCGCGCGCATGATCGGCGCGTGCGAGGCGCGCTGGAACCGCTCCGAACGCAGTTTCTCCGCGCGTCGGCTACTCGGCGTACTGACGGTGGCGTTTTTGGTCCTGTCCGTCGTCGGCGGCGCATGGATCGTGCAGCAGCAACTTCTGGTCCGGCTCGGCAGCTGGGGCTGGCTTGTCGTCGCTGCGCTGGCGTGGCCGGCACTGGCGCAGCGCAGCCTGTACGATCATGTCCGCCCCATCGCCCGCGCGCTCGCCGCCGGCGACCTGCCGCGCGCCCGGGAGGCTGTGGCGAAGATCGTCGGCCGCGACACGGCGGAACTCGACGCGCCCGGTATCGCGCGCGCCGCGATCGAGAGCCTCGCCGAGAGCTTCTGTGACGGCGTGGCCGCGCCGCTCTTCTGGCTGCTGCTGCTCGGTCTGCCGGGCGTGTGGACCTACAAGGCGATCAACACCGCGGACTCGATGATCGGGCATCGCGAGGAACGCTGGCGCGCCTTTGGCTGGGCGGCAGCGCGCACCGACGATCTGCTCAACTTCATCCCCGCGCGACTGGCGGGCGTGCTGCTCTGTCTCGCGGGCGGGGGAGGGTGGCGGACGCTCCGGCGCGATGCGCGCAACCACGCCTCGCCCAACGCCGGCTGGCCGGAGGCTGCGATGGCCGGCGCGCTGGGGCTCCGGCTGGCCGGGCCGATCGCCTATGATGGAGTGATGCACGACAAGCCCTGGATCGGCGACGGACGCAGTGACGCCATCGCGCGGGACGTGGATCGGGCGCTCGGCCTCTATCTGCGCGCCTGCCTGCTCCTCTGGCTGATCGCGGGAGGCGTGGCATGGGTGCTCTGATGCTGCAGGGTACCGGCTCGGACGTCGGCAAATCGGTGCTGGTCGCGGGCCTGTGCCGCGCCTTCGCCAATCGCGGCCTCGCCGTTCGCCCGTTCAAGCCGCAGAACATGTCGAACAATGCCGCGGTCACTGCCGATGGCGGCGAGATCGGCCGTGCGCAGGCGCTGCAGGCGCTCGCTTGCCGCGCGCCGCCGCACACCGACATGAACCCCGTGCTGCTCAAGCCGCAGGCCGATCGCACCTCGCAGCTGATCGTTCACGGCAAGGTGCGCGGCACGCTCGGCTCCGGCAATTTCCGTGCGACGCGGGGTGCGCTGCTCGCGGAGGTGCTGGAGAGCTATGCACGGCTGCGCGCCCAATGCGACGTGGTGGTGGTCGAGGGCGCGGGTTCGCCCGCCGAGATCAACCTGCGCGCCGGTGATATCGCCAATATGGGCTTTGCGCGGGCGGCGCAGGTGCCGGTGGTGCTGGTCGGCGATATCGACCGCGGCGGGGTGATCGCCGCGATCGTCGGCACGCGCGCGGTGCTCGCGGCAGAGGATGGCGCGATGATCCGCGGCTTCCTGATCAACAAGTTCCGCGGCGATCCCGCGCTGTTCGAGGACGGCTATCGCGCGGTCGAGATACGCTCGGGCTGGCGCGGCTTCGGCATCGTGCCGTGGCTTGCAGCGACATCGCGCCTGCCGAGCGAGGACGCCGTGGTACTCGAACGCGGCGCGGAACAGGGGACCGGCCGCAAGCGCATCGCCTGTCCGATCCTGCCGCGCATCTCCAATTTCGACGATCTCGATCCGCTCAAGCTGGAGCCCGAGGTCGAACTGGTCATGGTCCCGCCCGGCCGGCCGTTCCCGGCCGACGCCGCGCTGATCGTGCTGCCCGGCTCCAAGGCGACGATCGCCGATCTCGCTTTCCTGCGCGCCGAGGGCTGGGACGTCGACATCCGTGCGCATCACCGCCGCGGCGGCGCGATCCTCGGGCTATGCGGCGGTTATCAGATGCTCGGCGGCAGCGTCGCCGACCCGCTCGGGATCGAGGGGCCGCCGGGCCGTGTCGACGGTCTCGGCCTGCTCGATGTCGAGACCAGCCTGTCGCCGGCCAAGATATTGCGGCAGGTGCAGGGTATCGCGCTGGGTGCGCCGGTCACCGGCTATGAGATGCATATGGGCGAGACATACGGACCCGACAGCGAACGGCCCTTCGCCGAACTCGAGGGCTTCGGCCCGGATGGCGCGGTGAGCCGCGACGGGCGCGTGATGGGCAGCTATCTTCATGGCCTGCTCGCCACGCCCGGGATGCGTCACGCTTTGCTCGCCCGGATCGGCGCGACGGGCGGAGGACGCGATTACGCCGCGGACGTGGATGCCGCCCTCGACGAGATCGCCGAAATGCTCGAACGCCATGCCGACATGGATGCGCTGCTGCGCATCGCCAGGGAGCCTGCATGACCTCGCACAGCCTGTTCGTCCTCGGCGGCGCGCGCTCCGGCAAGAGCCGCTATGCCCAGGCGCGTGCCGAGGCGCTTCCCGGCCGCCATGTCTTCGTCGCTACTGCGGAAGCATGGGACGACGAGATGCGCGACCGTATCGCCCGCCACCGCGCCGATCGCGACGCGCGCTGGGAGACGGTCGAGGCGCCGCGCGATCTGGCCGAGGCACTCGACGCGCAGAGCGGCACGGGCGCGGTCGTGCTGATCGACTGCCTGACGCTCTGGCTGAGCAACCTGCTGCTCGCCGACGTCGATCTCGACGCCGCGGCGGCCGGCCTGTGCGACGCGCTTGCCCGGTTCGAGGGCCGTCTTATCCTCGTTGCCAACGAGGTCGGCTTCGGCATCGTGCCCGACAATGCATTGGCGCGGCGCTTCCGCGACGCCGCGGGTCGGCTCAACCAGGCGGTGGCGGCGCGCGCCGACGAGGTGATGCTGGTCGTGGCCGGACTGACCCTGCAACTGAAGTAAGGCCCGAGACGGTCGGTTCGTCGCCATGGCGGGATGCATTGACGGTACGAACTAGTTCGTGCATTTTTGTTCGAGCCGGCAGCGATCGGTGAGGAGAGGACATGCCGGCACGCGCGTACGCAGGACCGAAGCCTGGAACCCCGATGATGAGCGCGCGCGCCTGATGTCGCCCGACTCTGCCGCGCAGGCCGCCCGCCCGACGCGTGTGCGCTTCGTCATGCTCGCGTTGATCGCGACGGGCACGCTGATCAACTATCTCGACCGCACCATCCTCGGCATCGCCGCGCCGGCGCTGACCAAGGAGATCGGCATCGACGCCGCGATGATGGGCGTGATCTTCTCTGCATTCAGCTGGACCTATGCCGCGGCACAGGTCCCGGGTGGCGCGTTTCTCGACCGCTTCGGCACACGGCTGACCTATTGTCTGTCGGTCGGCTTCTGGTCCTTATTCACCCTGTGCCAGGCGTTCGTGGGCGGGATCGCCTCGCTGCTGGGTCTCCGGTTGCTGCTCGGCGTGGCGGAAAGTCCCTGCTTTCCCGCCAACAGCCGCGTCGTCGCCACCTGGTTCCCGCGGCAGGAGCGCGCCTTCGCCACCGGCGTCTACACCGTCGGCGAATATATCGGCCTCGCCTTCCTCAGTCCTATCCTGTTCCTGATGCTCGCGCATTGGGGCTGGCGCTCCTTGTTCATCGCCGCCGGCCTCCTCGGCATCGCCTTCGCCCTCGTCTGGTGGGCCAAATATCGCGAGCCGGCCGAGAGCCGCGCCAACGCCGCCGAGATCGCCGAGATCGTTGCCGGCGGCGGGCTTGCCGATCAACCGGTGAAAGCGAAGTTCGACTGGCGCTCGGTCGGGCTGTTGCTCCGGCATCGCCAGATGTGGGGCATCTGCATCGGCCAGTTCGCCGGCAATTCGACGCTCGTCTTCTTCCTCACCTGGTTCCCGACCTATCTTGCCACCGAGCGCCACATGGACTGGCTCAAGATCGGCTTCTTCGCGATCCTGCCCTTCGTCGCGGCCTCGGTGGGCGTACTGTTCGGCGGCTGGTGGTCGGATCATATGCTGCGCCGCGGGCTCTCGCCCAATGTCGCGCGGAAACTGCCGATCATCCTCGGCTTGCTGCTCGCCTCGACCATCGTCGCGGCCAATTTCGTCGAGGACAATCGCGCGGTGATCGCGATCCTCAGCCTCGCCTTCTTCGCGCAGGGCATGGCCGCGCTCGGCTGGACGCTCGTGTCGGACATCGCCCCCGAGGGCATGCTCGGCGTGACCGGCGGGGTGTTCAACCTCGCCGCCAATCTCGCCGGGATCGTTACGCCGTTGGTGATCGGTGGGATCGTCGCCTGGACCGGCAGCTTCTTCTTCGCGCTCGCCTTCATCGGCTGCGTCGCGCTGCTGGGAGCGCTCTCCTACATCTTCGTGCTGGGCGACGTCCGCCGCATCGTGATCGCGCGCTAGTCGAACGCCTCGGGCGCCCGGTAGCGGCTCTGCGCGGTGAGGCGGATCGGGGCGTTGGACGCGCCATAGCCGTCATAGCCGGCACGATCGACGAACTCGAAGAAGAAGGTCTTGTGGAAGGCGCGGCTGTAGAGCTGGCGATAGCGATGGCCCGCGCCATCCTCGTCGATCAGCATGTCGTGCGCGCGCAGTTCCGCGCTCTGGTCTGCGCTCAGCCCGAAGCGTGCCGCGGCATCGTCCTGATAATTGGCCGGCACAGGCAGCCGCACCATCCCGCATTGCTCGAGCGTCGCGGCCGCCGCCGCCAGATCCGCCACGCGCAGCGCGATATGCTGATAGCCCGCGCCGAACGACTGGCTGAGGAAGCGCGCCGACAAAGCATTGCGCGCATCGGTGCTGTTGAGCGTCAGGCGGAAGCTGCCGCTATGGTTCTGGATCGCCTGGCTCTGCACGAGGCCGTTGGGGTCGATCACATCCTGCGGCGCCTGCACCTGCACGTCGAACAGCGATCGCCAATAGAGTTGCCACGAGAGGAATTCGTCGTTCGAGACGGTCGCGGCGAGATGGTCGATCGCCTCGACCCTGGTCTCGGCGCAGCGCGGCCCGCTCTCGTAGGGCGCGAACTCGTCCGCCCAGATCGTCCGCGCGGCCTC
>Ga0065165_1003358_pt1 | contig 11369 bp, 7 predicted proteins | sample AraplaMF_Cvi_mMF_FD_63813 | JGI IMG/M metagenome (GOLD analysis project Ga0065165, IMG submission 63813) | Arabidopsis root microbial communities from the University of North Carolina, USA - plate scrape MF_Cvi_mMF (version 2) (version 3) | ecosystem: Host-associated > Plants > Roots > Endosphere... | reverse complement strand
GGTGGCCTTCCTTGGCGGCGACCCGGACCGGCCGATCATCCTGGCGCAGCTGTATAACCAGCGCTCGGCGCCGCCGGCCTTCAACGGCTACGGCGAACTGCCCGGCAACCGCTACCTGTCCGGCACCCGCACCCGCGAGATCGGTGGCGCGCGCGGCAACCAGCTGCGCTTCGACGACACCCGCGGCCAGATCAGCGCCCAGCTGGGCAGCGACCACGGTGCTTCGGAACTCAACCTGGGCTGGATGACCGAGCCGCGCGACCGCGGCGTCGGCAGCCCGCGCGGCGAGGGCGCGGAACTGCGCAGCGACCTGTCGGTGGCGGTGCGCGGCGCCCAGGGCGTGTTGATCAGTGCAGAAAGTGGCGAGGGCGGCGCCGGTGCCCAGCTCGGGCGCGCCGGGCTCATCGGCCTGGCCGAAGTCATGCAGGGCATCCTTGACGAAGTGGGCAAGCTGGCGGCCGTCCACAACGAAGACGAACCCTCGCAGCAGCGCCTCGGCGCGCTGGTCGAAAAGCTGAAGCGCTGGCATGAGGGCAGCAACGTCGCCGAGGGCGGGGCGGGTGGTGCGCCGATCGTCGCCACCAGCGCGCCGGCCGGCGCCATCTTCGCCAGCAGCGACAACCTGGCGCTGGGGGCGACCAACAAGGTCGACGTGGTCAGCGCCGGCGATGCCGAAGTGTCCACGGGCCGCAACATCTTCCTGCGCGCGGCCCGCGGCATCAGCATGTTCGCCCACGAGCTGGGAATGAAGCTGGGCGCAGGGCGCGGCGACATCGTGGTCCAGACCCATCTGGGGAATATCCAGATCAAGTCGTCCGGGCGCATCAGCCTGATCGCCGCCGAACGCATCGAACTGGAAGCGCCGGCGGTCAAGATCATCGCCCCGGGCGCCACCACCGACTGGGTCGACGGCAAGATCACGCACCAGAGCAGCAGCCAGCAGATCCACAAGGGCTCCGATTTCATGTACCTGGGCCCGGGCAATGCTGCCGTCCGCGACGTGCGCCTGCCGGCCTCGCACCTGCACACCGACGAATACGTGGTGCTGCGCCACCTGCAGACCGGCGCGCCGATCCCGAACCAGCGCTACAAGGCGACCTTCGAGGACGGCCGCACCGTCACCGGACGGACCGACGACCAGGGCCGCACCTCCTTGCTGATCGGTGAAATGATCGGCAACGTCGACATGGCCTACCTGCCTGAAGACGGCAAGCCCAACACCTGAGCACCGGAGCACCCATGGCAGACCCTACTCGCCCCTTGCCGAACCTTGTCCCGCAGCCGGACGGCAGTTGGACCGGCCGCACGGTCCTGACGCCGACGGCGCTCAAAACGCGCGGGCTGTTCACGATGCCGCCGTCGAAGGTGGTGCCGGTGATTGTGGTGCCGGGGATTATGGGGAGTAATTTGCGGGCGGCGAAGGATAAGAAGAAGCCGAAGAATGGGGAGCTGGAGAGGGGCGAACCTGCCTGGCGGCCGCCGAACGGGAAGCTGGAAGGAATTTCTACCACCTACCTGTGGCACAACCGGAACGCGCGGAAACGACAGTTGGTGCTCGACCCCAAAACGCTTGAAGTCGATTCAGACGGTGAAATCATCCTACCCGTAGAGGCACGAAACTACGGCATGCTTGAAAAGGAGGTCCGTGATCGTTGCTGGGGCGAGGTGCACTGGGATTCCTACGGTGGTCTGTTGTATGCGCTGTATGTCGGCCTGAACCATACATTTGAATTAAACCCGTCGGACAATTCGCGGGTGTTGTGTCGTCACTGGAAGGAAGTCATGGCCTGCGACCCTAGCAGATGGGGCGTCCGAGCAATCGAACAGATCACAGAGAAAGAGCTCGAAAAGCACGCTGGGTATTACTACCCGGTTTACGCCTGCGGCTACAACTGGCTTGAGTCGTGCGAGGAGTCCGCCAAACTGCTGCGTCAGCGCATCGAAAGCACGATCGAGTTTTGGACCAAACACAAACGCGAATGCAGAAAAGTAATTTTGGTGACGCATTCGATGGGTGGCTTGGTCGCGCGCGCATGCGCGAAACAGATACCCGACCGAATCCTGGGGGTCATCCACGGCGTCATGCCGGCATTTGGCGCGCCCGCCTGTTATCGCCGCATTGCCTGTGGTACTGAGAGCTGGAGCCCTAGCATCAAAGACACGCAGGCCCAGATTGAAGCAAGCGCAACGGCTGAGATCATGGGCGACCAGCCGGCGTTGACAATGCCAGTGATGGCAACCGCGCCGGGGCCATTGCAACTGCTACCGAACCATCTGTATCCACGCCCATGGCTACATATTTGTTTGTTTAGCCGGGTCAACAATAAAGATGTAGCGCGCGATATTGTGCATATGCCGACTGCGAACCCATACGATCTATACCGCGACGTAGAGGCGTGGTATCGCATGGTCGATGTCAAATTGTGTGATCCCGCAAATATATATAAGGGTGGCGAACGCGCCGTCAAGGAAGCAATTTGGAAAGCGATCGACAGCGCTGAGCGCTTCCATCGGAACACGCTGGATACGTATTATCACCCGAATACCTATGCATTCTATGGTTCTGATCAGGCACATATGTCATTCGGCGCGATACGCTGGGTTGCGCGCGACCCCGGCAACGGGGCCGTCTTCACTGAAGCGAATCTGCGCGGAGCAAGCCTTACGGGCTACCGCGAAACTGTAGGACGTCGAATCAGAGTCGAAGGAAAGACCGCACTTGAGGTGGTGCCCGCGCGCCAGGACGTTGGTGGGGACGGGACCGTTCCGGCCCAATCGGGTGCCGGCCCTCGCGGAAAGGTCAAACAATTATTCGAAATCCGCGGCATAGATCATCAAGGAGCATTCAAGGACAAATCCATCCTGTTGCTAACTCAGCACCTCGTGGCCAAGCTGGTACAGGAGTTGCCATGAGACTGGCGTGCAAATGCTGCCGTGCCTCGAGTATTCGCGTTTGTCTTGATGGCAGGTCGCAGGAAAACGGGTGCGAAACCGTTGCGACCAGGTTGTTCTCCCATCATCCCATCATCCATTCGGTACAGATGTAGCCATGACGCGAATGAAGAGACGCGGATGGCGGGAACTTATCGTTCTGCTGGCAGCCCTTGCCTGTGCGGGGAGCTGGGCAGCCGGCCAAGTCCGCAGCATGAGGGACAGATCCGAGGTGGCAAAAATGACGGAAAAGATGAGAACTGTGTGCGTCGGTCGTTATCTGGTCGACGTGCCGGTCGAGGCAGAAGTCAGCATGTCGCATGAGAGAATCGATGGGTTTGCAATCGAAACGGTGGAGGAAAGTGAGGCGCAGTTTCGTGCGCGTGTCGCAGCTCGCGAAGCCGAAATCGAGGCCCTCGGTTCGGAAGCTGGTCCACAGGGACCAAGCGGAATTGTCGAAGCACGTGATCTCCGTATCCCTGGCATGGTTGGCCGTACGGTGGTGTACGGCCGGACCCGCAGTCATGGCTTCGAGCAGGGCCGGCGCGTGGATGCGGAATGGGTATCGGTTGAAAGTCATGCCCACACGAACGGACTGAGCATTTCACTTTCGGCGGAATACGTCGACGATACGGACGCCAATGCAGCCGAAGCCTTGCTGGCCCAATTGCGGCTGAGGGGGGAGGATGAAATCCCTGGCGTGCCAGGCTTCTGCATCTGGCGTGCCGTGTTTGCGGAGCCGCTGCCGGAACACAAAACCGAGCACGTTGCGATGCACGTCGGACTGCCCGGGCATCCCGACCTGTCGCTCAATCTGGTGAGCATGCCCGGTGGCGGATCGGATCCGAGCCTCATCGCGCGTGCCGCCGGGACGGATGCAAGGACAGGTGCCGATGCCTTGCTTCGGATTACAAAGCTGAGAGAACGCAAGCGTACTGTCAACGGAATCGATGGCGAAGAAGTCTTGATTCGTGCGCGCGAATTCAATTTCACTACTACCTACGGCTTTAGCTGGGAAACCGCAGGCATGGAGAATGATCCACTCCAACCCTACCTGTCGTTGGAACTTCAGACCGGCATCAGCGAACGCACAGGCGGCAAGCCGGTCGAGACCAGCCTGCATGAAGATGCTTTGCTCGCACTGTGGGACAGTATCGCCTCTAGTATCCGACAAAGAAAGAACGAGCCCCCCTCGTCCTCCGGCCCGCCGTCCGAACCGTCGGGCCCAAAGCTGGGCGCGATGGCAAGCGCAGGAGAAATTTGCCCCCAATCGGGTTGGTGGCGGTGCTCCGAGGGTAGTCCCGGCATCAATGTACATGGCGGACAGACCCAGTTCATTCGCAAGGGAGACCGCATGCCACAGGCCTTGTTGCTGCCTCGCCAGACACTGTGGCAAAAGGTCAAACGCATCCAGCCAAGTGTCGAGAGTGCGCAGCCGACCGTTTGGACATTGGTCGATAAACGGACGCGGCCTCGTAGGCCCACGTCGGTAACGCTGGTTCCTGCTGTCATGCCGGCACCAGTGCCTGGGGCGGCTTTGGACGTGGAGCTTGATAATTCCGTTCCCCTCGGGACCTATGTGCGTACCGGTGAACCCTGCCCCGCGAGTGGATGGTGGCGCTGCGAAGAGCCTCACGCACTGGACGGCACACGCTGGTTTGCGCGCGGCAGCCTGCTTCCAACTGCGACGTTTCAAGTTCCTGCTGGCGCGTTCGCGAAATCTGCTGGGCCGGAACTGATTCAGCGTCGCAGCGGGTGGCAGCTGGTCCGGCATTCCGGGTCGCCCGTATCGGGGCAAGAAATCAGATCGGTGCCCGACGGATCGCCTGTCGGTGAACCACCGGCATTGGTGTGAATACGATGAAAAGCGCGCGACGTCGTTCGTGGTTCCCGATTCTTCTGTTGATCGCGGCCGTCGCCTGTGCGGGAAGCTGGGCTGCCGATCGGGGGCGCAGCTTGGGAGACGGGTTCAACTGGGAAGCCCGCGGAGTCAAGGAAGACCCACTCCAGCCCTATCTCTCTTTCGAACTTCAGACCGGTGTCAGTGCACACCATTGTGGGAAGCCAGTCGATACAAGTCTGCACGAAGACGCTCTATTAGCCCTGTGGGACAACATCGCATCCAGTATTCGTGTACGTAAGCCTGAATTGAGCTCCCAGTTCAAGTCTCATACACCAAGATCCTAACAGCGCGCTGCATCCCATCCAATGCGCTGCGCCATCCTCGCCTTCACAGCCGGCGTCCTGGCGCTACAATCCTCCGCCACGCTACCAACGCCAATCGCAATCTCGGCGTGCGCAGCAGCCGGACTCGCCAGTATCGTCCTCGCGCGCCGCTACAAGACCGTGGGAAAGACAAGCGCCGCAGCCTGCGCCGGCCTCCTGCTCGGCTACGCATGGGCGGCGCTGCTGGCGCACCAAACGCTATCCAGGGAGCTGGCCGCCGCGGACGAAGGCCGCGATCTCACCGTCATCGGCATCGTCGACAGCCTACCGAGCCGCTTCGATCAGGGAATGCGCTTCAACCTGCTGGTCGAGCGCACCGAAACGCCCGGCGTCAGCGTCCCGCCCAGGATCGCGCTGTCCTGGTACGCCGACCGGCGCGGCGAATCCAAACTGCCCGACAATATCAAGCCCGGCGAACGCTGGCGCCTGACGGTCCGCCTGCAGCGCCCGCACGGCAACGCCAATCCCGGCGGATTCGATTACGAAGCCTGGCTGCTGGAGCAGGGCGTGCGCGCCACCGGCTATGTGCGCGCCGACGAGACGAATGTGAAGCTGGACGCCTTCGTCCCGCGCTTCAATACCCTGGTCGAGCGGACCCGCGCCATCCTGCGCGACCGCATCCTCGCACAGCTGCCGGACAAACAGTACGCCGGCGTTCTTGTCGCCCTGGTGATCGGGGACCAGCGCGGCATCGACCAGTCGGACTGGCAGGTGTTCAACCGCACGGGCATCGGCCATCTCATTTCCATCTCCGGCCTACACATCACCATGATCGCCGGCCTCGCCGCGCTGGCGGCTTCCTGGCTGTGGCGGCGCTCCTTCTTCACCGGCTCCCAGTTGCCGCTGAAGCTGCCGGCGCAAAAGGTGGCCGCATTGGCAGGCGCGCTCGCCGCGCTGCTCTACGTGCTGCTGGCCGGCTTCGGCGTGCCGGCGCAGCGTACGCTCTACATGCTGTCGGTGGTCGCGCTGGCGCTGTGGACCGGACGTCTGGCCAGCGTCACGCACGTGCTGTGCCTGGCCCTTGGCGTGGTGGTCCTGATCGATCCGTGGGCGGTGCTGTGGCCTGGCTTCTGGCTGTCCTTCGGTGCCGTGGCGGTGATCCTGTTTGGCGGCCATGGCCGCGTCAAGCTGCGCGAGACGGGGATGAAAGCGAACCTGAAGATGGCCGGACAGACCCAATGGTCGGTGACGCTGGGCCTGGTGCCGCTGACCATGCTGCTGTTCGGCCAGGTGTCGCTCGTCAGTCCCTTGGCGAACGCTGTGGCGATTCCGCTGGTGAGCTTTGTCGTGACGCCGCTGGCGCTGCTCGGCAGCCTGCTGCCCGATCCGCTCTGCGGCTGGCTGCTGCTGGCGGCACATGGCGTCATCGCGGGGCTTGCTGGGGCGCTCGCCTATTTGTCCGCGCTGCCCACCGCCGTCTGGCGCGCGCCGGCGCCGCAGCTCTGCGTCTTCCTGCTGGCGCTCGGCGGCACCTTATGGATGCTGATGCCGCGCGGCTGGCCGCACCGCTGGGTTGGCGCCGTCGCCTGGCTGCCGCTGCTGCTGCAGATGTCGGGGTTTCCGGCGCCGGGCACCTTCCGCGTCACGGCCTTCGATGTCGGCCAGGGCATGGCGCTGCTGGTCGAGACGCCCGGGCACCGGCTCCTGTACGACACCGGCCCGGGCTACACGCCGGGCGCGGATGCCGGCAGCCGCGTGCTGCTGCCTTACCTGCGCATGCGCGGCATCGGTGCGCTCGACGGCATGGTGGTCAGCCACAGCGACAGCGATCACACCGGCGGCGCGCTGGCCGTGCTGGCGGAGCTGCAGGTCGGCTGGCTCGCGTCCTCGCTGGCCGACAGCCACCCGATCGCGCACGCGGCGCCGCGCCACCTGCACTGTGCAGCCGGCCAGCGCTGGGAGTGGGACGGTGTGCGTTTCGAGATGCTGCACCCGGCGGCATCCAGCTACGCGGATCCGGGACCGAAGGCGAATGCGCGCAGCTGCACGCTGCGCATCACCAACGGCCGCACGGCGATCCTGCTTGCGGGGGATATCGAATCGGCGCAGGAAGCGGCGCTGGTGCGAGCCGGCGCAGACGGCTTGCAGGCCAACGTGCTGCTGGCGCCTCACCACGGCAGCGGCACCTCGTCGACCTTGGCCTTCCTGCAGGCCGTGCATCCGTCGGTGGGCGTGTTCCAGGTCGGCTACCGCAACCGTTACAGGCACCCGAAAAAGGAGGTCTACGAGCGCTACGGCCAGCTCGGCATCGAGCGCCTGCGGACCGATGAACTGGGCGCGCTCACGCTCGATTTCGATACCGGCGTGCGCAGCCAGGCCTACCGCCGCGAGCACGCGCGCTACTGGTATGCGCGTCCGTGAATCACGCTTCGCGCGGCAGCGTGATCGTCACGCGCAGGCCGCCGCCCGCGCGGTTAGCCGCGGTGATGCGGCCGCCATGCGTCTCCACCACGCGCTTGGCGATCGCCAGCCCAAGGCCATGGCCGTCGACGTTGTTCTGCATCGGGTTCGAGCGGAAGAAGGGCTCGAACACGTCGCCCAGGTGTTCCTCGGCGATGCCGGGGCCGCGGTCCAGCACTTCGATGTGCACCTTGCCGTCTTCGGGGTGCAGGGCGATGTCCACCGCCTTGTCCGCGCCGCCGTGCTTGACGGCGTTGCGCACGATGTTCTCGACCGCGCTCCACAGCAGGTCCGGCGCGCAGCGCACCGTCACCGGCACCGGGGCGTCGACGTCGATGCGGGCGCCGGCTTCGAAGCGGGCGTCGTCGGCGATCTGGTCGACCATCTCGACCAGGTCGACCGTTTCCATCGCGAGCGGCGCGCCGGCCGCTTCCAGCCGCGACAGCGTCAGCAGCTCGCCGACCAGGCGGTCCATGCGCACGCTTTCGCGCTCGATGCGTTCGAGCGAGGCCTGGATCTTTTCGGGCTGCTGGTGCGCCAGGCCGATTGCCGCCTGCAGGCGCGCCAGCGGCGAGCGCAGTTCGTGCGAGACGTCGTGCAGCAGGCGGCGCTGGCCCTCCATCAGGGCGCGCAGCTGGGCGCTCATGCGGTCGAAGTCCTGGCCCAGCTCGGCCAGCTCGTCGCCGGCGACAGCCATCTTGGCCTTGCCGAACTTCGGTGCGAGGTCGCCCGCTGCCGCCGCTTCGAAGGCGCCGCGCAGGGCGCGGATCGGACGCGAAAAATACCAGGCGAGGAGGGCGGCGAACAGGAAGCTGGCCAGGGTCGCGGCGACGATCGGCAGCCAGCGCCCGACGTGGCGGCCGAATTCGGGCGGCAGGCCGAACCACCCAGGGCCGGCGGGACCACGCGAACCGGGGCCGGCGCCGCGCATCGGGCCTGTGCCGAGGGCGCCCGGTTCCGGCCCGCCGGCCTTGCTGCCGAATGCAGCGCCGTCCGCGCCCGGAGGCGGTCCTGGGATGCGCGAGGCAAAGGCCAGATAGCGCCGGCCGTCCGGCGCCGTCAGGCGGGCCACGGCATGGGTCTGGGTGCCGTCCATGAGGTTGCGGGCGACCTCCTGGCGCAGCCTGGCGGGCACGGCGCGCCCGAGCAGCTCATGGTCCTGGTCGTCGAGCACGTACAGGCGCATGCGCCGGGCGGATGCCGCCAGGTCGCGCAGTCCTTCGACGCCGCCATGCCTGAGCGTCGCCGCAGCCGCGTCGAGCATGATGACGGCTGGCGGGCCGAGGTCGAGCGTGGGCTCGGTGTTGCGATAGCGTGCCTGGTCGCGCAGCCAGATGGTGCCGCCGATGCCGATGGTGGCCGCCACCTGCGCGAGCAGGATCGACAGGAAGAACTTCCAGAACAGCCGGCCCATTCTTATTCGCGGATCAGCTGGTAGCCGAGACGGTACACCGTCTGCAGGCAGGAGCGGCCGTCCGACAAGGTGCCCAGCTTGTGGCGCAGGCTGCTCAGGTGGACGTCGATGTTGCGGTCGAAACGGGCCAAGGGACGGCCCAGGCCCTGTTCGGACAGGTCGTTCTTGCTGACCGGGCGGCCGGCGTTTCGCGCCAGGACTTCGAGCAGGTTGAATTCGGTGCTGGTCAGTTCGAGCGGGTTGCCGTCCCAGGTGGCGCGGCGCTGCTCGGGCAGCATGGTCAGCTTGCCGACCGTGAGCGTGATGCCGGGGCCTTCGGTGCTGGCGCCCTGCGTGCGGCGCAGGATGGCGCGCACGCGGGCGGTCAGCTCGCGCGGGGTGCAGGGCTTGGTCACGTAGTCGTCGGCGCCCAGTTCGAGGCCGAGGATGCGGTCGGCGTCGTCACCGCGGCCGGTCAGCATCAGCACGGGGATGCGGCTGGCGGCGCGGATGCGGCGCAGGGTCTCGATGCCGTTCATGCGCGGCATCATTACGTCGAGGATGGCGATGGCGTACTGGCCGGACAGCGCTTCGCGCGCGCCTGCTTCGCCGTCATGGGCGCAGGCGACGCGGAAGCCTTCCTGTTCCAGGTACTCGGTGAACATCGCGACCAGTTCGGTATCGTCGTCGATCAGCAGTACTTGAGTCATGTTCGCATCTTAACAAAGGAGGCGGGCTGCGGCGCGGGCGGGCCGCGGGTCTTTACCCGGATTTACATGGGGCTAACACTCCTTTACAGCGGGCCACATGACAATGCGGCATCCCAACCACACAAGGATGCACCTTATGAAATTGACACGCTTCTCGGTGGCATCAGCGCTGCTCGCGGCCTGCTGCGCCACCTCCTTTGCTGCTGGCCAGGCCGGGGCGCCGGCGCCGAATGGCGGCCTTGAGGATCGCGGTGCGCAGGAGCGCGGCCCCGGCGCTGCCGGTTCCGACGGCCACGGTCCTGGGCCAGAACACGGCTTCGAAGGCCGCGGCCCCGGCGGCCCCGGCCGTGGATTCGGCCACGGCCGCTTCGGCGGCCTGCAGCTGAGCGAAGCCCAGCAGGACAAGCTGTTCGCGATCGAACACGCCGCCGCGCCGCAGCGCCGCCAGCAGGCCAAGGCGGTGCGCCATGCCCACGACGCCCTGCGGGACCTGCGCGAATCGAACCAGTTCGACGAAGCAAAGGCAGGCGCAGCGTCGCGCGAGCTGGGGCAGGCGGTCGCCGCCGAAGCATTGCTGGAAGCGCGCGTGCATGCGCAGGTGATGGCGGTGCTCACGCCGGAACAGCGCGAACAGCTGCGCAAGCGCCGTCCGCAGCCGCCGCAGGACCGCTAGTCGCGGAAGGAGGAAGACGCCATGGATCACCACCACGATCAACATCGCGATCACGACCGCGATCACGACCACCATCGCGAAGGACTCGCCTTTGACCTCGAGCGCCTGCTGGAGACGGCGACCAGCCGCCGTCAGTCGCTGCGCTGGCTGCTGAGCGGGATGGCGGCGCTGCCGCTGGCCGGTTGCGGCGGCGGCACCAGTGCCGGCAGCGTCGATGCCGCCGCCATCAGCACCGGCACGTCCGGCAGCACCGGCAGCACCGGCAGCACCGGCAGCACCGGCGGTACCAGCGCCAGCTGCGCCATCATCCCCGAAGAAACTGGTGGCCCATATCCGGGCGACGGCACCAACAGCAACGGCAGCGGCGTCGCGAATGCGCTGGCCCTGGCCGGCATCGTCCGCAGCGATATCCGTACCAGCGTGGCGCCGGGCAGCGCGACCGCCCAGGGCATCCCGCTGACGATCAAGCTGCAGCTGGTGAACGTCGGTGCGAGCTGCGCGTCGATCGCCGGTGCCGCCGTCTACCTGTGGCACTGCGACCGCGACGGCAACTACTCGATGTACGCGAGCGGCCTCACGAAAGAGAACTACCTGCGCGGCGTGCAGGAGGCGGACGCGAACGGTGTCGTCACCTTCACGACCATCTTCCCGGGCTGCTATTCGGGCCGGATGCCGCACGTGCACTTCGAGGTGTTCCCGACGCTGGCGAAGGCGGCAAGCGCAGCCGGCCGCATCAAGACGTCGCAGTTCACCTTCCCGATGACGTCGCTGAACGAGGTCTACGCGAACACGGCTTACGCCACCAGCTCGCGCAATCTGTCGACGATCAGCTACGCCACCGATAACGTGTTCAGCGACGGCACCACGCTGCAGATGGGCAGCGTGAGCGGTAACGCGACGGCGGGTTACACGGTCACATTGACTGTAGGCGTTTCCCTCTAAACCAGGAACGGATTCATGGCTTAGCCCGTAGAATGGGCGCCATGAACAAGCCACTGCTGCATTTCACGCACGGGAACAGCTACCCGTCGGGCTC
>Ga0065165_1003356_pt1 | contig 11370 bp, 7 predicted proteins | sample AraplaMF_Cvi_mMF_FD_63813 | JGI IMG/M metagenome (GOLD analysis project Ga0065165, IMG submission 63813) | Arabidopsis root microbial communities from the University of North Carolina, USA - plate scrape MF_Cvi_mMF (version 2) (version 3) | ecosystem: Host-associated > Plants > Roots > Endosphere... | reverse complement strand
ACTTCCTGTTGTTCCTGTTTCGCCGGTAATGGTTAGTTCCCGCGAAGCGGAAGTCGAACACCCTTTAATGTCAACTGCTACCGTGTATACACCAGAAGCCTCAGCCTTCAATGTTGCACCATTAGCACCTTCTATCAATGTACCGTCCAGATACCACTGGTTTCCTGTAGCGTAGCTTGATGTGAAGGTCGTACCCTCTACCCCAAGCGTTATAGTATCAAATATAATAACATTCGCTCGAATCGCCACCCGATCACCCTCGCATCCCACTGTATTCTGGGCCGATACATAGTAAGTTTTTGACTTATTTAACACAGGCGTAACAAACACCGACGTCTCTGCACCGACAATAGCCGTTGTTGATGTTAAATCTTCATACCAGCGGAAACCTGCTGCGCCTGGGGCGTTTGCATGTAACGTCACTTCACCGGCGAGGCAAGTTTTCCCCTCTTCCACAACCGGAGTGATTTTGTTCACTACGGTGATCACTGGTTTCTGTGTCAAAGGTAACACCGCGCATGACGACGACTTCGCCAGTACCGTCAGTTCGTTCTCTCCTGCCATCAGGCTGCTTATCAGCACAGGCAGTTGAAGATCGCCACCGTTACCCGATATAAATTCTGAAGTCTGCTCGCCGAATTGCAGAGCATAACCCACACCAGCTTGCGTGTTACGAAGTGTAACGTGCGCCGTTTCATTGGTGTTACAAACGTCCTCACCAAGCGCTGCCAGCGTCAGGTTGGCATCGGGCTTACCCATAATCAGGGCAAAACGTTTTGTTGTATCGTTCGCGGTAAGTGTGACCGCATACTGCGACGTCTCACGTACATTGATCGTCTTATTCGCTGTCTTATCATACAGGTATACGTTCACGCTGTTATCGAACGACGACATTCCCGTGAAGTCTATCACATATGAACCGGTCTTGTAAGCCGAAATCCACAGTGGTATAGACTTGTTACAGTCCAGTTTGCTAAGCGCGTTGATCGCAAGCCACGTGGAGTCGTTAACCTGGCTGCAAATGCCCAGGTAAGAAGCGCTCATCTTGTAAGCATCAAAACGTCTATCAAATCCGTCGGTTGCCTCATCGTGAAGACGGATAACCGCATCGTCTTTATATCCCTCGCCCTGCACAGCAATACGCAACACGTTAGGAATTTCACCTTCGCGGAAGAACTGCGCCTGGCCGTCCACCTTATCGGCTTCTTTGAACGTAAAGGTCGTGTTAACCGTTGTCCGAACAAAGAATCCTTGCCCCTGTGCCAACCGGCCATTGAAGCTTCCTGTACCTATGCCAGCCGCATAAGCCAGTACGTTGCCTGCACCTGTTCCGCCGTTATCCGTGTTATCGGTAACGTAAATCGCGTCATTCATACCCGCGGGAATCGTCACCTTGCTCCAGTCGATCGGCGACGGATAAGGGTTACCAATCAGGTTCCAGCCATCATCGCCACCGGCAGAGCGGGCACTAAGTGCTATCGATACATTTCCCTGACCAATCGTACCACGGGTATCGATCAATTGCGCACCTGCTGTACGTATATAGATAGAGTAACCAACACCTGATCGCAGGGGGGCTGCTGTGGACAGTCCCGATGCCGGGTACGCCCGGTAGCGTTTTGAAAGTGCGGTTCCGCTGCTTACGAACGTATCATCATAATAGAACAATGACGCGTTCGATGAAACAATACCCGAACCCTTCGACGGATCAGAGAACTTACCTGTAATAGGTACCTCAGCTTTCCAGTCCGAAACAAAAGAGTTGCTCACCGGCGATGATATGTAGCGATAGGCACGTTCACCGGTTGCATTCGGCAACATACGTTGCACAATCACCGATCCGGTTACTGATGCTCCGGTGGGTAACTGACCTACATAAGCCGTACGATCCGAGGTAGATGCCAGCGTAAGCAAGTTGCTACCGGCAGCAAATACCGTTGCACTCTTTAACACAAGACTATTCTGAATCACCACATTGGTTTGCAAGTCAACCTGTGCGCTGGAATTCTTGTTCACTTCCAGGTCGTACAGCGTAACCGTTCCGGTGCCCGCCGTACGAAGAATGCTTTGCGACTCGGCGTTGTTAAAGATCACTTTACCAAGACGTCCCTGGAAAATACCGTTTACCATAAAGTCGTCACGGATTGTTACCGTGTAGTTATTATTCTCATCCACGTCCAGTGTTACACCGGCGCCGATGAAAAGGTCGTTATTAATAGTAAGCGCTTCATTCAATACCACAGTACCCGCCCCTACCAGATACAGGGAGTAGAAGGGTGAACCGTTCGTAATTAACGTCTGGCTGCTACCACTCAGATCAACACGGCTGAAGTTCGGAGTGAATGTACCGCCATTGACAATCCAGTTACCCGATACGGTAATCTTCTCAATATCCACATCAGGGTTAGGAGCCACGGTTACCGTAGAGAGCGCCAGTGTCCCCGTAATCAATACATTGTTAAAACCGCCGAGCAGCTTGCCGTTAATACCGTTTCGAAGTGTTGTGTTGCCGGCAAACACCGCGGTGCTGAGACCTCCGTTAATAACACCGTTATTGGTAATGTTACCCGAAAAGCTCACCGTAGTAGCCGGTGCAGTGGCAGGACCAAGCGTAAGTGTCTTGCCGGTATTTACCGTTACACTACCAAACGTGGCGGGAGTTGTTCCGCTAATCGTGGTAGCACCGTCGAATATCACAGGGCTGGCGGTAAAGTTTCCAATGGAGTTACTTACAAAATTGCCACGCAGTGTTACCGTGCGTGTCGAGGCGTTAAGTGTACCGTTGGTAAGCGTTAGTGTTCCGTTAACGGCTGTATTCTTATCCAGCGTTACTACGGCCGGACCCTGGTTTGTCAGGTTGGCCAGCACAGTCGGATCAGCCGGCAATTCTGCACCTGTGGTGAAATCTGTTGTCGTTTGGTAAACAACGCTATACGTCGTTTCCGCAGTTGGCGTACTCGTAATCGCACCGAGGTCGTAACGGGTTAAGGTACTTCCGGTAGCCAGTTGAAGTGAACCGGGTGTTAACGTACCGGCTACAAGCAAAAGAGTGTTGGTTATCTTAACGTTTCCGGAAATCGTAGGCGTGCTACCCGCGCGTTCCAGACGAAGTGTATTCAGTGTAGGTATAGTGTATGGTGCAGGGCTGCTGAATGCAAGCGTATTGATGGCACCCGACCCGTTAATGAGTACGCCCGTGTATTCGTTAACGGAGAGTGTACCCGCCGTGCGGTTCACCGGACCACTCAGGGTCAGAATCCAGCCACGGAAATCGAGGTTACCATTCGTTTGTGTAAACGTGCCGGTAGTCGTTAAGTGGTTCGTAAGGTACACTGTGTTTACCGAACCGCTACCGCGGTTAAGCGTAAAGTCGGTAAGCGTGGTACTACCGGTTATCGGGAGTGTAATGTCGCCAGTGCCGTTAACAACCAGGCTCGATGCTGCGACAATAACAATAGAGTTCGCATTCGGAACCACAGCACCACCGAGCGTGAGCGTGTTGGTACGCACCGACAGATTTCCTTGCGCCAGTGTCAAATCAGCCACCGTTACACTAGCTGCCAGTGATACTCCGCTGGGGTTAGCAATCGTGGTGTTTATACCCGAAGGGTGGCCAGCTCCCATATACTGAGCGCCTGCACCACTATATATAATAGACGATGTCGGGGCGTAAGTACGTGTGCCCGTTACGCGGATGTTACCACCTGCGCTACCGGACTGTACAGCACCTGCCGCATCGAGCGACCCCACGCGAAGAACCCCGTTACTGGTAAGCGTACCGGTACCCGTAAGGGCCGACGTCCCGAGGTCAAGCGTTTTTCCTGCTGGTATCGTGTAGTTTACACCACCGGTTATACTTGCCGTACTGGCAAAGTTGCTGATACCGGTTCCTTCAAAGTTGATATTGGCAAAACCTCCGGAACCAGCGCTTGCACCTGTAGATAGTGTGCCGGTAGTATGCACGAAATTACCACGTACATTTAACGTGGTTTTACCAGCGGCTCCAGCGGCAAGGTTTACAGCGCTGGCCCCTGATTTCTGGAAGTCGCCAGAAACATTTATCGTTGCCGTTGCAGTGGCATTAACCAGAATGGCGTTTGCCGTTGTACTGGTCGACGTAATGACGAAGTTTTTAGGAGTAGTCTCGCTACCGATGTTTACGGTTATGGGCGCGGTACTGGTAAATGCAAAACGTGAGTTACCTTGAATAGATAGGTTACCGCCTATGTTCAATGTATATCCTGAACCGATGGTTGCCAGCTGTAACAATTGGTTGTTCGTACCAAGCACGGTAAAGTCACCGTCGATGTTCTGAAGCGCACCGGCCAGGTTCATCACCGCGGTTTGCCCTGTACCATCCCAGATAAAGTTATAGAATACAATGGCGGGGTCTATAGCCGGTGCGGCTCCGTTAACGGCAACAACGCGGCAGGTAGAACCGGTTTGCCAATCGGCAGCGGGAATTGGGCTCGTGCCTGTTCCGGTTACATGCTGGTGTACACCGCCGTCTTTTACAATATAGGTAGTGCTGGTTACAGGTCCGGCACCCGTACCCAGGTTACCGTAGTCATCGTCTACAATCGTAGCACCGGCGTTTAACCGCAATGTTCCCGCTACCTCAAGGGTTGCGGTTGTTGAAAAGTCGTAAAGCATGCGGATATCGTCACCCACACCGTTGTTAACGATCAATGTCCCCCCTAAATCAACGACCAGCGACCCGGTAAAGCCTCCGAAGGGAACGCTGTTATCGAATTCAAGTTGATCGACGGTTACAGAAAAACCGTTGGGAATGTTTACACGGTGTGCTAGGGTAATGACGTCCTGATTAAAGTTGGGTACACAACCACAATCCCACGTTGCAGGATTATTCCATGGTCCATCCTGGACAGTCGTTACCTGTGAAAAGCCGGATACAGATAGTCCCAGCAATCCAGCCAACAATAGACAATACTTCATAATGTTAATAGCTATTACGCTCCTTGTTCAACAAAATTAGTTAAAACATTACATTAACGGTGTTTTAACCTTATAATCTTTATCTACATGCCGTTCCCCCCTGCGTTTGTAACCAACCGAAGCCAAAAACCTGTATCAAAACAGGTTTTTGATCGCCGTTACAATGCGGTTCAGATCGGCTTGAGTTAGGTTGGAGCCTGACGGCAGGCACAAACCATTCTCGAAAAGTTTGTCAGATACCCCGTTCGTAAAGGCAGGATAGTCTTTGAATACGGGCTGCTGGTGCATAGGCTTCCACAGCGGCCGGCTTTCAATATTCTCGGCTTCAAGCGCCAGGCGAACCGTCTCGCGCGTTACCCCTCCCGACTTTACCGGGTCGATGATAACAGTTGTTAGCCAGCGGTTTGCAAAGCTTCCGGCAGGCTCTGCAGGGAAGCTGAATCCAGGTAGAGCACCCAGTTGCTCAACGTAGAAGCTGAAGTTGTCACGACGTTGTTTTACACGTTCATCAAGAACCATCATTTGTCCACGGCCAACACCAGCGCATACATTACTGAGGCGGTAGTTGAAACCGATCTCTGTATGCTGATAGTGCGGTGCCGGATCGCGGGCCTGGGTTGAGAGAAAGCGGGCCTTTTGAATCCATGCTACATTTTCAGACACCAGCGCACCACCGCCCGATGTTGTGATAATTTTATTACCATTAAAGGAGAATACTCCAAAATCTCCGAAAGTCCCCAATTTCTTACCTTTAACATCCGATCCAAGCGCTTCGGCGGCGTCTTCGATAACGGGTATGCTATACTCCCGGCTAATAGCCATAATCTCTTCAATCCGTGCCGGCATTCCGTACAGGTGAACGATGATAATTGCCTTAGGCTTCTTACCGGTTTTCGCTATGCGATCTTCAATCGCCTTGCGCAGTAAAGCCGGATCCATATTCCAGGACTCTTCTTCCGAATCGATGAAGACCGGCACCGCACCCTGGTAGGCAATTGGGTTACACGTACCCGAAAACGTAAAGCTCGTACAAAGCACCTCGTCTCCACGCTCTACGCCAAGTATGATAAGCGCAAGGTGAATCGCCGCCGTTCCGGAACTCAGCGCAGCACAGTGTGCAATCGTATTATACCGACACAGGTCCTCTTCAAAAGCATTAATGTGCGGACCGACCGGAGAGATCCAGTTCGTGTCAAATGCTTCCTGAACAAATTTTATTTCATCACCACCCATGTGTGGCGAAGAGAGCCAAATCTTACTGTTTTCCATGTTTGAGATACGTGGGTTTCATTTCGGGAGGCAAATATAGCCTAAAAGGTATCGTAAAAGCCGTTTCAGCGCTGTTTTGTACGATTTTGCCCATCTGTCCACTCGTCTCGAAATAAGACACCTCCATAAAGCATGCCCATTTTTAAGACGGCAAGGCAGCACAGAGCCATAATCGCCATTCTACCGGCGCCGGGCCAGGCTTTCCTGGTAGTAGAAAGCCGGGATCAGCAGCAGTAGTAACGTGGGGTTAAGAATCAGCCGGTGCAAAAACGACAGCAGCGGCCCGTTGTATGTAGGGAAGTAAAGCTTCAGTACAAAGTACGGTATCAGGAACAACACCATGCCGGCAAGTTGGGTCCACACGGCAAACACCACGTACTTGCGGGTGTGAAACAACGCGTAGATAAGCGCTACTGCAAAAAGATCGTTGAGAATAAAACGAATACCTCGGTTTATCAGAAACTTACCCACCGCCGAATCAGCAAGGTGCCACTGCCCTGCCAGGTCCGTGCGCTGAAACAGGTAAACAACAACAAGTCCTGTCACCGCCAGCATCCCAACGAGTATGCGCAACGGTAAGGCTGTAGGCTTACGATTCATGACGTTTCAAAGCGTATGACCGTACCCATATAATCCAAAATATAAAGACCACCAGGTAAATAATAGCCGTAAAGAAGTACTTATGCAGGAAGTACATATAATCCGGATAATACAGCGCAATCCAGAATAACAGGATAATGCGCGCCAGATTCCCGAGGTGAATCGCAAACAGCCCGAGCGGAGTAAACCAGGCAAGCGCGCGCGTGTAAGGACCGAACGCCAACAGAAACGCAACGAAAATAATCATCACGTTTATACCGTTGCAGCCTTCGTATACCGCGAGCAGCGCCTCGTTATTATACACGATGAGCGTATTGGGGTGCTTGTTATGATCCACCACCGTGTTGGGCCAGCCCATAACCGAAAGAATGTTGCTGCATTGCCGCGCAACACTATGTGTTACCGGATCGGCTTGCTTACCGAACGATGTTATAAAGGCACCATAGAGCATGTTGCCAACAACATACAGCCCGATAAACTTGGCCAGAAAAAGCAGCGTTGGTTTGAATTCTTTCCACGAAAAATCTTTCATCGCCCAATAGGTTTAGCAGGTACACCGATTACCGTGAGCTGGTCGGCCACGTTATTCACCACCGCGGCACTCATACCGATACGGCATTGACTGCCTATTGTAATGCGGTTTAAAATGCACGCGCCGGAACCTACCATCACGCTCTCGCCAATGGTTACCTCACCGGCCACGTTAACACCACACATAATCGATGTGCAGGATCCGATACGTGTATCGTGTCCTATCGTTGTATTCAGGTTCACCAGCACATGGTCTCCCAGCTGAATATCCGTGGTCAGTACACAGCCTGCGCCGATAACACACCCGCTACCGAGCACAATAGACGATGGATCTTGCAGAACAGCAGCCGGATGTACCAGCACCGGATAACGCACATCGTACCGCGATAACGTTTTGACCAGCGTCTGTTTCACAACCGGATCGCCAATGGCCAATACCATATTAACCGGGCCATCGATGTTTTTCAACACGCCAATACCACCAAAAACCGGAATACCTTTTATCATCTCACCGGCGGCCACAGCGTCGTCAATAAACCCTTCGGGTTCCCACTGATTCAGCGCGCGTATCAGGCTTAGAATTTCACGTCCTAAACCACCGGCACCGTATATAAACAAAGGTCTTTTCATGAATACAGGAGTTATCGCGTTTCTGCCGACACACCGGTTACACCCGGCGGATAGTCATAGCGTATAATCCGCGCGGGGTTACCCACCGCCACGGCGTAATCGGGAATGTCGCGTATCACAACAGAGCCCGCACCAACGGTTGCCCAGGCACCGATTGTACGGCCCGGTATCACCGTGGCCCCGGCACCTACAAAAGTACCTTCGCCAATACTTACTGTACCGCATACCACAACTCCCGGAGCCAGGTGTACATAATCGCCGATACGGCAATCATGATCTACCTGCGACCCGGTATTCACAATCACATGACTCCCTATTTGCGCCTGTGCCTGTACAATTGCGCCGTGCATTATCATACTCCCCTCGCCTATCGTGGCATAGCGCGATACAATCGCCGTGGGGTGCACCGCCTTCGTATAGCCATGCGTGGTAATGCTCGCCACCTTGCGGCGAACGGCGTTACTGCCAATAGCAATCACAGCTTTGGCCTCGGGCGTAAACGTAGGATCGTATGTGCCGCGCTGCGGCACACCAAACAGCTCGCCGGCATATTTCGGATCGAAGAGTGCCAGCACATTCGCGCCTTGCGCCTGGAGGCAATCCAGTACAACGCGCGCATGCTCACCCCCACCCTGTATAATAACGTTATCAGTTGCCACGGAATTTTTCCATTGTTACGGAAGTCTCACTGCTGATGCCCTCAGCCTTGAAGACTTTGCGTATAGTTAAAAACACGATTTTAAGATCCAACGCGAAAGACAGGTTGTCCACATACCAAACGTCGTAGGCAAACTTCTGCTTCCACGATATAGCATTGCGCCCATTCACCTGCGCCCAGCCTGTAATACCGGGCCGCACATCGTGGCGGCGGCTCTGCTCGGCACTGTATAACGGCAGGTACTCTACCAACAGCGGCCTCGGACCTATAAGCGACATATCGCCTTTCAGCACATTAACCAGCTGCGGCAACTCGTCGAGCGATGTCTTCCGTACAAACTTTCCCGTTGCCGTAAGGCGTCGGTCGTCGGGCAACAAGTCACCGTTCGCATCGCGCTCATCAGTCATCGTCTTGAACTTGATAACCTTAAATATCTTCCCTCCTTTTCCTGGACGAGGCTGAAGAAACCAGATGTTTCCCCGGTTCGCGATCAGCAGGGCAACCACGGCGCCAAGAATTATAGGCGACGCCAGCAGTAGCCCTATCAACGCGGCGAGGCGGTCAAAAAGAGGTTTAAAAATCTGTAAGTACACAGTGAAACGGTTTACCAGTATCTAAATTAATCAACCTGCAGCAAGCGCGAGCTATATTCCTGCCGGAGTTCCTTCCAAACATATTGCTGGTCGAAATGAGCGACAACATGCTTTCGGGCTGCCTGCGCAAACTGCTTCCGCAGCGCCTCATGCTCCGTAAGCCGGGTCATGGCAGCCTGCAACGCCATGGCATCCTTCACCGGAACAACAAGCCCCGTAGCATCGTGTTGTATAATTTCGTTGCAGCCGTTTATATCCGAAACAATCGCCGGTATTTCAAGGCAGCTCGCCTGCATCACCACATTCGGGAATCCTTCGCGGTAGCTCGGAAACACAAACATATCCGATGCCATCAGCCACGGCCGTACATCGCGTTGAAAGCCCGCCAGCGTTACCTGGCGATGCGTAGTGATAAACGTATAGTCTTCAGGATCGAGCGGATCAAGATCCTGTTCAAAAGGACCTATCAGCAACAGGCGTAAATCAGCACCCCGTGGGTGCGTAGCAAGCATCGCCCGGAAAGCACGAACAAGCTCACCAATACCTTTGTCGCGCACGATGCGGCCTACAAACGAAAACACAATGTGTTGATCTGTAATACCGTGCTTTGCTCGAATCGCAGCGGCCTCACGCTTCAGATCGTCGGTAGGCTTAAAGAAACTGCTATCGATACCGTTGCTGCTGCCCCGGCCAATAATACTTACCCGTGCAGACGATACACCGAGCGTATCGAGCATATACCGTTTCAGTCCCTCGGAGTTGGGATACACGCGGTGGGCGCAGGCATACGTAAGCTTCTCGGTCAGTACCAGAATCTGGCGTTTAATTCCTTGCGCTTCCATCACAGGTAGACCGGCTACCGTGTGCATCCGTACCGGCACACCACAAATCCACGCCGCCAGCATACCTATAAGGCCTGCCTTAGGCGTGTGCGTATGAACAATAGACGGCTTCACCTTTCGTATAACGCGCACCAGCTTCCATACACTAGCCAAATCCTGCAACGGCGTTATCTTACGGGTAAGGGGCACGATTATATGGGGCACACCTTCTTTAACAACCTCCTCAATTTCTTTACCCTCGGCGCTCAGCGTATATACCTGAAAACCGTTTTCCTGCATGTACCTGAACTGCCCGCGCAGCAACAGGTGAAGTGAGATAGGAACAGTTGTAATGCGGAGCAGTCTAGGCTTTTCCATTTCCTGATAAAATACGGTCTGCCATCTCTCCCATGCTTAAACTCGTCATAGCATGCTGTTTACGGCAATGGTCAAAGTGATTTAAAATTTCGTCGAGCCCGGCCAGACTTTGCTGCGGAAAACTACCAAAGTTATGGGGGTGCCACCACAGGTGGTAAACCTCGCCTGCTTTGGCGGCCCGCTCCATCTCCTGCTTGATACGGGCTATCTTCATACTGTTCAGGAAAAATTCCTTCGGCCGGTAAGGCCGAAGCAAACGGCTGGCGGGAATGCACGCTGGTAAACCCGATTCGGCCGTTACACTGTCCAGCGTATAGGTATTGCGTTTGCCTACCGGCAGGTATGCGTCGAGCCCGCGGTTAAGCCGCTTCCAGGCAGACTCATTTTGCGTGCTTCGGATGTTCCAGAACCAGTCGCGTGGATTATCGCGCACCGCCACAAAGCCCTCCTCGCGACACACCCGCAGATACTCTTCATTGAACTGGTTACGCGGAAACACCAGTGAGCGTAAAGTCTTGTTATAGCGTTTTGCCGCGCGCTGTGCTGCGCGCAGGTCATCGCGAAACTGGTCGATTGTCTGCCCTGCCTCGTTACAGTAGTAGTGCGCAAAAGTGTGCGAGGCAAGCTCTTGCCCCGGCGTGCGTAGAATCTGATCGATCAGCGTACTGCCGTAGTGATACGGATCTTCCGTCTCGTTGCGGCCAATGCCGGTCTGCGCAATATAGTTATAGGCCGAAAGTTCACGGTCGCTATACGCCGGCTTTTGCTCGGGCGATCCGGCAACCAGAGCGTCGCGGTCAGCATAAAACAGCATCCCAACCGTAGCCCACGTTACGTGAACACCGTGCTGCTCGAAACGCTTGAGCATTTCAGGGATAACCTTACGGGTATTGTTAAAATACGTTTGGTATTGCGCAAGGGGCCACTTCTCGAA
>Ga0065165_1003355_pt1 | contig 11376 bp, 16 predicted proteins | sample AraplaMF_Cvi_mMF_FD_63813 | JGI IMG/M metagenome (GOLD analysis project Ga0065165, IMG submission 63813) | Arabidopsis root microbial communities from the University of North Carolina, USA - plate scrape MF_Cvi_mMF (version 2) (version 3) | ecosystem: Host-associated > Plants > Roots >... | reverse complement strand
GCGCCATTCCATCATCCTGCTGGCCACCGCGGCCGCCGCGCTGTCGGCCGGCGCCGCCGAGGCGGCCACCATCGAAATCCGCGACGCCGTGGCCCGCGTGACCGTGGTCCCGCAGGACCGGGCCGACATCAAGGTCGAGGTGATCAAGCCGAACGCCGAGTTGCCGCTCAAGGTGAGCGTCTCGGGCGACCGCACGCTGGTCGACGGCGACCTGGACCACCGGATCCGCAGCTGCAACGGCATGGGCGACAACGCCCGGGTCAGCGTCCGCGGCGTGGGCCGCGTGTCCTACGCCGAACTGCCCGAGGTGGTGGTCTACACGCCCAAGGACGTGAAGCTGGAGGCGAACGGCGCGGTGGTCGGCGCGATCGGCCGCTCGGCCAGCCTGGAGCTCAAGAACTCGGGCTGCGCCAACTGGACCATCGCCGACGTCGACGGCGAGGCCGAGCTGCGCCAGTCGGGCGCGGGCAACGTGAAGATGGGCTCGGCCGGCCGGCTGGACGTGCACCTGTCGGGCGCGGCCAACATCGACGCCGTGGCGGCGCGCGACGGGATGGACGCGCGCCTTTCGGGCGCCGGCAACGTGCGCCTGAAGTCGCTGTCGGGGCCGGTCTACGCCCAGGTCTCGGGCGTGGGCCAGGTGAGGATCGCCGACGGCCGCGCTAGCCAGATGCGCGCCTCGGTTTCGGGGATCGGCCAGGTCGACTTCGGCGGCCAGGCGCAGGACCTGCAGGCCTCGATCTCGGGGCTGGGCCAGATCAGCGTGCGCGAGGTCACCGGCTCGGTCAGCAAGTCGGTGTCGGGCGGCGGCTCCATCAAGGTCGGCAACCGATCGTAAGTCGGGCCGTCTAGGCCTTGCGGCCGGCGCCGTCCGTCTGGTCGGCCTCAGCCTGGTTCGGCGCGTGGCCGTCGCGGCGGTGCTCGCCGCTGGCGGGATCGGTGGCGGTCTTGCCCGAGCGGGACGAACCTTCCGAGCCCTTCGGCTCCTGGGCCATGCGTTGCGGCGAGCCGGGCTTCTGGTCCTGGTCGCGGTTGTAGGCGGCGTCATGGGATTGGGGCATGGCGACCTAACGGTCCGCGGCGTCGTTCGCTCCAAGCAAGAGGCTTGAAAACGGAAGGCGCTTGCGTCATACGCCTGCGTCCTACCCGACATCGTGGAGTCTTCAGTTTTCTAGCCGCCCAGCGCGGTTCACGGGCCTTCGCCCGGGACGGGAAACCAGACGAAGCGGAAGGGTAGGGGTGCTGAAGGAGTGTAGCTCAGCTGGTAGAGCGTCGGTCTCCAAAACCGAAAGTCGTGGGTTCGAGTCCCTCCACTCCTGCCACCACCTATATACTGCGTAGATGAAACGGTGCGGGGCCCGAGGGCAGCCGTTCCAGATGAGAGTTTGAAGCGCCGCATGGCCAGGAAACCGGGACAGAGCCCGCAAGCGATCCGCGACCGCGCCGCCAAGACGGCCGCGGTCATGGCCACGCCCAGCGCGGTCGCGGCTCAAGCCCCCAAGAAGAAGACCAGCATCCCGCAGTTCGCCCGCGAGGTCCGCGCCGAGGCGCGCAAGATCACCTGGACGAGCCGCAAGGAGACCTGGATCACCTCCGTCATGGTGGCGATCATGGTCGTCATGGCCGCGCTGTTCTTCTGGATCGTGAATAGCACCCTCAACTTCGCCATCACGTGGCTGCTCCGCGTCGCCACGGGCGGGTAAGAAGAACAACAAGATGTCCGAAGCCGCCGCCAACGCCCCGAAGGGCAATCCCCGCCACAAGTGGTACATCGTCCACGCCTACTCGAACTTCGAGAAGAAGGTGGCCGAGAGCATCCGCGAGCAGGCCAAGCAGCAGGGGCTCGACGAGAACTTCTCCGAGATCCTGGTGCCGACCGAGGACGTGGTCGAGATCCGCCGCGGCCGCAAGGTGAACTCCGAGCGCAAATTCTTCCCGGGCTACGTCCTGGTGAAGATGGAGCTGTCGGACGAGGCCTACCACCTCATCAAGAACACCCCGAAGGTGACCGGCTTCCTGGGTTCGGGCTCCAAGCCGATCCCGGTGTCGGAAAAGGAAGTCCAGCGCATCATCGGCACGATCGAAGAGGGCGTGGAGCGGCCGAAGCCGACCATCTCCTTCGAGATCGGCGAGCAGGTCCGCGTCACGGACGGCCCCTTCGCCAGCTTCAACGGCTCGGTGGAACAGGTCGACGAGGAACGCGCCCGCCTGCGCGTCACCGTCTCGATCTTCGGCCGCGCGACACCGGTGGAACTGGAATACGGCCAGGTCGAAAAGATCGCGTAAGTCGAGGCGGCGGCGGTCTCCGTTTTGGAACACGAAGACCGCCAAGGACACGAAGACCACGAAGGGGTTTCGGCCCACGTGGAGGCTGTGGGCCGCGAGATCGTGGACGCCGCGATCAAGGTCCATCGGGTGCTTGGCCCCGGCTTGCTCGAGTCGGCATACGAACAGTGTCTCGCGCACGAGCTCGGTCTTCGTCGCCGCCGTGTGCAGCGGCAGGTGGTGCTCCCTGTCGTATTCGAAGGACTCCGCGTCGATGCCGGATATCGGCTGGACTTGCTGGTGGACGAGGCGGTTATCGTCGAGGTGAAGGCGGTCGAGGCGCTCTCGCGCCTCCATGAGGCGCAGGTCCTCACCTACTTGCGGCTGTCGAACCTGAGGCTCGGCTACCTTTTGAATTTCAACGCAGTGCAGCTGCGGTATGGGCTGCGGCGCTTCGTCCGCTAAGCCTTCGTGGTCTTCGTGTCCTTTGTGGTCTTTGTGTCGAAACGACCAAGGTGAGGTTGTTTCGGCCGGCGTTGCCTGCTACACGCGCCCGCTTCGCGGTTCGCCGTGAAATCAAAACCGTGGGAGGGGCTGCCCGAACCACGGCCACATAGGCGGCCCTGATCGGCCGTCGCATTGGAGACAGCCATGGCCAAGAAGATCTTGGGCTATATCAAGCTGCAGGTGCCCGCGGGCTCCGCCACCCCGTCGCCGCCGATCGGCCCGGCGCTGGGTCAGCGCGGTGTCAACATCATGGGCTTCTGCAAGGAATTCAACGCCCGCACCGAGAAGGAAGCCAAGGGCACGCCCCTGCCGACCGTGATCACGGTCTACCAGGACAAGTCCTTCACCTTCATCACCAAGACGCCGCCGGCGTCCTTCTTCATCAAGCAGGCGCTGGGCCTGAAGTCGGGCTCGCAGAAGCCCGGCCGCGACAGCGCCGGCAAGATCACCCGCACCCAGCTGCGCGAGATCGCCGAGAAGAAGATGAAGGACCTCAACGCGAACGACGTCGAGGCCGCCGCCAAGATCATCGAGGGCTCCGCGCGCTCAATGGGTCTGCAGATCGTGGAGGCCTAAGAGATGGCGAAGCAACCCAAGCGCATGAAGGCCTGGACCGGCGACGTCGCCGCGACCCACGCCCTGGCCGACGCCGTGAAGCTGGTGAAGGCCAACGCCAACGCCAAGTTCGACGAGACGGTCGAGATCGCCGTGAACCTGGGCGTCGACCCGCGCCACGCCGACCAGCAGGTCCGTGGCGTCGTCGCCCTGCCGTCGGGCACGGGCCGTGATGTCCGCGTCGCGGTCATCGCCAAGGACGCCAAGGCCGAAGAGGCCAAGGCCGCCGGGGCCGAGGTGGTCGGCGCCGAAGACCTGGTGGAGCGCATCCAAGGCGGCTTCATGGACTTCGACCGCGTGATCGCCACGCCGGACATGATGGCCCTCGTCGGCCGCCTCGGTAAGGTGCTGGGCCCGCGCGGCCTGATGCCGAACCCGCGCGTCGGCACCGTGACGCCGAACGTCGGCCAGGCCGTGAAGGACGCCAAGGGCGGCTCGATCGAGTTCCGCACCGAGAAGACCGGCATCATCCACGCCGGCATCGGCAAGGCCTCGTTCACCGAGGAAGCCCTGACGATCAACGTGAAGGCCCTGGTGGACGCGCTGAACCGCGCGAAGCCGTCGGGCGCCAAGGGCACCTACATCAAGAAGATCAGCCTCTCCTCGACGATGGGCCCAGGCTTCAAGGTGGACGCCGGTTCGGTCGGCGCCTGAGCCGAAGAGCCAGTGGTAGAGATCAGGGGAGCGGCGGAAACGCCGCTCCCCTTTTTCATTGGGGGCAAGCGATGCCGACCATCGAGCTCGAATCCGCCCGCGAACAGCGCGCCGCGGTGGAGAACCTGTTCCAGTTCTACGTGCACGACTTCGCCGACTTCTGGGCCGAGCGGCAGGTGGAGTTCGATGAGGACGGCCGCTTCCCGCCCTATCCGCCGCTGGCCGCCTATTGGGCCGAGGCGGGGGCCGAGCCCTATGTGATCCGCGCCGACGGTCGGCTGGCCGGCTTCGTGCTGATCGACCGGCACACCCACTCGGGCCTGCCGGTGGACTTCAACATGGGCGAGTTCTTCGTGGCCCGGCACTATCGCCGAGAGGGCGTCGGGCGCCAGGCGGCGCTGGCGGCGATCCAGTCGCGCAGGGGCCAGTGGGAGATCGCGGTAGCGCGCCGCAACCTGCCGGCCCAGCCGTTCTGGCGCGGCGTGGCGCAGGCGTGCGCGAGCGGGGCGGTCGACGAGATCGACCAGAACGGCGCGCGCTGGAACGGGCTGATCCTGCGCTTCGTCGTGGCCTAGGCCGTGGCATAGTCGGGGGTATGGAACTCAAGGCCACCCGCTACGAGGTTATCGACGGCATCGCCGTGGTCACGCTCGCCCGCCCGAAGCGCCGGAACGCCTGGACCGGGCGGATGCACACGGAATACCGCTGGATCCTGCGCGAGGCCGACAACGATCCGGCCGTGCGGGTGATCGTGGTGACCGGCGATCCGGAGGGGCAGGCGTTCTGCGCCGGGGCCGACCTGCAGGCGCTGGAGGGGCATTCCGAGCGCGGCGGCTACGACGCCGGCACGCCCGACGACATCGCCGAGCCCGGCTATGGCGTGGATCCGGCGTTCGACGCGGCCTTCGCCTACCACTTCGGGGTGGGCAAGCCGATCGTCGCGGCGATCAACGGGGCGGCGGCGGGTGTGGGCCTGGTGCTGGCCGCCTTCGCCGACCTGCGGTTCTGCGCGCCGGGGGTAAAGTTCACCGCTGCGCACGGGCGGTTCAACTTCCCCGCGGAGTACGGCCTGTCGTGGCTGCTGCCACGGATCGTCGGCCTGACCCACGCCAACGACATCCTGCTGTCGAGCCGGGTGTTCACGGCGGAGGAGGCGATGGCCATGGGTTTCCTGAATCGCATCGTCCCGGCTGCCGACCTGATGGCCGAGGTGATGGCCTATGCCCGGACGCTGGCGACCTCGGTCGCGCCGGGCTCGGCGCGCGAGACCAAGCGCCAGATCTACCGCGACCTGCATCGCGACGCCGCCAGCTCGGTGAAGGTCGCCGAGGCGCTGCTGGCCGAGATGTCGAGGACCCCCGACTACAAGGAGGGCGTGAAGGCCTGGATGGAGAAGCGCCCGGCGAAGTGGACGGGCTAGGGGCGCGGCGGCCAAGCCTGGCTGGCGTGGCGCACGCGCATGACGGCGACCATGTCGCCCACCACGCGATAGACGAGGATGAAGCTCGTCCGGCGCACCAGAAGCTCCCGGGTGTCGCGCATCCGGCCGACGCGACCGCGAAGGGGAAGATCGGCCGGGCTCAGGATCGCATCACTCAGCGCGCGGGATGCTGCCGCCCCTGCCGCAATGCTGTCGCGCCGGATGAAATCCAGCATCACTTCGATATCGGCCTCGGCAGGGCCGGTGACGACGACCTTCAAAAGTCGCCGAACTTCTTGCGGAGGTCGGCCTCGACTTCTTCCCACGGGCGATAGTCGCCAGCTTCGAACGCTGCGATCCCTTCCTCGACGGCCGCCCGGAAGTCCGCGTCGTAGGCCATTTGATCCTGCAAGGCGTCATGGACGACGGCCTCGAGGGATTGCTCACGCGCTTCGGCGACGCGTTCGAAATGCGCGCGCTCTTCGTCGGTCAGGATGATCGAGACGGGCTTGTTCATGCCGACGACAGCATGCCGTATTCCCGTTTCGTTCGCCAGCCCGACTTTGACGGGACAGGGCGCTGGTCCTAATCGGGGCCATGTCGCCCACCGAACTTCGCGCGCTGTTCGAAAACGTCGCGCCCGACCTGGACGCCTTCGCCGCGCCGTGGAGCCTGATCGGCAGCGGGGCGCTGATCCTGCTGGGGGGGCCGGTGGATGAGGCGGCCGACCTCGACGTGGTCGCCGGCGTGGACGGGGCAGGGCGCCTGGCCGCGGCGTGGGCGGGCTGGCTGGAGCCGGCGGCGCCCAAAGACCCCGACGGACCGTTCCGCTCGGAGCACTTCGCCCGCTACGTGACGCCCTGGGGTCCGGTGGAGGTGATGGGCGGCCTGAAGGTGCGGGGGCGGCCGCTGGACCTGCGCACGCCACTGCCCCCGGCAGAGGAACAGCTCCGCATCCTGCGGCTGTTCGGCCGGCCCAAGGACCTGGCCAAGGCGGACCTCGTGGAGGCCTGGCTGGCGGCGGGTTGAGTTTCGCGGGCTTCTCCTATATAGGCCCGCGCTTCGCCGTTCCCTCCGGGGAGATGGCGAGGACGGAAGGCCTCCGGGCTTTCCATCCTGTCCAAGAACTATGAAGCCGCCGGGGCCACCGGAGGCCGTAACGCGACGAAGAGCCCTTCGTCGGTCATGGGGAGACGGGAAGATGACGTGCCACTGGTCCAGCCGCAACGCGGCGTGGGCGCAGGGCCGCGGCTTTCCTCATCGGACAGGTTCTGCCGGCGTGCGCACTCTCGCGCGCGTCGAACCTGAGTATGGAGACCGCAATGGACCGCGCTCAAAAGCAGGAGTCGATCGAGGCGCTGAAGGGCGTCTTCGCCGACGCCGGCGCCGTGGTCGTGACCCACTACATGGGTCTGACCGTTGCGGAAATGACCGATCTGCGGGGCCGTCTTCGTCAAGAAGGCGCCCAGCTGCAGGTGGTGAAGAACACCCTGGCCCAGAAGGCTCTCGGTGGCTCGATCGGCGAAGCGGGCGACGCCCTCTTCAAGGGTCCTGTCGCGATCGCCTTCGCCGCCGACCCGGTGTCCGCCGCCAAGGTCGCGACCCAGTACGCCAAGGACAATGACAAGTTCACGGTCATCGGCGGCTTCATGGGTCAACAGGTGCTGGACAAGAGCTCGGTGACCGCCCTGGCCACCCTGCCTTCGCTGGACCAGCTCCGCGCCAAGATCATCGGCCTGCTTCAAGCCCCGGCGACCAAGATCGCCGGCGTCCTGCAAGCGCCCGCTGGTCAGCTGGCTCGCGTCATGGGCGCTTACGCCGCCAAAGACGCCGCCTGATCGTCACTTCCCGACAAACCTCTCTCTTAAGGATCAAACCACATGGCCAATCTCGAAAAGCTGGTCGACGACCTGTCCGCCCTGACCGTCCTGGAAGCCGCTGAGCTGTCCAAGCTGCTGGAAGAAAAGTGGGGCGTCAGCGCCGCTGCTCCGGTCGCCGTGGCCGCCGCTCCGGCCGCCGGTGGCGGCGCTCCGGCCGAAGCCGCCGAAGAGCAAACCGAGTTCACCGTTGTCCTGACCGCCGGTGGCGACAAGAAGATCAACGTGATCAAGGAAGTCCGCGGCGTCCGTCCGGACCTCGGCCTGAAGGAAGCCAAGGACCTCGTCGAAGGCGCGCCGCAGAACGTGAAGGAAAACGTTTCCAAGCAGGAAGCGGAAGAAATCAAGAAGAAGCTGGAAGAAGCCGGCGCCACCGTCCAGATCAAGTAGTTCGAAGCGCGACAGCCGGAAGTGGATACCGGTTCCGGCGCCTGTCGCGCGTCGACTTCTTGATGCGGCTTTCTCGCGAGAAAGCCTTGGACGGCGCTGGATCAGCGCTTCTGAAGATCGAGGGCCGGGAGCGATCCCGGCCCTTTTTCTTTGCCCCCCAAACGGGGGAGGGCGCCGCGCCCGCCCCGCCGCAAGCTGTCCGGCATCGGAGAGCTTGGGGGAGTGATCCACATGATCGGCAAGCACGGCCTCATCGCACTGGCCGCCGTGGCCACCGCGGGGTTCGCGAACGCCGCGCCCGCTCGGGCGCAGACCGCCTACGACATCAACCGGCTGAACGCCGCGATCCAGGTGTGCAACTCGGGCCTGGGCTCGACGCCCGAGTGCGCGAAGCTGCGCGGCCAGCTCGGCGCGGGCGGTGTCCCGGGCGGAGGCCTGGGCGGCGGGGGTCTGGGTGGTCTCGGTGGCGGCAAGGGGGCCGCGGCGGCGGGGATCTTCAGCCTGCTGAGCCAGGTCCAGGCCCGCAACCAGGTCGCGGCGCCGCCTCCGGCCGCGGCGCCCGCCGTCAGTCCGGCGGCGATCCAGCAGGCGATCGCCACCTGCGTCCAGAACGCCCGGGGCGACAGCGCCACGATCCAGGCCTGTCTGCGGATCGCTGAGGCGGCGCCCGCGCCGCAGACCGCGGCCGCGCCGGCGGTCAATCCGTTCGGGAGCCTTCTGCCCCGGCGATAGCCGCCCGCTTCATGACGGGACCTTCACTGCAGCACCCGCGGGGAGCGTGCTAGGCTTCGGCCGTGGGCGACTCCCTGGCCAGCGTCGATTTCTTCATCCGCGGGATCGGCGTCGGCGCAATGCTGATCCTGGCGTTCACGGGCGGGCGGAGCGCCGCGACGCGTGACGCGCGGATCGCCAGCCTGCTGGGCGGGATCAGCCTGGCGGCGTGGATGGTGACCGAGGCCGACCCGCTGTGGCGCGCCTTCGGCGACAGCCCGCTGGTGATGATCCCGGCCTATCCGATCAGCGGGGCGTTCTGGCTGTTCATTGCCGTGCTGTTCGCGGACAAGCGGGTGACGCTGGCGACGCTGACCCCGGCGCTGGTGCTGTTCGTCAGCGGCTTCGTGATGAGCTATTCGCCACGGGAGATCGCCGCGCCGCTGTGGGTCCTGCGCAACGCGGCGGGCGCGCTGCTGTCGGCGCATGCCGCCTACCTGATCGCGCTGAGCTGGCGTGGGGACCTGGTGGACGGCCGCCGCCGGCTTCGGGCGCCGCTGCTGGGCGCCGGCGCGCTGTTCGGCGTCTTCGAGGTGGGGATTGCGTTCAGCTACCGGATCGCGCCCAACCGGCTCTGGCTGTTGTTCGATGTGGGCGAGCCCTATGGCGGCTTGTTCGTCAGCGTCCTGGCGCTGCTGACCACCGTGGTGTTCCTGCAGGCGCGCACCGAGGTGTTCGGTGCGGTGCGGCGTCCCGAGGCTGCGGCGGACGGGCGCGCCGAGGCGGCGGACCGGCTGCTGCTGGAGAAGCTGAACGCCTTAATGGCCGCGGGCATCTGGCGGCGCGAAGGCCTGACCATCGGCGAACTGGCCGGCCAGCTAGGCGAGCCGGAGCATCGGGTCCGCCGCTTGATCAACCGGCGCCTAGGCCATCGCAACTTCGCCGACTTCGTGAACGGCTTTCGGATCGAGGCCGCCAAGCGGCGGCTGGCCGATCCGCACGAGGCGCGCACGACCGTGGCCGCCATCGCCTTCGACCTGGGCTACGGCTCGCTGGGGCCCTTCAACCGCGCCTTCCGCACGGCGACGGGCTCGACGCCGACCGAGTGGCGCCGGCAGGCGCTCGCCGCCTCGCCGGAACTGCAACAAGCCGTCTGATTTCGGAATCGGCGAGGCTTTTCCGGCCTCGGCGAGACGTGGCCGGGCCCGCGACCGACCCTGCAGCCTCCAACTGAAGGAGGCCGTCGATGCCGCCCATTCCCACCGATCTCGTCCACATCTGGCTTCGCGAACTGGAGCCGACGCTGACCCGCTACGCCATCTTCACCCTGGGCGTCTGGCTCCTCCTGTGGGTGGTGCTGCGGCCGCTGCTGGCGGCTCGGAAGATCCGGCCAGAGACGCCGCCGGCGCGCCAGATGGTCACCGAGCTCTTCTACTCCCTCCGGTCGATGGCGATCTTCGCGACCGTCGGCGTGCTGATGACGCTTATGTATCGCGCCGGGCTCTACCCGCTGGGTGCGATCGCGGACTCCTGGGGGCCGCTCTGGTTCGGCGTTTCGCTGGTCGGCGGGATCGTGGGCCTGGACGCCTGGTTCTACTGGACCCATCGCTTCATGCACGACCCGCGGTTCTTCCGGCGCTTCCATCGGCGGCATCACCGCAGCAACAACCCGTCGCCGTTCACCGCCTACAGTTTCGACGTGGGCGAGGCCGTCGTCCTGATCGGGTTCGTCGTTGTCTGGCCGATGGTTTTCCCGATGTCGAGCAACTCGATGCAGTGGGTGATGCTGTACCAGATCGTGACCAACACCCTGCTGCACTCGGGCTACGAGCTGATGCCGGCGCGCCGGGATGGCCGGCCGATGCTGGACTTCATCGTCACCACGACCCACCACGACCTGCACCATGCCCAGGCCGGCTGGAACTATGCCGCCTGGTTCACCTGGTGGGACCGCTGGATGGGCACCGAGCACCCGGAATACCTGGCGCGCTACGCCAAGGCGGCCTGGCGACCCTTCGCGGCCCGACCGTCGGCAGAGCCGGCCTTTCCCCTGGACCGGTCGATTTAGGGGAACCCTCCGACGTCCCCATCGGTTTTAGGGGGGCGAGACCGGAAGTCAGCATGACAACCCGGGATATGCCCGGGAACACCCCGATGGGACGGCGCGGAGGACACGGCTCCGCGTCGTCTCTCGCGTCTCAGGCGCATTTTTCCGCGGGCAGGGGGCTTCACAAAGCACCCGAAAGGGCCTATTTCCGCCCGTTCGCGAAACACCTTTCCGATTCACATCTTTCGATGCGGCCTTCGCGCGTGCAGGCCCCGAGGCATGGTTCTTACCCTCTGACCATGCGAGGGGGCGCTCCCGACGATACGGGGAGCATTCCAGCGTCCGGCTCCTCCTCGGAGGAGACCGAGGGTGGACGCAGGATGAAGCACTTGACGGCGGGAGTCCGTTCCCGGCGTCACTCAAGGGATCAAAATGGCGCAATCCTTCACCGGTAAGAAGCGGATCCGGAAGTCTTTCGGCCGCATTCCTGAAGCCGTGCAGATGCCGAACCTCATCGAGGTTCAGCGCTCGTCGTACGAACAGTTCCTGCAGCGCGAAGTCCGCGCCGGCGAGCGTCGCGACGAGGGCGTGGAAGCGGTCTTCAAGTCCGTCTTCCCGATCAAGGATTTCAACGAGCGCGCGGTGCTCGAGTACGTCTCGTACGAGTTCGAAGAGCCGAAGTACGACGTCGAGGAATGCGTCCAGCGCGACATGACCTATGCCGCGCCGCTGAAGGTGAAGCTGCGCCTCATCGTCTTCGAAACCGACGAAGAGACCGGCGCCCGCTCCGTGAAGGACATCAAGGAGCAGGACGTCTACATGGGCGACATCCCGCTCATGACGGAGAAGGGCACCTTCATCGTCAACGGGACCCAGCGCGTCATCGTCTC
>Ga0065165_1003352_pt1 | contig 11387 bp, 12 predicted proteins | sample AraplaMF_Cvi_mMF_FD_63813 | JGI IMG/M metagenome (GOLD analysis project Ga0065165, IMG submission 63813) | Arabidopsis root microbial communities from the University of North Carolina, USA - plate scrape MF_Cvi_mMF (version 2) (version 3) | ecosystem: Host-associated > Plants > Roots >... | reverse complement strand
GGACGCCTGTTCCTGGGCCGACCGGACGATGGAGGCGATGTGCCCGTCGATCGCCTTGACCCGCTCGCCGATGCCGACCAGCGCCTCTCCCGCCCTGTTGACCAGCTGCACGCCGCGTTGCACGTCGCCTGACGAGCGGTCGATCAGTTCCTTGATTTCCTTGGCGGCCGCGGCCGAGCGTTGCGCCAGTTCGCGGACTTCCTGCGCGACGACGGCAAATCCCTTGCCCTGCTCACCGGCGCGCGCCGCCTCGACACCGGCATTCAAGGCCAGAAGGTTGGTCTGGAAGGCGATTTCGTCGATCACACCGATGATCTGCGTCATCTTTTCAGAGGACTGCTCGATGTCGCCCATCGCGGTGATGGCCTGCTCGACCACCTGGCCGGAGCGCACCGTCTCGGCAGCCGATTCCTGGACGATGTGCTGAACCTCGCGCGTCCGGTGCGCCGAGTTCTGGGAGATCGTGGTGATTTCCTCGAGTGCCGCCGCGGTCTGCTCCAACGCGGAGGCCTGCTGCTCCGTGCGCTTGGCGATGTTGTCGGCAGCGTTCGAAATTTCTGAAACCTCGGCCTCGACCTGGCTGACCGAATTGTTGATTTCGCTCATCGCCGAATCAAGCGAGGCCAGCGAGGAGTTGTAGTTGTCCTTGAGCGTCGTGAAGCTCGGCGCCAGCTGCTGGTAGAGTTCGTTGGTGAGATCCCCCCTGGAAAGGGCCTGCAGAGCCTCCTCCAAGGCCGACATGGCTCTGTCCTGCTCTTCCTTGACCTTCTGGCGTTCGGTTTCCGCTTCCTGCCGCTGGGTGTTCAACACGTCCAGATAGATCGAGATCGCGTAGTCCATGTCTAGGAGCGCCGCCTTGACGACGGCGGACATGCGGTCGGCCAACACGGCTGCCTTCTTGTCCTGGAAGAAGCCCCTCATCTCCGTCTTGATCATGGCGCGGATAATGCCGTCGAGAATGAGGGCGTAGCCACCGATATACCACTGCGGCTCCAGGCCCAACCGGGCGTGGGTCCGGCCGATGGCGCTGACGCCCTCGACATAGGCATCGTCGTAGCGGCCAGACGTTATCACGCCCCAATGGCTCGCCTGGCGTTCCTTGGCGTGAGCGATATGCGCCTCGCTCGCGAAGAATTTAGCCGTGTGCGGATGGGCCTTTGACTTGCGATAGAACGCGTCGAGGGCGCTGTTGACGGTGTCTTTCACGACCGGGCCGGCGGCGGCCAGGTGCTGGCATTCGGCTGGTCCCAGACCGATGAAGTCCAATCGGTCCTTGAGTGATGTTTGGCGGCTCTGGCTGGTCAAGGTTCGCTCCTCGTGTCACGCGGACCGCTGATTCCAGCGGTTCTGTCCGAGGTAACTTCCACCTATGGGGTTAATGCTCGTCTTAATCTCCACCCTAGCTTTTCATTAATCATAAGCTGTTGCGGATGAGCTAATACTAAGTCCAAAGGCCTGTTCGGCCGCCGCGGCTGAAGAGATCTCAACAGCGACGGCCGTGTCGCCGGGCTTTCGGAGCCCGTTCGGCAAGAGCGTGCCATCAGCCGCCGTGGGAACGCTGCAAATACTTGCCTTTCCCGCCTCAACTCCTTAGCTCCAGTCCAGTTAAAGCTATCTGAGTGCCAATGGCTGAGAAGACCTCCCTTTCACGGCTGATCCTGACCGACTTCCGCAATTACGCGGAGGCGTCGCTGCGGTTCAACGGACGGCATGTGGTGCTGACCGGCGAGAACGGCGCGGGCAAGACCAATCTTCTCGAGGCGATTTCCTTCCTGTCGCCGGGGCGCGGCCTGCGGCGCGCGGTGCTTGGCGACGTCACCCGGGTGGGTGCGGCCGGCGGCTTCAGTGTCTTTGCCGATATCGAGGGGATGGAAGGCGAGGCGGCGATCGGCACCGGCATCGATGCCAGCGACGGCGAGGCGGTGTCCCGCCGGCTTCGCATCAACGGCACGCAGACCAAGTCGACGGAAGAGCTGACGGATCATCTGAGCGTGGTCTGGCTGACGCCCGCCATGGACGGGCTCTTCACCGGCGCGGCCGGAGACCGGCGACGGTTCCTCGACCGTCTGGTGCTGTCGCTCGATCCCGCCCACGGGCGCCGCGCCAGCGATTTCGAGCGCGCCATGCGCAGCCGCAACAAGCTCTTGTCGGAGGGCCGGTTCGACCCCGCCTGGCTCGGTGCGATCGAAGCCCAGATGGCAGAGCTCGGCATTGCCATGGCGGCTGCCCGCCAGGAGATGCTGGGGCTTTTGCGCCGGCTATCCCCGAGAAGCGGCGATACGCCGTTTCCGACGCCGCTTCTTGCCCTCAAGGGCTTCTTCGACGACACCGGCGACGCACCCGCCGCGGAACTCGAAGACCGCTACCGGGCGGCGCTGGAAACGGGCCGCGGGCGGGACGCTGCGGCTGGCCGCACACTGGAGGGACCTCACCGGGCAGACCTTCTGGTGCGGCATCGCGAAAAGGACATGGAGGCGGAACGCTGCTCCACCGGCGAGCAGAAGGCGCTGCTGATCGGTCTGGTGCTCGCCCATGCGCGGCTGACCGCGGACATGACGGGCTTTGCCCCTATTCTGCTGATGGATGAAATCGCCGCCCATCTGGACGAGGGCCGGCGCGCGGCACTCTTCGACCTGATCGACGGGCTCGGCGGGCAATCCTTCATGACCGGCACGGACAGGCAGATGTTTTCGTCGCTCGGCGAACGCGCGCAGTTCTTCACCGTATCGCATGGCGGCATCTCCAGCTGACAGCGTGGCGCCGGCAATGCTATCATGGCGCCATGGATAACCTGGATCTCCCTGTGGCCACCCCCCTTTCACCCGAGGAAATCGAGCGCTACCGGCGGCATCTCCTGCTGCCGGAGATCGGCGGCGGCGGGCAGCAGAAACTGAAACGCGCACGGGTTCTGGTGATCGGCGCGGGTGGCCTCGGCGCTCCCCTTCTCGAATATCTGGCAGCCGCCGGCGTCGGCACACTCGGCATCGTCGACGACGACCGGGTTTCGCTGTCCAATCTTCAGCGGCAGGTCATCCACGACACGGGGACGGTGGGCGAGCTGAAGACGAAAAGTGCCCGCGAGGCGATCGCACGCCTCAATCCACATGTCCGGGTCGTCGACCACGAGGAACGCTTCTCGCAGGACTGGGCCGCGCTGCATCTGCGGCGGTTCGACATCGTCGTCGACGGCTCCGACAATTTCGATACCCGCTACGCCGCCGCCGATGCCGCCGAACAGGCGCGTATCCCGCTTGTCACCGGCGCCGTCGGACGCTTCGACGGGTCGCTGACGGTGCTGAAGCCCTACGAGACCGGTCCGGACGGCGTCCTTCTTCCCGGCTATCGCGATCTCTTTCCGCAACAGCCGCCGGAAGGGCTGATCCCGGCCTGCGCCGAAGCCGGCGTCGTCGGCGCGCTCACGGGCGTCATCGGCACGCTGATGGCGATGGAAGTGATAAAGCTTCTGACCGGCATCGGCGACCCGCTTGTCGGCCGGCTGATGCTTTACGACGCTCTCGCCGCCCGCTTCGACACCATCCGATACCGCCGGCGCTCTCCCGGAGCCTCCGGACAGTGAGCCTGGGTCGCATGGTCGAGGTCATACGTGCAGATGCAGGCTTCGAGCGCTGGAAAGACCTGCTGGCGCTGATCCGAGGCTCGTTTGCCTATATGGACGGCGTCATCGACCCGCCCTCTTCGGCCCGCGGGCTGACGGCCGACCTCCTGGCGCAAAAGGCTCGCGACGAGATCGGCTTCGTCGCCGTCGACGGCGCCGACCTGGTGGGCTGCGTCTTCTGCCGTCCGGAGCCCGGCTTTCTCTACATCGGCAAGCTTGCCATCGCGCCTTTGCGCCAGGGCACGGGGATCGGCCGGCTTTTGCTGTCGGTGGCCGAGTCCGTCGCACGGGAGCGGTCGCTTGCGGCGCTACGGCTCGAGACCAGGATCGAGCTTGTCGACAACCACCGGACCTTCGAGCGCTGGGGCTTTGTCAAGACGGCGGAGAATGCCCATGCGGGCTATCACCGGACGACCTCGATCGAGATGCAGAAGCGGCTCGGCTGATCCGGGCGCGGCGGGTCAGTTGCGGCCGGGCAGAACCCGGTTCGGCGGCCGGTGACCGTCGAAGAAGGTGCGGATATTGATGATGACCTTGTCGCCCATCTCGATCCGTCCCTCGATCGTCGCAGACCCCATATGTGGCATCAGCACCACCCGTCCCTCCTTGGCGAGCTTCAGCAGCTTCGGATTGACGGCCGGTTCGTTCTGATAGACGTCGAGGCCGGCACCGGCGATACGGTGCTCGCGCAAGAGCTGGATCATCGCCGCTTCGTCGATGATGTCGCCGCGGGCGGTGTTGACGATGATCGATGTCGGCTGCATCAGCGCCAGCCTGCGTGCCGACAGAAGGTGGAAGGTGGCGGGGGTGGACGGGCAGTTGACCGACACCACATCCACGCGCGCGAGCATCTGGTCGAGGCTGTCCCAGTAGGTCGCCTCGAGCTCCTCCTCGGTCGCCGGATTGACGCGGGTGCGGTTGTGGTAGTGGATCGCAAGGCCGAAGGCCTTGGCACGGCGGGCAACGGCAGTGCCGATGCGGCCCATGCCGACGATCCCGATGCGCTTGCCCCAGATCCGCCGGCCGAGCATCCAGGTCGGGCTCCAGCCGGTCCAGTCACCGGGGTGATCGGTCAGGACCCGCGACCCTTCGGTCAGCCGGCGGTTGACCGCCAGGATCAACGCCAGGGTCATGTCCGCCGTGTCCTCGGTCAGCACGTTCGGCGTGTTGGTGACGGTGATGCCGTGCCGTGCGGCGGCATCGACGTCGATATGGTCGGTGCCGTTCGAAAAACTGGCGATCAGCTTCATCTGGGGTCCCGCCTGGGCGAGAAGCGATTCGTCGATCCGGTCGGTCACCGTCGGCACCAGAACGTCGGCAGTGGCAATCGCGGTTGCCAGCTGGTCGCGGGTCCGCGGCGCGTCGTCGATGTTGAGCTCCGCGTCGAACAGCTCGCGCATCCGGGTTTCGACCGCGTCCGGCAGTTTACGGGTGATATAGACCTTGGGTTTTTTCTTGGCCGTCATGTCGTTGCGGGTCGCCTTTAGATGTCCTTAACCAAGTCACGCGATATTCGGTTCATCCAGGGCGTTATCTACCAGACCCGCCGGCGAAGACAAATGAAACCTCGCGGGGTCGCTCGACGCTCTTCCTGGGCCCAGCCGGAACGACAGCCATGCGCATCGCCACCTTCACCACCCTCCTCATTCTCTGCTCCAGCCTTGTTGCCGGCCTGTCGATATCAGACAGCGCCTCAGCGCAAGGGGCCGCCAAGGGCGCCAGCGGCCTGCCGCTGCCGCGCTTTGTCAGCCTCAAATCAAGGAAGGTCAATATCCGTATCGGTCCCAGCACGGACTACGCCGTCTCCTGGATGTACATGAAGGCGGGGACGCCGATGGAGATCATCCAGGAATACGACAACTGGCGCCGGGTGCGCGATGCCGAGGGCACGGAAGGCTGGGTCAACCAGGCGCTGCTGTCGGGCGAACGCACGGCGATCGCCGCGCCGTGGATGCGCGACAAGGGCAAGGACGTCTATGTGAACCTGCGGCGCGATCCGCAGACCACGGCAAGCCTCGTCGCCAAGCTCGAGCCCGGCGTCGTGATCAAGATCAACGAATGCAATGGCGACTGGTGCCTTGCCGAGGCCGAGGGCACCAAGGGCTGGGTTGCGCAGGGCGAGATCTGGGGCGCCTATCCGGGCGAGGCCTTTAAATAAGGCCTTCCTGCTGCGCAGCCTGCCTGAGAGAGATCATCGGCCGCGGACCGATCTGCTGGATGCAGATGGCCGCCGCCAGGCAGCCAAGCTTGCCGCACACGTCGAGCGGCTTGTCCTGCGTGTAGCCGAACAGGAAGCCCGCGGCGAACAGATCGCCGGCGCCGGTCGTATCCACCAGTTCCCTGATCGCATAGGCATCGATCTTCAGCCGCTCGGTGCCACGGACGATGACGGCGCCTTCCTCGCTTAGCGTTACGCAGGCGAGCTTGCAATCGCCGGCGATCTTCGCCAGTGCCTCGTCGAGATCCTGCGTCTCGTAGAGGGAGAGCGCTTCTTCCTTGTTGGCAAAGACGATATCGACCGTGCCCGACCGCATCAGGTCGAGAAATTCCGCCCGGTAGCGCCCGACGCAGAATGGGTCGGAGAGGGTCATGGACACTTCTTGGCCATGGCTGTGGGCGATCCGGGCGGCGGCGCGAATCGCTTCCTTGGCGCGCGGCGGATCCCACAGATAGCCCTCGAAATAGGTGACCTTGGCGCCGGCCACGACATCCTCTTCGACGTGTTCGGGGCCGAGCTCGACGCAGGCGCCGAGATAGGTGTTCATCGAGCGCTCGCCGTCGGAGGTCACGAAGATCATCGAGCGGGCCGTCGGCGGAGCGGTGCCTTCCGGTTCTGTCTGGTAGTGGACACCCTGGGCGCGGATGTCGTGCTGGAAGATGCGGCCCAGCTGATCGTCGGCGACCTTGCCGAAATAGGCTGCGCGAGCGCCGAAATTGGCAATGCCGGCGGCCGTATTGCCCGCCGACCCACCCGAGGCTTCGACGGCCGGGCCCATTTTGGAATAGAGAAGCTCTGCCCGCTCCGCGTCGATCAGGTTCATGGCACCCTTGATGATGCCGTTTTCCTCCAGGAAATCGTCCTCACAGCGCGCAAGAATATCCACGATGGCATTGCCGATGGTGAGCACGTCGAATTGAGCCATGTCTTCCTAATTCCGTTGAGAAGCCGGGAAAGACGCGTAAGCGGGATTAGCCAAGATTGGAAGCGACAAAGCGGGGCTGGGTGAAGATTTCGCTATCACGTCATCTTCGCGTCATTTTCGATTGTTAGTAAATGCTCATCCGACGTCGGGCCGACCACGGATGAACTGGCGGCAGACAACGGCACTTGGCAGGACCAGGAGGGAAAGCGGGGCATGACCCCGCTTTTTTGTCGCGCTCTTTCCGGCCGCAAACCTGGACGTCGATCGATCGACGGTTTGTTCATCGCGGCCGAATGCGCTAGACGCATGAAACCGATTGCCCCTGCCCCCGAGCATGCCCCATGACAACCGTCCTCAGCAATGTCGTTCCCGTCTTCCTGCTCATCCTGATCGGCTGGACGGTGGCGCGGGTCGGCCTCCTGAAGCAGGAAACGGGCGATGCGCTCGGCGAATTCGTCTTCAAGATCGCCGTGCCCATGCTGATCTTCCGGACGCTCGCTGACGCCCATTTCGGGGGAGAATCCCCCCTGCCGCTCTGGACCGCCTATTTCATCGGCGTGGCGATCACCTGGACGGTCGGACACCTCATGGCGAAGACGCTTTTCCGGCGTGATGCGAAGATCGGCGTGATCGCCGGGATGTCCTCCTCCTTCGCCAACAACGTCTTCATCGGCCTTCCGCTCGTGGATCACATGGTGGGCAAGGAGGGTCTGGTGGCGGTCTCCATTCTGCTCGCCATCCACCTGCCTATCATGATGATCGTCGGGACTGTCCTCATGGAAGGCGCGTCGGCCCAGGTGGACGGGGGTGAGAGACGCGGCATCGGAGCCGTGCTTCGCCAGGTGGGCGGCAATCTTGCCCGCAACCCGCTGGTGATCGCGCTTGCGATCGGCATCACCTTCAACTTCCTCGACCTGCGGCTCAACCCGACGATCGGGACCGTCGTCAACCAGCTGGCCGCGTCCGCCTCTCCCGCGGCACTGGTGTCGATCGGCATGGCTCTGACGCGCTATCCGATCCGTGGCGACATCGGCCTTTCCGGCAGCGCCGCGCTGCTGAAGCTTGCCCTGCTGCCAACGGCGGTGTTTGCGGCCAGCACGCTGCTCGACCTGCCGCCCGACTGGCGGGCGGCGCTGGTGCTGACCTCGTCCGTCCCGACCGGCATCAACGCCTGGCTGATCTCCCAGCGGTTCCGCTCGGGACAGAGCCTCGCAGCCTCGGTCATCAGCATCACGACGGCATTCGGCGTGCTGACCGTCAGCTTCTGGGCCTGGGTCCTGTCCTAGCCCGTCTTCCAAGTGACACTGGCGCATGCGCCAAAAACGCAAAACGCCCGGCGGAACCGGGCGTTGAACAATCGTCGATGATCGTGGATCAGTTGGTGGCCGGGGCCGGCGCATTGGGATCCGGAAGGGCCACCGGCGTATCGGCGAGCGTGCGCAGATAGGCAATCAGGTTGGCGCGTTCCTCATCCTTCTTCAGGCCGGCAAAGCCCATGGCCGTACCCTTCACATACGCCTTCGGGGCGGTCAGGAAGTGGTTGAGGTGATCAAACGTCCAGTGCTCCGTGCTGCCCTTGGAGAAATCCTTCATGGCAGCGGAATAGGCAAAGCCCTCATGCGAGGCGACCGGACGGTCCACCACGCCCCACAGATCGGGGCCGACCTTGTTGGGGCCACCCTTCTCGCCGGAGTGACAGGCCTGACACTTCTTGAACGTCGTTTCGCCTGCCTTGGCATCGGCCTTGACCAGAAGCTGCGCGATCGGAACGGCAGCCGGAGCTGCTTCGCCGGCGCCGGCCTCGGCCGTCGGTTCGGCCGCAACGATGGCAAAGCCTTCCTTTTCAGGGGCCGCGGAGTGGAAAATTCCTTCCGACGCGATTGAGACAGACATCATCACAAAGACAGTGGCCAGCAAGGCACCCACCGCCATGTTTACATAGGGGTTCATCCGCAATCGCTCCCTTCCCAACCGCTTCGCCAAGCGGACACCTTGAATTCGCGCGGAACCTATGTCTTTTGCATTAGGCTTGCAACACGAATAATCGTCCCGCGGTTGAGACGTTTTGCCACTGTTTTCGCGGGATTAGAAGGGTCTCCCATGAAGAATCCAGCTTTCGACCGCACGCTGGTGCTGATCCCGGCCCGCATGGCATCCACGCGCCTGCCGGGAAAACCACTGGCTGAAATTTGCGGCCTGCCAATGATCGTCCAGGTAGCAAACCGGGCAAGGGAAGCAGATGCCGGGCGAATCATCGTGGCCGCCGACCATCAGGACATTCTCGACGCCGTCACAGCTGCGGGTTACGAGGCCGTGATGACCAGCCCGGATCACCAGTCGGGCTCCGACCGTATTTTCGAGGCGGTGCAGCGCGTCGATCCGGACGGACGGATGGACTTCGTCATCAACGTGCAGGGCGACCTGCCGACGATAGAGCCCGAGGCGGTGAGAGCCTCGATGCGGCCCCTCCACGACAATGCGTCCACCGACATCGCGACACTGACGGTGGAAATCACCGACGAACACGAGAAGACCAATCCGAATGTGGTCAAGATCGTCGGTTCTCCGTTGTCGGCGACGCGGATGAAGGCGCTGTACTTCACCCGTGCCACGGCTCCTTACGGACAGGGCCCGCTCTACCACCATATCGGGCTTTACGCCTATCGCCGCGCGGCGCTCGAAACATTCGTGTCGCTCGGCCCGTCCGTTCTGGAAAAGCGCGAGTCGCTGGAGCAGTTGCGTGCGCTCGAGGCGGGCATGCGCATCGATGCCGAGATCGTTGACTCGGTACCGCTCGGTGTCGATACTCCGGCCGATCTCGAAAAGGCTCGTGCCATCCTCACCGCCAGAGCCAGACCCTAACGGATGCCTCCCATGACCGCAGCCACCAACCGCATCGCCTTCCAGGGCGATTTCGGCGCCAATTCCGACATGGCCAGCCGGGACATGTTCCCGGGCATGGAGCCGCTGCCCTGCCCGACCTTCGAGGATGCCTTCCAAGCCCTCGAAAGCGGCGAGGCAGATCTTGCCATGATCCCGATCGAGAACACGATCGCTGGGCGGGTGGCCGACATCCACTATCTGCTGCCGGAATCGCGCCTGCATATCATCGGCGAGTATTTCATGCCGATCCGCTTCCAGCTGATGGTCCTGCCGGGTGTCACGCATGACGAGATCCGCACCGTGCACAGCCATATCCACGCGCTTGGACAGTGCCGCAAGATCATCCGGTCGAACGGCTGGAAGGCGGTGGTGGCCGGGGATACGGCCGGTGCCGCCAAGCTGGTGGCCGAAAAGGGCGATCGCAGCATGGCCGCGCTCGCCCCGCGGCTCGCCGCCGAACTCTACGGTCTGGAAATCATGGCCGAGAATGTCGAAGACACGGAAAACAACGTGACCCGTTTCGTGGTGCTGTCGCGCGACGCGAAATGGGTGGAGCGGGCCGACCCGACGGACGTGATCGTCACCACCTTCGTGTTCAACGTCCGCAACATTCCGGCAGCGCTCTACAAGGCGATGGGCGGATTTGCGACGAATGGCATCAACATGACGAAGCTCGAGAGCTACCAGCTCGGCGGGCGCTTCGTGGCGACGCAGTTCTATGCGGATATCGAGGGGCATCCGGACGATCTGCCGGTCCGCCAAGCTCTCGAAGAGCTTGGCTTCTTCTCGGAAAAGGTTCGCATCCTCGGCAGCTACAAGGGCCACCCGATGCGCGGCGCGCTCTGATCACGCCGCATCCGCCGCTGTCAGCGAAGCACCCATCGCCGCGCCGATCAGATGCAGGTCGCCGGCCGTGATTTCGATCAGGCCGAAGCGCAACTGGTAGCCCCAGTTGCGCTTGTCCCTGGAGAACGACAGACTGTCCAGCAGCGGCTGGATGGGCGCCGACCGGGCATCCTGCCAGTTCATGTCGCGGCGAAAGGGCAAGAAGCCGTTGCCCATGTCCACCTGGTAGGGGACGCCTGCGGCAGCAAAGCCGATTGCCGTGAAGGCTTTCAAAGGCTGGTCGCCGCCGATGGTTTCGGCCGGCGAGTAATAGGCGACGCCATCACCCGGGCGGATCCGCTTGAGCGGGCCGCCCTTGCCATGGCAGACCTGCATGAAGCCACCGTCGCGACCGCGACGCACATGCTGAGCGCAGGCAACGGCGAGCCAGCATCGCCACTCATGTCCCACGACAGCCACCGTCACGCTCCTGTCATCGCGTAGACGCGCAGGCGGTGACCGTCCAGGTCCGTGACGGCGAAGGTGTAACCGAAATCCATCTCGACCGGCGTCTGCAGGACGCGAAGGCCTCGGCTCGACCAATCCGCATAGATCCGATCGACATCCGCGACGCCGTCACACTTGATGCAGATTTCCGAAGCGCCGCTACCTGACGTGACTGGGGGTTGGGCCGTGTGCCTGGACCACAGTCCCATCTTCAAACCCGTCGGCAGGACGAACAGGACGAAGGTCGGCGAACGCTCGACGGGATCGACCTGAAACAGCGACTGGTAGAAATCGGCGCTCTTGAGGGGTTGATCGACGAAAAGGATGGTGAAATCGGGGTGTACCATTGCCAGTGCTCCTGTGTTGCAACTGGCGTGACCCTAGCCCACCCTGCTGACAGATTCTGGCAGCAG
>Ga0065165_1003350_pt1 | contig 11394 bp, 9 predicted proteins | sample AraplaMF_Cvi_mMF_FD_63813 | JGI IMG/M metagenome (GOLD analysis project Ga0065165, IMG submission 63813) | Arabidopsis root microbial communities from the University of North Carolina, USA - plate scrape MF_Cvi_mMF (version 2) (version 3) | ecosystem: Host-associated > Plants > Roots > Endosphere... | reverse complement strand
ACCACGCGCGACGCGCCGCCTTGCAGCAGCGCATCGGTGAAGCCGCCGGTGCTCTGGCCGGCGTCGAGGCAGGCAAGGCCGGTCACGTCGATCGCACAGTGCTTCAGCGCGCCTTCGAGCTTCAGCCCGCCGCGCGAGACGAAGCGCAGCTCGGCGTCGTCGGTGACCTCGAGCTCGCAGCCTGCGGGCACGTCTTCGCCGGCCTTCTTCGGCACCGCCCAGCCCTTGGGGCCGAGCCAGCGGACGGCGCCACGCTCGATCAGCCGCTGCGCGGCCGACCGTGTCGGTGCAAGACCTTCTTGAACTAGCAACTGGTCAATGCGCATCGGATGATCAAGAACGCCCGCGGAACCGGCTTTGCCGGGCCGCAGGGTGGCGCCCCTTGGGGGCCGAGCCCGGACATGAACAGTCCTGAGGACTGTTCGTGCCTGGCGAGGAGTCGGGCCTCCGGCCCGGCGCGGCCTGCAAGGCAGGAGCGAAGCGACTGGGGGGCTCAATACCTGTAGGTGTCGGGCTTGTACGGGCCGTTCTTCGGCACGCCGATGTAGGCGGCCTGCTCGTCCGTCAGCTCGGTCAGCATCGCGCCGACCTTCTTCAGGTGCAGGCGGGCGACCTTCTCGTCGAGGTGCTTCGGCAGCACGTAGACCTGGCCCACCTCGTACTTCTCGGGCCGCGTGAACAGCTCGATCTGCGCGATCGTCTGGTTGGCGAAGCTCGAGCTCATCACGAAGCTCGGGTGGCCGGTGCCGCAGCCCAGGTTCACCAGGCGGCCCTTGGCCAGCAGGATGATGCGCTTGCCGTCCGGGAAGATCACGTGATCGACCTGCGGCTTGATTTCTTCCCATTCGTACTTCTCGATCGCCGCGATGTCGATCTCGTTGTCGAAGTGGCCGATGTTGCAGACGATCGCCTGGTCCTTCATCGCGAGCATGTGCTCGTGGCGGATCACGCCCTTGTTGCCGGTGGTCGTCACGAAGATGTCGGCCTTGTCGGCGGCGTACTCCATCGTCACGACCTTGTAGCCTTCCATCGCGGCCTGCAGCGCGTTGATCGGGTCGATCTCGGTCACCCACACCTGGGCGCTCAGCGCGCGCAGCGCCTGGGCCGAGCCCTTGCCCACGTCGCCGTAGCCGGCCACCAGGGCCACCTTGCCTGCGATCATCACGTCGGTCGCGCGCTTGATGCCGTCGACCAGCGATTCGCGGCAGCCGTACAGGTTGTCGAACTTGCTCTTCGTGACCGAGTCGTTCACGTTGATCGCGCGGAACAGCAGCGTGCCCTTCGCGCTCATTTCCTTCAGGCGGTGCACGCCGGTGGTGGTCTCTTCGGTCACGCCCTGGATCTGCGCACTCTTGCGGGTGTACCAGGTCGGGTCCTGCGCCAGCTTGGCCTTGATGCTCGCGAACAGGCAGGTCTCTTCTTCGCTGCCGGGCTTGTCGAGCACGCTGATGTCTTTCTCGGCGCGCTGGCCCAGGTGCATCAGCAGCGTCGCGTCGCCGCCGTCGTCGAGGATCATGTTCGGGCCTTCGCCGTCCGAGCCCTTCGGGCCGAAGTCGAAGATGCGGTGGGTGTAGTCCCAGTAGTCGGTCAGGTTCTCGCCCTTGTAGGCGAACACCGGCGTGCCGCGCTCGACCAGCGCCGCGGCGGCATGGTCCTGCGTCGAGAAGATGTTGCACGAGGCCCAGCGCACCTGGGCGCCGAGCGCCTGCAGCGTCTCGACCAGCACGGCGGTCTGGATCGTCATGTGCAGCGAGCCGGTGACGCGCGCGCCCTTCAGCGGCTGCGACTTCGCGAACTCTTCGCGGATGGCCATCAGGCCGGGCATCTCGGTCTCGGCGATCTTGATCTCCTTGCGGCCCCAGGCGGCAAGCGAGATGTCGGCGATGGCGTGGTCTTGGGAAGGCTTGAGAACAGCGTTCATGTCGGGCTCCGTTGAATGAAACCCGCACGCGCACCGCCGTTGGAAGCTCAGAGGCTCACCCACGAGGGACGATCGTGCGGGTGAGCGCGGTTGCAGTTGAAATCCCGAGCCTGGGGCGGCTGTCGTGGCGACAGGCGGCCTTGCAACGCTCCTCGGAAAGTGCAGGGATTGTAGTCGCGGGAACCGGCGGATTCCAGTGCGTTGCGTGCGTTATGGCCGCGGGTCGTGTGCGACGCTCGTGCAAGACTGCGCGGCATGCCTGACACCGCCCGCCGTCCCCGCCCCCTTTCTGACCTGAGCCCCGCACTGGCCCGCAGCGTGTGCGGCGTGCTGACCGACATCGACGACACGCTGACGCGCGACGGCGCGATCGAGCCCGAGGCACTGGCTGCGCTGCAGGCGCTGCGCGACGCCGCCATCCCGGTGATCGCGATCACCGGCCGGCCGATGGGCTGGAGCGAGCCGTTCGCGCGCGACTGGCCGATCGATGCCATCGTCGCCGAGAACGGCGCGGTCGCGCTGTTCCGCGATGCGCAGGGCCTGCGCATCGAGTACGCGCAGGACGAGGCGACCCGCGCGCGCAACACGCTGCGGCTGCGCCGCACCGCCGAGCGCGTGCTGGCCGAAGTGCCCGGGGCGACGCTCGCACAGGACAGCGCCGGCCGCGTCACCGACATCGCGATCGACCACGCCGAGTTCGCCCACCTGGCGCAGCCGCAGATCGACGCGGTGCTGGCGGTGATGCGCAGCGAAGGCATGACCGCGACCGTCAGCTCGATCCACATCAACGGCTGGTACGGCGAGCACGACAAGCTGAGCGGCGCGCGCTGGATCGTGCAGCGGCTGCTCGGGCGTTCGCTCGACGCCGAGACCGCCGCCTGGGCCTACGTCGGCGATTCGACGAACGACCAGGCGATGTTCGGGCACTTCCCGATCAGCGTGGGGGTCGCGAACCTGATGCAGTTCGCGGATCGGCTGCACACCTGGCCCGCGTATCTCAGCGCGGGCCAGCGCGGTCAAGGGTTCGCGGAATTCGTCGCGGCGCTGAGGCCCCGTCGCTGAAGCCGGTGCCGCGCTCTGCCGCGACTCAGCACCAGCACGCCGATCACGGCCAGGCAAAACGCCGCTTCGATCCAGTTCATCCACGCATGTCCTGCAGGACCCACGTCCATCTGCCACCCGCTGGCAACGCCCCAACCGCCCAACGCGCTGGCGTCAGCAAATGGAAGCGATACGACGACGAGGTTCGAAACGATGTGGAACAGCGTGCCGGGCAACAGGCTGCGCGACGCGAGGCACAGGCTTCCCGCCAGCAGCAGGGTCAGGCTGTCGAAGGACCAATGAGAGGCCGTTCGCAGCGCCACGGGAGGTGCGAGGCAAGCCATTGACGCGACAACACAAGCCACGTAGCTGAGGCCAATGACACTTGCGGCGAGACCCCGGCGCACTGGGGCGCCCAAGCGAAGTCCGGCGATCCGATGCACAGCCGACTGCTTCAGGATCCATGCGTAGCCGAGCACAGCCATGAAGCCGACCGAGACATGCCGGATCGCGGGCAAGTCGATGCCGGCCCAGCGCACCAAGAGGTGAACGCCCCATCCCCAGAGGTAGCTCGCAACAAGAAAGCCGACGCGAATCGGCCTGTCGCCCATCTTCGTTCAAGTCGTCCAACGGAAAGCCGGCGGAGCGCCCAAAACTGCGGACAACAGCAGGCTCTTGAATGTTGACGAAAGCCGGCTCAGGCTACCAATTGAAGCAGGCCTCGACGCTGCCGATCATGCACCCGAGAAGATTCTCGAAACTCGGCCTGTAGGAGTTCCCCCGCGTTTTGAGACCTGTACAGATGGACATTGCTCAGCCTCACCCCAGTCGCGCCGCTCTCTGCCCGCTCTGCCGCGCCAGCATCCACCCCGGGTACTCCGCCGGCAATGCGCTGACCTTGTCGAGCGCCGCCAATTCATCGGCGCCCAGCTTCAGCGACGTCGCCTCGATGTTGTCGTCCAGCTGTTCGACCCGCTTCGCGCCGATGATCACCGTGCTGACCGCCGGCTGGTGCAGCACCCAGGCGAGCGCCACCCGCGCGATCGATACCCCGTGCGCCTCGGCGATGCCGCGCATCGCGTCGATGCAGTCGTCGGCCCGTGCGCGGTTCACCGGCGGGAAGTCGAAGCCGGTGCGCCGCGCGCCCTGCTCGGCGCCCCGCCCGTCGCGCCCGTACTTGCCGCTCAGCAGGCCGCCGGCCAGCGGGCTCCACACCATCAGGCCGACCTGCTCGCTGCGAAGCATCGGCACGATCTCGCGCTCCAGGTCGCGCCCGGCGATCGTGTAGTAGGCCTGCAGCGATTCGAAACGCGCCTTGCCGTCGCGTTCGGCAATCCCCAGCGCCTTCGCGATCTGCCACGCCGCCCAGTTCGACACGCCGACATAGCGCACATACCCCTGCTGCACCAGCGTGTCCATCGCATGCACCGCCTCGTCGATCGGCGTCGACGGGTCGAAGCCGTGGATCTGGTACAGGTCGATGTGCTCCAGCTGCAGCCGCTTCAGGCTCGCCTTCACGCCGTCCATGATGTGGAAGCGCGACATGCCGGAGGAATTGACGCCCTTCGCGCCGGTCTCGCCGAACACCTTGGTCGCGACGACCACCTTGTCGCGCGGCACCTTCAGGTTCCGCAGCGCCTGGCCGGTGATCTGCTCCGACAGGCCTTCCGAATAGACATCGGCGGTGTCGATGAAGTTGATGCCGGCATCGAGCGCGCGGCCCACCAGCGCATCGGCCTCGTCCTGCTGCAACCTGCCGATCTGGCTCCAGATGCCGCCCGAGCCGCCGAAGGTCATCGTGCCCAGGCACAGTTCCGAAACGAACAGGCCGGTGCGGCCCAGTTTGCGGTGTTGCATGTCCAGCTCCTTGTGACGATGCCCCGGGAAGCGGGGCCAGGCCGGCAGTGTCCGGCCGCAGCAGGCCGCCCCGCCAGCGCGTTCCTGCAGAGTTCTTGCCCATTTCTCCAGACCGGTGCGGCCGGCGATGCACGGGCGCACGGACGGCGCTAAGCTGCGACGCGCCCGATCCTCCACGCCCTGCCCGGCGCAACACCACCCATGGACGACCTCCTCGAACTCGACGACGCCCGCCGCTCGCTGGTCGGCATGCTGAACCGCGCGACCGACGGCGTCGAAGGCATCGTGCAGACGCCGGTAGCCGGGCTCAGCGTCTATCGCATTGCGAACCCCGGCGGACCCAAGCACCACGTCTACGAGCCGGCGCTCGCGCTGATCGCGCAGGGCGCCAAGCAGGTGATGGTCGGCGACGACATCCACACCTACGACGCGCTGCACTACCTGGTGACCTCGGTCGACCTGCCGGTGGTCGGGCAGGTGCGGGTCGCGAGCGACACGCAGCCCTACCTCGGGCTGCGGCTGTCGCTGGACATCGCCGAGGTCGGCGAGCTGATCCGCGACGAGCGCCTGCCGCCGGCCGCGCACACCGGCCCGGCGCGCGGCATCTACGTGAACCGCATCGCGCTGCCGGTGCTCGAGCCGGTGCTGCGGCTGCTGCGGCTGCTCGATGCGCCGGCCGACATCGCGATCGTCGCGCCGCTGGTCAAGCGCGAGATCCTGTACCGGCTGCTGATGAACGGCGAAGGTGCGCGCCTGAGGCAGCTCGCACTGCAGGACAGCCAGACGCAGCGCATCGCGAAGGCCATCGCGCTGCTGCGCACGAACTACGCGCAGGCGCTGCGCATCGACGAGATCGCCAGCGGCGTGCACATGAGCGTGTCGTCGTTCCACCACCACTTCAAGGCGGTCACCGCGATGAGCCCGCTGCAGTTCCAGAAGCAGCTGCGGCTGCAGGAGGCGCGGCGGCTGCTGCTGACCGGCGGCACCGATGCGTCGACCGCGGCGCACAGCGTCGGCTACGAGAGCGCGTCGCAGTTCGCCCGCGAGTACGCGCGCCTGTTCGGCACGCCGCCGGCGCGCGACCGGCGGCGCTGGCGGGCCGAGAACGAGGTCCGCGAGGTCGGCGAGGCCGCCTGATCAGCCCGCGGCCGGCGCCGGCGACACGTCCGGCCGCATCGCCGTCATCGTCGCCGGGCCGAAGATGGTCGCGAAGGCCACGTCCTTCGCATCGCGGCCCATCGCGATGCGCACCAGGTCGTCCACCGGCGACATCCGGGTCGGGTCGAACATCATCCAGCGCCCGCCGAGGTAGGCCTCGAACACCGCGTGGAAATCGGGCGGCGGCTCGTCGAACACCGCATACCCGACCACCAGCCGCGCCGGGATGTTGAGCGCGCGGCAGAAGGTCACGCCGAGGTGCGCGAAATCGCGGCACACGCCGGCCCGGTTGCGGAACACGTCGCAGGCGGTCGTCGTCGCGGTGCTCGAACCGAGCTGGTAGTCGACGTTGTCGTGCAGCCAGTCGCAGATCGCCTGCACCCGCATCGCACCGCGCGGCAGCTCGCCGAACAGCTTGATCGCCGCATGCGACAGCAGGTCGGATTCGCAGTAGCGCGTCGGCATCAGGTTGTGCAGCACCTCGTCGGGCAGCTCGGTGATCGCCATCTCGGCCGCGCCCAGGTCCAGCGGCACCGGCCGGCGTTCCACCCGCGCACGGTACTGCAGCCGCAAGCTGCCTTCGCCGGCCGACAGCCGTGCAAAGCGGTGGCCGACCGCCGGGTCCTCGTAGACATGCACCCGCACCGCCGGCTCGACCTCCAGCGATTCGCTCAGCACGCGCTGGTCCATGCCGTCCAGCGCATGCAGCTGGAACAGGAAATCCGCCGGGCCCGCCAGTTGGTAGCTCAGCTCGCAATCGACGTCGAAGTGCCTGGACATGCGGCATTGCAACCCGGCGCCGGCACGGCGCCCATCGGCAGGAGGGCCGCGGCGCTGTAGGACAAGCGCGCCCGATCGCGCGGGTGGGCACAATGCGCCGCGATGAGCTCCTCCACCCCATCGACGCTGCGCACCGCAGCCGCGCTCGCCCTCGCGGCCGCGGTGTCGCTCGGGCTGGCGCGCTTCTCCTATGCGCTGCTGTTGCCGGCGATGCGCACCGACCTCGGCTGGAGCTACCTGACCGCCGGCGCGATGAACACCGTCAACGCGGCCGGCTACCTGCTCGGCGCGCTGGCCACGCCGCTGGCGCTGGCGCGCGTCGGCGTGCGCCGCGTGCTGCTGGCGGGCAGCGTGTCGGCCGCGCTGATGCTGGCGGCGCACGGCCTCGTCGGCTCGGATGCGGCGCTGTACGCGCTGCGGCTCGCGACCGGCATCGCCAGCGCCGCCGTCTTCATCTCCGGCGGGCTGATGGCGGCGCGCCTGGTCGGCAGCGACGGCGCCGCCCGCGCCGGGCTGATCCTCGGGCTGTACTACGGCGGCACCGGGATCGGCATCGTCGCGTCGGCGCTGCTGGTGCCGCCGCTGGTGGCGCTGGCCCAGCCGCACGCCTGGCAGTGGGCGTGGATCGCGCTGGGCGCCGCGGCCCTGCTGGCCACCGCCATCACCGCGCGCGGCACGCGCAGCCTGGACGCCGCGCCGGCCCCCGCGTCGGCACACACCGGCTTCCGGCCGCGCGACTTCGTGTTCGGCCTCGCGTCGTACACGCTGTTCGGCCTCGGCTACATCGGCTACATGACGTTCTCGGTGACGCTGCTGCGCGAGCAGCAACTCGGCAGCGGACTGATCACCGTGTTCTATGCGCTGCTCGGCGTCGGCGTGATCGCGTCGTCATGGTTGTGGGCCGGGCTGTTGCAGCGCTGGCGCGGCGGGCAGCCGATGGCACTGCTGAACGCGCTGCTCGCGGTGGCGACGCTGCTGCCGGTCGTCAGCGCGCACCCGCTGGCCGGCTTCGCCTCGGGCGCGCTGTTCGGCGGCGTGTTCCTGTCGGTCGTCGCATCGACCACCGCGCTGGTGCGGCACAACCTGCCGGCCGCCGCGTGGCCGGCCGGCATCGCGGCCTTCACGACGGTGTTCGCGGCCGGGCAGATCGTCGGCCCGAGCCTGGTCGGCTGGCTGGCCGACGGGCCGGGCGGCCTGCGCGCCGGGCTGGCCGCATCGGCCGGCGTGCTGGCGCTGGCGGCGTCGCTCGCGGCCCGGCAGCGGCCGCTACCGGCCGGTTGAATCGGCCCCGAGGAAGCTGCGCATCCGCGCGACCTCGTCGGCCAGCGCCGTCTTGAACGCCGGATCGCGCGGTGCCCGGCCGTCCACGTAGCCGAACTGCTGCTTCAGCTGCCCGCCCACCATCGACAGGTTGCCCCAGCCGATCACCCGGTCGTGCCACAGCAGCGGCAGCGCGTAGTAGCCGAACCTGCGCTTCGGTGCCGGCGTGTAGGCCTCGAAACGGTATGCCCAGTCCCACAGCAGCTCGAAGCGGATGCGGTCCCAGACGACCGGGTCGAACGGCGCGAGCAGGCGCACCGCGTCGTCGGGTGCGTGGCGGCGCGAGGCCGGGTTTTCATCGGCCGGCCAGTACCAGGTGACGCCGTCGAGTTGCAGGCTCGCGAGCTGCTCGCGCGCCAGCTTCATCGCCGCCTGCGTCTGCGTCTTCAGGTGCGGCGCGCCGTAGTTCAGCAACCCGGTCAGGTGGGTCAGGCTGCGCGCCGGCAACGGCGCGTACTTGCGCACGATCAACGCCAGCAGCGCGGCGGCGCGGCGCGCCCGCTCGGCCGGGCTCTCGTCGGCCGGCGCGTGCTCGACCGCCTCGTAGACGCGGATGCCGGCATCGCGCCGCACGACGCGCAGCATGCCGCGGTAGTGCATGCCGTCCAGCAGGTGCGTGCTGGCATTCGACGAGCCGCCCCAGTAGTTGGTGACGCGGCCGTGCGCGAAATGCTCGTCGACCTCGCGCGGGTGCACACGGCCGCGCTCGCGCACGAACGCCAGCACATCGGCGGCGCGACGCCGGGTCGCGCGGTCCCATTCGGTCTTCGCAATGCGCGGATGCATCAGCGCCAGGTGCTCGCGCGGCAGGAAGCCGTAGTTGACGAGGCAGTCCTCCTCGACCGGCAGCGTCGCATAGCGCCGCTCCAGGTCGCCGGCGCGGTAGTCCTTGACGCGGTGGCGCAGCGTCAGGTCCTGCGCCCGCGCCGGCGAGCGGATCGGGTCGGCCTGCACGAAGCCCAGCCGGCGGATCGCGCGCAGCAGCGTGGTCGGTTTGAAAAGCGTGCGGGCGACGGCGTAGCGCCGCAGGTGGTCGAGGGTGATCGGCATGGGACCAATGATGCGGCATCGGTGTGCCTGTTCATGTCACCAGATCAAGCCACGCCCCGCGGATTCCGGCAGGAGCAAAGCGACCGGAGGCCCTACCTTTCCAGCTGCTCCACCGTGTCGAGCTGCATCTCGAAGCTGAAGAAGCGGTCGCGCCCCTGCGCCTTCGCGGCGTACAAGGCCTGGTCGGCGCGCACCACCATGCCTTCGGCGGTGGTCTCGGCGTCGGGGACGCAGGTGGTGATGCCGCCGGTCAGCGTGACCAGCGCGCCGACCGGCGAGGCTGGGTGCGGCAACGCCACGCCGGCCAGCATGCGGCGGATCGCGCGCGCGAAGGTCATTGCGCCGGACTTCGGGGTGTTGGGCAGGATCAGCGCAAATTCCTCGCCGCCGTAGCGCGTCGCGCGGTCGCGCGGCCGGTGGCAGGCGTCGCGCAGCAGCGCGCCGATGCGGCGCAGGCAGTCGTCGCCCTGCACATGGCCGAGCGTGTCGTTGTAGGGCTTGAATGCATCGAGGTCGCAGAACACCAGCGTCAGCGGCTGTTGCTCGCGCCGCGCCGCGCCGATCTCGGCATGCAGCAGGCGGTCGAAGCCGCGGCGGTTGATCAGGCCGGTCAATTCGTCGAGTTCGCTCAGGTGCTGCAGCCGCTGGTTCGCGGTGCGCAGCTCGGCCGACACCTGCATCAGCTGCGCCTGCATCTGCTGCAGGCGGCTCATCGCGCGCAGCTTGGCCGCGAGCACCACGGTCGACACCGGCTTCACCAGGTAGTCGTCGCCGCCGCTCTCGATGCCCTTCCACAGGTCCTGCTCCTGGTCGCGGGCGGACAGGAAGATGATCGGGGTCCAGCGGCCGGATTCCACCTGGCGCATCTGGCGCGCCAGCCAGTAGCCGTCATGGCCGGGCATCACCACGTCGAGCAGCACCAGGTCGGGCTTGTGGCGCTGGAACTGGTCCAGCGCCCAGGTCGCGTCGCCGGCCTCGAGCACGCGGTGGCCCAGCGCATCGAGCTGCGCGACGAGCGCCACGCGCACGGCGGGCTGGTCGTCGACGACGAGGATGGTGAGGGGCGACTGGTGTGCTGCGGGCAGGCTGGACATGACGGGGCCATCGGCATCCATCGGGATGCCTTCGCCCGGTTTATCGACGGACGGCCCCCGCTTTGTAGCGCCGGCCCGCCGCCCACCGGCTGCCGTTGCGGCCGCGGTGACTTACTGCACGCAAGCGGCGCGCCGCCGCGCGGGTCCTACAACCCGGCTGCTGCGCGCAGCGCCGCCGCCTTGTCCGTCTTTTCCCAGCTGAACTCCGGCTCTTCACGGCCGAAGTGACCGTAAGCCGCCGTCTTCTCGTAGATCGGGCGCAGCAGGTCGAGCATCTGGATGATGCCCTTCGGGCGCAGGTCGAAGTGCTCGTTGACCAGCGCGGCGATCTTGTCGTCGGAGATCACGCCGGTGCCTTCGGTGTAGACCGTCACGTTCATCGGACGGGCGACGCCGATCGCGTACGCCACCTGGATCTGGCACTGCCGCGCCAGGCCGGCCGCGACCACGTTCTTCGCAACGTAGCGCGCCGCATAGGCGGCCGAGCGGTCGACCTTGCTCGGGTCCTTGCCCGAGAACGCGCCGCCGCCGTGCGGGCAGGCACCGCCGTAGGTGTCGACGATGATCTTGCGGCCGGTCAGGCCGCAGTCGCCCTGCGGGCCGCCGATGACGAAGCGGCCGGTCGGGTTGATCAGGTACTTGGTGTCCTTCAGCCATTCCTTCGGCAGCACCGGCTTGATGATCTCCTCGATGATGGCTTCGTTGAACGAGGCCTTCATCTTCTTCGGCGTCTCGCTCTGGTCGGGGCTGTGCTGCGTCGACAGCACGACGGTGTCGATGCTGTGCGGCTTGCCGTCGACGTAGCGCATCGTCACCTGGCTCTTCGCGTCGGGGCGCAGGAACGGCAGGCGGCCGTCCTTGCGCAGCTGGGCCTGGCGCTCGACCAGCCGGTGCGCGTAATAGATGGGCGCGGGCATCAGCTCCGGCGTCTCGTCGCACGCGTAGCCGAACATCAGGCCCTGGTCGCCGGCACCGGTGTTCAGGTGGTCGTCGCTCGCCTGGTCGACGCCCTGGGCGATGTCGTTGGACTGCTTGTCGTAGCAGACCATCACTGCGCAGCCCTTGTAGTCGATGCCGTACTCGGTGTTGTCGTAGCCGATGCGCTTGATGGTGTCGCGCGCGACCTGGATGTAGTCGACGTGCGCGTTGGTGGTGATCTCGCCGGCCAGCACG
>Ga0065165_1003349_pt1 | contig 11399 bp, 11 predicted proteins | sample AraplaMF_Cvi_mMF_FD_63813 | JGI IMG/M metagenome (GOLD analysis project Ga0065165, IMG submission 63813) | Arabidopsis root microbial communities from the University of North Carolina, USA - plate scrape MF_Cvi_mMF (version 2) (version 3) | ecosystem: Host-associated > Plants > Roots >... | reverse complement strand
AAGGCCGCGGCCATGGCCTGGTAGAAGGCCTGATCCGGCTTGAGCAGGAGGAAACCGAGCCGGTGGTGCGGCAGGTCTTCGAAGACGCGCTGACGAATGAGGCCCGTCGCGTGGTAGCCCATCTGCCTTGCCGCCTCGTAGACCCGCCTTGCGGTCTCCTCCCGCACCGGAAGCCTGCCGTTCAGCACCCGGTCGACCGTGGCCACGCTGACCCCGGAGGCCTCGGCCAGCGCCCTGATCGTCACCCGCGGACGAGCCGGTATCTTGATAGTTTCTTTCATGCATGCACCGATCTGGTGATAGGAAAAGATATAAAATATCATAGCCGCATTGTCGCGAAACGAAAGGCTTCATATCCTTTGGGCCAGGGAGCAGTCGAACGCCGTCGATGGCGTCGGGAGCACGGAGGAAACGCGATGCAGAAAGCCAGGCGCGACTACAGCCTGACCGGGCGGGATACGCAGCGGGCCGTCGAGATCGGCCTTGCCTCGGCCGAATGGTATCACTCGGACATTCCCCGAAAGCAGATGAAGGACCTGATGCAGCGGTCCGATGGCCCGGCCATCCGCGACACGCTGATCTGGCTGGGCGCCATGCTCGTGCTTGCCGCTGGCGGCATTGCCCTCTGGGGCAGTTGGTGGGCGCTGCCCTTCTTCCTTGCCTATGGCGTGCTCTACGGCTCCGCCTCCGACAGCCGCTGGCACGAATGCGGCCACGGCACGGCCTTCAAAACCCAGTGGATGAACAAGGTCGTCTACCAGATCGCCTCCTTCATGATCATGCGCAACCCGGTCACCTGGCGCTGGAGCCATGCACGGCATCACACGGACACGGTGATCGTCGGCCGCGATCCGGAGATTGCCGTCATGCGGCCGCCGGATCTTTTCCGCCTGATTCTCAACGTCTTTGGCCTGCTGGACGCCTGGCACGCCATGGGCGACATGGTCCGCAACGCCTTCGGCCATCTGAGCGCTGCGGAAAAATCCTTCATCCCGCCGATGGAGCAGGAAAAGGTCGTCACCGTCGCCCGGATCTGGCTTCTTATCTATGCCGCGACGCTTGGCACGGCGCTTGTCATGCACTCCATCCTGCCGCTGATGCTCGTCGGGCTGCCGCGGCTCTACGGCGCCTGGCATCACGTGCTGACCGGCCTCCTGCAGCATGGCGGACTTGCCGACAACGTTACCGACCACCGCCTGAACAGCCGCACCGTCTACATGAACCCGTTCAGCCGCTTCATCTATTGGAACATGAACTACCATGTGGAGCACCACATGTTTCCGATGGTGCCCTATCATGCGCTGCCGCGGCTGCACGCCATGATCAGTCACGACCTGCCGGCGCCGAACCGGTCGATCTGGCAAGGCTATGGGGAAATGATCCCCGCCTTCCTGCGCCAGCTGCGCAATGAGGACTATTTCCTCCGGCGCGAGCTCCCGCCAACCGCCCGCCCCTATCGCGACGAGTTCCACGCCGTGGAACTGACGCCGGCGGCAGAATGAAACGAAGGAGATGGTCATGACCAGTCAGTGGATCGAGGCCTGCGCCGCAGACGAGATCGACGAGGAAGACGTCCTTCGTTTCGATCATCGGGGACGAACCTTTGCGATCTATCGCAGTCCGGACGACCGGTTCTACGCGACCGACGGCCTGTGCACCCATGAGCAGATTCACCTCGCCGACGGCCTGGTGATGGGCGACATCATCGAATGTCCCAAACACAACGGCCGTTTCGACTACAGGACCGGCCAGGCGAAGGGGGCGCCGGTCTGCGTCAACCTGAAGACCTATCCCGTCAAGGTCGAGGCCGGTCGGGTCTTGATCGGGCTCGACGGGCCATGACAGGCGAGATCGTCATCGTTGGTGCGGGTCTGTGCGGGGCCCGGGCGGCGTTTGCGCTGCGTGAGCGGGGGTTTTCCGGGCGCGTCACCCTGGTCGGCGAGGAAGTGCACCTGCCCTATGAGCGCCCACCGCTGTCAAAACCATCCACCGCGGGGCCACCGGTCCCGCAGCTGGTCGCCGCCCGCCAGGCCTATGATGACGCAGGGATCGAGCTGCTGACGGGCCATTGCGTCACCAAGATCGACCGGGCGGCAAAGCGGCTCGTCCTTTCGGATGCCGGCAGCCTCGGTTACGACCGGCTACTGCTCGCCACCGGAGCACGCCCGCGCCGGCTCCCCAACCTCACCGCAAGCCGCCAGCTCCTGACGCTTCGCACCCATGGCGACGCTGAGCGGATTGCCGCGCGGCTGGTGCCGGGCAGACGTCTCGTGGTGATCGGCGGCGGGTTCATAGGCCTCGAACTTTCCGCCATGGCTCGACAGGCGGGCGCCGAGGTCACCGTGGTGGAGGGCCAGGCAAGGCTGCTCGCCCGCGCCGTGCCCGCCGAGATCGCCGCCCTCGTGGAGGCGCGCCACCGGCAAGCCGGAACACGGATCCTCCTCGACGCCGGAGTAGCGGCCATCGACGAGACCGAAGACGAAATCACCGTGAGCCTCGTCGACGGCACGCACGTCACCGGCGATGTTGCATTGCTCGGCATCGGCGCCGTTCCCAACACGGAACTGGCGGAAGCCGCGGGCCTGCGGCTCGAAAACGGCATTGCTGTCGACGAATATTTGACAAGTTCAGACCCGGACATCTTTGCCGCCGGGGACTGCTGTTCTTTTCCGCTGGCGCTCTACGGCAACAGGCGGATCCGGCTGGAAAGCTGGCGCAGCGCGCAGGATCAGGGAAGTCTGGTGGCGGCCAACCTCCTCGGCGCCCGGAACCCCGTCGGCCACGTTCCCTGGTTCTGGTCGGATCAGTTCGATTTGACCCTGCAGATCGCCGGCCTTGCGGATACGGCGACGCGCACCGTCCGGCGCGAACTGGGCGACAACGCCGTCATCCTGTTCCACCTGGAGGAAAGCGGCCGGCTTGTCGCGGCAAGCGCGATCGGGCCGGGCAATACAGTCGCCCGCGACGTCAGGCTCGCCGAAATGCTCATCGCCGCCCGGGCCTGTCCCGATCCGCTGGCGCTTGCATCGCCTGACATTCGCCTGAAGTCGCTGCTTGCCGCCTGACCGGTCGAGGCAAGCCGCCAACCATCGAGGGTCCCATGCGCCACCGACGTCCTACCGTCGCCGATCTTCTTTCGATCAAGGGTTCGCGGCAGCTGACCATGCTGAGGGTAACCACGCTGGAGGAAGCGGATGCCGCGCAGCAGGCCGGCATCGACCTTCTCTCGGTTCCGCCATCGCTGCTTGGGCCGGCCTTCCGGGAGGCCGCCCCCGGCTGCTTTGCCATTCCCGGCCTCGAATATGGCGATTACGTCAGCGCCGAGGACTACATCCGCGCCGCCTTTCAGGCGCTGAAGGCGGGCGGCGATGCCGTCTATTGCGCCGCAAGCCTTTCCACCATCCGCCGGATGCGCGACGAGGGCATTCCCGTCTGTGGCCATGTCGGCCTCATCCCCTCCAAGGCCACCTGGACCGGCGGTTTCAAGGCGGTCGGCAAGACGGCAGAAAGCGCGATCGGGATCTGGCGACAGGTGAAGGCGCTGGAGGAAGCAGGGGCCTTCGCGGCCGAGATCGAAGTCGTGCCGGAAGCGGTGGCCAGCGACATCAGCAGGCGCACCTCGATGCTGATGGTATCCATGGGCGCTGGTGCCGGCTGCGACGCGCAGTATCTCTTTGCCGAGGACGTGCTCGGCGCAAACCGCCGGCACTATCCGCGCCATGCCAAGGTCTACCGCAACTTCGCCGCCGAGTTCGATCGTCTGCAGGCCGAGCGGGTCAAGGCATTTGCCGAATACGCGCAGGATGTGAAAAGCGGCGCCTATCCTGCCCGCGCCCATCTGGTCGGCATCGAACCGCAGGAATACGAAGCCTTCCGGCGCGCCATGGAAGGCTAAGCGCAGAGCAGTCAGTGCAGCTGGTCCGGCTCTTGCTTCCACAGCGCCTGGGCGATCCGGCCAAGTTCGGTCGGTTTCTCGCAGAGCGAGAAACCCTTGAACCGACCGGGAAGGATGCTGGCGTCATGGTTGGTGGCAAAGACGAACGGCACCCCCATCGCGTCCAGCCGCTCGGCGACCGGGAAAACAAATTCATCGCCCAGATGGATATCGAGAATGGCAGCATCGATGTCGCTGGTTTCGAACAGCTCGAATGCCTCCTCGACGCTCGCAGCCGGTCCGACCACCGTGGCGCCGAGGGCAATCAGCCGCCGCCGCACTTCGTCCGCGAGAAAATACTCGTCCTCCACCACGAGGATCCGTTTGCCGGCATAGAGCCTGAGAAGCGTCGGGTCGTTGGTCACCATGTCCTCCCAAGCTTGCCGACGATCGGATCCCGGGGAGAAGGCCTGGACATGACAGGTCTGCAGCCGGGCGATAGTGGCGGAAGCGGCGCCGTCGCCGAGGACAGATGACCTCGCTGGAGAGCCCGTCCATCGCTTCCCTCGCCAGACCTAACACGCGTAACACCAGTTGGTTGCCGATGCCGATCGGTTGGCACGGCAGCGAAAGACGTCGCTTGCTATCGGGACAATCGGCAAGGCGGGCAAACCGAGAGCGGCGGGCACCTGAACTCCGATGCCCGCCCGCCAGGCCTTCTAAAGGAGCATTTCCTTGGCGTCGGTCGCAGTCAGTGCAGCCTGGGCCGGGCTGTCCGCAAGCGCGTAGGCCCGGATATAGTCGATATGCATCTCCGAGCCGTTGGACAGACCGTTGGTCGGCGTTCCGGCCGTCCCGCCGACGGCAAGGTTCACCAGCATGTACATCGGGTCGTGCATGTCGTCGGGCGTATCGGCCTGCGCGACGGCGACGTCGTCGAAATACCAGGTGACATGATCCTCGTCCCAGAGGACACCATAGGTGTGGAAGCCGTCCGTGCTGGCGACCTTGACCGGCACCGAGGTCATCGTATGCGCGCCGCTGTCGGCACTGTGAACGGTAACGTTGACCGTCTTGCTGTCCTGGCCGCGCATTTCCACGACGTCGAGTTCAGGCGGCCACGAGCCGTCTTCCGGCAGGAGCCAGAAGGCCGGCCAGACGCCCTGATCGCTTGGCATGTCGGCGCGGATTTCAAAATAGCCATAGGTCTGCGAAAACGAGGAATGCGTGGTCAGCAGACCGGACGTGTAGTCATAGCCGTTGATCTGCGCCTGGATCGCGGCCGAAGCGGGCTCGGCGGTGATCGTCAGGACGCCCTTGTCGATCGAAAAAGGATTGGCCGAGGCGGTCGGCGCATAGGAGGGATTGATATACCACTGCAGCTCGCCATTGCCGGGGAGCGTGCTGCCGACGTCCGGCGCCCATGAGAATTTCGCGTCCCAGGTGCCCTGGCTGCCGTTCCGCAGCGACAGGCTGTTGAACTCGTCGTCGAAGGAGAGCGTCAGGTGGGTGCGGTCGAGTGACAGCTGGAACTGCGACGCCTGCAGATCGGTGGCGTGCTTGTTGGCAAACACCAGGCTTTCGCCGCCGCCCAGATCGAGCTTCAGGTTGGCCCCCACCTGGGTGCTGTGCGACAGGATCTGGTCGAAGGAGGTGATCCCGTAGTCGTTCAGCCGGATCTTGTCGTCGGCGCTGAAATCCGTGATCAGGTCGCTGCCATTGCCGCGCTTGAAGACGAACGTGTCGGCTCCGCCGCCGCCGGTCAGCACGTCGTTGCCCGCGCCGCCGTCGATCGTCTGGCTGCCGGAGCCACCCGAGATGATGTTGTTTTGCGTGTTGCCGAAGGCATAACTGCCGTTGCCCGTCACCGTCAGGTTCTCGAAGTTGGCCGGCAGGGTGTAGCTCATCCACGTATTGATCGTGTCGATCCCGGCGCCGGCGGTTTCGGCGGCCCGGTTGATGCTCGAATAGAGATAATAGATGTCGTCGCCGCTGCCGCCCTGCATGGTGACGTTGACCGAACTATCGCCCCAGATGGAGTCGTTGCCGGACGTTCCGTTGAGGATAGCCCCTGCGCCGGTCGCGGAGAACCATGCGGTCGAGGCGCCGCTCTCGTATAAAGCCTGACCCAATGCATTCAATATGAACTTTGCCATTGCTAAACTCCGTTTTTAAAAACCACGCCGCGTGTCCGCTCCGCTTGCCTCAGCCGGACGGCTGGGAGGGGCGCCGACAGGCTGAAATGCCTGTCCTTCACGCATCCGCAAATTTAAGGGTAACTTAAAATACGAGGAAACAAAGCAGCTTGCGGCGGCCGCACAGCGATGCAAGGAACGTCCTGCTAAACCGGCAAACCGCAAGTTAACGGCAGCTATAGTTCACCGTGGAGACTGTTCGCTTATGGCAGCGGTCAGCGCAGGGAATGCCGGAAACCGCGTGAGGAAAGCGCTCGACCGGCAGCCCCGGGCAGCGGCTCGCCCATAATGACGAGAGATGGCGGCGTGGCAGCGGAGAACCTCCGTCGAGATCGATGGCAGGCGGATTGGGAGGTCAGGCATTGTACGAGGATGGCTGCCCCTTGCTGAGACGCCCGGCGATTACATATTTATCCGGAATAGAGGAGTTTCCGATGGTGCTAAAAATCATGATCGCGGCCGGCTTTACGGTGATCTCGGGTGTCGCGCTGGCCGCCGAGCCGGTCGTCGGCACCTGGAAGACGGAGACAGGCGAGATTTCGGTCATCGACCGCTGCGGTGCAAGCTATTGTATCGTTGCGAAGTCTGGGCAATATGCCGGCCAGAAGATCGGCTCGTTCACGAAGTCCGCGGAGGCCTATACCGGGCGGATTACCGACCCGCGCAACAAGGCCACCTACAGCGGCAAGCTGACGGTCGAGGGCGACAGCCTGAAACTGAAAGGCTGCGCAACCGACGTGCTTTGCAAGACGCAGACCTGGACCCGCGACAAGTAAGAGCTGCGCGGGCCGGGACACGCGAAAACGCCGCGGCAATAAGCCGGCCGGCCGCGAAACTAACTGCATTCGAGATCCGTTGTTAGTTGCAGCTTGGGTCACGCGAGGCACAGGCTTTCGAACTCAAGCATTGAAAGACCGGTATGCGCGAATCCCCCAAGCTGCTTTCCGTCGGAACAGCCGTTCCTCCCTATGTCATCACCCAGAACGACGCCGCCATCGCCGCCCACACGGCATTTTCGGCGCGCTTCGGAGATTTCGAGCGCCTGTCGAAAGTCTTCTCGACCGCCGGGATCAAGCGTCGATACGGTGTGCGGCCGATCGACTGGTATTTGGAAACCTCGGGCTGGCAGGCCCGGAACGAGGCCTATATCGAGGGCGCGAGCGAGCTGTTCCTGGATGCGGCCCGAAAGGCGCTTGAGGCGGCCGGCCTTGTGGCATCCCAGGTTGATATCGTCGTCACCGTGTCCTCGACCGGGGTGGCGACGCCGAGCCTCGATGCGCGCGTCAGCAAGACCATCGGCTTTCGCGACGATGTCCTGCGCGTCCCTGTCTTCGGGCTCGGATGTGCGGGCGGCGTTTCTGGCTTTGCCATTGCGGCGAACCTTGCCAAATCCAAGCCCGGCTGCGTCGTCCTCCTGGTGGCCGTCGAGACGTGTACGCTCGCCTTCCGGATGGACAAGCTGACCAAGGCCAACATCGTGGCGACCGCGCTGTTCGGCGACGGCGCTGCCGCCTGCGTGATCAGTACCACCAAGGACGGTCTCGCCGAGGTGGAAATGAGCGGACAGCATACCTGGCCGGACACGCTCGACATCATGGGCTGGAGTGTCGACCCCGAAGGCCTGGGCGTGATCTTCGATCGCGCCATTCCGCCGTTTGCAGAGGCGAACATCAAGCCGGCGATCACCGGCATCCTGGCCAGCGGCGGCCTGTCGCTGTCGGATGTCGATCGCTTTGCCTGCCACCCGGGCGGCGCCAAGGTGATCGATGCGCTCGAGACAGCCTTGCAGCTCGGGCAGGGCACGCTCAACCACGAGCGTGACGTGCTGTCCGACTACGGCAACATGTCGGCTCCGACGGCATTGTTCGTGCTCGACCGGCTGGTGACCTCCGGTCTGCCTTCGCGCACCCTGATGACCGCAATGGGCCCCGGCTTCACCGCAAGCTGCGTTTCGCTGCGAGCCGCCGCATGATTGGCTCCATCCTCCTGCTTGCCGCGGTCACCCTGGAGCGCCTCGGCGAGTTGTGGCTGGCGCGACGCAATACCGAATGGTTGCTGGCGAACGGCGCGCACGAGGTCGCCGCCGGCCATTATCCGCTGATCGTCGTCCTTCACGCGCTCTGGATCATCGGCCTCTGGGTGTTTGCCTGGAACGCGCCGATCTCGCTCGGCTGGCTTTTCGTGTTCGCGCTGCTGCAGGTCCTGCGGCTGTGGACGCTTGGCACGCTGGGCCGGCGCTGGACGACGCGCATCATCGTCGTTCCGGGCGAAACGCTGGTCGCCGCCGGCCCCTACCGCCTGATCCGGCACCCGAATTACGTGGTGGTGATCGGCGAGATTGCGGTCCTGCCCCTCTGCTTCGGCATGCCGGTCTACGCCCTGTTGTTTTCGGCCGCCAATGCCGCGATACTCACCATTCGCATCAGGGCCGAAAACGCAGCACTCGCAGGATCCCTCCGTGCCAAGCCAATCTGACACCGATCCGACAGCCGTCCGCGGGCCGACAGTCTGGATCGGCTTTATCGCCATGTGCGTCGGCATGTTCATGGCGATCCTCGACGTGCAGGTGGTGGCGACGTCGCTCCCGACGATCCAGTCCGCACTCGATATCGATCCGGACCAGATGAGCTGGATCCAGACCGCCTATCTGATCGCTGAAGTCGTCGCCATTCCGCTGACCGGCTTCCTCACCCGCGTTCTCACCATGCGCTGGCTGTTCGTGGTCTCGCTCACCGTGTTCGTGATCGCCTCGGTCGGATGCGCGGCCAGCGGCAGCTTTGCGCAGCTCGTGTCATGGCGCGTGCTGCAGGGTTTTTCGGGCGGCACGCTGATCCCTTCGGTGTTTTCCGCGGTCTTCCTGCTCTTCCCGGACAACCGCCAGGCGCTTGCGACGACAATCGCCGGCGTGCTGGCGGTACTCGCCCCTACCGTCGGGCCGATCGTCGGCGGCTGGCTGACCGAGAGCTATTCCTGGCACTGGCTTTTCCTGATCAACGTCATCCCCGGCATCCTTGCGGCCCTCACGGCGGCCCGCGCGCTGCCGCGCCAGGCGCCGTCCCTGTCGCAGCTGCGGGGCATCGACTCGGCCGGACTTGTCGCGCTCGCCGTCGCCCTCGTCTCGCTCGAACTCGGGCTGAAGGGGGCGCCGGTCAGCGGCTGGCTGTCGCTCCACAGCCTCGGTCTGTTCGGTCTTTCGATCCTGGCGACCGCATTTTTCGTGCGGCGCTCGCTCAACATCGCGAGCCCTCTCGTCGAGCTTCGCAATTTTGCCGACCGCAACTTCCTGGTCGGCTCGACGCTGAGTTTCGTGCTTGGCATCGGCTTGTTCGGCTCGGTCTACCTGATGCCGGTGTTCCTGGCCTTCGTGCGCGGACACAATGCGCTCGAAATCGGCTTGACGATGCTGGTCACCGGCATCGCCCAGCTCTGCACCGCGCCGATCGCCGTCGCCCTCGAAAAGCGGATGGATCCGCGCCTCCTCTCGGCCGGTGGCTTCGCGCTTTTCGCGGTCGGCATCGCCATGAGCGCCTGGCAGGATCCAACCACCGACTACGACGCAATGTTCTGGCCGCAGATCGTGCGTGGCTGCGCCATCATGTTCTGCCTTCTGCCCCCCACGCGACTGGCGCTCGGCACCCTGTCGCCGGAACGCGTGCCCGATGCGAGCGGCTTGTTCAACCTGATGCGCAACCTTGGCGGCGCAATCGGCATCGCGCTGATCGACACCGTCATCTACACGCGCTCGGAACCGCTGGCGCAAGACCTCTGGGCCGGCCTCCAGAAGGGTGATCTGGCGACGGCCGCCTTCGTCGGCGCCCCCATCGACACGATCAGGGACCACAGCGGCGCATTCGACCAGGCGGCAATGGCCGTTCTCGACCCGCTGGTGCAGACCGCAGCGACCGTCCAGGCGCTCAACGAAGCCTGGATGATCGTCGCGATCATCACCATTCTCGCCATGCTGTGCCTGCCCTTTGCGAGACGCGTGGTGCCGACCTCGGGCTAATCATCCATGCCAGCGGGCGTCCGGTTGCCTGCGGCCTGGGATTGCAATAATCCTGGCGCATGAACTGCCGAGCTCGAAATAATCCGGATGAACGACTACAAGGCGCTGAAGACCTTTCTGCTTGCGGCTGAAAAGCGCAATTTTGCGCAGGTGGCGCGTGAACTCGACATGACCCCGGCGGCCGTGACGCGCGCGATCGCCGCCCTGGAAGACGATCTCGGGCTTCAGCTCTTCGTCCGCACCACCCGCCAGGTCTCGCTGACGACGGACGGCGCGGTGTTTGCAGCGCAGATCAAGCCTGCGATCGAGGCGCTGGAGGCCGCCCGCAAGGACGTCAAAAACGCCCACATGGCCGACCAGGGGCGTTTGCGCATCAGCGCCCCCACCTGGTTCGGCAAGGCCGTGCTGCCGGCCATCCTCTCCCGGTTCAGAGACCTCTATCCGAAGATGAGCTTCGAGATCTCGCTGTCGGACGGGCTCGTGAACATCGTCGATGACGATTTCGATCTGGCCATCCGCATTTCCGCGCAGCCCTCCGACAAGTTCACCATCTGGCGAAAGATCAGGGTCGTCGAGCGCATCCTGGTCGCCTCGCCTGCGAGCCGGTTCGCCGACATGCAGCACCCGAGCGAGCTTTCCCCCGACGACTGCCTTGCCTACAGCCGCGACAGCCGCAGGGAGAGCTGGGTGCTGTCGGACGGTGCGTCGAGCGCGACGATTTCGGCCGGTCGGGCATTCAGCGCCAATGACGGCGAGGTTCTCGCCAACATGGCCGCCGACGGCACCGGGGTCGCCATGTTGCCCCGCTTCCATATCTCGGAACATCTGAGGACAGGCAGGTTGGTCCACATTCTGCAGCGATGGTCGCCGCCGGACCTCTGGCTGACGCTCTATTATCCGCCCTATCAGGCGCTGCCGCCGCGCATCGCCTCGTTTTCGAAGTTTTTCGAGGAACAGGTCGCGCTGCATATGACGATGCTCGACTGACCGCCGGAAGTCTTTCGCAACACCGGATCGGAGCTACTTTGCCGGCTTCAAGCCCGCATATTCCTCATAGCTGTCCTCTACCGTCAGGATGTGGCTTCGCATCGCTTCCGCCGCATGGTCTCTGTTCCCCTGGAGGATCGCCACGAGGATCGCATCGTGCTCGTCGTAGGATTTCGCCAGGCGGCCGGCTGTCAGAAACTGCGCCCGACGGAAGGGCGACAGTCGCCGGCGCGTCGCCAGCGTGATCTCGACGAGATAGGCATTGTGGCTGCCGGCATAGATCGCCGCGTGAAACTTCTCGTTGAGAACATGGTAGTGGCTTGGATCGTTCTCCTTG
>Ga0065165_1003344_pt1 | contig 11405 bp, 9 predicted proteins | sample AraplaMF_Cvi_mMF_FD_63813 | JGI IMG/M metagenome (GOLD analysis project Ga0065165, IMG submission 63813) | Arabidopsis root microbial communities from the University of North Carolina, USA - plate scrape MF_Cvi_mMF (version 2) (version 3) | ecosystem: Host-associated > Plants > Roots > Endosphere... | reverse complement strand
CCTTGCAAGCATGGGTATGCGCCGTACCGATGCCATGGCCGTCATAGCGCCGCACCGCCGCGTTCGGCGTATCCTCGCAGCGCGTGCCTTCGGCCACGAAGATCCCCGGCTTCAGTTTGAAAACGCCGCCCGGCTTCGGCGAGGTGTCGACGCTTGCCTGCACCTGCGTATGCCATCCCAGCAGGGCCACGAGCTGCATGCAAGGTAGGGACCACCGTATCATCTTCATTCCCGCCTTCCTTTCCTTTTATTGGACCATTCCGCCCGCCATCTTAGGCGAACGGGGAAGGCGGCGGCTTCCATTACATAATCGGGACAAATGGCGACATCGCGGCGACGGGCGGCAAGCGCCACGCCGCAATAACTGCGTCTCACGCGGACATGCCGCCGTCGATGGCCAGTTCGGCGCCGCCGGCGTACTTGCTTTCGTCCGACGCAAGGAACAAGGCCGCAGCCGCCACTTCGTCTGGATGCCCCAGGCGCTTGGCCGGTATCAGCGCGCTCAGCGTCTGCCTGACCTCGTCGCTGGCCTGGTCGAACATTGGCAGCTTAGAGGGTCAGGCCAGCAGACCGCCGTCGACCGTCACGATGGTTCCCGTGATATGCCGCGCAGCGGGACTTGCCAGGAAGGCGACGGTGGCGGCGATGTCCGCCGGCTCGGCGTAACGCCCGAGCGGCGTGAGACTGCGTTGGAAGTCCGAGCTCTCGCCATTTGCGGGGTTCATGTCGGTGTCCGTCGAGCCCGGCTGCACGAGGTTCGACGTGATGTCACGTCCGCCCAGCTCGTGCGCAAGTCCACGCGCGAACGACTGCAAGGCCGACTTGGTCATGTAGTAGACCGTTCCCGGTGTACCGACGATGCGGTCCGCCCCGGCCGAGCCGATGGTGATCACACGGCCGCCGGCCTTGAGGTGAGGAATGGCGGCCTGGGTCGCCAGGATCGGGCCGCGCACGTTCACCGCGAAAAGGGCGTCGATGTCTTCCACGCTGAAGTCGGCGATCAGGCTGTAGCGCGCGATGCCTGCGTTGTTGACGACGATATCCAGTCCGCCGAGCGCGGCGGCGGCCTCGTCGACGGAGCGCTTGATCGCGGCCGGGTCGGCATTGTCCGCCTGAATCGCAAGCCCCTTCCGACCGAGTTCCTCGATCGATGCCACGACCGCCTCTGCCTGCTCTGCGGCGCTTTGATATGTCAGCGCCACGTCGGCGCCGTTTTCAGCCAATGCGCGCGCGATGGCCGCGCCGATGCCGCGCGAGCCGCCCGTCACCAGAGCGCGTTTTCCTTGAAGCGTTTTCATCCGTGAATCCTTTATGTAGTGATCGATGCAAAAAAGGATATGGTAGGATCGGCGCCTCGTCAAGGAATTTTGTAATGAGTGCTGCAGAAAAAACTGACAAGGCGCCCGCGGCGGCGAAACGCGCATCGGCGCCGCGCGGGCGACCCCGTGTATTCGACCGGAACGCTGCCTTGGCGACGGCCATGAAGCTGTTCTGGGTCAAGGGTTATGAGGCGACCTCGATCAGCGATCTGACGTCGGCTTTGGGCATCGGTCCAACCAGCCTCTACGCCGCTTTCGGCTCGAAGGAGCAACTGTATGCCGAGGCGCTCAAGCTTTACTCGACGAGCTACGAAGATCTGGTGCTTGGAAGGTTTCGAACGGCGGCCACGGCGCGCGAGGCCATATTCGCCTACCTGTGGGACTCGGCGGCGGCAATGACCGGCTCCGACTGCGACCTGCCCCGCGGCTGCATGGTCACGCTGGGTACCGTGGGTGGCGATGAACACACGGAGCTCGGCAACCTGATGAGGGCGACGCGCGGCGGTGCTTATGCGGTTCTCATGTCACGTCTCGAAAGAGCTGTGGAGGATGGCGAGCTGCCGAAGTCGCTCGACCTTGTTCAACTGACGCGCTATGTGCAAACCGTTCAGAGCGGCATGGCCATCAGGGCACGCGATGGGGCCACTAGAGAAGAACTGCAATCTGTCGCGAAGATCGCCATGGCGTCATGGGACGCGATGGTTCGCGGCACGGAAATGCCTCGATAGCGATCCGCTATTTGCCGGTCATGCGTCGCCAGGCCGATGGGGTGGCGCCGACAGCACCCTTGAATCGTCGAGTAAAGTGACTCTGATCGGCGAAGCCGCATTCGAGTGCTACCCTTGTCAGTGGCATCCCGAGTCGAATGCGCTTTTGGGCCTGGCTGATTCGCACGGCGTTCAGATACACATGGGGCGGCATGTGAAAGGCCGCGCTGAATGCCCGGGTCAGGTGAGCGCGGGACAAGCCGGCCACGCATGCGAGGTCCGAGACGGTAAGGTCGTTCGCGAAATAAGCGTGTATGTAGGCTTTTACCCGAGCCAATGCTGCCGGGCTTGCATTGTCCAATGAAAGTACACGAACTCGGGTTGGTTCGCCATGCCGACGGAGCATCGTCCCGAAGAACGCATGCATCTGGACTTCCGCACGTAGCGCTTCATATGGCGTCTTGGCCAGGCTGGCGGACAAGGCCATGAATGTCGCGGCCATCTGGCGATCGGTGACATTGGGGCTCGAAAAATACTGTCCTCGCACCAGTCCATCATCCGCACCGAGGCTCTGCGCGACGACGTCCACCGGAACGTACCAGATCGTGTACCGGAATCCGTCTGCCGTTCCGGGTTTGCCGTCATGATCCTCGTCCGGATTGAACAAGACAAAGTCGCCAGGCTGGCTATCGTATTGCCGTCCCTTGGACCGGAACCGCTGGATGCCATGTGTCGTCGTGCCGATCGCGAAGCAATCATGGCTGTGCCGTTCGAAGGTATGGTCCAGGAAGCTGGCGCGCATCAGTGTCACACCATTTGCTAGCGCACTGAAGGTAGTCTGGTTGACCGCTGGGCTCGAATCGGCATTCACGCATCAATTGTACAAGACCGGGGATCGGGACCAGGGGAAAATGGATTTCATTTTAAGGACCGATGATGCATGCTCCGATCGACCTCGCGACCAAGCTGACGACCTTCACCGAGGCCTGGCAGCCCCGAACGGTCGCGCTGTTCAACGGCCATGACGTGATGGTCGCAAAACTCCGCGGTGAATATCACTGGCATGTCCATGACGATACGGACGACTTTTTCCTGGTCCTCAAGGGACGTCTCGAGATCGACCTGGAGAACGATACGACGGTAACACTGGAGCCCGGTCAGCTGTATATCGTTCCGAAGGGCGTTCGCCACCGCCCGCGGGCCCAGGAGGAAGCGCACATCTTGCTGATCGAGCCGACGGGCACGCCGAATAGCGGCGATCCGTTCACGGCCGCGCCGCGGCGGGTGATTTAGCCAGTTGCGAAGATGGCGCGCCAAGGGACAGCCTTCCCCTGCCGGCATGGATTTACCAGAGATAACTAACGCGGCAATGGAGCAAGGAAGGCTAGCTCGCAAATCAAGCTAGCCCGGTTTGAGTCAATGCTCAATGTTTTCGCAGGTATGCTGGAGGCGAGGACGGGAGTCGAACCCGTCTAGACGGCTTTGCAGGGCGTTTATCATCTATATGAGTCAATGAGTTAGCCGAGAACCACAGTTTTGCGCCACATGAGTTCGCTTCCTATGCTTAGGAAGCGAAGCTAGCGCCAATGTACTACCGCAGGCACCAGTCACCGCCGTGTCATCGACGGCTCTTCCCAAACGGCTTCGCTACTCAGCCATGAAGACAGCTTGGCTCGACACCAGAGAAGCGCCGCAAGTTGTTTTATGCCCTTCATAAGCGACCTGAACGCCCTCGACGAGGTGATTTGGATTCCCCTCGGCGATCGTGCATCCGTCATGCCCTTGAATCGGGCACGAACACCGATCGCCTACACGAGCCACTGCGATTCCTTCGATGGTGTAGTGTTTGGCGGCGACCTCAACAACCTTGCCGCCGTGGCTTGTCTTGTCGCCGAGACGGATAACGTTTGGCATGCTTAGATAGTCTTGTTGAGGGTCAACGAATTGCGGCGTCGCCATAGAATTGCCGATCGCGCCGGCACTTCAGCATCGACTACACCGCGCCATCATTGCCATCGGCACGCTCATTATCCGGCGCACTATCGTAAGCGATGAGTTTCCAAACCGTCGCAACCTCGCGCAATGGCGCGTTGCCGCTCATCTTTTGCCATAGGCTGGGAGCGCCCCACAGCACGGCCCGCGGCATCGTGTCCCCTTGTCTGATGAATTTGCCTTGCGCGCCTTCCACGAAGCCGGGATCAATGCATTGCCAATACCCGGTTTGCGGACAGGTTCGCCCAGTAGCGGCCAGCTCTCCAAGCGGACGGGCTGAAGATGTGTCTCCTTGACTCACCTTTTTGGTCTCTGTGGGGCGCATCCTCAAGCTCGACGAGATGGCCTGCCACAGATGGAGAACAGCTTCATCGGAGAGGCTTGAATTCACCGGGCTGCCTGGACGTCCCTTGCCTGTCTCGAGCTCCAAACTTATGCTCGGCACTAGTACATCGGAGGGTTTGCCCAAACTCTCCCACACGAACATATGGCCAGTGGTACCGTTTCGCTCCTTAAAACGATTCAACAACTCTTCACCCGCGATGCCGTTCAGGTCACGCGGGCCCTTGCCCAAGTTTTTGATGTTCGCTGCGAATCGTGTATTGATATCGTTGTTAGCGTCACGGGTTAATAGCGATTCCTGGGGTTTGTCCAGCACTGACGTGTCCAGACGGATCGCGATATCGGGATGGCCTTTGAGCGAAGCAAACATTGTGACGGTTTCATTTTCATCCGCCGATATGGGATCATGAATCATCCCATTCTCCGTGCAAAAGCCAGATGCCAAAGGAATGGATGAGGCAGCTCGTGATTCAAATTTTGTGACAAAGGCGAGCACATTCTGCTCATATTTTGGCGACGATAAGCCTTCTCCCTTGAACCGGTAGAATAGGTCGTCCTTAATGCCAAATGCCTCGACCGTGATCCCTTCCTCACCGCCACCGGCTTGTCCGTCCGACATTTGAGCAACTGGCTTCTCTCGGCCAGAATACAAGAGGGTGGCCTGGAAGTTGACGGCGTCCACGCTCATACGTTTTTCCAAGGATGGCCGTTCGTACTCGTTCACTTGTCCGCCAAGCGAAACCTCACGTGCGGCTATCACCGCTGCCGCTTTCTGAGAGGTATATCCTGACTCAACATTAATATTGACACCTCCCAGCCGCGCTGCTGAAAAGCTGACTTTTACATCAGCCGGCAGATCGATTAATAACCTGCCGACGCATACTGTTGTCTTCTTTTGCATCATCGCTTTCACCATTCTTCGATCTTGAGCTTGAGCTTGTTGCGCGGCCCTTGTCCCTATCGCAGCGACAACCAGTGTTGCCACGAGTGCTATTCCTGTATACAGTCGCGTACGCCGACCAATTCTCATTTGGCCTCCTGCACAATTTTGCAGATCAGATGATGGGTAAGCTTGAGCATGTGTTCATCTGCATAGCTGCCCTGATGGTCAAAACCTGTCGTACGGAAAATTCGGCGGACTTTCCCTCTTGGTCCATTGCCGGACTGCTGTGAAACCGTACCATCACCGGAAGTATCTTGTTCACCCGGCTTAAATACGATCGCACGCACAGGGGAATGCAGAGCCTCCGGAATAACGACGTACCGCTCTCCACTGAACGCTGTTCCTTTCCCTGTGCCTGCAGGAAGGATCTTGTTCAACGGCTCCGTTAAAGCGTGCTGTTCGTCGGTTACCCAGCGAAACACGCCGAACGACCTCTTTTCTTCGTCCGCGCCGTAGTAAGCATAGGTGTTGGGGTGATAATAGGTATCTAGAACTTTAGTATGGAACTTTTCTGCCTGCCCCACTGCCAAGTCGATAGCACGCTTTACCCCGCCCTTGATTTTCTTATACTTACCAGCCGGGTCCGCCAAATCTGGATCGATTACTCGAAACCATACATTATAGTTTCGGTATAAGTCGTAAATATTATTCGATTGAAGCGACGACACGTCTACTATAGTGCCATCTGGCTTTTTCACCGACGCAAACAACCACGGCGATGGATAAAGATGATTCGGCAAAAGCTCCAACGCACCGCATGCTGTGGCCATGACAGGTGTCGTACGATCCGGCGTACTGCCTGCAATATCCGAGAACCCTTCCATCTGCAAGCGCGCAAGTTTGCCTGCACCAGGCGCCGATCTTTCCGTTCCACAGGCGATACGCCGATACGCCAACGGCGCCCCCAAGGCAGGCATTACGCCATGTACAACCCCCACAATCTTGTCGGGAATTTGCTTTGCACATGCCCGGCCTACGAGGCCGCCCATTGAGTGGGTAACCAGAACGACCTGCTTGCAATCAAATTTTCGGTCGGTCCAGAACTTAATGATTTCAAGTACCCGGTTCTTGAGCCGCTCGGCCGAACGCTCGTTGGACTGGATCCAGTTGTACCCACATGCATAGACCGGATACTGGTACTGCGCGAATTTCTCCAGTTCGGCTTCAGTGATCGCCGGCATGTCGGCAGCGTTCCACTTGGCCCGGTCGTATTTCATCACCTGATCCCAGTGATAACTGGGTGCCCGTCCCCTTCCAGAGAATCCGCAAACAAATGTGCTGTTCAGGTTCAGGTGCAGATCGGCCAGCAGGGGGCCATAACTGTCTGAGTGAACTTCTCCCCACCAGCGAGTGCGCATCTGGGCCGCCTCAAGCCCATTGGGATCATGAGGAAGGACGACGAGGCCCGTGTCATCCACCTCAAGAGTATCGCCGTCGAGAATACGCTGACGCTGGGCTGGGTTGCGCGCTTTCCACCTCGACAATTCTCTGACAGCGTCCAACGTGCCATTCGGCGGACGCCACGCCGGATCGCCCGCCGACAATTCCTCGTTTTGCGGCTGATCGCTTTTCGTCGTCGCGCGCAGGTTGCTGCCCATGATTCCAGGCACGAGAATCACCGGAATTACCTTGCTCGATGGAATAGCGATGGCGCCCCGCGTCTTCATTGCCTCAGGCGTCAGGACACTCCTGCCCACAAGTTTGCCATCAGCATTGACGATCGGATCGGGAAGCCGTCTGGTCGGTTCAGTCATGATTCTGTCGTCTGGTTTGATATGGCGTCGTTATGAGGCGTCGGCGTGCGGTTCTATGATGATCTGTACGTCCCCCATGGATGCCGAGTGCATGAGTTCAGTCCGGCCTTCCGCATCGGTCTGGCCCTCCACCTCCTGACCATCCGCTAGAATGGCGCGATAGGAACGGTTCTTCACAGGCAGTCCCGACTGCTGGTCGAACAGGACGATTCGTTCATCGGCCTTGAGGTCGCTGGCCGGAAGCGTCAGGGCTGTGACATCTCCTCCACCGCCGGTGACATGGGCAAACTTCGCCGATTTGATCGTATGGTTGCCGCTGCATTGCTGCACGATCTCGCCGCTGCCGATATCGACTTGCGCCCCTTTGGCAAGCAAACGCAGCTTGGGTGCCTGCAAAACGATTTCATCCGCGGCGCTGAGCACGATGCGCTTGGCCGACGTCAGTTCGATATCGTCCTTATGGGTCTGTAGTTCCAACTTGCCCGACGCTGCGATCAGTTTCATGCCGAGTTTGTGTGCAAAGATACTCACCGCCTCGGCCGCGCGGATCAGAATTGTCTTCCCCGCGTTGAGGGTCGTTTCCCCGACACTGACAAGGTCGATCTGGCTTTGGGCACCCACCAGGACGTTATCCTGGCTGCCGATAGCCACCCCGGCAGGTGCGCTCACTGCCACTACGGGAGCCTTGCCGTCCCTGCCGTCGGGATCGACGTTCGTGCCCTCATCCCACGCCTTGAGCCGCTTCACCAGATCCTTCAGCTTGACTGCCGGCGTCGAATCGACGTGATGAGTCTGGGCCAGTTCCGAAAGCTGCTGCTGGACGCTTTGCAGGACTTCCGCAAGTCCGAGCAAAGCGTCCCGCTGCAACAGGGTTCCCTCGGCACCGCGCTGGACCTCTGCGCTGATGAACACGCCGGACTTGCCTTGCAAGGACACAGTGCCATCCGAACGCAGTTCGGCCCCTTCTCCACGTGCCTGGGCACGCCCGTTTCTCCGTGGATGGGTCAGCCACCCGAGGTTAAGCTGACTGTAGCCGTGCTCGCTCGCGAGTTGAGCACTGATCTGCCCGGGCGTGTCGTCGAAACGAAGCTGGTTGTAGCGAATGCCGTTGATTTCCTTGCTTTTTATACCAGCGAGGAATCGGTTATCAGGTAATTCGCCCACGCGACTAAATGCCGGAGGCAAAGGCGCGCCGTAGACATTGCCAACGACGACAGGTTTGTCAGGATCGCCGCCAAGGAAGTCGACCAGTACCTCATCGCCAACGCGCGGCAAATGAATACCACCGCATTTATCCCCGGCCCAGAAGCTGGCGACACGCACCCATGCCGAGTCGCGATCGCTGTCGGATGCCCCTGCCCCGGACTCATGGTCTTGTTCGCGCGTCCCGGGAAAACGCAGCTTCACCCGCCCCATGGCGTCGCAATACACTTCCTCCCCAGGTGGACCAACGACGATGGCACTCTGCAAGGTCACACAGGGCAGGTCCGTGCGCGGGTCGAAAGCCGGAACAATCGGAATGCTGCGTCGGACACAGGAAAAGCGATTCGTATAGCGTACGTCGCGCTCTTCGCTAGCCGCGTTAAGTTCCGTACCTTCACCGACGCTGTTCCACCCGTTGACTGAAAACAGGCGTCGCACCGTGTCGTCCACCGTCTTGGGCAGGTTGTTCTCTGCGCTCAGCCACAGTTCCGTTAGTACGAACTCGCGTTCGTCATCTGGATGGGAATCGATCTCGGGATGGCCGTCCAGCCTGAACCACTCACCCACGCAAAAGTCCCGTACGCCACCTTCGCCGTAGAAGCACTTTGCTTCGTATTCGTGCCGCTGCATGCGCAGTTTCCCCAGGCTGCAGTAATCGTTGACGTCGTCACCAACATGGGGCGCTTCGACCAAGTAGTCATCCAGGCTAAACGCAAACTGGGATCCGGCCTCGCCTTGCTGCATGATGGTGGGCGTCTGGACAGACATCGGCGCACCACTACGATAGTCCCAGCTCTGCCGCGTGACGCTGCCGCTCTTGAGTGACCGCAGCGCGCACCAGTTGTTGATGCTGTCCGCTGTCTGGGTGGCACGGTCTTGCCTGAACCACACTGCGCGAGCTGCGTTCTGCGAAAGACCGTTGGACGAATCGAAGAGGACCAGCGTGTGGGCTGGTATCCTGTCGCTACCGGTGTCGCTTGCCTTTCCGGGCTGAATGAACCACGAAATGCCGCGCCGCTTCCACAGTCGCTGCAGGAACATGGCATCCGACTCGTTATGCTGCATGATGAATTCGCGCGCAGGATAGGACGCGCTGACGCCCGACATGTCGATATCGAAGGTGTTCGCCAGGACCGGGTTGATCGCTCGCCATTCACTGAGCAAGGCGGCGGATAGCTCGACTTCATTGACGTTGCGGAAGACTCGCGTGTTCACGCGCTGGTCCATCAATGCGAGCGCATCGCGTACGACCAGCTGATAGGTGGCCAGTCCGCCGTCGCTCTGGCCGGCAGCCGCTTGCGCCACGATGCCGCATACGGCGCGGAGGTCGCCGCGATCAGTCACGAACTGCAGTTCGACTGGCAGCGCAATAAAGTCTTTCAGCGGGAGATCGGCACGCGTCGATATGCATAGAAGCCGGTACTCAAGGCCGCCGCACAGCGATTCATGTCCCGTCACGCGTTTGACCAGTATGACGTCATCGAGGACACGGCGCTTGTACGATAGCCGCAAACGGATAGGTCGATCCGCTTCAGACAAGCCGGCAAATGCCGCAGCCAAATCCCTGAGATTCATTCCGTCTCCCGAGCCCGAGTTATCGTTCCGCGCAGAGTTGACGGCGACTACCGTTGAAACGGACGTAGCAAGTCGCCTTTCTCTGGCTTGGTGTTGAGATAGCTTTCCTGGCTGCCGGCGATCGCGCGTGACGAGGCGTCAAACGGATTGAGATTTGGTCCGCTCCGTCAATCGCAGAACGCTAAGGCAATAGATTGCCGCTAAGCACGTCAGCTAGTATCGGGTTCCCCAGAAGCAGGTAGTTGAGATAACGCAAATACTTAACAGGCGCTGCGACTTACGACCCCGTATCTGGGTGGCCAACAGATAACGCAAAGGGAATAATACTCAGCCTCACGAGCGGGCTAAGACAGTCGCCGAAGCCTGGAGACTTCAAGTCAGATTGATATCAGTACCTGAGTTCTCTTTGAAGGATATTCTGGAGGCGAGGACGGGAGTCGAACCCGTCTAGACGGCTTTGCAGGCCGCTGCATAACCGCTTTGCTACCTCGCCCGAGGAGACTTGACGATGCTGACCTGGCGGGTTATCGACCACATCAACACGGGAAGGAAACTTCCCTGAATTCTGGAGCGGGAGAAGAGTCTCGAACTCTCGACCTCAACCTTGGCAAGGTTGCGCTCTACCAACTGAGCTACTCCCGCTTAGGAGTCCTGCTATCGACATGATGATTGGAGCGGGAGAAGAGTCTCGAACTCTCGACCTCAACCTTGGCAAGGTTGCGCTCTACCAACTGAGCTACTCCCGCTTAGGAGTTCATCACATCATATTTTGTAAAACACTGGAGCGGGAGAAGAGTCTCGAACTCTCGACCTCAACCTTGGCAAGGTTGCGCTCTACCAACTGAGCTACTCCCGCATTGGAGTCTTACTTTTTACTACTACTCCAGCATACTGGAGCGGGAGAAGAGTCTCGAACTCTCGACCTCAACCTTGGCAAGGTTGCGCTCTACCAACTGAGCTACTCCCGCGTCGCTGGAACTTGCGATTATAACTTATTGCATCTATCACTAGCAAACTTTGGAGCGGGAGAAGAGTCTCGAACTCTCGACCTCAACCTTGGCAAGGTTGCGCTCTACCAACTGAGCTACTCCCGCTTCGTTTCGTTTGCTGCAATGTCTCGCAACAGGCAGGCATTATAGAGATGCTGAGCTATGTGTCAAGGATGGCTCTATAGAAATCTTATACGACGCCCGATTTTTCCTTGATCAGCGGCCAGGCGCGGCGCAGGTAGTAGAACATCGACCAGACCGTCAGGACGCCGGCGATCCACAGCAGGATCTCCCCTGCCCTGTGCATGTCGAGCACGACGAAGATGGGATCGTGGAACAGCAGCATCGGGATGGCAACCATCTGCACCGCGGTCTTGATCTTGCCGAGCGAACTGACGGCCACCGACTTGCGGGCGCCGATCTCGGCCATCCATTCGCGCAGGGCCGAGATGGTGATCTCGCGGCCGACGATGATGAAGGCGATGACGGCGTTGACGCGGTCCAGCTGCACCAGCACCAGCAGCGCGCCGGCCACCATCAGCTTGTCCGCGACCGGATCGAGGAAGGCGCCGAAGGCCGAA
>Ga0065165_1003338_pt1 | contig 11437 bp, 14 predicted proteins | sample AraplaMF_Cvi_mMF_FD_63813 | JGI IMG/M metagenome (GOLD analysis project Ga0065165, IMG submission 63813) | Arabidopsis root microbial communities from the University of North Carolina, USA - plate scrape MF_Cvi_mMF (version 2) (version 3) | ecosystem: Host-associated > Plants > Roots >... | reverse complement strand
AAGCCCTTCAAAAACAACTTTGCAGGCAGATGGCGAAGACGCTGTCGTAGTCAACGTGAGTGCAGTGGATGCTAAGGGCCGAACTGTGCCCATAGCCGGCGATATGATCCACTTCTCACTGGATGGCCAGGCTGACATTATTGGTGTCGGCAACGGTGACCCCAGCAGTCATGAACCTGATAAATGTGTACCAGGTGCATGGCAACGCAGCCTTTTCAACGGGCATGCACAGTTGATCATTAAGGCAGGAAACAAACCCGGAGCAGTGGTTTTAAAAGCTACAGGAAATGGATTGGAGTCAGCTACCCTTACATTTTAAACTGTAATTTTTTAAACCCTCAAATCCTGCACAATGCAAAGAAAACCCCGGTTGCTCGTAGCAATCAGCCTTGTTATGTTACTCATAGCTGCCTGTAAGAAGACAGAAGATCTGCCAGATATTAGATCCAATAACGTTGCCAGTACCAGTAGTGAAGCTGCTGTCACTGGCAACGTGACTTATACCCTGGTAAGATCCGCTAACCCTACATCTACAGAGCAGGCAGCATATACCCTTATCGCTGCTGCAATGGACAGCGCTGTCTGGTATATGAATCATTATACCACTTTCACCAAGGCGTTAACGGTTACGTATGTACCTTCTGTAGCAACAGCCGATGGTAATATCAATGGAAGTATCCGTTTTGGATCCAATACGTATTATATGAACCTGGCGACGGCGCTTCACGAAATAGCGCATACCGTCGGCGTAGGTACCAGTAGCGTATGGTGGAATACGCTGATCGTAAGTGGCGTGTATACAGGCACATATGCCACACAAAAACTGCGTACACTTACCGGCAATTCAACAGCCGTGTTATATGGAGATAGTCAGCACTTCTGGCCATTTGGATTGAATTATCCTACAGAAGTAACATCTGTATATGATTATATCTATCATTGCCAGATCCTGGAAGCAATGCAGCTGGATGGTTTGTAAAATAAAAAAAAGCCATGACGCAGAGGCGAAACGGCTATTACTTAAACCTACAACTGTTAAAACTGCAATTTTCATTGCGCAGCAAAGGTAAAGGGTAATAGCACATGCTGTAAAACCAATAAATCGGAATACATGACCAATTTTTCCTGCCTCGCCGGCTACAGGGAAAATTGGTCTTTTTTTGTGCCTTTTTGGAATTGTTGCGCTTTCTCATACGTCCTACTTTTGTATGGAATTACGAACAAATCGCGCAAGTATATGAATCAACAGAAATGGATCATTGACCCTGATCATTCAGGCGTTCAGTTTAAAATCAAGCACCTTGTAATATCAGATGTAACCGGTGCCTTCAATAACTTCAACGGGGGGGCAACCTTCTCAGATCCACAACAGATCGATAATGCAGAGGTACATTTCTCACTGGATGTACATAGTATAGATACCAACCAGGAAGATAGAGATACACACTTAAAGTCCACCGATTTCTTCGATGCGGCACACTTTCCCCATATCACATTTCAATCTGCCTATCTCAGAAAAATGAAGGATGATAAATATAGCCTGGCAGGTACCCTGACCATGAAAGGTGTGAGTCGTCCGATCGAACTGGAAGCCGAATATGGTGGTATGGCTGTAGATATGTACGGCAAAAAGAAAATCGGTTTTGAAGTAAAGGGAAACATCAGCAGGTGGGAGTTCGGACTGACATATAATAAAGTACTGGAAGCTGGCGGATTACTGCTGGGTGAGGATGTAAGGCTGGAAGCGAATATCCAGCTGGTAGAGGCTTAAGATAAAGACAAAAAGAACAATAGCACAGACATAATTTTAAGATTGATACAATAAACATTAGACAAAGATTAAAACGAAAGAAGATGAAAAAGAGAGTAATGAAAGGATTAGTAACATTAGGTTTATTTTTAGCAGTAGCAGTAGGCGCAAAGGCTCAAAGCAAGGATGATAAGGTGACAACAGACAGACCCGCATTTCTTTTAAGCGTAGGCCCCGAAGCAGGTATTCCATTAGGTAATCTCAAAGATCATTACAACTGGACCCTCGGTGGTTCTGTACAGGCAGATTATGCATTGGTAAAACGTACATTGTACATTAACCTGAATGCAGGTTATACCAATATATTTGCCGACAACACACCCGGCCTTGATGATCTGCAGTTAATTCCGGTAAAATTAGGTTTGAAGTATTATCCGTTCAGCAATAACAATGTATACGTACAGGGTCAGGCGGGCGTGAGCTTTATCACCAATGGTTCCGGATTGTACAACGATAAGTCAGCAGCTTTCGTGTATACACCGCAGATAGGTTACCTGATTCCACTGGGCAAAGGCAATTACCTGGATGCTGCCGTTAAATTTGATGGCAACTCTAAATTTGTCGATGGTGGTTCTTCCAACAACGTAATAGGTGTTAGAGTAGCATACGCATTTAAGCTTTAGTTTGTATTAGGGTTTATGGTTAAGTTAAATAGTCGTCCGCAGCATGTCGGACGACTATTTTGTTTTTATGTCGTCACTACTTTCTTATATGCAGAAGGATTCTCATCGGCAAACTTCTTAAAAAACCTGCTAAAATGAGAACTGGTATCAAAGTTCAACTGGTCAGAGATTTCTTTCACACTCAGTGAAGAAGTGGTCAACATTAACCTTGCCTCCAAAAATACCCTTGCATGAATAATATGCAATGCATTTTTCCCCGTTTCCTGTTTCACTACCTCGCTTAAATGTTTGGCGGATACATGCAACAGGTCCGCATATTCCTGAACCGTTCTTTTAATAAGAAAATGCTCCTCCACCAAATCCCTGAAATTCATGAAAAGTGTATACTGCCTGGTCAGCTGATAATGGGTACGACTATCAGAACATTTCTCAAAGGTCCTGTTCACCTCAAAGAGTAATTCGACCAGTTGCAAACGGATGAGCTGCAGGAAGAAAGGATTTTCTTCCTTATACTCCAGGTCTATTTTCTCATAGAGTGTTTTGATCTTTTGGAAATTGTGGTCAGAAAGGCTGTAGATGGGAGGACATTCAGGGTGCAGGTCCATCAATGGGTCAAGTACGCTTTGTTTGATAAAGATATCGGCTATAAATTCTTTTTTAAACATGACCATGTAAAGTAACAGGTCTTCCGAGGCGTTTTCGAAAGAATTGATAAAGCGTGGCGAGACAATATGCAATGATTGTGGTGTCACCTGAAAGGTGAATGGTCCGACCGTCTTGGTGCAAGTGCCTCTGATACAAAGGATCAGCGCGTAATGATCTGTTTTAATAGGGGCTCCGTTTTTAACACTGCCTTCGTTACTTAAAATAGCGAAGTTGTCGGGGTGCAGGAGCTCATCATATTTATCCATTCCAAAACTTTGCGCGACCTTTTTGTCAAGAGACAGATAATATTTTATGGTGGATGGTATGTCCAGTATTGGCGTCTGCGTATTCATAATTAAGGCGGTAAAATTACGGGAAATCTTGCTAAACAAGAAAGCGCCTCCACCGGGGGCAGAGGCGCTTTAATAATATCAGTTTCAGCTTTTTTCCGAAAGTTTTTCCTTCAAAAGGACCAGTCTGTCATAAAACCCCTCAAAAACTGGTATACCCTGTCTTAGTTTTATAATTTGCAGATGGCTATGTACAAAAGCCTTGGTGTCTTTTATGACTGTACTATGGAATAATTCTATAGAATCGGGTAAGGTCACGGTTTTAAAGAACTCTTCGAGTTCCTGGATCTCTTTGTCGGCATATTTCATCCCGCAAAGATGGTGTTTTTATTTTTTTTCGACGGCTGAAAACCTGGAAGCTGACCAGGTAGTGTCTAAGAGTTACCGGAACAGGACACCCCGAAAGTCAGTGGTGTATTATCTTATTTTTTCTCTGGCGCTGAAAATCTGAACGTTGCCCAGGTAGCATCTTCCGGATCCATCATCGCGCCACCACGACCGCCACCCATGCCGCGGCCGCCTAATCCTATACCCATCCCCATTCCCATACCACTGCTCATACCACCCATACCAACACCTCCGCCAAAGGAAACGCTGGGTTGACCGCCGCCACCACGTCGCTGCCCCTGGCCATCACCACCCCGTTTTCCAGGTAACTGGTTCACCACAATCCCCACGCTAAAGTTCTTCCTCAGGGCTTTTTCAGATAAGCCATTCGCCAGCACCCTGCTCAGTGGCACCGCCACCTCATACACCAGTGCACCGTTATCCGCCATCGGGTTTAATCCTATTTTAATCCCTGCCATTTTATCCGTCAGTTTATGCTGCCCGTTGTCCATATTCAGAAAGCCATCTGAATTGTAAACATCAGGTACTTTTATTCCATCCATATTCCTTTCAGGGTACACCAGGGCCATTTTTTTCTTTTGCTTTCCCTTTGGATCAAAATAAAGGGTCATCCCTGCCTTCATGATCCGGTGCCTCATTTCGGGATGGGTCGTCATGATGCAGACATAAATATTCCGGGAGTCATTAATTATACTGTAAGACAGCGTATATTGGCTGTTGGCATAGCGTAATGGCATTTCCCATTCTGAAGCATTACCGTCCGGTATAATAGCGACAGGAACATTGGTTTCAACTGATCCAGAGGGCTCAGCCGGGCTGGATGCTGGATGCTCCTGTGGAGCTATATTTCTGTGACAACCAGTGCTCAATGCCAGCATCAGGGAGCAGTAGCCGATAGCATGTAATAATTTCATATTAATTTAGAACCGTATTTCATCTCTTAAGTTTAATACCCCCGCAATATTACATAACTACTTAATAAACAATTGTTAAAAAATATTTTTTGGTACAGGCAACCTTTCCACTACAGGTTCCGTATTATAAAGATATAGATAGATTAAATACAGACGGCTACTCATTTGGAACAACTTAAGACCATAATAGAAGGGTGTATGCATGCACAGCCCAGGTGCCAGCGGCTTCTGTATGAACGGTATTATGCATATGCCCTGAAAATTGTGTTCAGGTATATATACAGGTATGAGAAAGCAACCGAGGTGGTGAATGACGGATTTGTAAAACTATTCAGCCGGTTTGACAGGTTTACCTATGAAGAAGGAGAAAATCTGGAAAAGATGCTCCTGGGGTGGATGCGCAAGATCATGGTAAACACGGCCATCGATGAACTGCGCCGGAAAAATATGATCCCTGAAATTGGGGGAATCCCGGAATACGTATGGGAACAGCCCGATATGGGTCAGTCCGCAGAACAAAAGTTATATTACAAAGAACTGATCATCCTGATCAAAGAATTACCTCCTTCCTATCAGGTTGTATTCAACATGTACGTAATAGATGGGTTTTCACACCAGGAAATTGCAGACAAGCTGAATATCAGTTTGGGTACTTCAAAATCAAATCTGTCAAAAGCAAGAGAACATTTAAGGAAGAAATTAAATAACGGCATACAGGAATTTGATATATGCAGCTTTTAGATGACGATATGGATGAATTATTCCGCAATGCGGCATCGCAGTATCCCTTAAATACGGATGGTGCGGACTGGGATGCTCTCAGTCGCCGTTTGCAGGCGCAACAGCCGCAGGGATCTGCGGTGGATGGCGTGCGGGGGAATAAGTGGGTATGGCTGGGGGTATCCATCCTGTTGACAATACTTTTTTTTATTACCTACGCGCCACCTCTGGAAACAGGTAAGCTGCCGCGTACTGGAACAGTAATCGCAACAAACTCAAACTCAATCTCAGATAAAAACACAAAAACAAATAAAATATCTAACATAATTTCAGACTCAAACTCAATCTCAGATAAAAACACAAATACAAATACAATAACTAACATAATTTCAGACTCAAACTCAATCTCAGATAAAAACACAAATACAAATAAAACAACTAACCTAATTTCAAACTCAACTTCATTAAAACATACTACTACTGATAATATTTCAATTGCCGCCGATCCCGGGTTAACCATTAACAGGCATAATTCTTATAAAACAACAACCAAAGACAATATTCAAACAACCGGCTCCGTTATTGGCGTTGTAACAAATAATCCAGATCACAGTTTCGCAGCAGTACCAACAATACTCCCTGCAGACAGTACAACAACGCCAACTATCGCCGCACCAAAGGATATTCAGCTGCCGAAGGCAGAAGCCCCTTTAGCCGCCGAACCCTTGGTCAAAAAACAATCACCTGCCAAAGTCCGGACTGGCCTCTACTTCGGTATCATCGCCAGCCCTGATATCAGCACCGTGAAAATGCAACGCGTAAACAAAGTAGGCTACGGCGCCGGTATCATACTCGGCTACCGCATCTCCCGCAGCTTCGCTGTGGAAACTGGCCTGCTCTATGATCATAAAAACTATTACTCCGAAGGAAACTACTTTGACAAATCAAAAATTCCTTACATCCAGAACTGGAAAATATTAAACGTAGACGGCTATTGTAACATGTACGAAATACCAGTGAACGTCCGCTACTTTATCAAAAACGGGGAGAACACCAGTTGGTACGCCAACGCAGGCTTGTCATCTTACCTCATGAAAAAAGAAGACTATGCTTATAAATATATGACGATGTCAGGTGATCTGAAGAACAGTTCATGGGCATATAAAAATGCAACACAAAACTGGTTTTCTATTATACACGTGGGAGTAGGATTGGAGCACAACCTTGGCGCAATAGGTAAGCTTCGTGTAGAACCATATTTGAAAATACCTGCCAAAGGCCTCGGTATCGGAGACCTGCCTATTACCAGTATGGGCATCAACATTGGCATTACGAAATCTATCCGTTAATCGTGTAGGCTTCCAACTTTAAAACACAAATTGTATGACGCGAAAAAAGACAATCCTTTTCGCAGCGGTATTCCTATGCCTTGTGGCAGTAGGAACAGGCTACTACCTGTACAACAAACCAAGAACCACCGCTGCCGAAGCGCACACAGATGACAGTGTGACTGCAAAAGAACTGTATGGCACTTATGCTAAAGATGAAACAACTGCAGGTAAACTGTACGAAAACAAAGTACTGGAAGTAACAGGTACCGTCATGAATGTGGAGCAAAACGGGAAGGAAGTATCCGTACTACTTTCCGCAGGTGAAAGTGATCCCGGTGGAGTAAACTGTAGCCTTGCAGAAAACACAGACCAACTGCCTAAAAGCGGTGAAACCATCCGTGTAAAAGGTAAGTGCACAGGCTTTCTCATGGATGTCAGCCTCGTTGATGCGACTATTCTTAAGGCAAAATAAAAGCACTCTTCCTAAAAAAGCAGACAAACTATTCTACATAAGGTATACAAGCTATTCTATTTTCAAATGAAATAGACATGGTAGCCTTATTTCAAAATAAACAACAACGACCATCCTCACAACTAAAAAATTACAAATTATGAAACGTGTATTCTTCCTCCTGTCAGCAATCGCCATCGTATACAGCCTGACATTGTTTACATCCTGTTCCAAAGACAATGAGAAGGACCTGAGCACAGGCACCGATACTACCGGTACTGGTGGTGGTGGCACTACCTGTGATACCGTAAACATGAAATATGCTGCCAATGTACAGCCTATCCTTTCCGCTAATTGCTACAGCTGTCATGGCAATGGTAGCGCCAGCGGCGGTATCTCTTTGGACACTTATGCAAAGGTCGTGACACAAGTGAACAACGGTAACCTGATCGGTACCATCACCCATGCCTCCGGCTACCCGGCAATGCCACAGGGTGGAAGCAAACTCTCTGATTGCAACATCAATATTATCAAAGACTGGATCGCCCGCGGTGCTCAAAATAATTAAAACAGGAACATATGAAAGCAATGTATGTATTGGCGCTGGCCAGTTTGTTATACCTGCCAGCCAAAGCGCAAACATTCATGACGCGCAATGGAAAGATAAATTTCTATTCCAAAACTTCGCTTGAAGATATCAAAGCGGAAAACAGACAGGTAGTAGCTGCCATCGACCTGAGTAAAAAAACTGTAGCACTGACCCTTCTGCAAAAGAACTTTCTGTTTGAAAAGCAACTGATGCAGGATCATTACAACGAGAACTATGTAGAAAGTGATAAGTTCCCGAAAGCCCAGTTCACAGGTACCATCAATGGAAACGTTGGTACTACCCCCGGTACCTACAAAGTACAGATCACTGGTAACCTTACCCTGCATGGCGTTACCAAACCAGTCACTGCTCCTGCAGAACTGGAAGTAGCCGAAGGGAAAGTAACAGGCAAGGCTGACTTCAAAGTCAAACCTTCCGATTTCGATATTAAAATACCTTCACTGGTAAAAGATAAAATTGCTTCAGAAATCACAGTTCAGGTAGTCGCTACCTGCACTGCATTATCAAAATAATGGATATGCAAAGAAGAATCATTCAAACCATATTTTTATTACTCGTTTGCAGCCGTATGATGGCGCAGGACAGCAGTCTGATGAAAATGATGGACGACGCCGTAGCTGAATCACAGAAAGGACAGGTAGTAACCGGTACCTTCAAGGCTACCCAGATTGTAAACCTGCCAACAGTAGAATCGCCAGGAAAGAAAAGCCTGCAATTCATGATCATGCACCGTTTCGGAAAACTGAACGGTGGTGCTTATGAGCTCTTTGGACTAGATAACGCCTCTATTCGTTTTGCATTGGATTATGGTATCACGGACCGCTTCTCAGTAGGACTGGGTCGTAGCTCTGTTGATAAAACTTTCGATGGCTCCCTCAAGTATAAGCTCCTGCAGCAGAAAGAAGCAGGTATGCCGATCTCTGTAAGCCTGTATGGTCTGATCACAAACTATACCCAGCGCTATACGGATAAGCCCTACCTCGATGCCCGCTATCGCACAGCTTATACAACACAGGTGCTCATTGCTAAGAAATTCTCTCCTGCTTTCTCTTTTGAAGTCGTGCCATCCTGGATTCATTATAACTTAGTGCCAACGCCCGAAGATAAAAGTGATCTCTTCGCGGTATCTGCAGGTGGTCGTTTAAAATTCACAAAGAGAATGAGCGTCAATGCTGAGTACAATTACCTGCTGCGTAATCAGGTAGTCAGTACGAAGGTATATGACGCTATCTCAGGAGGAATCGATATCGAAACAGGAGGTCACGTATTCCAGCTCGTATTTACCAATGCCGCAGGCATGGTTGGGCCATACTATCTGGCTAAAACAAATGGTAGCTGGGGTAAAGGTGATATCTATTTCGGCTTCAACATCACCAGAAATTTCAATTTCAAAAAGTAGCCTAAGCAGGCATTTTCAACTTTGCCCCGCAGGTCATCCCCAATTTTATCGCTGCCTGCGAAGCAGGCAGCGATAAAATTGCCAATATTCGCATACGAAAATTACACTTTGGTCGTTATTTAGCCTTTCGAATCTGAGATAGCTGCTAATTTTCCGGCCTTATGACCAATGCCGACAGCTTAGCTTACCGCCTATGGAAGCCAGTGGACAATACCCCGCTGGTACTTTTTCGTATACTGTTTGGATTCCTCCTCTTATTTCAGTCTGTCAATGATATTTTCTCTGACCGGGTACGCACCCTGTTCATAGAACCAGCCTTTACGTTCCCATTTATTGGATTTGAATGGTTGCAGCCATTGCCGGGAAATGGCATGTATGCTTATTTTCTGGTGATGGCATTTTTTGCTATCCTCGTCATGCTCGGCGCCTTTTACCGCATCGCTATGATCGGCTACACACTGCTCTGGACAGGTACTTACCTCATGCAGAAATGCGGTTATAATAATCATTATTATCTCATCATACTCATATGTGCGTTGATGTGTATGATGCCTGCACACCGTCGTTTATCTGTAGATGTATGGCGCAATCCTGGCATCAGATCCAGTTATTGTCCGCAATGGTGTAGCTGCTTATTCATTGCGCAGTTTGGCATTGTCTATACATATGCTGCTATTGCAAAGCTTTATCCTGACTGGCTTTCCGGCCGTTATCTTGCCAGCACGCTCACAAGCAACCAGATCCGGTATTTCCTTTGTTACATGGGCATCATCTTCGATTTCCTGATCACGCCATTGATGTTATTTCGCCGTACACGCACCATCGGTATGATCGCAGCACTGATCTTTCATATCACCAACGCGATTGTCTTTACCATAGGTATCTTTCCTTTCCTGGCCTTATCCGCCATGTTGTTCTTTTACCCGCCAAATGTGATCAGGCAGCTATTATACTGGCCTCAACTCAGCCAGGTAGTTAAACAGCCTGCCTTGACAATATGGAAAAAGCTCGCCGTATATGCAATGGGTGCCTACCTGCTGATACAGGTATTATTGCCGCTACGTTATCTCTTGTTTGGTACACAACCTTACTGGTCAGAAGAAGGGTTTCGCATGAGCTGGAGGATGATGTCACGCAATAAAAGTGGATGGGTCTATTTCAGGGTAGTGAACAATGATACACATAAAACATGGATAGATGAGCCGGAGCAGCGGCTCAATTATGCAACACTGAATAGCCTGGCGGGATTCCCTGATATGATCTGGCAGTATGCCCGGCATATCAAACAACTGTGTGCTGCAAAAGGGATGCATAATATATCGGTATATGCTGTCAGCTCTATCAGTTTGAATGGCCGGCACCCACAACCACTGGTAGATCCGAAAACAGACCTGGCCAATACGCCATGGGAGCCGTACCACCATGCAAACTGGATTGTACCGCTGGAAAAGGAGTAATTAAGCCCTCGTCCATACTGTCGTCCTTCCAAACATGGAAATGCCGACATACCCTCTTATTTCCAACTTGTCACCTTTCAATTTCATCGTACAACTATACGTTTTCCCGCTCTTGGGATCATAGATCTTTCCACCACTCCACTCACCATCTTTATAAGTAAAGTTGGTCAGCAGCACCAGGCCCAATATAGGTCTGCTCCTTAAATTAGGATCGCTGTTCTTGGTATCAGTCCTGCCCTTGATCGGTGTCTTACCATCCGCTTCTACAAGGTCTTTGCCCCATACCAGCTTACCGAAATACTTATCTCCGGTCTTATAAATTTCAATGCGGCCGTCTTTTTCTTCGCTCAGCCAGTTACCCAGTATTTTGTCCTGTGCCAGCAATACATGCGTGGAAAACAACAACGTAATTAATAAAAATGCGATCCTTTTCATGTGAATACTTTTTAGTAAGCGCCGGTCAAAATACGCAGGTCAGAATAAGCGATCCTGTAGTTGAGCTTAGCACTCAGCAGGTCTGCCTGCGCTTTAGCCAGCATTGATTTTGTGTTCAACAGATCAGCTTCAATATTCAGGCCAGCATCTCGTTTATCCTCCTGAATTTTTAGCTCATCCTGCCTGTAATTTACAGCCTTTTGTGCTACGGCGATCAACGCAATAGCCTGATTGATCCTCCTTTTTGCTTTCGCAATATCATGATTCACCGTCTCCTGGGTATTCGCCACATATTCTGTAGACTGTTGCAACTGGAAATTGCGCTGGTGCATCACCTGCTTATT
>Ga0065165_1003336_pt1 | contig 11445 bp, 10 predicted proteins | sample AraplaMF_Cvi_mMF_FD_63813 | JGI IMG/M metagenome (GOLD analysis project Ga0065165, IMG submission 63813) | Arabidopsis root microbial communities from the University of North Carolina, USA - plate scrape MF_Cvi_mMF (version 2) (version 3) | ecosystem: Host-associated > Plants > Roots >... | reverse complement strand
TCAGCGGCGTGGCCTCGCTGCCGCGCGTGGTGATCCTGACCCTGCACGACGTCTCGCTGACGCCGAAGGACAAGGGCGGCACCCTGGTGCTGCAGGGCACGGTCAAGACCTATCGCTATCTGGAAGACGACGAAAGCGCGGAGGCCAAGGCCGCCAATGCCAAGTCGTCCGGTGCCAAGAACGGGGGGCAGAAATGAGCAAGACCACAGCCCTCCGCGCCGCACGCGTCGCGCTGGCCATCGGTGCCGTACTGATGCTGGCCGGCTGCACCCGCGGCATGTCGGACCTGCGCGACTGGGTTTCGCAGGAGAAGCAGAAGAAGGGTGCGCCGATTCCGCCGCTGCCCGTCATCAAGACCTTCGAAACCTTCCTCTACAACGACCAGGACCGCCGCGACCCGTTCAGCCCCAGCACCGCTGAGCTGGACAACGGCGCCTCCAACGGGCCGCGCCCCGACCAGGACCGTACCAAGGAGCCGCTGGAAGCGTTCGCGCTGGACAGCCTCAAGATGGTCGGCACGGTCGGCACCGGCAACGGCATCGAAGTGCTCATCAAGGATCCTACCGGGGTGATCCACCGGACCCACCGCGGCGAGTACATGGGCCAGAACTACGGACACGTCACCGCCATCGCCGAAGACCACATCGAGCTGGTCGAACTGGTGCCTAACGGCAACGGCGGTTGGATGGAACGCTCAGCCAGCATCGCGCTTGGCGAGAAATAAGAATCACAGGGGCTGATGCAATGACGAACCTCAACAAACCAGTCCAGGGCCGTGTCATGCGCCATGCGAGTCGTCGCTTGTTCACCGCACTGCTGATCGCAGGCGCCGCGTGGTCGGGAATCGCGGCTGCCGCGACCAACACCTTGCGCGAGATCAGCTACGACACCCTGCCGGGCGGCAAGATCGAGCTGCACCTGAACTTCGCCCAGGGCCCCGTGCCCGAGCCGAAGATCTTCACCACCGGCAATCCGCCGCGCATCGCGATCGACCTGCCCGACACCGAGAACTCGGCCGCGCGCCATCTCGACATCGGCAAGGGCTCGACCATGGGCGTCTCGGCGATCGCCGCCGGCGGCCGCACCCGCGTGGTGGTCGAGCTGATCCGCGACTCGTCCTACCGCTCGCGCGTCGAAGGCAACAGCCTGGTGTTCACCGTCAACAACGGCACCGACGCGCAGACCACCACCACGGCGTCCACCATCGACCCGTCCAAGGCGCTGCCGTCCTCGGCCGCCGGTCCCGCGGTGTCGAACATCGACTTCCGCCGCGGTCCGAACGGCGAAGGCCGCGTGCTGATCAACTTCAGCGGCGCCGGCGCCAATGCGGACATGAAGCGCGAAGGCGACAAGGTGGTGGTCAACCTCGACCACGTGAACCTGCCCGCCAACCTCGCCCAGCGCCTGGACGTGCTCGACTTCGCCACGCCGGTGCAGTCGGTCACCACCAAGGCCGGCACGCGCGGCGGCGCCCGCATGGAAATCGCCATCAAGGGCAACGTGGACACCTCGGCCTACCAGACCGGCGACCAGTACGTGGTCGAGGTCGCGCCGAAGAAGGTGGCCCCGGGCACCGGTCCGGACGGCAAGCCGCTGCGCGGCCAGGAGCCGACCTACAGCGGCAATCGCGTCACCTTCAACTTCCAGGACATCCCGGTCCGCTCGGTGCTGCAGCTGATCGCCGACATGTCCGGCCAGAACCTGGTGGCCTCCGACACCGTCGGCGGCGCGATCACCCTGCGCCTGGTCAACGTGCCGTGGGACCAGGCACTGGACGTGGTGCTGCGCGCCAAGGGCCTGGACAAGCGCCGTAACGGCAACGTGATCTGGATCGCTCCGCAGGAAGAACTGGCCAAGTACGAGCAGAGCGTGGCCGAGGCCCGCCTGAAGGCCGAGGACACCGCCGAGCTGGTCACCGACTACGTGCCGATCAGCTACGGCAAGGCGCAGGACATCGCCAAGCTGCTGACCCAGGGCAGCATGACCGGTACCGGCGGCAGCGGTGGCGGCAATGGCGGCGGCCGCGGCTTCCTGTCCTCGCGCGGCAGCGTCTCCTTCGACGAGCGCACCAACACCCTGCTGATCAACGACAACCCGCAGAAGATCCGCGAGCTGCGCGAACTGATCTCGGTGCTCGACCGTCCGGTGCAGCAGGTGCTGATCGAGTCGCGCATCGTGGTGGCCACCGACACCTTCACCCGCGAGCTCGGCGTGAAGTGGGGTGTGCAGGCCACGCACACCACCGACAGCGGCAACGTGATCTCGACCAGCCCGAGCGGCGACAACGCTTCCGGACTGGGCATCAACACCAGCAACGTCCGCAATCAGTACGCGTACGATCTGCAGAACTGGATCAACGGCGGCCGCGTCGGCAATCCGCCGAAGCCGGGCACCATCACCTACCAGACCGGCGGCAACAACGGCTACAACGTCAATCTTCCGGTGTCCAACCCGGCCGGCCAGCTGGGCCTGGCGATCCTGGGCCGCAACTACCTGGTCGACCTGGAACTGTCGGCCGCCCAGACCGAAGGCCGCGGCGAAGTGATCTCCAGCCCGCGCGTCATCACCGCCAACCAGCAGGAAGCGGTGATCCGCCAGGGCCAGGAAATCGGCTACGTCACCTACCAGAACAGCGGCGGCACCGCCGGCGGCACCGCGCCGACCGCGTCCGTGCAGTTCAAGGACGCCGTGCTGGAGCTGAAGGTCACCCCGACCATCACCGCCGACAACCGCGTCTACCTCGCCATCAACGTGAAGAAGGATGCGCTGGCGCAGTTCGTCGACACGCCGAACGGCAAGGTGCCGCAGATCGACACCCGCGAGATCAACACCTCCGTGCTGGTGGACAACGGCCAGACCGTGGTGCTCGGCGGTATCTACGAGATCACCAAGCAGAACACCATCACCAAGGTGCCTGGCCTCGGCGACATCCCCGGCCTCGGCGCGCTGTTCCGCAAGACCTCGCGCCAGAACGACAAGGCCGAGCTGCTGATCTTCGTCACCCCGCGCATCCTGAGCGACAGCCTGCGCTGAGCGGAGCAGACGATCGAACGAAGAAGGGCGGCCACCGGCCGCCCTTTCTTTTTGCGCCGGCCGCTGGTCGCCTTTTTCTTCGTGCGGAGCGTCGGGCATCGCCCTTGCTGTGCCATCAGTCGCGCCCCCGCGCCGGTTGCGCCTCGCTAAACTTCCGGAACCTGCCGCTGTCTGTAGGCGGATCAAGCCGGATGGAAACCCGATGGATATGCCCGAGAGTCAAGCGTCGTCGCGGCTGCAGCAGGCCTTCACGCGTCTGCGCGAAGAACTGCAGCAGAGCATCGTCGGCCAGCCGCACCTGATCGACTGCCTGCTCGTCGCGTTGCTCGCCGACGGCCACCTGCTGGTGGAAGGCGCGCCGGGCCTGGCCAAGACCACCGCGGTGAAGGCGCTGGCCGGGCGCATCGAGGCGGATTTCCACCGCGTGCAGTTCACCCCGGACCTGCTGCCGGCCGATCTCACCGGCACCGACATCTTCCGTCCGCAGTCGGGCAGCTTCGAATTCGAACGCGGCCCGCTGTTCCACAACATCGTGCTGGCGGACGAGATCAACCGCGCGCCGGCCAAGGTCCAGTCCGCCCTGCTCGAAGCCATGGCCGAGCGCCAGATCACCATCGGCCGCAGCACCTGGCGGCTGCCCGAGCTGTTCATGGTGATGGCCACGCAGAATCCGATCGAACAGGAAGGCACCTTCGCGCTGCCCGAAGCGCAGCTCGACCGCTTCGTGATGCACGTGACCATCGGTTATCCGGATGCCGCCTCGGAACTGGCCATCCTGCGCCTGGCGCGCGAACAGGCGCGGCGCAGCCTGCATCCGCAGCCGGAGCCGCCGCCCACCTTGAGCCAGTCCGACGTGTTCGCCGCGCGCGAAGCGGTGCTGGCGGTGCATATGGCGCCGGCGCTGGAGTCGTATATCGCGCAGCTGGTGCTGGCCAGCCGCGATGCCGGCGCCTACGGCCCGCAGCTGAAGCGCTGGATCGCCTGGGGCAGCAGCCCGCGCGCCACCATCGCGCTGGACCGCTGCGCCCGCGCGCAGGCCTGGCTGGCCGGCCGCGACTACGTGCTGCCGGAAGACGTGCACACGCTGGCCCACGACGTGCTGCGCCATCGCATCCTGCTCAGCTACGAGGCCGAAGCCGAAGGCATCCGCAGCGACCAGGTGGTGACGCGCCTGCTGGAGCTCGTGCCCCTGCCGTGAGCGCCGTGCTGCCACCCGCCGCGGACGGCGACGGACGCGCCAGCGTCGCGCTTGCCGAATTGCTCGCCCTGCGTGCCCGCGCGGCGCGCAAGCCGCTGTCGCCGCGCCGCAGCCGCGCCACGCCGTCCGGCCCGCAGGCCAGCCGCGTGCATGGCCGCGGCATGGACTACGCCGAATCGCGCGCCTACCAGCCCGGCGACGACATCCGCCGGCTCGACTGGCGCCTCACCGCGCGCAGCGGAAAGCTGCACACCAAGCTGTTCCAGGAAGAACGCGAAGGCCGCCTGCTGGTGCTGCTGGATACGCACGGCAGCATGCGCTTCGGCACCCGCGCCCGCTTCAAGTCGGTGCAGGCGGCGCGCGCCGCGGCGCTGGCCGGATGGCTCGCCGCGCGTGCCGGCGAGCGCGTCGGCGCGCTGGCTTTCGGCGAACGCCGGCATCTGCTGCGTCCGCAGGGCAGCACGCGCGGTGCGCTCGCGCTGTGCGGCGCGCTGGCGGCGTGGGATGCGGAACGCAGCACCGCCGCCGCGGCGGAGCCGCTGTCCGAAGCGCTGATGCGCGCCGGCCGCCTGATGCACGGCGCCAGCCGCGTGCTGCTGATCAGCGACGGCCTCAGCGCCGACGAAGCCGCGAAGGGTCGATTGATCGACCTCGCCCGCCATACCGACGTGTCCGTGCTGATCGTCGGCGATGCGCTGGAACTGGCCTCCGCGCCGCCCGGCCGCTATCCGCTGGAACACGGCGGCCTGCGCCGCGAAGTGGTGCTGTTCGGCGATCGCCAGCGCCGCGATTTCCAGCAGGCGCTCGGCGCCGGGCAGATGAAGCTGGCCGCGCTGGCGCGCTCGCTCGGCCTGCCGCACCGCGTGATCGACACCGTCGCCGATCCGCTCGATCCCGTCGCCGCGCTGCTGGCCGGCGCCAAGGCCGGCGCATGATGCCCGCCGCCACGCCGCCGCCGGATGGCCCGGTCCTGCGCGATATCCATCTGCCGCCGGATCCGTCGTGGTGGCCGCCCGCACCGGGCTGGTGGATGCTCGCCGCGCTGCTCCTGATCGCCGGCGCGCTGGCCTGGTGGCTGCTGCGCCGGCGCCGCCTGCAGCGCGAGCGCATCGCCGCCGCGCTCGCCGGCATCGACGCGCTCGAACGCGCGCATGCGCAACAGCCGCAGCGCCTTGCCGCCGAATTGCATCAGCTGCTGCGGCGCGCGGCGCGCGCCTACGATCCGGCGGCCACGCATCATCGCGGCGACGCATGGCGCCGCTGCCTCGCACGGATTCCCGTCGATGCAACAACGCTGGATCGCCTCATCGCACTCGAAGACGCCATGTTCCGCCCGTCCACGCGCAGCACGGACATCGCCGACATCGCCGCTGCCACGCGCCGCTGGCTTGCACTTGCGCTGCAGCCGCGCCGGACGAAACGGCTGACCGCCGCCGCGCAAGGGGCCAGCCGTGCTTGAATTCGCCTGGCCCTGGATCGCCCTGCTGCTGCCGCTGCCCTGGCTGCTGTGGCGCTGGCTGCGCCCGGCCGCGCCGGGGCAGGCGCTGCATCTGCCGCATCCGCAATTGCGCCTGGCGGTGGTCGCGCAGAACGCGCGCGAGGGCGGCCGCATGTGGTGGCTGGTGCTGGCCTGGATCTGCCTGGTCGCCGCCGCCGCGCGGCCGCAGTGGGTGGGTCCGCCGCAGGCGCAGCAGCGCAGCGGGCGCGCCATGATGCTGGCGGTCGACCTGTCCGGCAGCATGCGCCTGGAAGACATGAAGCTCGCCGGCCAGGCGGTCAGCCGCTTCGGCGCGGTCGAAGCGATCGCCACCGACTTCATCGCGCGCCGCAGCGGCGACGAAATGGGCCTGATCCTGTTCGGCACGCGCGCCTTCCTGGTCACGCCGATCACCTACGACCTCGGCGCGGTCAGCGCGCAGCTGCAGGGTTCCACCGTCGGCCTGGCCGGCACCGAGACGGCGATCGGCGATGCGGTGGCGGTGGCGGTGAAGCGCTTGTCCGCGCTGCCGGAACAGGCGCGCGTGCTGGTGCTGCTCACCGACGGCGTCAACAACGCCGGCAGCATCGCGCCGCTGGACGCGGCGCGCGCCGCCAAGGCCGCCGGCGTGCGCGTGTACACCATCGGCATCGGCGCCACCGAAATGCGCGTGCCGGATTTCTTCGGTTCGCGCGTGGTGAATCCTTCCGCCGACCTGGACGAAGGCATGCTGCGGACCATGGCCTCGCAGACCGGCGGCCGCTATTTCCGCGCCACCGACACCAGCGAGCTGGCTGCGGCGTACCACACCATCGACACGCTCGAACCGATGCCGCAGCACGGCCCGGAACTGCGCCCGCGGCATGAGCTGTTCGACCGCCCGCTGCTCGCCGGCATGGTCTGTTTCGTGTTCGCCATCGTGCTCACCCGGCGCCGCAGCGGCGCCAGGGCGGCCGCATGATGACCGCCTTGCACGACTTCCACTTCCTGCATCCGTGGTGGCTGCTCGGCCTGCTGCTGGCGCCGCTGGCCTATGCGCTGGCCGCGCGCGGCGGACAGGAGCGGCGCGAGCTGGCGCGGCTGGTCGATCCGGAGCTGCTGCCGCACGTGCTGTACGGGCAGGGCGGCCACAGCCGCTGGCCGGCGGCCTTGCTGGCCTCCGGCGCGGTGCTGGGCTTTCTGGCGCTGGCCGGCCCGGCCTGGGACCGCGTGGCCTCGCCGCTGTACGCCAGCCGCGCGGCGCAGGTGGTGGCGGTGTCGCTGTCGCGGCACATGCTGGCCAAGGACGTCGCGCCCAGCCGCATCGACCGCGCGCGCTACAAGGCACGCGACCTGCTGGCGGCGAACCGCGGCGGCCTCAACGGGCTGGTCGCCTATGCCGGCGAATCCTTCAGCGTGGCGCCGCTCACCTCCGACGCCAACGCGCTCGACGACCTGCTCGACTCGCTCGCCCCCGACACCATGCCCACCGACGGCAACGACGCCGCCTCGGCGATCGAGCGCGCCGCCGGCATGATCCGTGCGGCCAAGGCCGGCAGCGGCCGCATCGTGCTGATTACCGACACCGCCGACACGGCCGCGCAGGAAGCCGCGCGCAAGGTGCGCAACGAGGGCATCAGCGTGTCCGTGCTGGGCGTCGGCACGCCGCAGGGCAGTCCGGTGCCCGACGGCGACGGCGGCCTGCTGCGCGACGCGCACGGCGAAGTCGTGGTGACGCGCCGCGACGACGATGCGCTGCGCGCGCTGGCCGCCGCCGGCAACGGCCGCTACGTGCCGATGAGCGACGACAACCGCGACATCGCCGCGCTCAAGCCGGGCGACGCCGGCACCCAGGCCATCGTGCGCGCCGACGGCGAGCACGGCGACGAATGGCAGGACCGCGGCCCCTGGCTGCTGCTGCCGCTGCTGGCGGTGCTCGCGCTGGCGTTCCGCCGCGGCTGGCTGCTGCTGGTGCCGCTGGTGGCATTGCCGCTGCTGCCGTCCACCGCGCAGGCCGGCAGCTGGAGCGATCTGTGGCGCCGGCCGGATCAGCAGGCTGCCGCCGCGCTGCGCCAAGGCGATGCGAAACGCGCGCAGGAACTCGCGCATGATCCTGCGCTGCGCGCCGCCGCGTCCTACCGCAACGGCGATTACGCGGGTGCCGCGGCCGCGTGGCAGGACCAGGCCGGCGCCGATCCGGCCTACAACCTCGGCAACGCGCTGGCCAAACAGGGCCGCTACAAGGAAGCCATCGAGGCCTACGACCGCGCGCTGAAAGCCGATCCCGCGCATGCCGACGCCAAGGCCAACCGCGACGCCGTCGAAGAATGGCTGCGCAAGCATCCGCCGCAGGACCAGCCCGGGCAGGACGACAAGCAGAAGAAGAAAGGCGACGGCAAGGGCAGCGACAAGGACCAGGCCGGCAAGGGCGACGACCGTCCCGACGAAAAGAAGGAAGGCGAGCAGAAGCCCGGCCAGAACGAATCGAAAGACGGCGGCGGCTCCGATTCCAAGCGCGACGCCTCCGGCCAGGCCAAGCAGGACGGCAACGCGGCCGAGAAGCCCGGGCAGGGCGAAGCCAAGCCGCCCTCGGCGCAGGAACAGGCCGAACAGAAAGCGCGCGCCGAAGAAGCCCGCAAGGCGCTGAGCGCGCAGATGGACCAGGCGCTGCGCGAAGGCAAGCAAGGCCAGCGCGAAGGCACCCACGAACTCGGCGCGATGTCGCCGGACGACCCGCAGGCCAAGCTGCCCGCCGACGTGCGCCGCGCGCTGCAGCGCGTGCCCGACGACCCCGGCGCGCTGCTGCGCCGCAAGTTCGAACTGGAATACCGGCAGCGCCATGGCGGCGCCGGGGAGGAAGATTGATGGCTTCGTCGCGCCTGCGCTGGTGGCTGTGCCTGCTGCTGTGCTGCCTGCCCTGGCTGGCTTCCGCGGCCGACGTGCGCGCGGTGCTCGACCGCGGCAGCGTGCAGCTCGGCGAAACCGTCACCTTGAATCTGAAGGTCTCCGGCGGTTCGGTCGGCACGCCGGATCTGTCCGTGCTCGACAATGATTTCGAGGTGCTGGGCACCTCGAGCAATTCCAGCCTCAGCATCGTCAACGGCAAGCGCACTTCGGAATTCACCTACGGCATCGCGCTGCGGCCCAAGCATGTCGGCCGCCTGACCATTCCTGCGATCGCGCTTGCCGGCGGCAGCACCGAGCCGGTGCAGCTGGAAGTGACGGCGCCCGATCAGCAGGCCGCCGCGGCCGCGGGCAAGGACGTCTTCGTCGAAGCGGTGGCCGAGCCGCGCAATGCCTATGTCGGCCAGCAGATGTCCTTCGTGGTGCGGCTGTTTTTCGCCGCCAGCCTCAGCAATGGCGCGATGGACGAGCCGCAGGCCGACGGCGCGGAGCTGAGCAAGCTCGGCGACGACAGCAACTACCAGGCCGAGCGCGGCGGCCGCCGCTACAACGTGATCGAGCGCCGCTACGCGCTGATCCCGCAGCATGCGGGGCATATCCAGGTCGGCCCGGTCTCGTTCCAGGGCGAGCTGATCGACATGGCCGACCCCAACAGTTTCTTCGGCAGCACGCGCGCGATGTCGGCCGCATCCGCGCCGGTATCGATCGACGTGCGCGCCGTGCCCGCTGCCGCGGGCAAGACCGCCTGGCTGCCCGCGCGCGCGCTGTCGCTGGCGATGGAAGCGCCGCCGGAACCGACGCAGCTGCGCGCCGGCCAGCCGCTCAATCTCACCATGACGGTGCAGGCCACCGGCCTGCCGTACGAATCGCTGCCGGCGCTGAGCCTGCCGCGGATCGACGGCGCCACGGTGTATCCGGACAAGCCGGTCAACGGCACGCGCGTCGACGGCGCCTGGTTGTCCGGGCGGCGCCAGCAGTCGTTCGCGGTGGTGCCGGGCAAGCCGGGCGAGCTGGTGATTCCGGCCACCACGCTGACCTGGTGGAATACGCAGACCGACAAGGCCGAGGTCGCGACCATTCCCGAGCATCGCTACACCGTGCTGCCGGCGGTGGGCGCACCTGCCACGGCGGCGTCGGTGGCGACACCGGAAGCGACGGAGGCGCCGGTCGCTGTCACTACGTCGGCAGACGCCACGCCGTGGCGCTGGATCGCCCTGGGCAGCATCGGACTGTGGCTGCTCACCTTGCTCGGCTGGTGGGCGCTGCGCCGTGCCACGCCGGCGCAGCGCAAGCCCGCGGCGGAAGCCCCGGCCAGCGACCGCCAGCGCCGCGCCGCCTTCCTCGCCGCCGCGCGCGGCAACGACGCGGCGGCCCAGGCACACAGCCTGCTTGCGTGGGCGCAGACCGAGCGTCCTGGCCTGGTGAATCTCGGCGCGCTTGCCGCGGCGCTCGCTTCGGCGCCGCAGCGCGAAGCCATCGCCACCCTGCAGAAGCGCCTGTATGCGACCGACGGCGCCGCGCCTTCCGGCGAGGCGCTTGCTGCGGCCTTCCGCGACGGCTTCCAGTGGCATGCCGCGGCGCCGCCGCCGGCCGATCCTTCCGGCCTGCCGCCGCTTTATCCGTTCAAGCTGGACTGAGCGCGGCGCGCCACACCGCGGCCATGCGTGCGTCGAAGCAGCACAGCAGGACACGCAGGTCGCCGTGCTCGCGCAGGTCGTCGCGCAGCGCGGCGATCGCCACCGCCGCGGCCTGTTCCGGCGGATAGCCGTAGACGCCGCAGCTGATGGCGGGAAACGCGATGCCGGCGATGCCGCGCGAGCGCGCCAGGCGCAGGCTTTCCCGATAGCAGCTCGCCAGCAGCGCAGGTTCGCCCGCGCCGCCGCCATGCCATACCGGCCCCACCGTGTGGATCACATAGCGCGCGGGCAGGGCGAAGCCCGAGGTGATGCGCGCCATGCCGGTGGGGCAGCGCACGCCGGGCGAGACCTGCGGCAGCGCGCGGCAGGCTTCCAGCAGGGCGGGGCCGGCGGCGCGGTGGATGGCGCCGTCCACGCCGCCGCCGCCGAGCAGGCCGGGGTTGGCCGCGTTGACGATGGCATCTACATCGAGCTGGGTGATATCGGCGATGATGATTTCGATGGCCATGGCGATAAACGCTATAACGAAAGCCGCTATGTCGTGATTGGCGTGGTTTCGCAGGTTTTTGCGCCGTATGCTTGCCGCCGGGGCGCCCGCAGGGGCGGAGGGTTCGGGAAACACATGAAGACTGAAGACATCTCGTTCGGCTATCTGCTCAACGACGTCACCTTGCTGTTCCGCAAGCATTTCGACCGGCGCGCGGTGAAATTCGGGTTGACGCGCGCGCAGTGGCGCGCGACCAAGGTGCTGTACCACCGCGAAGGCCTGCGCCAGACCGAGCTGGCGGAATTCCTGGAAATGGAGCCGATCGCCGTGGGCCGCGTGATCGACCGCCTGCAGGCGGCCGGTTTCGTCGAGCGCCGCGCCGATCCGCGCGACCGCCGCGCCTGGCGCCTCTACGTGACCGAGCAGGCGCGCGGGGTAATCGCGGACATGGAGCTGATCGGGCGCGGCCTGCGCAAGGACGCTACCAAGGGCATCGAACTGCACGAGATGCAGCAGGCCATGGACGTGCTCAACCGCATCAAGGACAACCTTCAGGCGCTGGACCAGCCCGGCGACTCGGAAGATCCTGCGACCGGCTAACCTTACGCCATGCTTACGATGGTCATGCCAGTGCCATTGGTCCTTGTGAGACTTTAGGAATTCTCCCGGCATAGTACGGGTCTTTTGGGCGTGCACGGTTGCCGCCATTCCGAAGTCCCGGCGAAGGATC
>Ga0065165_1003334_pt1 | contig 11452 bp, 10 predicted proteins | sample AraplaMF_Cvi_mMF_FD_63813 | JGI IMG/M metagenome (GOLD analysis project Ga0065165, IMG submission 63813) | Arabidopsis root microbial communities from the University of North Carolina, USA - plate scrape MF_Cvi_mMF (version 2) (version 3) | ecosystem: Host-associated > Plants > Roots >... | reverse complement strand
CTTTTGTTATAGGCTTCTACGTATCTTGGGACTGCCCATGACATGAGGCTCTGCAGCTGTGCTTCGAAACTCATCTGATCCTGTCGCCTTATAAAAATTTGAACGCTGGCGGCCGCATGCTGTCGGTGTCGAAGGTTTCGGAGCGCGCCCCGGCTGCCACCATGCTGAAGGGCGAGATATCCCGGCTGCCGCCACGCGAAGCCGGCATGCGGCTGCTGAACAAGCCGAACTCCCGCGCGATCTGGCGCGGCCGCTTGTCGAAGCCATCGAAGCCGTCCACGCCGCGATCCTCTTCCAGCGCCTCCACCCGCGCTTCCAGCCTGGCGACGGCCGCGCGTAATACAGCCAGCTCCTGTTCCTTCTCCTGAAGCGCCTGTGCGTGCGCCGCTTCGAGCCGGCGGATGCGCTGCGCCGCATCGTCGTGCAGCTTGTCGGCCAGCTGTTCGACGATGTCGTGCAGGCTGCGCGCGGTGTCCTCGCGCTTTACGCCGGCATCGGGCGCCGCGCCTTCCTCGGCCAGCTCCTTCAGGTAGCGGTGGATGGTCGATTTCGAACCGGTGTTGCCCAGGGCGAGGCGCACCGCATCGACGGAGGGGTAGCGGCCCTCCGCCAGCAGCTGGTCGCGGCAGGTTCTGACCTGCGATTTTGTCAGTCCGGTTCTCGCCATACGGTTTATCTCGTTATGAACTCGCCTGGTTCACCAAGCTACGGTGCTGCACCCGGTTCAATTTCGGATGCACGACCGGGATCGTCAGCATGGTACTGCCGACTGCCATCAGCAGCAAGGCCGTGAAGGTCTCGCTGGTGATGATCTGCTTGTCGAGCAGGATGTTGGCGAAGATGATCTCGATCAGCCCCTTCGTTTGCAGCAGCCAGCCGATGATCGAGGCCTCGCCGTCCTTCCACTTGAGGACCTTGCCGGCGATGTGGGCGCCGGCCAGCTTGCCGCCGACGGAAGCGAACAGCAGCAGGCCGGCGGCGAAGAAGACCTGGTAGCCGCCCAGGTCCCACTTGGTGCGCAGGCCGGTACTGAGGAAGAACACTGGCATCAGCACCAGCAGCACGTGCTTGAACAGCGCGTCCAGCTGCTCCTGGCCGAACCACTCGACGTCCATCACCACGCCGGCCAGGAAGGCGCCGACCATGAAGTGCAGGCCGGCCCAGTCGGCGCCGAAGGAGCAGGCGATCAGCCAGATGATGGCGACGTACCAGCGGTCGCTGCGCGGCAGGCGCACCATCAGGCGGCGGAACACGAAGGTCAGCAGGGCAAAGGCGGCCAGGAAGCCGAGCTGGCGGCCGACGCGCTCCCAATCGAGCATGATCAGGGCCAGCACGCCCCAGATGGCGACGTCGTCCAGGCTGGCGTAGCGCAGGAGGCGCTGGCCCATCGGCTGGCGCAGGATGTCGAGCTTCTCCATCAGCAGCACCAGCACCGGCAATGCGGTGACGGCGCAGCCCATGCCGGTGCCCAGCGTGAACTGCCAGGTGGCGGCCTTGGCGCCCATCCAGCCCGGATAGTTCACCAGCAGCAGGGCGGCGGCACAGCCGAACAGCAGCGGCATCCCGAGTGACAGGCCGGCCGTGGTCGCGCTCTCGCGGCGGTACTGCCAGACCTTCTTCAGGTCCAGCTCGACGCCGGCCAGCATCACGAACAGCATGACGCCCCATTGCGCGACGCCGTTCAGGGTCTTCACCACGTCGGGATTGAAGACGAACTTGTGGTACTCGGGGAAGAGGGCGCCGACCACGCCCGGGCCCAGCACGATGCCCATGATGATCTGGACGATGGCCAGCGGCGCAAAGTAGTCGGTTTTACCCAGCCGCCAGACCAGGTAGGGTGCGACGAAGATCAGCAGCATCGCCAGCAGGAAGATTTCCGTGGTGCTCATAAGTCTCCTCAATCGTTATGTAATTATGTAATGCGATGGGATGCTAGCGAACAATTAGTTGTTTGAAAAGACTTTTCGTATGAAATTGGGAGCGTTTCCATGAAACCTAGCGGATTTGATAGGGCAAGCATGGAACGAGAAGGCTGCGTTTAGGCGAATCGACGAAACAGCCGCAAGCGCGCGGCGATTTCAGCGCTTCCACCTTCTTCGTCGGACATAATATGTTTTGGAGGAGAGCGATGAAGAACAATCCACGTCTTGTAGCGCACACCGTGATCCCGCTGTTGATGGCCGCCGCCGGCACGCTCGCGCAGGCAGCCAATCCCGTCGTCCCCGGCTGGTACGCCGACCCCGAAATCCGCATCTTCCAGGGACAGTACTGGATCTATCCGACCTATTCGGACGACTTCGGCAAGCCGGACCGGTCGAAGTCCTTCACACCGCAACAGCAGCAGATGCGCGCCCGGAAGGATCTGATCTGGGAGCCCTACCTGAAGCAGACCTTCCTCAACGCCTTCTCATCAAACGACCTGGTGCACTGGACGAAACACGAACATGTGCTCGACGTCGAACACGTTTCCTGGGCGGCCTACGCCATGTGGGCGCCGTCGGCCATCGAGCACAAGGGCAAGTACTACCTGTTCTTCGGCGCCAACGACATCAAGAGCACCGGCCAGCCCGGCGGCATCGGCGTCGCCGTCAGCGACCGTCCGCAAGGGCCGTTCAGGGATGCGCTGGGCAAGCCGCTGATCGGCGAGATCCGCAACGGCGCCCAGCCGATCGACCAGATGGTGTTCAAGGACGACGACGGCCAGATCTACATGTATTACGGCGGCTGGAAGCACGCCAACGTCGTCCGGCTGGCGCCCGACCTGCTCAGTCTCCTGCCCTTCGCGGACGGCGAGACCTTCAAGGAGATCACGCCCGACCCGGCCTACGTCGAGGGCTCCTTCATGGCCAAGCGCAAGGGCGTGTATTACCTCATGTGGTCGGAGGGCGGGTGGACCGGGCCGGACTATCGCGTCGCCTATGCGATGGGCGCCTCGCCGACCGGACCGTTCAAGCGCATCGGCACCATCCTGGCGCAGGACGGCAAGATCGCCAACGGCGCGGGCCATCACTCGGTCGTGAACATTCCCGGTACCGACGAGTGGTACATCGCCTACCACCGCCGGCCTTTGCAGGACAAGGATGGGCACCACCGCGAGATGGCCATCGAGCGCTTGTACTTCAATGAGGACGGCACCATCCGGCCGGTCGTCATGAGCAATGAAGGCGTGGCGCCGCGACGCATTGATCCGGCAGGCGCCTGACTGGAGGATTATGACGCTATAATTGCCAATGTTAATTTTTTCGAAAGAAAATAAACAATGTCGTCGGTACAGATCCGTAATAATGTTCGCGTCTCCGGCAATGGCGCGGCTACCATGGTCTTCGCCCATGGGTTCGGTTGCGACCAGACCATGTGGCGCTTCCTGGCCCCGGCCTACGAAGAACGTTTTCGCACGATCTCGTTCGACCTGGTGGGCAGTGGCGGCTCCGACCTGAGCGCTTACCGCCGTGACAAATACGACAGCTTGCACGGGTATGCCGACGACCTGCTGGAAATCATCGACGAGTTCGCTACCGGCCCGGTGGTCTTCGTTGGCCATTCCGTCAGCACCATGATCGGCATGCTGGCCACGATCAAGGCGCCGCAAAAATTCAGCGCCCAGATCATGGTCGGTCCGTCGCCTTGCTACATCAACGATGGCGACTATATCGGCGGCTTCAGCCGTGAAGACATCGACGAATTGCTGGAAACGATGGAGGCCAATTACCTCGGCTGGTCCAGCAACCTCGCGCCGGCGATCATGGGCGCGCCCGATCGGCCCGAACTGCGCACCGAGCTCACCAACAGTTTTTGCCGCAACGACCCCGACATCGCCAAGCACTTCGCGCGCGTGACCTTCCTGTCCGACCATCGCCAGGACGTCGCCCGCTCGACCGTACCGGCGCTGATCCTGCAATGCAGCGACGATATGGTGGCGCCCGTCTCGGTCGGCGAGTTCCTGCACCGGAACCTGCCGTCCAGCACCCTGCACATCATCGAGAACGTCGGCCATTGCCCGCACATGAGCGCGCCGACCGAGAGCTCCCGCGCCATCGACAATTTCCTCGCCCACGGCTTGCGCTGAGCCGCTGTGACAGACCCTTCTCCCGGCGACGAGACGCTGTTCAGGAACGCGGCATGCGCCTTGCTGCTGACCGCCGCCGACGGCTTGATTCTCAGGGCCAACGCCACCGCCTGCCACTGGCTAGGCTACGACGAGGAAGAGCTGGTCGGTAAAGTCCGCTTGCGGGACCTGCTGCCGGTGGGCGCGCGCCTGTTCTTCAACACGCATTGCGCGCCCATCCTGCAGGTGCAAGGGTCGGTTGCCGAGATCCAGGTGGATCTGCGCAACCGCCGGCAGGAGCGCCTGCCCATGCTGATCAATATCGTGCGGCACCAGGAAGGCGGCCGGATCGTCGATCATTGGGCCTTGTTCAAGGCCTCGGACCGCCGCGCCTACGAGCGCGAACTCCTGTTGGCGCGGAAGGCCGCGGAAGCGGCCGAATCCGAACTCAAGAAACTGAACGCGCAACTGTCGGCGGCGGACCGCCGCAAGGACGAATTCCTGGCCACCCTGTCGCATGAGCTGCGCAATCCGCTGGCGCCGATGCGCAGCGCACTCGACGTCTTCAAGCTCAGGTTCGGCCAGGCGGGCAACGACCGGCTGCTGCAGGTGTTCGACCGGCAGATGCGCCACCTCACCCGGCTTGTCGACGACCTGATGGAAGTCTCGCGCATCACGCAGGGACGCATGCAGTTGCGCCGCGCCCCGGTCGAGCTGTCGGCGCTCGTGCGCAGCGCAGCCAACGACCTGTCCGGGACGATGAAGGCGGCGCGCCATACGCTGCGCCTGTTCGTCGAAGACGGGCCGGTCATGGTGGACGGCGACGCTACCCGGCTGGCCCAGGTCGTGGTCAACCTGCTGACCAACGCCGCCAAGTACACACCGGATGGCGGCAGTATCGACCTGCACCTGCGCTGCATTCCCGGGCTGGCCGAAATACGGGTCTGCGACAACGGCATCGGCATTCCTCCGGCGGCGCTGGGCACCGTGTTCGAGATGTTCTCGCAACTCGAGCCGGCCCTGGAACGGTCCAAGGGCGGCCTCGGAATCGGCCTGGCTCTGGTACGCGGGATCGTCGAGCTGCACGGCGGCGGCATTCGCGCAGAGAGCGCCGGCCAGCACCAGGGAAGCACCTTCATCGTGACCCTGCCGCTGGCGGCAGGCGCTGTCTGCCTGGCCGAGGCGGAACCCGCGGCAGCGGTTCCCGCACGGCTACGCATCATGGTGGTCGACGACAACCAGGATGCGGCCGAGATGCTGGCGATGACGCTGGAGCTGTTTTCCTGCGAGGTCGTGGTCGCACATTCCGCGGCGCAGGCGCTGGAGCTCGCCGGCATCGCCGATCCCGCACTGGCCCTGCTCGACATCGGCCTGCCGGACATGAACGGATATGAGCTGGCGCGCCGTCTCCGGCAACTGCCCGGAGGGGCCGCCAGGACGCTGATCGCCACCACCGGCTGGGGACAGCAGAGGGACCGCGAGCGGGCTTTCGAAGCCGGTTTCGATCATCACCTGACGAAACCGATCGATATCGAACTCCTGAAACCCCTGTTGCAGCGGGCCGGCAGCGCCTGACCCGCCACAGCGTTAAAATAGCGCCTTCCCCGCGCTATTCTTCAATACCATGACCCAACGCCTCATCCTTGCCTCCAACAACGCGGGCAAGCTCAAGGAATTTGCCCAGCTGCTGGCGCCGATCGGCTTCGAACTGCATCCGCAGGGCGAATTCAATGTACCGGAAGCCGAAGAGCCCTTCGGCACATTCGTCGAGAACGCCCTGCAGAAGGCGCGCCACGCCGCGCGCCTGACCGGCCTGCCGGCCCTGGCCGACGATTCCGGCGTCTGCGTCAATGCCCTCGGCGGCGCGCCGGGCGTCTACTCGGCGCGCTATGCCGGCGAGCCGAAGTCGGATGCCCGCAACAACGAGAAGCTGATCCAGGACCTCGCTGGCCAAGCCGACAAGTCGGCCTACTATTATTGCGTGCTGGTCTACGTGCGCCATGCCGACGACCCGCAGCCGGTGATCGCCGACGGCATCTGGCGCGGCGAGATCATCGACACGCCGCGCGGCGCCAATGGCTTCGGCTACGATCCGTACTTCCTGATCCCGGCGCTGGGCAAGACCACCGCCGAGCTGGCGCCGGAAGAGAAGAACGCGCTGTCCCACCGTGGCCAGGCAATCCGCGCGCTGGTCGAGAAGCTGACACTGAAATGATCCCGATTAAACCCGTCGGCAAGGGCATCCCGGCGAACACCGAGCCGCGGAATCCAGCCACCGCCGCCCTGCAATACCTGCAGCCCGGCGCGCTGAACCTGGCGGCGCTGCCGCCGCTGTCGCTGTACATCCACTGGCCGTGGTGCGTGCGCAAGTGCCCTTACTGCGACTTCAACTCGCACGAATCGAACGGCCCGATCCCCGAGCAGGAATACCTGGACGCGCTGCGCGCCGACCTCGAACAGTCGCTGCCGCTGATCTGGGGCCGCAAGATCCACACGATCTTCATCGGCGGCGGCACGCCGAGTTTGATGTCGGCGGCCGCGCTGGACCGCCTGCTGTCCGACGTGCGCACCCTGCTGCCGCTGGAGATCAATGCCGAGATCACGATGGAAGCCAATCCCGGCACCTTCGAGGCCGAGAAGTTCAAGGCCTACCGCGCCAGCGGCATCAACCGCCTGTCGATCGGCATCCAGAGCTTCAACGGCAAGCACCTGCAGGCGCTGGGCCGCATCCACGACGAGAACGAGGCGAAGAAGGCGGTCGAGATTGCGCATGCCAACTTCGACAACTTCAACCTCGACCTGATGTTCGCGCTGCCCGGGCAGACTTTGGCCGAAGCGCAGCGCGACATCGATACCGCGCTGGCCTTCGCTCCGCCGCACCTGTCGCTGTACCACCTGACGATGGAACCGAACACGGTGTTCGCCAAGTATCCGCCGCAGCTGCCCAGCGACGACGAAAGCGCCGACATCCAGGACATGATCTTCGAGAAGATGGCGGGGGCAGGGTACGAGCACTACGAAGTGTCGGCCTATGCGAAGCCGGGACACCGGGCGCGCCACAACCTGAATTACTGGACCTTCGGCGATTATCTCGGCATCGGCGCCGGCGCCCATTCGAAGCTGTCCTTCCCGCATCGCGTGTTGCGCCAGGCGCGCTACAAGCAGCCGGCTTCCTTCATCGAGGCGGCAAGGAAGGGCAATCCCGTGGCCGAGGAACACGAGATCGGGCGCGCCGACATGGGCTTCGAGTTCATGCTGAACGTGCTGCGGCTGACGGACGGCTTCGATCCGAACCTGTTCGGTGAGCGCACCGGCCTGTCCATCACCGCCATCGAAAAAGCCCTCGACGAGGCCGAGGGCAAGGGGCTGATCTACCGCGACTTCAAGCTGATCAAGCCAACAGATTTGGGGCAGCGCTTCTTGAACGACTTGCAGGAGATGTTTTTGGCTGAGTAAGCCTGAAACGCTGCATCAGCTGCTCCAGCCGCGCCGACTGTTCCTGCATGCTGGACGCGGCGGCGGCGGCTTCCTCGACCAGCGCCGCATTCTGCTGGGTGCTCTGGTCCATCTGCGTGATCGCCGCATTCACCTGGTCGATGCCGGCGCTTTGTTCGCGGCTGGCGGCGGTGATCTCGGCCATGATGTCGGTCACGCGCGCAACGCTGGCGACCACTTCCTGGATCGTGGCGCCGGCCTGTTGCACCAGCGCCGTGCCGGTGTTCACCTGGGCCACCGAATCGCCGATCAAGGTCTTGATTTCCTTGGCCGCGCTGGCCGAGCGCTGCGCCAGGTTGCGCACTTCGCCCGCGACTACCGCAAAGCCGCGGCCCTGTTCGCCGGCACGCGCCGCTTCCACCGCCGCATTCAGTGCCAGGATATTGGTCTGGAAGGCGATGCCGTCGATGACGCCGATGATGTCGACAATCTTGCGCGAAGCACCGTCGATGGCGCCCATGGTGGCCACCACTTCGCCGACGATTTCGCCGCCGCGAACGGCCACTTGCGACGCCGCCTGCGCCATCTGGTTTGCCTGGTTCGCGTTGTCCGCGTTGTGGCGCACGGTCGAGGTCAGTTCTTCCATCGATGCCGCGGTTTCTTCCAGCGAGCTGGCCTGCTGTTCGGTGCGCGACGAGAGATCCAGGTTGCCGCTGGCGATCTCGGTCGAACCTGCGGCGATCGTGCGCGTGCCTTCCTGCACCTCGGCCACCACCTTGGCCAGATCGTCGTTCATGGCCTGCATGGCGCGCATCAGGTCGCCGATTTCATCGCGGCGGCCGTTGTCGAAGGAGCCGGTGAGGTCGCCGGCGGCCACGGTCTGGGCCACGTTCACGGCGCGCGACAGCGGACGGATGATGCTGCGGGTGATCGTCACCGCGCCGAATGCGCCCAGCGCGATCATCAGGCCGTTCAGCAGCAGCACGATGCGCGCGCGTTCGTCGTAGGCGGCGCGGCTGGCGTGGGTCATCTGGTCGATGGTCTTGCGCTGCATGGACAGCAGGTCCTGCAGGGCGCCGGAGTAGGCCTTGGCGGCGGGCGCGAAGCCGTCGTTGTAGCGGCGCTCGGCGGTATCGGCATCGCCGGCCTTCTTCGCATTCATGACCTCGACCTTGGCGGCCTGGTATTTGGCGCGCAGCGACTGCACGTTCTGCAGCTGGGCTTTTTCTTCCGCCGAGTCGAGCAGGGGCTCGACCTTCTTGATGATCTCGGTGCTGCTGGTGACGCTGTCGGCGATGTCCTTGGCGAACACGGTGCTCAGGTTAGCGTCCGTGCTGCGGGCGATCAGCGAGGTGCGCACGATGGCCGAGTAAGTGTTCACATACCAGTCCGATACCAGGCGCTCCTTGGCGAGTGGCACGGCAAGCATTTTTTCGGTGGCGTCCGCGTTGGCACGGGCGGCCAGCAGGGCGGAAGCAGTGGCAATGGTGGCAAGCACCAGGATGAGCGCAAAGGCGATGGTGAGGCGGCTGCCGATGCGGACATGGCGCAGGAAGTATTTCATCATTCGCTTATTTCCTCTTGGTATAAACAAATTCTTTTATGTAATACCCAGGAAGTATGCGGTATTTACTTGCGGTACGGAAAAATTTTCCGCTGTGGGAGATATTTGTGTGGCAAATGTGCACCATTCATGTGCGTTATGCGCAACGGAGGGTGTCAGCGACTTCCTCGAGCGAGTCCGCCACCACGTCCCACGCCTCTTCGGCCTCCAGGTCCGTGTGCTGGTCCGGCCCATATTCGTGCGGCCGGCGCACGAAGACGGTGCGCATTCCCAGCGCCCGCGCCGCCCGCAGGTCGCCGTTGTGCGCCGCCACCATGGCGGCCTGCTCCGGCTGGAAGCCGGCCGCCTCCAGGGATTTCAGGTAGGTTTCAGGCTGCGGCTTGTAGCTGCGCGCAATCTCGGCGCCCAGGATCGCGTCCCAGGGCAGGCCGCCGAAGCGTGCCAGTTGCAGCATCCCGGCGATATGGCCGTTCGAGATCGGGGCGATGGCAAAGCGGCGCTTCAGGCGCGCCAGCCCGGCGACTGCATCCGGCCACGGGTCCAGCTTTTCCCAGGCCCGGGTCAGGTCCGCCAGGTCCTGCTCGGGAATGTCGTCCACCGCCACGCCGTGGGAAGCCAGCAGCCGTTCCAGGTTCTCGCGCTGCAGGACGTCGAGCCTGGTCCAGGGCCGCTGGCCGGAACGCACGGTTTCCAGCGACGGCTGGTACAGCGCGCGCCAGGCGTTGGCAAAGGCGAAGGGATCGAGTTCGATGTCGTAGCGTTCCAGGAAAGGGGCGGCGGCGCGCGCCACGCCGGCGCGCCAGTCGACCACCGTGCCGAACACGTCGAAGCCCAGGAAGCCCACCTGCGGCAGTTTGCAAGTCATGGGATTCAGCCCTGGGCGCCGGCGGCCAGCGCCCTGATGGTGCGCGCCAGCCCTTGCACCACGCGCGCCGTGCCCTCGTAGTCGGCCTGGTCCGGCGGGTCGCCGGGAGCCTCGTCCGTGTCCGCCTTGCCCGCATCCGTCTGGTAGTAGGGGTAGCGCAGAAATCCGGTGTCCGTGATCGTGACGGCCGGCGTGGCTGCCTGGCCGGGCGATGACTGGTCGGACAAGGTCATGCCCTGCACATAGGCCGGCGCCGCCAGCCCGTGGACGGGAACACTGGACAGCGCGCGGAACGCGGACAGCGCATCCTGCACCAGGCGCGCGGATTCCATGCTGCCGACGAAGGCGATGAAGCTGCCGCTATCCGGCGTTGCGGACGCGGGCCTTGCATCGCCATCGTCGGCGAAGAACACGAACCGCACTTCCGTACCCAGGCTCGGGCGCAAGTCCTTCAGCAGGCGCGCCAGTTCCAGCACGGCGGCGCTGGAACCGGCATTGCCGCCGCTGTTCGCGCCGACGATGAAGGTGCGCGCCGGCTTGCGGTCCGGCGCCACGTTCGATACCGCCACTTCGATATTGCCGGTCCGGGCATCATCGTGCCGGACCGTGTAGCCGGACGTCTGCAGCGCGTTCTCGATATAGCGTGTGGTGTGCCCGCCGGCGCCGATGGCGGCGGCATGGCTGTGCAAGCGGGAAGCGAGCGAAATCTCGGGCACGGCGGCGCCGGGATTCACCGTAAACAAGGCCAGCAGCACCAGCAGGATGATGGCGACGAGGACTTTCCAGTGTGATCGCAGAAAGGTTCGCATGGCATGAATGTGCGCCGCAAAAAGCAAACCGGGGCCGGCCTGCGATTCCATGATACCGAAATCGCAGGCCGGCCCCGGCCGGCGCAAACTCAATTATGCGCAGAAATTAGCGCGCAGCAGTGTTGCCGTTCACCGGCTCGCTCCAGCCGCCGCCGAGCACGCGGTACAGCGTCACCTGGTTCTGCAGGCGCGCCAGGTTCGCTTCCACCGCCGACTGCTGGGCGACGAACAGCGAGCGCTGGGCGTCCAGCAGGTCGAGGTAGTTGGCGGTGCCGCTGCGGTAGCGCAGGTCGGACAGCTTAAAGCGTTCGGCTTCCGATTCCGCCGTCGCCTGCTGGGCGCGCAGCTGCTCGCTGAAGGTGGCCTGGCCGGCCAGCGCATCCGCCACTTCGCGGAACGCGGTCTGGATCGACTTCTCGTACTGGGCCACGGCGATGTCGCGGCCGGCCCTGGCGCTCTCGACGCCGGCGCGGCGGGCGCCGAAGTCGAACAGCGGCAGGATCACCGAGGGGGTGAAGCTCCAGCCGAAGGAACCGGACTTGAACAGGCCCGACAGCTCCGAGCTGGCGCTGCCTGCGCTGCCGGTCAGCGAGATGCGCGGGAAATAGTTCGCGCGCGCCGCGCCGATGTCGGCATTGGCGGCGATCAGCTGCTGCTCGGCGGCGCGGATGTCCGGACGCGAAGCCAGCAGGTCCGACGGCATGCCGGCCGGCAGGTCGGGCAGGTTGGTGCTG
>Ga0065165_1003333_pt1 | contig 11454 bp, 11 predicted proteins | sample AraplaMF_Cvi_mMF_FD_63813 | JGI IMG/M metagenome (GOLD analysis project Ga0065165, IMG submission 63813) | Arabidopsis root microbial communities from the University of North Carolina, USA - plate scrape MF_Cvi_mMF (version 2) (version 3) | ecosystem: Host-associated > Plants > Roots >... | reverse complement strand
GAAGCCGCGGGTCTGGGAGCCGAGCCCCGTGGAAATCCAGCAGCAGCCCTTCAACCCGCGGCAATAGGCCGTCGCCGTTCCGGAGGGCGGGCCTATTTGGCTTGTAGCCGCTTCAGATCTGCGACGGCGGCAGCATGCTCCCGAAACGCGCTCGGGCATCCGTCGCGGGCGGTCGCAAATTCCTTCTGGGCCAAGACTAAATCCTTGGCCTTGAGCTGGGCTATCCCGCCGTAATAGTGGGCCTCGCAAATTTGACCGGCGTCCTTGGCCGCAGCCAGAGCCGCGGCAGGAGTGATGCGCCCGATCAGGAGCTCTCCGACGGATTTCGACCAATCCTTGAGGTCGCCTTTGCCGAGCACAGCGGACAGCGCACTGTCTGCGTCGCCTGATCCTCCCTGAGTCCGAGCCACCGATCCCCAGATGCGCATGTAGCCTGTCGGGTCGGACAATCCCGCCGCCCGGTCGTAATCGGAGACGGCATCCTTGAAGCTGCCCCTCAGATAGTATGCATCGGCGCGGGCGCCGTAGTAATCCGCCGCAATCCGCTTTGCTTCCGGGCGATCCACGACCTGGTCCTTGGCGAAGGCGGTATTCTTGTCGGCGCCGAGCTTGATGGCGGCCGTAAAATCCTCGATTGCCTCGTCCAGATTGCCTTCCGACGTATAGGCTCGTCCGCGGCTGAACCGGCTGGCGGCGCTGGAAGGATCGATCTTGATGGCCTCGCCGAACGAGGCAATCGCGCGGTTCATCTCGCCCTTTCGGACGAGTGTCAGGCCCAATTCGTGATGGGCGTATTGATTCTTGGGGTTGAGCCTGATCGCATCGGAGAAATCAACCTCTGCGGCATCGATGTTGCCGAGTGCGAAGTTGCCAAAGCCGCGCTTGAGCAATGCCATGGATCGCGCACCTGGCGGCAACCTGGCATCTTGCGCAAGATTGGTGCAAGCTTTGATCATAATCGGGACGTCGGCGCTGTCCTGGCAAATCTCCAGATCTTGCTGACTGGCCGCGGAGACGTCTGCTGCAGCGAAGATGATTGAGGCAGTCGTCAGTATCGCTCTGTAGCATAAGAGCAGAGTTGAAGCCGTAAGCATTGCCGCCCCCTTGAACGCAATTGCGATGATCCCGCAATTGGCGTGCGCCCTTCGAAAGCCGATGGAGATGCCGAGTGCCCGGCCAACACGGCTGTATGAATTGACCCCACGATGAATAGTGCACGTGTAACTAGGTTCCGTGCAATTTAAAAGCGATTTGTGGCGCCCTCTCCAGCCGGGAGGTGGAGAGACGGGCGCGACGTGCATTGCCTTTTCCATCATCGCGCTGGCGACACCGGCGACGATTCTTCGTTTCTCGCGACCGGGTGATCGTCGTCACAGCCGTCGCGAGTAGCTGCGCGCATCCTGTTCGTGATCGCGGGATGGCCCGCGTCACCAACTGGAGACAACGATGAAACATCTTGACGACATCGGCTTTGAGAGCCGCGAACTGTCCATCGACGAACTCGACGCCATTGCCGGCGGCGGCTTTCTCAGCTGGGTCAAGAACGAGGTGGTTTCGGCCGCGAAGGCGATCGGATCGGCTTTCGTCGCCGCCGATCGTGCCCTTTACTCCGCTCTCGGCGGCGGCGGCCACATCAACATCACCATTCACCGGCAGAACTGAGCGAGCGGCTCGTCCGGCAAGCGACCTCCGGGCCTTCAGGCCCGGAGGTTCGATCGTGCGCAGGTTAGCGCGTCAGCTCTCCAGGTTTCCGCCCGGCAAGATTCGCAATTGGTCGCAACCAGCCTGCGACAATCGCGCGCCGTTCGAGCAGCGAGTTCCCGATCGGCGCCGTGCAAACGGCAACACAATCTCAACCCAAACTGCGTAGGCCTGTCGCATTCTCATCCGACGGGTCATTTGCATGAAACTGGCATTCTCTCTCCTGCTTCTCCTTCAGGTGTTGTCCGGATTTTCAGCGCGGGCGCAGGAAGGCCAGGTCATCAAGCTGTCGGCGAGCATCGAATACCAGCGCATCGCGCGTTGGGACGCCGATCAGCTGAACAAGATCCTGCAGGTCGATACGCCCGCCTTCGCCGGCATCACGGCGACCTACAGCCCGGCGCGCAATGCCGTCAGGCTCTATCGCGTGACCTATTCGTCCGTCGTGCCGGAACGCGGCAACAAGCCGACGGTCGCGTCCGGGCTGCTCGCGATTCCCGACGGCGAGGGTACCTCGTTTCCGATGGTGTCGTATCAGCACGGTACGGTTTACGGAAAGCAGGAGGTTCCCTCCTTCCCGGAGCAGTCGGCGGAAACGCAACTGATGATCGCGCAATTTGCAGGCCAGGGATATGTCGTCATCGGCGCTGATTATTTCGGGCTCGGCACCTCGACTGAACCAGAAGGCTACATGGTGAAGGCAAGCCACCAGCAGGCGACCTACGATATGCTGATGGCGAGCCGCGCCGTGCTCGACCACCTCAAGCTCACCACCACGAAGCTGTTTCTCGGCGGCTGGTCGCAGGGCGGCTTCGTGACCATGGCGATGCTGGAGAAGCTCGAGCAGTCTGGCGTCAAGGTGGACGCCGCCGCGACCGCGAGCGCACCGGTCGACGTCTCGGTCGCGCTGAACGGCTTTCTCAATTTCCCACGCAAGAACGACGCCAGCTGGGTGACGTCGCTGTTCATCCTGTCGGCATTCTCGTTCGAGAACTATTACGGCATCCCCGGGCTGGCACGCTCGCTGATCTCGGACGCCTATTACGATGTTTCGCGCAAGGCTTATCTGCGCGAGCCCTACAATGCGGCCGATGTGCCAGCCGATCTGCACAAGCTGATCCGGCCCGACTATTTCGATCCGCAGTTCTTCGCCGCGTCGGCCTACGGCCAGCTCGCGGCGGACGCCACGGCTTATCGCTGGATCATCAAGAGCCCGGTCCGCAACTATTACGGCGAGAGCGACGAAGTCATCAGCATCGGTCTCGGTCAGCTCGCCATGACCTATCAGCGTGCGATCGGCAGCGGCAACCAGGCGGTGGAAGCCGTCTCCACCGGCAGCACGACCCATCGTGGCACCTTTGCGGCAGCAGTGCCGAAATGGAAGGCGTGGTTCGACGGGCTTTGACCGCGCGCGAATACGCCTAATGCACCGGCGTCACTGGCGGTGGTCGGTCCCCCGAAAATCTGCATCATGCCGGCAGAGACGGTGCGCGTGGCGGCCGGTCTCATCCTCCGAAGCGGCCGGGACTTTGGGGATCATGGCTTTCTGTTTTCGGGAGTGACGATATGAGCGGTTTGGTGATCTCTGGCGGCCGGGTGGTGGATCCGGCGAGCGGCATGGATGCCGTTGGCGATGTCGCGGTTGTGGATGGCAAGATCGCCGCCGTCGGCACCGGCCTCGGCGGCGCCGAGCGGGTGATCGACGCCAGCGGCCTCGTGGTCGCGCCCGGCTTCATCGATCTGCACGCGCATGGCCAGTCGCTCCCCGCCGACCGCATGCAGGCCTTCGACGGCGTGACGACGACGCTCGATCTCGAAGCCGGCGTGCTGCCGGTCGGCTCCTGGTATGAGCGCCAGGCGAGAAAGGGTCGCGTGCTGAACTACGGCGCCGCCACCAACTGGGCATTCGCGCGTATCGGCGCCATGACGGGCTCCAATGCGGAGAGCTCGCTGGAAGCGTTCGGCAATGCCATGCGCGACCGCCGCTGGATGGACAACGTCGCGACCGACGCGGAAGTCGCCGGCATCCTCGAGCGGTTGTCGCGGGGCCTCGACGAGGGCGGTATCGGCATCGGCATCCTCAACGCCTATGCGCCAGGCGCCGGCGTGCAGGAGCTGACCGCGGTGTGCCAGCTCGCCGCGAGGCAGGACGTGCCGACCTTCACTCACGTCGCCTACATGTCGCGCATCGATCCTGAAAGCGCGGCGGAAGCCTATATCCGCCTGATCGGCTATGCCGGCGCTACCGGCGCGCACATGCATATCTGCCACTTCAATTCGTCGAGCAAGACCGACATCGAACGCTGCCGCGCGCTGGTCGAAAAGGCACAGGCGCAGGGCCTGCCGATCACGGTCGAAGCCTACCCTTACGGCACCGGCTCGACCGTGCTGGCGGCGGCCTTCTTCAGCGATCCGCAATTCGTCGAGCGTAACGGCACCGGTTATGACTCAGTGCAGCGCGTGACCGACGGCTATCGCTTCCACGACCGTGAGGAGCTGCTCAGGGCGCAGGCCGAGGAGCCGTCCTCTCTGGTGCTGTGGCACATCCTCGACACCGAGCATAATGCGCATCACCGCGGCCTGCTCGACATGTCGGTGCTCTATCCCGGCGGCGCGATCGCGTCCGACGCGATGCCATGGACAACGTCGGACGGCAAGACCTACACCGGCGACGCGTGGCCGCTGCCTGACGATGCGACCTCGCATCCACGCTCGGCCGGCTGCTTCACGAAATTCATCCGCGAATGGGTACGCGAGCGCAAGACCGTGTCGCTGCTCGAAGGCGTGCGCAAATGCGCGCTGATCCCGGCGGAGATCCTGTCGCAGAGCACGCCCGCGATGCGTGCCAAAGGCCGGCTCGCGAAGGACGCCGATGCCGATATCGTGGTGTTCGACTACGAGAAGCTCTCCGACCGCGCGACGTTCACGGCGATGAACCGGCCGTCCGAGGGCGTGCGGCATCTGATCGTCAGCGGTCAGCCGCTGATCACCGATGGCGTGCTCGATGTCGCCGCCCGGCCCGGAAAGCCGGTGCGTCGTCCCGTCGTCGGGGGCTGATCCATGCCGGTCCCCATTTTGCTGGTGACGGGCTTTCTGGGGGCGGGCAAGACCACGGTCGTGAACCATCTGCTGGCGAATGCGGAGGGACGGCGGATCGCCGCCGTCGTCAACGACTTTGGCGCCATCAACATCGACGCGGAGCTGATCGCGGGCGCGAGCGACGGCGTGGTCAGCCTCGCCAATGGCTGCATCTGCTGCTCGCTCGAAGGCGACCTGCTCCGCACGCTCTCGACGCTGCTGCGGCGCGATCCGAAGCCTGAACACATCGTCATCGAAACCAGCGGGATCGCGGATCCTGCCGACATCGTCCGCAACCTGATGGACCCCGTGATCCTTCGCGAGGCGCCGCTGGAGACGGTGCTCTGCGTCATGGATGCGGGCACGTCGGCGGCCGCGCTGGACGATGCGCTCCAGCGCTCGCAATTGCGCGTTGCCGACATCGTGGCGCTGAGCAAGCTGGATCTGGCGGATGAGGGCGCAGGCGTCCGCATGCGTGAAGCGATCCGCGCCCAGCGCGTTCCCGCCGTGGTGGTCGATGCCAGGCATGGCGAGCTTCCGTCCGCGCTGCTGTTTCCTGCAAGCGATCGCGCGCCTGCACTGCGCGAGCCAGGGCCGAAACGCCCCGCAGAAGAGCGCTTCGAAACGCTGAGCTGGACCTCGGACCAGCCGCTCTCGCTGCCGCGGCTGCAGCAGGCGATCGGCCTGCTCGCGCCGAAGCTTGCGCGCGCGAAGGGCCTGTTCGAGACGGTCGAGCAGCCCGGCCGCCAGATGGTGTTTCAGTTCGCCGGTGGCCGCGCCACGCTCGCGCCGGGCGAGGTACCCTCGGAGGGCGTGCCGCGGTCGCGGATCGTCTTCATCGCCGAGCTCGGCGTGCTCTCGAAGGCCGAGCTCGACGGGATCATGCAGGCGTGCGTGTCCAAGTGAGCTATCACTGGCTCACGCGAATTGCGCGACGCCGTATCCGACCGACCAGTTCTCCGCGGGCGCATCGAGCACGTTGATGAACACGTCTTCGGGTCTGATACCGGGGTTGTCTCCAAGCAAATCGACGATGCGGCGGTACAGCGCTTTTTTCTGCTCGGGGGTGCGCGAGGCGAACACGGTCATCTGGATCAGCACCGCGTCGTCGCTGCGCTTGACGCCATAGGCATGGCCGCAGCGGAAGTTGGCGGGCGAAAGCTCGCTGATGGTCATGAACTCGTCGCCGTCAGGCACGTTCAACGCCTCGCGCATGGCGCGGTAAAGGCCGTCGAGGATCGCCTGCCGGTAGGCTTCCGGCTTTCCGGCGCGCATCGAGATGTGAAGGAGCGGCATAAGCAGGTCCCTTTGCACGCGGGCGCAATCGGCGGCGGCGCGCGCAAGCGCTGGCCATTCGGCCCATTGACGAAACAGGCTATCAATCCCAATTGGTTTTTAACACGATGTCGAGAAACCATATTCTTGACATCGTGTCAAATATTATTGGCTGACATTGGAGCGGGATTTGAGGCCACGCGAGTTCGATCACGACGACGTCCTGCGCATCGCGTTCGACCAGTTCTGGCGCAAGGGCGTGCGCGGCACCTCGCTGTCCGACATCGCGCGCGACGCCGGTGTCCAGCGCGGCAGCCTCTACAATGCTTTCGGCAGCAAGGAGGCGCTATTCCTTCAAGCCTATGAACGTTACGCGGGCGACTATCTCGTCGCCCTGCAAAAGGCGCTCGGCACCGGGACTCTGCGCAAGCGCCTCACTGCGTTCTTCGACCTGACCATCACGAACTTCCGCTCAGGTACGCCGGCGCGGGGATGTCCGACCACGCGGGGATTGATGGAGCTCGGCGCGGCCGAAGGCGAAGGGCTCGATGACGATGCGCGCCAGGTTTTTGCGGGGCTCGTCTCGCGAATCACCGCCCTCGTTCAGGACGCGTTGGCGGACGGCGCGGAGCGCGGCGAATTCAGCGGCAATGCCGCGGCCGCGGCGCTGCATATCATCACCGTGACGCGTGGCATGGCCGTGCTCGAGCGCGCCTTCGATGACGAGCCGCAGCTGCGCAAGATCGCGGCCCACACCATCGATCTCGTCCTTGGCAAAAAGAGTGGCTAGCGCCGGGCACGAAAACGACGATCCCGCCGGTGGTCGCGCCGGGATCGTCTGGAGGTTTCATGGAGCGCATCGAGCTCTGCATCTCCATGATGGATTGATAGCGCAAGACGGCCCCGCGAGCGAATAGAACCCGTCAAAGCCTCAGCACAGGGCCAGCGCGTTGACCGCGCGCGTGGTCGCAGTCTCGTTCTCGTTGCCGACGAACTGGCAGACCACGGATGCAAGTTCGTCGGGTTCCCGGCGGCGCGCGACGGCCAGCAACCGCATCAGTTCCGTCTCGTCCTTCGACAGGCGCTTGCACGACGGCGGCATGAAGCAAAGCTCGCACGGGCGGCCGCTGCGTAGAACCCGGACAAGCGCGGCGGCCCGTGCCACCAGCAGTGGGCTGTCGGCAATGCCCGGCGCCTCGTCAGCGAAGCGGTAGGCCGCCTCCCAGCAATCGGACGCGCCTGTCGCGTAGGCCGCGCCGATAAAGCGGAACAGCGACAGCGCGACGCGGCAGAACTCGTCGTAACTTTCGACGCAGGGACGCGCCGCAAGCGCGGCTTGCAGCGGGCAAAGCCGCACCTCGCCACCTTCAGGAGCTGCCACGGATCTGCAAGCATCGTGCGTCATGAACGATCCTGTCAGTGCAACGTCGGACTTCCGACGAACCAGCTCTTCATCGCCATCGTCTGCTCGAGGCCGATGGTCTGAACACGGCGTGTCGGCAGGATGAGGCCGGCCATGCGGAAGATCGTCGCAAGTCCCCGGACCGGCGCCAGCGCCCAGTCGGCGCCGACCGGCGGCAGCCAGCTTTCGAATTGCTCGCGTGCGACCTCGATGTGCTCTTTCTGCGCCGCGGCGATCGCGTGCAGGATCCCGTGCTCGCTCTCCGACATCTTCGGGCAGGTGGGGCAGTGCACTTCGATCGCCGTATGGGCGGTGCAGGCAAAGACCTCGATGATGGAGTCCAGCGAAGGCACGGCATCGCCGACGCGAAAATGATCGTAGACCTGCTGGATATCGGCCGCGGTCGGAACGGCGCCGCCGCTGCGTGCCTTCGCGCGAAAGCCCCAGATGAAGAGCCGCTCGGCCGCGGACAGCGCGGGAAGATCGAGCGTCCTGGTGTCTGTCGATTGATACATGAAGCCTCCGGCGATTGGCTGCGCTCATGCCCCCGACGGCGCAAAGGATCTGCGCCGATCGTTCGGTCAGGGGCTCGCGCAAGTCAACGCTGTGAGGGCCGATATCGAGGTCTTCTAGATTTGGCGGCTAGTGTGAATGTCGACGAATTCTAAAGTGCGTTCAGACGAAAGTGACCTCGATGCGGTTGTCGCTCTTCGACACCATCCGGCAAGCCCGCGACAGGCCGTCGCTGGCGATGGCGAGCTTGAACTGTTCGGGCATGTCGGCGGTCGAGATCACCTCGATCGTCGCTTCGTCCTCGGACAGCGCGCGCACGGTGCAGTCGAAGGTCGAGCGGCCGGAATTGAAGGTGATCTGGCCCGCCTTGAACACGCGCCGACGCGCCGGCGAGATCGACGGTGCCGGATCCACCCAGGCGATCGCCTGGTTGCGGCCCGCGTTCTTGGCGGAATACATCGCCAGATCGGCGTTGCGCAAAACATCGTCGAAATGCTGGCCGGTCAACAGCGAGGCGGCGCCGAAGCTGCAGGTCACAGGCACCGGTCCGCACGGCGTATCGACGGCCTGTCCGGCAATCGCCGCACGCGCTTTTTCGATCGCAGCCATGCCGCTGGCCAGATCGGTGTGCGGCAGCAGGATGCCGAATTCCTCGCCGCCGATGCGGCCGACGATGTCGGAGCCGCGCAGGGAGCGGCGGCAGGTCGCAATCACCGACGACAGCACGGCATCGCCGACGGCGTGACCGTGGCGATCGTTGATGCCCTTGAAGTGGTCGACGTCGAGCACGGCAAGCGTCAGCTTGTGGCCATGCCGGTTCGCCAGTGACCCGAGGCGCTTGGCCTCATCGCGAAAGGCGCGGCGTGAGAGCGCGCCTGTCAGGCTGTCCTGCATGCTGAGATTGCGCAGCAGCAGTTCGTCGACGGCGACCGCGGCGAGATCGACCAGGATGCCGAGCGCCTCGGCATCGAACCGGCGGGGCGCGGTGTCCATGATGCACAGCGTGCCGATATTGACGCGTGAGATCTTGAGCTGCACGCCGGCATAGAAGCGGATGAAGGGATTGCCGCGCACGAAGACGTTATCGGCGACGCGCGGATCCTCATAGGTATCGGGAATGACGAGCGGCGTATCCTGCTCGATGGCGAGACTGCACAACGCCGGGCGGCGATCGGTCTCCCGGTCGGTCATGCCGACTTCCGCCTTGAACCACTGCCGGTGGCCGTCGATCAGCGTCAGCGTCGACATCTGCACGCCGAAGATCCGCTTGCACAGTGCGGTCAGGCGATCGAAGGCAGGTTCGCGCGGCGTATCGAGGATGTCGAGCGAAGCGAGGGTGTCGAGGCGGCAGGCTTCTGTGGCGACTGAAATCGGCATGTTTCTGGCTCCCTTCGCGCAGTTTTGCGCGAGCCGATTAACGCCAAATTGAGCCACGGCCGGTTCCGCGTACTTTTGCGGGATTCGGGGAACCCGCATGCTTAAAGCTTTGCTAAGAGAGACGGGATAAAATGGCATATCAGCCCCGCCACGTTTGCGAGTCCCGATGATTTTCTCCCGTATCAGTTTCAAGCTGGTTCTCATTGTCGGTATCGGCCTTCTGGGCATGATCGCACTGGCGCCGATCGCATTGTCGACCCTGCGCAGCCAGATGATCTCCGATCGCCAGGCCAAGACGCAGCAGATGGTCGATGTAGGCTACGGCATTCTCGCGCATTACCAGAAGCTCGAAGGCGACGGAAAGCTGTCGCGCGAGCAGGCGCAGGCCGGCGCGATGGCCGAGCTGAAGAGCCTCCGCTACGACAAGGTCGAGTATTTCTGGATCAACGACATGACCCCCAAGATGGTCATGCACCCGATCAAACCCGAGCTTGACGGCAAGGATCTCTCCGAGATGAAGGATCCGTCCGGCAACGCGCTGTTCGTCGGCTTCGTCGATGTCGTGAAGAAGCAGGGCGCGGGCTTCTATAGCTATCTCTGGCCGAAGCCGGGCTTCGACCAGCCGGTCGGGAAAATCTCCTATGTGAAGGGCTTTGCACCCTGGGGCTGGATCATCGGCACCGGCATCTATCTCGACGACGTCGACGCCGTGTTCCGCCAGGATGCCATCACGTTCGGCCTCGTCTGCCTCGCGGTGTTCGTGTTCGTGATCGGCGCTTCCTTCGGGATCGGTCGCAGCGTCACCCGGCCGCTTGCGAAGATCACCGCGCTGACCGAGCGCCTCGCCGCTGGCGACAGCGCATTCGATGTCCCCTACACCGATCGCAACAACGAGGTCGGCGGCCTCGCCAAGGCGCTCGCCGTATTCAAGGACAACGCCGCGGCGGTGGGCCGACTGCACGCCGAACAGCAGGACGCCAAGCATCGGGCCGACGAGGAGAAGCGCAGGACGATGACCGACCTTGCCGGCAAGTTCGAGGCCAGCGTCCAGGCGGTCGTCCGCGACGTCTTCAACGAGGCGCGCGCGATGCAGCAGGCCGCCCAGGGCATGTCGGAGACCGCCGACAAGGCGACAGACCGCGCCAGCTTCGTCGCGACCGCCTGCCAGCAGGCATCGAGCAACGTGCAGACGGTGGCCTCGGCCGCAGGTCAGCTGTCGGCCTCCATCACCGAGATCAGCCAGCGCGTCGCGCAGGCCGCAAGCGTCGCCGACAAGGCCGCGGCCGACGGTCAGCGCACCAACGAGACCGTGCAGGGGCTCGCCTCCGCCGCCAACAAGATCGGTGAGGTCATCGACCTCATCAACCAGATCGCATCGCAGACCAATCTGCTCGCGCTCAACGCCACCATCGAAGCTGCGCGCGCCGGTGAAGCGGGCAAGGGCTTTGCCGTGGTCGCGAGCGAGGTGAAATCTTTGGCGAGCCAGACCGCGAAGGCCACCGACGAGATCGGCGCGCAGATCACCGCGATCCAGGCCGAGACGAACCAGGTCGTCGGCAACATCGACAGCATCCGCAAGACCATCATGGAGGTCAACGAGATCTCCTCCTCGATCGCAGCCGCGGTCGAAGAGCAGGGCGCCGCGACGCAGGCCATCGCGCACAGCGTGCAGGAAGCAGCCTCCGGCACCGACCAGGTGTCGCAGAACATCTCCGGCGTGACCGATGCGACGGCAGAGACCGGGCAGGCCGCAGGCCTCGTGCTGCAGTCGAGCGGCCGTCTGTCGCAGAAGCTGCAATCTCTGGAGAACGAGGTCAGCGCCTTCGTCGCAGGTGTACGCGCGGCCTGACGGCGCAATGGCCCTGCATCGGTGCGTGGTGAGCGCAGTGCAGCAATAGGGTCGGCGCGATCTGTCTCGCACCGTCATGCCCGGGACAAGTCCGGCCATGACGACGACCGAGGCAGCGTGCCTTCCATCGCCGATCCCGGTTCCCGATTGACATCCCCGCCCGTGCTGCCAGACTTTGCACAATAATACAGGGTGGAGACGTCCGCGATGGCCAGCCTTTCGGCCTCGAACCATGTCGCCCGTGTCTTGTCCGTCGCCA
>Ga0065165_1003332_pt1 | contig 11458 bp, 7 predicted proteins | sample AraplaMF_Cvi_mMF_FD_63813 | JGI IMG/M metagenome (GOLD analysis project Ga0065165, IMG submission 63813) | Arabidopsis root microbial communities from the University of North Carolina, USA - plate scrape MF_Cvi_mMF (version 2) (version 3) | ecosystem: Host-associated > Plants > Roots > Endosphere... | reverse complement strand
TCGCCGGTGCGCTCCTACAAGATCCGCGGTGCCTTCAACTTCTTCCGCAAGGAGGTCGCGGCCGGAAGGACGGACAAGACGTTCGTCTGCGCATCGGCCGGCAACCACGCCCAGGGCTTTGCTTTCGTGTGCCGGCACTTCGAGGTTCAGGGCGTCGTCTTTATGCCGGTGACCACGCCGCAGCAGAAGATCGACAAGACCCGCATGTTCGGCGGTCCGTTCATCACCATTCGTCTCGTCGGCGACATCTTTGACCAGTGCTACGCCGCAGCCCGGACCTATGTGGACGAGATCGACGGTCTCCTGGTGCCGCCCTTCGACCACCTCGACATCATCGAGGGCCAGGCGACGGTCGCAGCTGAAATGGTGGAGCAACTGCCGGAAGGCACGATACCGGATCTCCTGATCCTGCCGGTCGGCGGCGGCGGCCTCGCTTCGGGCATGACGGGCTATCTGAAAGACACCGTCGCCCCTTCCTCCTTCATCTTTGCCGAGCCCGTCGGAGCTCCCAGCCTCCGCCTCAGCCTCGAAAAGGGAGAAGCGGTGACCCTGTCGAAGGTCGATAACTTCGTCGATGGCGCAGCCGTTGCCCGTATTGGCGAGCTCAACTTCGAGGCGCTGCGCAAATTCTCTCCGGAGCAGGTACAACTGGTTCCGGAAAACGCGATCTGCGTCACGATCGGTGAGATGCTCAACCTCGAAGGCGTTGTGCTGGAGCCTGCAGGGGCACTGTCGATCACGGTGCTGGACATGATCGAGCCGGAACGGTTGCAGGGAAAAACCGTGGTCTGTGTCGTCTCCGGCGGCAATTTCGACTTCGAGCGCCTGCCCGACGTCAAGGAGCGCGCCATGCGCTATTCCGGCCAGAAGAAGTACTTCATTCTGCGCCTGGCGCAGCGGCCCGGCGCTTTGCGGGACTTCCTCAATCTGCTCGGCCCCCATGATGATATCGCAAGGTTCGAATATCTGAAGAAGTCGGCCCGCAATTTCGGTTCGATCCTGATCGGCATCGAGACGGCAAGCCCGGAAAACTTCGCCGAACTGCTGCAGCGTTTCGATGCCGCCGGACTGGGCTACCAGGACATCACCGAAAACGAGATCCTCGCCAACCTCATCATTTAAGGATCCGAGCCGTTTCACATCGCGCTCGCTGCTTCCGGCGCGGGGGAAGATATGCTAGGCAACGCGCATGGCTTCCTTTCTGTCGAATCTTTTCTCCATGTTCTCCGGCGGCGACAAGACCGCTGCACCGGCCGCCAAGGTCGAGCCGCGCCCCTATGGCGACTGCCGGATCTATCCCGAACCGATGCGCGAGGGAAACCAGTTCCGGCTCGCTGGGCGCATCGAAAAAGACGTCAATGGTGAGGTTCTCACCCGCACTTTCGTGCGCGCCGACATGTTCACCAGCCATGACGATGCGGCGGAGTACGCGGTGCGCAAGGCGCAGCAGATCATTGACCAGAACGGCACGAGCCTGTTTGCCGACGGCGAGACGACCCGCACGGCCTGAAGCGCCCACCACAAAACTGATAGTGTGTCATCACTCAAAATTAAGTGATTAGACCCTAGGTGAAAGCCGCTCTGTGAGGCTTTCGGTGGTCTGATTGATACGTGCTCGCCATCTTTACCTTTCGTTTCAGGCCTTCGTCGCGCTGTCGACCATCCTGTGGCCGCGCGTGGCGGCGGCGCAGGGCGTAGCACTTCCGTCGTCCCGACTGGACGAAACCTGGCTTATCGCCGCGGCCGGCTTCACCCTTCTGATACAGCTCGGTTTTCTGCTGCGGGAAACCGGCCTCGTTCCCTCTGCCAACCCTGTCTTTTCGGTGAAGAAGAGCCTTTTCGGCTTTTGCCTCGGCATGCTTCCCCTTGCAGCCCTCGGCCTGGTCGTTGCCTTCGCTCGATTCGGTACCGCTTTCCATGGCTGGCCGGCAGATGCGTTTCTGCTCGATCGCAGGGGGACCTGGCCGCTGGCCGCCATCGTTTTCCAGGCAATGTACTGCGCCACGGCAACAACGATCGTGGCGGCGGCGGTTGCCGACCGGATGAGGATGTCGGTCTTTGTGATCGGCTCCCTTGCCGTGGCTGGCCTGATCTCTCCGGCCTTTGCCCATTGGTCCTGGGCGACGCCGCTGTTTCCGGGGTCGCTGGCTTTCCTCGAGCGCATCGGGTTTATGGATTTCGGCGGCGCAACCGTTATCCACGCGACGGGCGGATGGATCGCCCTGGCCGCCAGCCTGGTGATCGCCCGGCGCATTGGAAGCGCCAAGGCCAGCGGACCGGCAATCGGGATCGATGGCCGGAGCCCGGCGCTCTTCGTCACAGGCAGCCTCCTGCTTTTCATCGGCTGGACGGGCTTTGGCAGCGGAGCCGGCCTTCCCGCATCCGGTGTCGTCGTGCCGATGATCCTAAAGGCTGTCATGGCCGGTGGAACGGGTGCCTGCCTCGGCTGCGCAATCGCATTTTTCCGGGACCGAAGAGAGGTGTTGCGCCAGAGCCTGACCGGCGTGCTGGGAGGCATGGTCGCCGCTACCGCCGGTGGAGATGCGCTCGATCTTGCCGGTGCCCTGATGATCGGTGCGATTGGCGGTGCCGTCGCATGTCTGGCAAACGCTGTCGTCGAAAGAAGGCTGAAGATCGACGATGCCGTCGGAGCCGTCAGCATCCATGCCGGTGCGGGCGTCGCAGGTACGCTTTGCCTTCCACTTCTCATGCCGGTCGAATTGCTGCCTGCCGGGAACCGCCTGATGCAGATTTACATCCAGGCCGTCGGCGTGGGCGTCAATTTCTATTGGTCGTTCGGATGCGGCTACCTCCTCTTTTCGCTTCTCAACTGGCTTACGGTTCGGCGTGGCAGGGCGCAGGACGAAGACGCCGTCCGCGAACATCCGGGCCGCACGCCGTGGTACGGCAGCGGGCAAGACCTGCAGACCAGCGCGACAGACGCTGCGCATGCGAGACGGATGGATGACGCGACGGCAAGGCTCACCTATCTTCTCACGAGACTTGTAGAAGAGGTCGAGCAGGAGCGCCGCGGCGCCAGCGAGCTTGGCGACTTCCACCGCGACCGGGAGGCGGCGGAACGCGTGACCGCCCTGGCCAGCGCGACGTTCGAGGCCATCGTGATGCATCGCGACGGTCTGGTGATCGACGCGAACGAGCAGCTCATTGATCTGGTCGGCATTCCCCGAGCAGAGCTCATCGGACGCTCGATCCACGATTTCCTGGAAGACGGTCGGGATATCCGCATAGTCGACATGATGGTGCTCAACGACGGGCAGGCCTACGAGATTTTCGTGCGTCGTCCGGATGGTGAAACGATCCCGGTTCAGGGCAGGGGGCGCGATATCGTCTACGGTGGAAAGCGGGCGCGGGTCGGCTGCCTCGTCGATCTGCGCGAACGCAAGCAGGCGGAGGATCATATCCGCTATCTGGCCCAGCACGACGGTCTGACCGGATTGCCCAACCGCGCGCTTTTTTCCGAAACACTGCAGGCGTTCATGTCCGGCCCGAAGGGTCGGCAAGGCTGCGCCATCCTGACGGTCGACCTGGACCGCATCAAGCACATCAACGGGGTCCACGGCCACCAGGCGGGTGATGCGGTAATTCGCGAGGCGGCCAGGCGGCTGGCACTGTTCGTGGCTATGCCGGGCTGGCTGGGACGGATGGGTGGAGACGCGTTCGCGATCCTGGTCGAATCCACCGGCGCGGCAGAGCTGGAAAAGCTTGCCCGCAGCATTCTGGAGGCGATCGCCGTCCCCGTCGATATCGGGTTTGGCAACAGCGTCGGCGTCAGCGCCAGCATCGGTGGCGCCGTCTCTCCCGATCATGCGCATGACCCGGATGCATTGGTCGCCTGTGCCGACATCGCGCTTTACCACGCCAAGAACAACGGGCGGAACTCCTTCCGCATGTTTCAACCCGGCATGACCGATCTGATCGACAAGCGGCGGACACTGGAGGCGGACCTCGACACGGCGCTCGAGCAGCGCGAGTTCGAGCTCTATCTTCAGCCGCGAATCCGGGTGGAGACGGGCCAGATCAACGGCTACGAGGGCCTTTTGCGCTGGCATCACCCCAGCCGAGGCATGATCAGCCCGCTTGATTTCATCCCGGTCGCCGAAGCGTCCGGCAAGATCGTCAAGCTCGGTGCATGGGTTTTGGAAGAGGCCTGCCGCCTGTTGCGGCTGGTCGACGGCCAGATCAGCGTCAACGTCAGCCCGACACAGTTCCGACAGTCGGATTTCGTTGCCGATCTCGCCGACCTGATGCGCCGGACGGGCGCCGATCCCCGCCGCCTGGAGCTGGAAATAACCGAAAGCGTCTTGATTGACGATCACCAGCGGGCGTTCGAGATCCTGACCGCGCTCAAAGCGCTCGGCGTCCATATCGCATTGGACGACTTCGGCACGGGATACTCGTCGCTGAGTTATCTCAGCCGCTATCCCTTCGACACCATCAAGATCGACCGCAGCTTCGTCAGCGACATAGGTCGCATGCGCAACGCGCAGGTCATCATTCGCTCGATCGTCCAGCTCGGCGCGGGGCTCGGGATGAAGATTGTCGCCGAAGGGGTCGAACGCCTGGAGGAAGCACTGTTCCTGGCGCAAGCCGGCTGCGACGAGCTGCAGGGGTACCTTCTCGGACGGCCACAACCGCTCGACCGGCTGGTCCGCAGCTTCGATGCGCGGATTGCCGCCAGCCTGCGTGCCGTACCCCGCCGCCGACCGGATGCGCGCGACGAGGTCATCGACGCCGGCCTGTCCCTGCCGGTGGACGGCCATGACGAGGAACGGCCGCAGCACTAGCCGCGGCCGCCTAACTTGTCGGACCGGGTAATCAGGCCGCGAGGGCCAACTGCGCGGTGCGTTCGCGCGCTGCCGCAATCGCCTTGTCGGCGGCTTCAGGGCCGAACGCGGTGCCTTCGACATAGACGACCTCGACATCCGTCATGCCGAGGAAGGCGAGCACTGTCTTCAGGTAAGGAACGGCATGGTTCATCGCGGCGGCGGGGCCTTCCGAATATATGCCGGCGGCGGCGAGCACCACATAGACCTTCTTGCCGGTGGCAAGTCCCTGCGGGCCTTCCGCCGTGTACCGGAAGGTCATCCCGGCCCTGGCGACGTTGTCGATCCACGACTTCAGCGTCGAGTAGATGTTGAAGTTGATGAGGCCGGTCGCGATGACCACCGTGTCTGCGGCCATCAGTTCTGCCACCAGCTTGTCGGAATAGGCGGCGGCGACAGCCTCCTCGGCCGAGCGCGCCTCGGCGGGCTTGCGGATCGCCGAAGTGGAAACGGTGTCCAGATGCGGGATCGGCTCCAGGCCCAGATCCCGGTGGACGACATCGCTGCCCGGATGCTGCGCGACCAGCTTGTCGACGAATTCCGTGGCGATCTTGCTGGACAGCGATTCGCCGCCGCGCGGGCTCGATGTGACGAGAAGAATGGACGACATGATCTTGTTCCTTCGCAGAGATTTCGACGGGCCGCGTGCACCGCATGCCCTTGGGCGATGATTTAGACGTCGACGCCCTTCGAAAAAACTGGGATAATATCGAAGAATTCCATCGACGAAATGGATAGACCATGGACGCCAATCCAACGCTCGACCAGCTGCAGGTCTTTCTGGCCGTTGCCGACAGCGGCAGTTTTTCGGCAGCAGCCCGCCTTCTCAACCGCGCTCAGTCGGTGGTGAGCTACACGATCTCCAATCTCGAGGCCCAGCTTGAAGTGGTCCTGTTCGAGCGCAGCGGCTCCCGCCAGCCGAAGCTGACGGACGCGGGCAGGGCCATGCTGCCGGATGCCAGGCGAATTGTTTCAGATCTCCAGGTCATGCGGTCGCGGGCAAAGAGCATGCGGCAGGGGCTGGAAGCGGAAGTCTCGCTGGCGATCAGCGTCATGGTTCCGGCCGAAGCGGTGATCCCGGAGCTGAAGAAGTTTCGTGTGGCCTTTCCGAGCGTGTCGCTGAACCTCAATGTCGGCGAACTGGGCATGGTCATGGACATGGTGATGTCAGGCAAGGCCGACATCGGCATCGGCGGCGCCATGGTGCGCCAGGAAGACACGCTGACGGCAGAGAAGATCGGCCATTCCTTCATGGTGCCGGTTGCCGCCCCCGATCATCCGCTGGCCCAGGCCGGACGGCCGCTGACGCTTGCCGATGTCCGCGAGGAGATCCAGCTGGTGGTGACCGATGCTTCGGGCCTGACCAACGGGCGGGATTTCAACGTCCTATCCTATCGGATCTGGCGGGTCAGCGACATTCCGACGAAACATCAGCTGATCCGGGGCGGCCTCGGCTGGGGCGGACTTCCAGCCTCCATGGTCGCGGACGATATACGCTCCGGTGCACTGAAGGTGCTGAAACTCGACGCCTACGAGCAGGGCGAGTACCCGCTCTACGCGATGCGACGGGCGTCGAACGCCCTGGGGCCAGCCGGCACCTGGCTGGTGGATGCCTTCCGCGAGCAGCTCTCCAACTGTCCGGGGCCGGGCCAGATGCTGAATAGGATGAAACGGGGCGCCGAGCCGTTCGGACAGGCGGCGGAGTAGGCCGTTGGCCGATCCGTCATGCCAGTGATCGCAGGATCACGCACCCGCAGATGATCACGAACAGCCCCGGCAACAGATGCCGCATCACCTGTCGCGTTTCCTCCGGCAGGTGTGGAAAGCGCGCCCGCAGCGGAAAGCGGCTGCTTTCCATGAAAAGGTCGGTTAGCAGCGTGATGATCAAGTAGAAATAGCCGATCGAGATCATCAGCGCGATCGGCGAGTTGACCGACATGCTGCCCGGAAAGCTCGCCTCGAACGTGAAACCAAGTGCGGCGAGCGCCAGAAGCGCCGAGTAGGTTATGCTGGGCCTGTCGCTGACGGCACCCCACAGGATGAAGAGCGAGACGGACAGCACCGCCACGAACGGCACGAAAATGCGCAGCACGTAGCGGGGCCAGTTGCGCGACATGTCGATCTCGACGCTCAGCCGGGAGAAGGGTCGTGCGTTCCAGCCGTAAAAGCTCTCGTTGCGAAAGGTCAGCGACTGCGCCGTCCAGTCGGAAATGGTCAGGCGGTCCGCATAGCTCGAGACGGCCCGGTCGCTGTCGTTGACGACGAACACCAGGTCGTCCGACGGATGGTATTGCGACACGAAGGAGAACGAGACCCGCTGGGTGTCGAACGGAAAGGCCGAAAGGTCCGTCCTGAAGCGGAAGTCGCCGGCAATCTGCTCGATCAGCTGAACCCGGCCGTCCGAATAGATCGAGATGCTGGATGCCGATGAGCGCGCTTCACCGATCTGGCCTTCGGTGATCAAGGCTGGCGTCCAGATCTCACCGATCCTCGCCTTGGCATCCTCGCCCGCATAATCCAGCCGCTGGCGGCCGGCCTTGACCGCATCGAAACGGAGGGTGGGGTCCTGCCATGCCTGCCGGATCTCGATGATCGCCGAGACTTCACCGCTCGTCTCCTGGATCTTGGTCACGTCGAGCAGCCGGAACGAGACATGCGCCCGCAGCGGCCGGCTGATCTCTTCAGGCAGGGCGTGAGACGTTTTCTCGGCGCGAGCGGGAGCGGCGAACGCAAAACCCAGCCCGATCAGCAACGCCAGCAGCCTTGCGGTCCGAGCGTGCCTCATGGCCGCTTCTCCAATCTTGCGGCCGCCGCCTTGCGGCGCAGCCAGTCGGCGAGCGCCTCCCGGACGGCGCGATATTCTGCAATTCCGCCGGTCGGCACGTCCGACGCATCGCCGGTCCGTATCGCTTCGGCAAGCGCCATAAGCGGTCGCACGACAGCGGCCCGCACCGAGACCACCACGAATGCGAGCACGATCAGCAGTCCGCCCAGCGAGATCGCGCCGACAGTAACGATGCTCTGGTTGAGGTGACGCTCAAGCGGCGTCATGTCGGACATCACCACGGTAACCCCGATGACGTTGCCGCTGTAGTCGATGAGCGGGCTCGTCAGCGTGCCGAGCGCACGCCCGTTGATTTCGGCCGTATCCGTGTAGGCGGCGCGGGTGAGGTGGATCAGGCCCGTCCCGTCGAGCGCCGTAAAGAGACCGTTGTCGGTCGTGGCATCGATTGCCAGGGCACTCGGGCGGGAAGCGGGCGCATTCGCCTTGCTGACCGCCGGATCGAGAAACAGGGCGAAGTCGGCGCCGCTGAGCGACTTCGAGAGTTCGGTGAGTGATTTTATGCTGACGCCGACCTCCACCGTGCCCACCAGAACGTCGCCATCGAGAATGGGAGCCACGGCCCGCAGGCTCAGCCCCCGTACGCCGAGCTCGAGGCCTTTCTGAAGCCGCCGGTCGTGGTTCGCCGCAACGACCATGGGGCGGAAGGTCGAGAGGTCCTGGCCAAAATTCTCCGGCTCCCAGACCCGCAGGAAGGATTTCATCGCCACATCGTGGAAGTGCAGCACGTCCACGTCGCCAGTCGCCGCCAGGCGGTCGAACACCGGCTTCATATAGGCCTGCAACGCGGCGCGATCGCCCACCTTCATCAGGGTCCTGACCTTGTCGTCGGCCGCGATCGCCTCCGCGTGGCTTGCCGAGAATGTCGCCGCCTGCTGCAAGGCAGACGACAGAACGACCCCGGTTTTGCCGATTTCGCGAAGCTTGGCTTCCTCCAGCAGGCGCTGCTCGTCCGACAGCACCAGCCATCCACAAAGCACGAGGACGGATCCCACCAGAAGAGCGGTGATGACAGCAAGATTTCGGCTGAGACTCATGGGTCGCCCGTTGCGCTTGTATTTCGGAGAGATCGGAAAGAAGTGGAGCTTCAATTCCTTATACTGAGTCGACAGGCGCCTGTATGAGACTGGAAGATTGGGCGAAAGCAATATCCACAGCAAAACGGCGCTTAAACCGTGCTGTGATTGCGTCTGATAAGCGCGAAGCGAGAATTGTGCGCCAGATCGTTGCTCGTGTGTTTTTTAAGGAGGGGCAACGCTCCGGGTTTTACCGGTCGCTATTTAACGGTCTCGGAATCGATGCTTTTGCCGACAGTCAAGGTGGCTGCAGCCAACCCGTCTGCCAAAGGGCAGCTTTTGACCCAAATTGAAGGTCGACGGCCCGGCCGCTGGGGCCGGGTCCGGAGCGCTCTCTCTCTTGTCCGACGGTGCTAGAGCACCAGCCGGAACTTGGCAAAGCCGTTCTCGCCATCTCCGGCGTCTTCAATTTTCGCACCCTTGACGTCGCCCGCATAATGGCGCGCCTTTGGCCCGGATTCGAACACTGCGGTAGTGCCGGGCAGGGGCTTGAACGACCAGTTGCCGTCGGCGGACGGGTTTATGGTGCCTTGTGCCATGATGTAGCGCACGACCACGTCACGGTTGGTGTCCGGTGCCACGAAAATGACTTTGTCGGCGGCGATCTCCGGAAACTTGCCGCCGCCACCGGCCCGGTAGTTGTTGGTCACCACCACGAACTTCTGGGAAGGGTCGATCGGCTTACCGTCGAACTGCAGGTCGACGATCCGGTGCGCGTCGGCGTTGAGGAGCTTGCCGTCCTTGTCGAATCGTACCGGCTGCGACAGGTCTATTTGGTAGGTGACGCCGTCGATGACGTCGTAGTTATAGGACGGGAAGCCCGCATTGAGGAGCGGTGCATCCTTGGCGCCGGGCGCGATCTGGTTGAACATGCCGGCCGACATTTCCAGCCAGTTTTTCACCTGCTCGGCAGTGATCAGCACCGCCTGCACCGTGTTGGGATAGAGATAGAGGTCGGCAACATTCTTGATGGCGATATCGCCCACCGGAACATCGGTAAAATAGTCCGCGCCGCCGCGCCCGCCGGCCTTGAAGGGGGCCGCCGCCGAAAGCACGGGATAGTTTTCGTACGACCCGTCCTTCAGCATCTGCTTGATGTACCAGGTCTGCGCATTGGACACGATCTGCACCGACGGATCGTCCGCCACCAGCGCGAAATAGGAATAGAGCGGCGCCGCGGTCTTTCCGACCGGCCGGCGGACATAGGCGAGAGTTGCCTCGTGCTCGGCCTTGACCGCGGCAATTACCTCCGGCTTCTCCTTGACGTCGGCGACCACCTTCTTGTTGTCGTCGCGGTGATAGATCGGCCGCGCCTCCGAGGTGGAATCGACGATCTTCCAGCTCGTGCCGTCTTTCTCCAGCAGCAGGTCGATCAGCCCCATGTGCGAACCCCAGAACCCGGCCATCACCGCGGGCTTGCCCATCAGCCTGCCCGTCTTGGCGTCGGCTCCGACAATGCCCTCGAAATCCTTCGGGCCTGGGAAGACCAGATGCTGGTGACCGGTGAAGATGGCATCGATACCGTCGACGGCGGCAAGGTAGAGCGCCGCGTTTTCCATGCGGTCGCTCAGTCCGCTGCCATCGATCCCGGAATGCGACAGCGCGATCACGATATCCGCGCCCTCTTCCTTCATCGCCGGAACCCAGGCCTTTGCGGCATCGACGATATCGCGCGTTTGGGCCTTTCCCTCGAGGTTCTTCGAATCCCACGTCATGATCTGCGGCGGGACGAAGCCGATAAAGCCGACCTTGACCGTGCTGGTCGCACCGGAGCCGTCACGAACCTGCTTGTCCAGGATGACGTAGGGCTTGAAGAACAGCTCATCCGCTTTGGGATCAGTTGCCAGCATGCCCTTGGTAAGATTCGCGCAAACGTGCGGGAAGTTGGAGCCTGCGAGCACCTTCATCATGAAGTCCAGGCCGTAGTTGAACTCATGGTTCCCCAGCGTTCCGACGTCATAGTCGAGCACGTTCATCGCCTGGATGACGGGGTGCCTGTCACCCTCCTTCATGCCGCGCTCATAGGCGATATAGTCGCCGAGCGGGTTGCCCTGCAGAAAATCGCCATTGTCGATCAGCATCGAATTACCTGCCTCGGCGCGGATCTGGTCGATGATCGAGGCGGTGCGGGCAAGCCCCAGCGTGTCGTTCGGCTTGTCGGCGTAGTAGTCGTAAGGGAAGACGTGAACGTGGATGTCCGTCGTTTCCATGATGCGCAGATGCGCCTGGTTCGTAGCCGCGCGGGCAGCGAACGGATGCAGCATCACGAATGCGGAAGAAGCGGCGATGCCGCCAAGGAGGGAACGGCGGCTGATCGCGTGCGGGGTGGTCGAGAAGGACATGGACGTCTCCCTGGATGTCACTGGCCCGGCAAGTCTAGAAGCAAATCCGGACGCTTGCACCACCTAATGACAGGGGACTTGACGCAGAATGACGGCCCTTCGGTCAGCGCCTCAGGACCGGCTCGACCTCGCGATGGAAGAAGCGGAAGTAGGATGACACCTGCGCCGCCGCATTGGAGTTGGGCTTGAACTCGATGCCAAGCCGGCCGCCATGGGCCCACTTGATGATGCCTTCGAGGATGCCCAGTTCTTCGCTCTCGACCCGCACGGCGCTGCCTGAGGCGGCATGGAAAGGGCCGGTCAGATCGAGCGCCATCCCGGTTGCCGAGAGGTTTACGACGCGGCCCTTGGCGG
>Ga0065165_1003330_pt1 | contig 11473 bp, 3 predicted proteins | sample AraplaMF_Cvi_mMF_FD_63813 | JGI IMG/M metagenome (GOLD analysis project Ga0065165, IMG submission 63813) | Arabidopsis root microbial communities from the University of North Carolina, USA - plate scrape MF_Cvi_mMF (version 2) (version 3) | ecosystem: Host-associated > Plants > Roots > Endosphere... | reverse complement strand
GATTTTAATGGTAAGGAATTTTTTAAAGCTTTTGCTTTATCGGTGTATATGGATGCCCTGCTCGTATATAATACATTAAGACTAGAGCAGCGAGCAACGTTAGCTATTGTACAAGGCGATTATTTGGTTGTACGTTTCTATGTCACGGGAATCCTGCGGGAAGTCAATATCGGACGGGTTGTTTATGTCGATGAGGCGGGAGATATTCTCTTTAAAGAGTTACGCTGGTATAAACCGGAACATGGCAAGGTGTCTTACATTTCAGCAGAAATGAGCGAGGTTCGGTTGGTTGATAATCTTAATAAGGAAGTAAAGAAACCGATACAGGTCGTCATCACAGAAGATGGGAAGGCTTATATACGGATGATTGACAAAGCTCTTGATAATTCACTTGAGATTAATTATTGGAATTCAATGCTCAAAAATCTTGAGCTAACCGATAATGCGCTATGGAGCAAGATACGAACATGGGAAGATGAAGCTTTGCAAAATGCATTCCTGGTACATTTTGGTAAAGAGAGTTCTGTTCTTAGTCACATTAATACAAGTGGCAATATCGATAAGATATTGTCTACCTGGCGAGCCATGCTTACCGAGCAGCCGGAGCTTGCGAAATTGTTTGCTGGCTTAACAGGTACGGAAAAAATCAAATTTATAGACGATTTTACAGATGTTCCGCAGGTATTAAAGGCGTTTAGCGAGGAGCCTGGCCTTATCGAGGTTTGGCGTGAACTGGGAGCGGCATTGAAAACAACGGATGCACGAGATATTGACTTCTTAATTCGTTTAAACAATGTCAGATCCGGCTATAAAGATGTTTGGACTGCGATAAAGGAATGGGAAACTGCTACGCAACGTTCATTCGTCACCTGCTTTGCCCACAATCCGAAGTTACTTGCTCATATCAACGGCAGCGCTAGCCGCGCCCGTATTTTGGAAATTTGGAAAGACATTGAAGTGAATTATAAAAATATTCTTTCCTCCATTGGGAAACTGACCGAAGATCAGCAAATCAGATTTTTTAACGAATTTACAAAAGAGACGGCCACCGCTTCGTTGCTATCTAAGCTGGACAAGGAACCGGATTTGATGGAGGCATGGAAGATTGTTCAGGTTACCGGAAAGTTTGAGGAGAAGGAATTTATTCAGGCGCTTCGATTTGGTCAAGATCAAGGTGGTGGCGTGCTACATTTTAGCAACTCTGAGCAGGGAATAGAGGGAGTGCTTACCGCGTCTGGCGGAAAAGTTATTCCGGTGTCTTTCAAAGAATTGCCTACCGATAAATTCAAGAATGTATTTCGTGATATTAAGGATAACTCGAAACAAATTGTGGCCGCTACGAAGGTGGAAAACACAGCTGCTGCGAAATACTGTGTAGTCGGAAACAATCCGAATACCTACATCCGTGTGGATGCAGTCAATGTGCCCCGGCAGCAACTAATCGACTATTTTTATAGTATTCCTGTCGAAAGGAGACTTCTTCTGCTGGGCGAGCCGGGTGTTTACGGCGAAATTAAAATTGTCGCCAGTGATGGAGGGGAAATAATTTTTAAGAATTACAAACTGATAGAATAATATGGCTACAGAAATAGAGGTAGTATCCACCGTAGCTGATAGTTACTTTTCGCTGAAAGATCTGCTTCGTAAAGTTGAGGATATCACTTCTGAACTTGCGATAGGATATAACCTGGTTGAGCAGATGGTCTATTTTAAGCGAAATGGAGAACGTGTAGAGTCGGAGACTATTGTCGAGAATCCGTCCGCTTATTATGACATCTTCACAAGGGATGGAGAGAAGCTTTTCTCTATCTGGGGACCAGATCATGATGTAGAGGGGGGGATTTTTACAGCGGAAGAGAAGATTAATGACTCACCGAAATTTGATTCGAAGCTATTACCTGAGCTTGTTGCGCGGGCTGCGGAGGTGAACACTTCGTATACTGTTCGGTGGAGTCCTACGGGGAATGATCTATTGGTCTACACGGTCTGTTTAGGTCTATCAGAACTGATTTCAGGAGTGATTGTAAATCAATTTGGTGCATCTGTAGAGTCGGGAACATATTTGGTAGAGGATTGGAGGACATTGCTACGCAATGAAATCGGTAAGTGATACGTGAGATGCATTAAACTGTTTATAGACGAAGACTATTCAAGTAAATGACGTGGCGGTTGATTAAAATATAAGGTTAGATGAATTTAAAGTTTTACATTCTTTTTTTACTGCTGTCGTTCGGAACGTTGATGGCCTCGGCCAACAATAAGCGAGACAGCCTATCCGTTGCTAAACGCGATTCTGTATTCCTAATCAATCCATCGGCTAACCAAACTCCCTGGATCGAAGAACCATCCGATATACTCGCTGACGGCATCCTGCCGACAATGAATAACAATGACTCGATACGCCGCTACATCGAACTGGCGCGAAGCGTAATCGCCAAGGTCCGGTCACTGCAAAACTTCATTACCAATATTGACGAGGCCAGCAAGGTAGAATTGCCTGTTGGCATTTCACGTGAGATCGGTGGACTGCGCTACGATATCGCTATTCATGCTATCCGACTGAAGCCAGGCTATGCGGAGCTCGATGTGTTTATGGAGTTCGAGGTGCCGCAGAACAAGCAGGTGCTTACGTTTATGGCAAAGGGCATCAAGTTTACCAAGAAGAGCGGTATTGTGGGTGATGCCAAATTGCAGTTGCTAACAGATTATGCGATCAATCTCAATGGCGATAAATCGCAGCTTATTCTACGATCAAAGGGCTTGGGCAAGGGTACGTATGTTGTGATGGACTGCGACGGGTATAAGGAGATGTCGCTCGATGCCTCCGTAAAATTCTCGCGCGATCTGTTGCGTCCTGAAAAGCCGGATGGGACACAGGGTGAAGGGAATGTGCAAACGGACTTCTCGTTTTCGCTTACCGACTGGAACGATCTGGTGGTGCAGCTTAGTCTGCCGGCGTTTCAGGTTACGGGTTTGAATGGCTTTGGCTTTAGTGTAAAAGATGCTGTATTCGACTTTAGTGACGTGCGCAACGCGCCGGCTGTTGTTTTTCCGAAAGATTATAAGTCCACTCAATTTCTGCCCGATAATCAGAACCTGTGGCGCGGCTTTTATCTGCGTCAGCTTACGGTGAGCATTCCTGGTGAGTTCAAGTCGAAGAACGGTGCCGGGCGTACTACGTTTATGGCCGAGAATGTTTTGATCGATAACATGGGATTGAGCGGTGTGTTCACCGGTAAGAATCTGATCTCAAGAAGTCAGGGGAATATGAGTGGTTGGGCTTTCTCGCTTGATTCGCTCGGGTTTACGTTACAGGCCAACCAGTTGGTCGATGCCGGGTTTAACGGTGGTATTGTAATTCCGATCGGTAAGGAAGACCGGCCGTTTTCGTATAAGGCTATTATTAATCCAGGGGGTAACTATGTTTTTAATGTGAAGCCTGACGCCGATATGACGTTCCCGCTGTGGGGCGCCGGTAAGGTTGAGATTTATGAAGCGTCGTACCTTGATATAAAGGTTGTGGATGGCAAGTTCCTGCCGAAGGCGAGCCTTCACGGCCGTATGAATGTGGAGGCCAAACTGAGCGCCGGCGGACAGGGTGTTTCGTTGGCCGATATATCGTTTGAAGCGTTGGAGCTGCAAACCGTGAAGCCATTTATCAAGGTGGGTACGTTCTCGTTCGGATCAGAAGCGCTACAACAGAAGATGGCTGGCTTCCCGATCAGTATACAAGATATCGGTCTGCGTAGCATGGGCGACGATCTGGGGCTGGATTTTACATTGAAGCTTAACCTGACCGGTTCTGACGGTGGCGCCTTTGCTGCGGACGCCGGCCTTACGCTGGTAGGTTCTATGGACAGCACGCGTGGATGGCAGAGCTGGAAATATAAAACGATACAGGTTAATGAAATTGGCGTGGACATTGATGGCGGATCGTTCAAGATCAATGGCCGCCTTATTTTCTATCGTAACGATTTGGTATATGGTGATGGCTTCAACGGTACGGTAAAGGCCGAGTTTACTCCCGGGCTTAAAGTTACCGGTACGGCTATCTTCGGTAGCGTATCGGGACTGCGCTACTGGTATGCGGATGCCATGATAAACTTCCCGACAGGCATTCCAATCTTTACCGGTGTGGGGATCTACGGCTTCGGCGGTGGTATATACTACGGTATGAAGATGGATAACCAGGGGCTTGGCAGCGATCTTGGTAAAACGGCATCGGGCGTTATCTATGTGCCTTATGAAAAGGCTGGTCTCGGGTTAAAAGCCGTGGTGAGTCTGGGATCTTATCCTAAACCCGAGGCGTTCAATGCCGACGTAACGTTTGAGATTGCCTTCTTTAAAGGTGGAGGTGTGCGGTATATTGCCTTTGGTGGTAATGGTTACCTCATTACTCCCGGTCTGGATCTTAACCTCGATAAGTTGAAAGGTGTGGCTGGCAAAATGGCGGGTGCGGTACGCAAGATGGAAGGTCAGCTCTCGGATGCTACCAAGGGATTTGTGAAGGCCGACGATGGTGGCAACTCTGCTCTGGAGATATTCGGTGCCATTGGCGAGCAAGCTGGACAGAAAGGGCAGATCTCCGCCAAAGTACTGATTGATTACGATTTTGAGAACCGTGTGCTTCACGGCAGCTTCGAGGTATTTATTAATGTTGCCGGTGGTATTATCAAGGGTGTTGGGCCGTCGGGGCGTGCCGGATGGGCAGTGCTTCACTTTGCGCCGGGCGAATGGTATGTATATGCCGGAACGCCGGATGATCGTGTGGGCGTAGCGTTGGGTATAGGCTCGGTGCGTGTAGCCGTTACGAGCTACTTTATGGTGGGGACAAAAATATTGGGTAGTCCGCCGCCACCACCCGAGGTGACGAATATTCTTAAAGGTGACTTCGATTATATGAAGGACCTTAACGCGATTGGTAAGGGCGGAGGCTTTGCATTCGGTGCTTCGCTGAGTATGAGTACGGGAGACCTGTCGTTCCTTATGTTCTATGGCCACTTTGCCGCAGGGCTTGGTTTTGATATTATGCTGAAAGACTATGGCGAGGTATACTGCAAGGGCAGTAACAAGCGCCTGGGTATAAACGGCTGGTATGCCAATGGGCAGTCGTACGCGTATTTCGATGGTGAGATCGGTATTCGGGTAAAAGTATTTGGAAAGAAGAAGAGTGTAAGTATACTATCGATCGCCGCTGCTGCGCTGATGCAGGCACAGTTGCCTAACCCGGTCTGGGTGCAAGGTACGGTTGGTGGTCGCTTTAGTGTATTGGGTGGACTGGTGAAAGGAAACTGTCAGTTCCAGGTTACGCTTGGGGAGAAGTGCGAGATTCAGCGTAGCGCCGAGTCTTTGCTGGAAGACATTAAAGTGATTACCGAGATTACTCCGGCACAGGATGAAAAAGATGTGAATGTGTTTACATCGCCACAGGTTGTGTTTAGTATGCCGATTGAGAAGACATTCGAGATTGTAGATCTTGAGTCGGGTAGTGACGAGCGCCGTAACTTCAGGGTTAAGCTCGATTATCTGAAGGTGACGAGTGAGGGGCGCGATATTGTCGGTACGCCCGAGTGGAACGAGGATCAGGACGTACTGGCCTTCCATCCGTATGAGGTATTGCCGTCTAAGAAAACTGTTAAAGTAGCGGTGCAGGTTAGTTTTGAAGAACAGGTAAATGGTCGTTGGGCTGTGGTAGTGGCCGAGGGTAAAAAGGTTGTGCAGAATCTTGAGAATACTTTCGGTACCGATGTTGCTCCGCCATACATTCCGTTGAGCAACGTGGAATACAGTTATCCGTTAATTAGCCAGGCAAACTTCTATCGTAATGAAAGTGCGGATGGTTACATCAAGTTGCGTCAGGCTCAGCCGTACCTGTTTGAGGCAGGACCCGAGTGGAAACAGAAGGGGCGCTTTACGAGTGATGACGGTGCGCAGTCACTGTTTGACTACGCGTATACTTACTCCACTAACCGGGTTACGTTCAAGATGCCGTCTGATCTGAAGGCGGGGCAGACCTACCAATTCGAGTTGGTGAATTTGCCGGCACAGAAGGGCGGAGCGGTAGATCGTAACGTTACCACCGGTTCTGAAAAAGTTGGAGGCAATACGGAAGGGCTGGACCTGGAGATCAAAACCCGTAAGGCGGAAGGTTCCATCGAGACCCTGCAAGAGAAATCTATTTTCAATACGGCATTCCGTTCGAGCCAGTATGCACGGTTCCAGGATAAGCTGGCCAGCCAGCAGATTTCCGGAGTTTACCGCTTCTTGCGCATACCGTGGTATACACATTACCTCGGAGCCTCTATTGTTCAGGAAGAGTCGTTTGATAAAGCTGAAATTTTGGGCACAGCCTATACGGGTAACAAGCCTTTGATTACACTGGAAGCGGACCTTACCGATAACACGTATTATAATAGCCAGGTATATCCGCTTGTTTATGAAGGTTACCCACTGGACGGCGATATTAAGGTAAGCCGCGATATATCGGTAATGGGTTTCCCTCCTGTTAAGGCTGTTTCGATATACCAGGATCCACAGGATATAGAGCTTGTAGAGGGTGTTATGAATAAGACTGGGCATCAACTACTGCGCTATCAATATGATTTGCCGATGTATATGATAGCCGATTTCGGTGATATTCAAAGTAAGGTTGTAGAACGTTATGTTACGAAAAAAACTGTATCCGATCGGGTTAGGATGATTCTGGAGAATACATACCCGATATTAAGTGAAGGTACATACGCGGTGAAAGTCATCTATCACCTTCCAGGAATGGAGCAACCGCAGTATGTGAGGCAGATGACGTTTACATTAAAGACGAGTGAGAATTAACGTGATGATCAGAATTTTTGTTTACCTAAGTGTTTTTATACTGGGGATCGGCCTGAGTAGTGCCCAGTATGCAGATTCAGCCCGCGCAGTAAAGGTGATCGGAAGGGCGCAGAAAGACCGGATCGTATTGCGCTGGGCCGTGACCGACCCGGTGAGTTGGCAGTATGCCAATAAGTATGGTTATACGGTGGAACGGTATACTATTTTGCGCGATGGTAAAATGCTCCAGTCACCGGAGCGGAAGCTGCTTACGCCTGTGCCGCTCAAGCCCGCGCCTCAGGCAGCGTGGGTAAAGGTTATGGATACTAACGACTACGCCGCTATTGCGGCACAGTCGATTTTCGGAGAATCTTTTCAGGTAACACCGGGTAAGCCCGGGAAGAAGCAGAATGCAAGCCTCCTGGATATTGTGAATAAGTCTACCGAAATGGAGCAACGTTTTTCGTTTGCTTTGTTGGCGGCAGACCATTCATACGAGGCGGCTACTTTGTCGGGGTTGGCGCTTACTGATTCGGTGGTACGTAAAAATGAAAAATATTTCTACCGTGTGTATACCAAAATACCGACGAAGGTACTTCGTCTGGATACGGCTAATGTATATATCGGGCTGGCCGATCATGCCCCTCTGGCAAAACCGACAGACCTTACCGCGGAGTTTCAGGACCGTTCTGCTCGACTACGCTGGCCCGTTAAATTTTTGCGAGGTGTATATGTGAGTTACGTGGTTGAGCGTTCCGAAGATAAGGGAAAGACATTCCGTAAGATCATGGACCGTCCTTTTCTGAACACCAATAATACGAAGGTCGATAACGACTATTTTATAAAGATCGACTCGATTGAAAACAATAAGGAGTATCAATACCGCATTTATGGCATTACTCCATTTAGTGAGAATGGCCCGCCGTCTGACCTTGTGAAGGGCATGGGGATTGATCCATTGCAGTGTGTAACGGCCATCAATAAGAATACGGTTGATAATAAGGCGCGTCAGATCCTATTGTATTGGACAACCGAGTGTACCGGTCCGGGAGCGGTAGAAGGTTATGAGGTACAGCGTGCGCCGGCGGAAGATGGTAAGTATACAACATTGACTCCGTCGATATTGCCAGCCAACGTGCGCGAGTTTACCGACCGGCAGCCCGGTGGTAGCAACTACTACCGCATTATAACCCGAGGCAGTCACAATCAGAAGCGGACATCTTTCCCTGTATTGGTGCAGCTCGAAGACAGTATTCCTCCGGCAGCGCCGCAGAATCTAAAAGTTCGGATCGATACAACTGGTGTTGTGCGGTTGAGCTGGCAGGCGAATACGGAACCGGACTTATTTGGTTACCGGGTTTACCGTTCAAATTTTGAAAACTCGGAGTTTGGTCAGGTCACAGTATCGCCCGTTACGGTGGCTGTTTTTAAAGACTCTATCAATTTAAAGACACTTACCAAAAAGATCTACTACAAGGTTGCTGCTGTCGATACACGCTTTAATACATCGGAGTATTCGGTTTCAGTAACCGTGGTTAAGCCTGACGTCGTACCGCCGGTTCCACCGGTATTTACGTCGGTTAAGTCATTGCCTGATGGTGTTGCGTTGACGTGGGTTGCAAGTAGTAGTACCGATGTGCAGGAGCAACTGTTGTTGCGTAAGCATACGTATTCTACGGCCTGGACAGAGCTTGTGCGGTTTTCGAAGGATTCGGTTTCATACATCGATAAGATAGCCGATCATCGGAATGTATATCAATACAAGCTTGTGGCGGTAGATGAATCGGGTAATCGTTCCATTGCGTCGTCCCCGGTGTCGGGTAAGAGCCTGGATGACGGTAGCCGACCGGTTGTGAAGGGAATTCGTGTGGAGGCCAATCGTACGGAGAAGCATGTCCGGTTACAGTGGACGTATTCGCAAGACCGATTATCGCGGTATGTTATATATCGGGCAAAGAGCAATGAGCCGATGACACTCTATAAAAGTGTTGAGCCTGACAAGCAGGGCTTCATCGATACGGACCTTTCGATGAATACATCGTACAGATATCGTATAAAGGCTACCTTCAAGGATGGCGGAGAGAGTCCATTTTCCGATGAGGTAAAAGTGGATTATTAAGCGGTAATATTGATCAATATAGGTAAGCTAAAAATAACTGTTATGCAAATGTTTTTAACCGTGAAATTCATACGTAAGTTCATCGGTATTTCGCTCAGTACAGTAATTCTGATCGGCATTGCGGGTGTATCGAAATTGCACGCACAGAATAAGTATCATGTTGAATATAAAGGCGATAATAATGTGACTGGTCCGCCTTCCAGTACAAACCGTGTGAACACGATGGAGCTATCCAGTGGTCCAAAGTTTTGTTATGATTTCTTTTATGGAACGTGCTCTGGATCTTACGATACGCCGACCAGGCCCACATCGTTGAGGGTGGGTACCTGGGAATACGAAGGGTCGACAGCCCAGGGCAGCCAACAGAAATGTCATATAGAAACTCCGTATACATTGGGCGTTTGTGAGAATGTTGTAATATGGACCAACTCATGTAATGTTTCATATCACGCGGAGGTAAATGTTTATCCGATTGTCAAGACGACATCGAATCCTACAGCTCAACCCAATACCAATATAAGCCCGAACCAGCAGATTGTGCTTACGGCCACTGCCGGCTTTACATCGTATACGTGGCAGTACAAGGGGGCTGACGGGTATTGGTATACGATCCGGAGTACTACGGGCAATACTACTACGGTAACGAGTGCTGATATTGGAGGAAATTATCAGCAGAACATCTATTTTCAGGCTTATGCTGAAGGATGTGCAAAATCGGTAACAACCACTGAGGCAGGGCCTTTTGTGTTTGTCGGCAATCCTGTAAATGTAGCAAACTATACCACAGACGCGCCACGTTGCTCGGGAGGAAACGACGGGCAGATCGTGGTAACCGGTCTTACCCGGGCACTCGCTTCAAACGAGTCCATTTCGATTACTCTGCAGAATGCGCAAGGGGGGGATCTGGCTACATCAACAGTTACAAATACGCTACCCATCGTTTTGGATGGCGCCACAGCTCAGTTTCGCGGTTTGCTGGCTTCGGGGGCATACCGTATCTTCGTTGAGAGCTTTATTGGTGGTGTGCCGGTGAATTCTGGCACTCAGACTATTACATCCGTTACCATTCCTGTTCGCTCTGCGGTAAGTGGTTACGGTTCGGTGACGTCTTTTTACAACGGTTCTCATATCAGCTGTATCGGTTCAACAAACGGAATAATTTCCATCACGGCTTCTGGTGGTGTGGGTAGCTTTCAATACAGTTCTAATGGTGGAGCAACGTATCAAGGGACAAATTCGTTTGGCGGTCTTGGCGCGGGGAGTTATACATTTGTTATAAAGGATAACAACGGTTGTTTACGAACTACAGACCCGGTTACGATCAATGCCCCGGCTCCTGTAACGGTAGCGGCGGCATATGCAATATCAGATAACGGTAGCGGCGGCCATGTGAGCTGCAATGTGAACAATACCGGAGGTCTCAAGAACGATGGCCGTTTGCGTATAGACGCTTCGGGAGGTTCGGGAGGCCTGGTGTATAGCCTGGCGGGCATAACCTATTCAGCGGCCTATCAGGGAAATGCCGAATTGACGTCACTGTATGCCGATGTGTACACTGTATCCGTGAAGGACGCCAACGGCTGCGAGTCAGCCGATCATCCGAAGGTGGAGATTATTCAACCGGATGCAGTAGCCTATACCACAATGTCGAAGACCGACCTGGTTTGCAACGGCGTTCCTACTGGAGAGCTTGAAGTACAGGGCGCATCAGGAGGTATTGGCAGACTGCAGTATTCACTCAATGGCACTTCGTTTCAGGATGCTGCAGGGTTCGGTAGTCTTTCGGCGGGAAGTTATTCGGTTACTATCCGTGATACCAAAGGCTGTACCCGCGTTACTTCCGCAGAGGCGATCGGGCAGCCATTGGCACTTACATTTTCTACGATCGATATTGCACAGCAAAGCTGCCCAGAGCGCGTAGATGGCGAAATTAATCTTGTACCCGCCACGGGTGGTACCGGCGCGCGGACCTATTCAGTGGATGGATTGACTTACCAGCCAGAAAGCAGTAAGATAACATTCGACAAGCTTGAAACCGGAAACTATACGGTCTATGTTAAAGACAGCAAAGACTGCCAGGCTACCATATCGCGGTTTGTGGGTATAAAGCCTGCCGTGACGGGGGCATTCAGAGTAGCGAACCCCATTAGCTGTAACGGTGATACGGATGGAGCGTTAGAGCTTACTCCCGGTGGCGGTACCGGGCCGTACACTTTTGCCTGGTCTACTACTGCTGTCGATAAAGATATTGATAATCTTGGTGATGGTGTTTATACGGTGGCCATAACCGATTCGAAACAGTGTGTAAAAGAATTTCAGTACGATCTGAAAGAGCCTGAGATATTGCGGTTGCAGCCGGCGGTGTTTGATCATAGCGGTTACGGCGTATCGTGTGCCGGTGATGAAGATGGTTTAATTGTCGCTAATGCATCAGGCGGTACCGGGCCCTATACGTATTCCTGGTCTACAGGAGGAACCGATGAGCAGATTAGCGACCTGGCACCCGGTAACTATGATGTTTATGTGGAAGATTCCCATCATTGT
>Ga0065165_1003325_pt1 | contig 11490 bp, 16 predicted proteins | sample AraplaMF_Cvi_mMF_FD_63813 | JGI IMG/M metagenome (GOLD analysis project Ga0065165, IMG submission 63813) | Arabidopsis root microbial communities from the University of North Carolina, USA - plate scrape MF_Cvi_mMF (version 2) (version 3) | ecosystem: Host-associated > Plants > Roots >... | reverse complement strand
CATGCCATGACTCGTGAGCAAAAGCCCATCCCATAATATGTTGAGGTTCGTTCCAGCACTGCCATACTTTATCGGCAGGTGCGTTTACAGTTGTGGTAATAGTGATGGCCGCTTGTTGTGCTGTTTCCATATGTATGTCGGTTAAGATTGTTTGTTTATTGCGTTTCGTATTAACAATACAAACTTAGCACCCTATGACCCAATCGCTACGTTGTGATCCCGACAATCGCACAGGCCATTTGCGACAAATCCGCAGAACATCCCGGCATTTATCTTCTACCAATTACCAGAATCACCACAACAAAAAGTCACACACCCTGCCCGCATACCCTGCATTCCATCTCAGTTCATCATAGCCGTCCTCTAACCCTGTTTGAAATTAGCCCACACAAAATCCACCGCATGCCATGCGTCGTCGCGCGCAATGGTGAACTGGAAATCACGAACAACATCCGGCGATTGCGATGCATTATCCAGAAACATACGAGCCTTGTCGGGCTCGTCGAGATAATAAATAATCTCGCGTCGTTTATAATAGGTTATGCGACCAACATAATGAGCAATGCAAACCGACTTAAGGTGACCATCCAGAATATCTTCAAAACTATTCAGTACTTCCGCCTCTGACTCCACGGGGTAACCATTCTCGTTATAATCGTGAATATTGACCACAATCGTGAGGCACCAGGGGAAAGCCTGTTTATAATTGAATTGATTGTAGGCAGTATTGGCGGTAATGAACGCGGAGTATCCCTGTTCGTCTGTAAACTCGATCACGTCGAACTTTTCGCCCGGGAATTTGTATACTTTCTTTTCAAGAATATACTGACTGATCGACGTAAGGTGAGGGTACTCCTCTACCGGCCCATCTTCGGGCAAGGTGCTTACATCGACATAATCGATGTCGAGGGCGGTGGATTTTTCGCCGATGAGGCTGTCGAGTAGCAGGAAGGAGAGGTTAACAAAGTGGTTACGCTCGTCTTCAGTATAATCCGGATAACATACCCGGATGGCCACGGCATCGGGACTCTCTTCATTATAGAGGGGCAAAAAGATGATGTCTTCCGGATAATAATCCTTGTCGGCATACGCAATGGCAAACCCAGGAGCGTGGGGCTGCCTGAATTTAACGATCTGCCAGCGGGGGATCTGTGGGGCAACATCAACCAGCGCCTCTACATACCCAAAGTACTCCACCTGGCCATCGGCACTGATCACAAGCTCCATTTCGTTGTCCATCCGGTGACGCACGGAGAAAAAGAGCTTGTCGCAGTACGTATGGAGACGTACAAGAAGATCATCCATAATGGCATCCTTCTCTTCTTCTGTAACATCGCCCAGGAAAAGGAACTTGTGGTTATTCTTCAAAAACCAGTCCCAGAAATCCTTCGCTTTAGCCTGACTTGTTTTTTTAAATACCATAATAGCATTAAGTACACACAATATACAGTTTGCAGGGAAGAAACACCATTCCTTTTCTGTTATACATAAAACCTCGTAGACTTAATTTTGTTTTTGCTACCGCAGATAATTGCCCGAAGAATCTAACCTTATACCATAGTCTCGGCACACTAATCAATAAAAGAGCCACAGGAAATACCTCGAAAGGGTAACAGACAGGTCTTACAAGGCATGAATCATTTGAATTTCTCCCTAAAACCATCAATTTTGGCCCCGTTTAGCATTACCGACAGAAAATAATACACTATGAAACCATACGTAATTTGCCACATGATGGGATCGCTCGATGGACGTATCAAGCAGAACATCTGGGGAATTAAAGATTCATCCAAATACTTTGAAGAGCCGGCATCCAAGATAAAAGTCGACGCCTGGTTGGTGGGCCGCACCACGATGGAAGAATTTTCGAGCAAGAAGAAGCCGGTACTTAGCAAGGGCCGCGTAAATATACCTAAGGAAGATTTCGTAGCGCCGCACAAAGCCAGGACCTATGCCGTGGCAATAGATCCGTCGGGCAAATGCTTCTGGGATACCAATATGGTATCAACCGAACACGTTATTGAAGTACTCACCGAAAAGGTAACCGCCAAATACCTGGAACATCTTCGATCAAAAAATGTATCCTATATTTTCGGCGGCGCGGAAACACTGGACCTGGACCTCGTGCTACGCAAACTTTACAAACTTTTCAACATTAAGCGCGTGCGTATAGACGGAGGGGGACACGTAAACGGTTCGTTCCTTAAAGCAGGACTTATCGATGAGTTCAGCCTCGTGTTGATGCCGCTGGCCGATGGCACCATCGGTGCGCCAACGATCTTTGAGGCTGAAGAAGGCTTCGGAAAACGCAAAGCCACGCATTTTACGCTGCATTCGGTGAAAAAAATCTATGACAATGTACTCTGGATGCGCTACCACGCGGTAAAAGGTAAAAAAAAGGCGTAATCCCGCGATTTAGGAAATTACCATACATCTATACGCAGAGGGCACAACAAATAGATATCTTAGATGCTGGAATCCAGTCTTTACTCTATCTATGAAAACACTTGTAGCCCTCGCGTTATTTGCCTCCATCGGCTCTACGCTTTCGGCCCAAAGCCTCAATCCCACCTGGGAAAAGGATCTTTCAACATCGCTCGACCTGTTTGTAAAATGCTCCTCCAACGCGGATGGCAAATGCAGCGAAGCACAGGGCGAGTCTCTCAACACCGTATATAAAGTCGACGACTTCTTCTCTGCCAAACAGGGTCGCCACATGACCGTAAGCGAAGTGAGCAGCTTCTTGAAACAAAGCAGCGCGTGGACATCGATCGGACCTGCCTACACACAGGCAACCCTCGTGCAGGCACAACAACTAGCCAACGAAAAGAAAGCTGTCGTTGCTGTATATCAGAACGCAGCGAACGTAGGCCACGTCGTCCTCATTGTACCCGGCGAACTTGAACCCTCCGGTTCATGGGGGCTTAAAGTGCCCGCTGCCGCATCGTTCTTCTTACCCGAACCGTCGCGTTCGTTCGTAAACAAAGGCCTCTCGTTTGCCTTCACCAAAAGCATGCTGAAAGACGTAACACTCTACGTACGCAAATATTAAAAAAAGCGCGTGAGCCGGAAAACAACTCCGGCTCACGTCTTTTTACGCCTTCCGAATAAGCGTAACGTTACCTCCAATTGTTTACCTGACGTTCCTCCGCGAAATCCGGTCTTCCATCACGGTATAGCGTTAAGGCCCATCGATTCGGCATCTTCAAATAGACGATCAAAGTTTTCATACTACCGGTTATCAGCCAGAAACATGAGCTGCTCCGAAGAACAGGCGCTGCAGTCGTGCCCGGCATACACCATGCCTCGCACGTAGTATAGCGTAACCGTTAAACTGTGGCTACATCCAATGGAGACAATCTCATCGAACGAAGCCTTGCGCGTCAGCTGGCCGCGCCACATCAACAACAAAAAGGAGAACAGCTAAAAAGATCAAATTAATTTTCGCGTGTATAGTGCGTAAAGCAGACAGTACGTTACGCATACAGGCATGCAATAATATGCATCTAAACACACACGGTGAGTCAACGTAAGGTTAACGATCGGTTAATGTCATTACAAGTCACATAAGACCTTTTTATGTGTTTATATGTATTTATCGTAAGTAGGAATTTCATTGTATAGCTATGAATGGTATATTCGGGGATACATCCCAAATACAGTCTATCAGAACGACCTTATACTATTATGAAAGTTTTTCAGCGCGAACTGCAACTCCCCGCTCACCCCCGCGGCTATCATATCATTACCGCACACGTTGTAAAAGCCCTGCCAGAGCTACGCGAAATTGCAGCCGGACAACTTCAGGTCTTCATTAAACATACCTCGGCCAGCTTAACCATAAACGAAAACGCAGACCCCACTGTACGCATGGACTTTGAAAGTCACATGAATGTAGTAGTCCCTGAAAATGCCCCCTATTATCGTCATGACACCGAAGGCTCGGACGACATGCCCGCACACATCAAGGCATCGCTGATGGGGAGCTCCGTAGTATTACCCGTAACCCGCGGCAAACTAAACCTTGGCCTCTGGCAGGGAATATATCTGTGCGAACACCGTAATCACGGCGGCGGCCGTGAACTCGTAATCACAGCCTGGGGCATATAACCAACAACGCTATTTCCGAGTGACAACATCATCACGCTGGATCTTGTCGTAATCGCACCGCTTGAGTGGCCCCCGCTCCTGCGGTGCTTCCAGCACCTTCATGGCATCGTTGTTTTTAATCCGTATCATAACAAAAAGAGGTATATTCCTTTTTATTCAACATAAAAACGACCACCATGAAACGTTTGGATTTTGACATCACAATCAATGCCCCACGCGAAAAAGTGTGGAGCATACTCTGGAACGAAACCACGTATCCTAAATGGACTGCTGCTTTCAGTGAAAACTCACAAGTACGTACCGACTGGAAGAAGGGAAGCAAAGCCATCTTTACCGATGGATCGCAAGATGGCATGGTAGCCACCATTGCCGAAAATATCCCTAACTCATTCATGTCTATCAAACACATGGGTGCCCTGAAAGACGGTAAGGAGGACTTCACATCCGCCGAAAAAGAAGGCTGGAGCGGCGCCCTCGAAAACTACACCCTCACCGCCGAAAACGGTGGCACACAACTGCATATCGAAATGGATTCCACCGATGAACATGCAGACATGTTCAGAAAAATGTGGCCCGAAGCGCTGAACAACGTAAAGAAACTGGCCGAAGCCAAATAGTAAAACGCATGGACGTCTGCCGCTATACAGACGTCCATGCATTACCCGGTATCGACAAACCGTTATTCTTAAAAGTATACTACTTTTGCAACGATAACCGCAAAAGTACACCATGATAACAACCATCGTTCACGTATACGTTAAGCCCGAATTCACGGAGGCCTTTATAAAAGCAACCCGTATAAACCACGAAAACTCCATACTGGAACCCGGCAACCTGCGCTTCGACATACTGCAAGACGCCGAAGATAAAAACAAGTTTGTGTTATACGAAGCCTACGCCAGCGAACAACACGCCGCGGCACATAAAGAAACCGCGCACTACCTCGTATGGCGCGACGCCGTAGCACCCTGGATGGCCCAACCGCGTCATGGCATAAAACACACCCTGCTGTTCCCCGCTCAACCTTAGCAGATCTATGAACGCTTTTAGCATGGCCGCCACACCACAGTTATACTTTGGCGCAGGCAAGCTCTCCACCCTTCCGGCATTGCTCAAACCCTATGGCAAAAACCTGCTGTTGGTAACGGGCGCGCAATCCTTTATGGTCTCCGGCACCGGTCAGGCACTGCTGGAACAATTAAAAACGGCAGGCATACGCGTAACACACGCCACCATCGATAAAGAGCCCACCCCGGCTATGATCGACGCGGTGGTGAACCATGCGGCCGCAGCCACGCCAAACATAGTAGTAGCCATCGGCGGAGGCAGTGTGCTGGATGCCGGTAAAGCCATCGCCGCCATGCTGCCGCTTAACGAAAGTGTAAAAGACTACCTGGAAGGCGTAGGCACCCGCGTGCATCCCGGAGTAAAACTTCCATTCATCGCGGTACCCACCACCGCGGGCACCGGCAGCGAAGCCACGAAGAATGCAGTACTTACCGAAGTAGGAGAACAGGGATATAAGAAGTCATTACGCCACAACAACTTTGTGCCCGACATCGCGCTCGTTGACCCCGCACTGGCGCTAACTTGTCCACAAGCTACCACCGCGGCCAGCGGCATGGATGCCTTTACACAACTGCTCGAATCGTATCTCTCCACAGCAGCCACTCCGTTAACCGATGCCTGGGCGCTGGAAGGACTCCGGCACATAACCCGGTCGCTGCTACCCGCATGGCGCGATGGTGCAAATCTCGAAGCCCGAAGCGGCATGGCACTGGCTGCCTACCTTTCCGGCATAACCCTGGCCAACGCCGGTCTTGGTCTTGTACACGGATTCGCCTCGGCTGTCGGAGGCTATCACAACATAGCCCACGGCGTAATCTGCAGCACACTCATGCCCGCCGCCAACCGGCTCACCGTGAAAAAACTCCGCGCACAATACAACGAAGCCGCACTGGCCCGCTATGCGACCGTAGGACGAATGCTCAACGGCACCGACAATAAACCCGAAACCTATTACACAGACCTGCTGCTCGACACCCTCGATAGCTGGGTAGACACGCTCAACATACCCACCCTTGGCCAGTGCGGCGTAACACACGAAGGCGTCAATAAAATAGTCGATGCGTCCGACAACAAGAACAACCCTGTAACACTGGAACGCGAAGAGATGGCCGAGGTACTGGCGCTCGCCCTGACCCGGCGTTAAAGCGCGGTCTGTACAATCTGAATATTATTGCCGCAGGTATCGTTAAACACGGCAATCGTAGAAGGCCCCATCGTGGTAGGCTTCATACTGAATACGACGCCGAGGCTAACCAGGCGCTCGTATTCTTTCTGAATATCATCGACAAAAAAAGCGGTAAGGGGAATCCCCGCTTCGAACAACGCCTTCTGATACACTTTGGCCGGTTCAAACGCCATCGGCTCAAGCACAATCTCGGAGCCATCCTGCTCATCGGGCGAAACCACTGTAAGCCAGCGATACTCGCCCATCGGCATATCGGTCTTTGTAACAAAGCCCAACGTCTTCGTATAAAAATTCAACGCCTTTTCCTGGTTATCGACCAGAACACTAATCAACCGGATCTTCATAATATGTATTAAGGTTTGGAACTGGCGCAAAAGTGGCGAATAGAATCCGGAGCATCGTTCTTCAAAATTGCTTTTCAGTTTTTAAACCGGCGTTGCTGGTAGGCATAGGGCGTAACACCGGCCATCTTGCGAAACAATGCCATAAACGAGGTAACACTCGCAAAGCCCACCGCCAAACATACATCGGCTACCGCCATACCCTCCTGCAACAAAACACGCGCCCGCCGTATCCGAACCTCGGTAAGGTATTGATACGGCGTGCGCCCATAGAAACTTCGGAACAACCGGATAAAATGAAATTTGGAAAGGCATGCCTCACGCGCCATCGCATCCACATCGATGCTGGCACCATAATGTTCATCAATAAACATACGCGCAAGGCGCACGCGTTCCCACGGATAGGCCCGTGCATACAATTGCTCACGCAGCAACAGAACCTGTTGATGATAATACGTTATGGGAACGGAAGAGGCCATAAAACAACACGTAATTTTATCAACAATACAGGTCTTTACAAATGATTCGCCGTAACTTTCACCACTGAACGCTAACATAATCCGTATGCCAGAACTACCCGACCTCCAGGTCTTTAGTCACAACCTGAACAAACGACTAAAAGGCAAAACCGTAACCGACGTTGTAGTACGCGTCGACAAAAAGCTGAACGTTGCCGCTGCCACACTGAAGAAACACCTGGCCGATCAAAGCATCAAAAAGATCTACCGCGAAGGCAAAGAGCTATACATCGTCTTTTCAAACGACGATATTCTGGCGCTGCACCTCATGCTGCACGGCAATATGTATCTGTTCGAAGGCGAGAACACCAACAAACACACCATCATCGAACTTTGGTTTGACGACAACACCGGGCTAACGCTCACCGACTGGCAGAACGCCGCCACGCCAACACTGAATCCCGAAGTACGTCCCTCGCCAGATGCACTCGATAAAGCCGTAAACGTTGAGTTCTTAAAAGAAAAACTCCAAAGCCGCGCCGCCATAAAAAATCTGTTGCTCGATCAGGACGTAATCCGTGGTATTGGCAATGCCTATGCCGACGAAATTCTGTGGGATGCACGCATATCGCCCTTTGCCATCAGCAATAAAATACCCGACGCCCGCATCAAAGCACTCGTAGCGTCGATACACAACGTACTCACGCACGCCGAAGAAGCCATCCGCAAAGCCAACCCCGATATCATCACTGGCGAAGTCCGCGACTTCCTCGTTATCCACAACGCCAAGAAAAAGGAAAGTCCAACCGGAGCCGAAATCAAAATCAAAAAGTCGGGATCGCGCAAAACATACTACACCGACGAGCAGGAAGAATTCTCCTGATACACAGTAACCCCGGAGCGTACAGCCCCGGGGTTACTATTGACCCTATCGCATACACCACATACAACTAGCTGCGATCATAGAACGCAGGAGGTTCTATTCCCAACGAACGCAGGTATACATATCCCTGACCACGGTGATGAATCTCGTTATCGACAAAATACAGAATCGACGAGAAGATCGTATTCTCATACTGACCAAAGGCAGCCTCCATCTCGAAAAACCGGCCTGGCGCAATCTTGGGCCATTGCTCGTTAATCTCATCGGTGATAGCGTCCCATATTTTAAGAATTTCGGCCCTCGTAGCCGGCATTGTATCTTTTTCAAACGCTGGCAAACCCTTACGGGGCTTCCATTCACCCGAAACAATACCGTTAATACCCGGAGCGGCAATCTCGATCATCTCCCACACCAGCTTGGCAAACGGACGCATGCCGCCAATAGAGTAGGTAAAAAACTTATCTTCTGGAAAAGCATTGATAACTCTGCGGGTAAGGCGGCGGTGTTCCTGCCAATGGCTCAAAAGGGCATCGGCAGTAATGGCTGTTGCGCTTGAAATCTGATTGGGTGTTTCGACTGTTGTGCTCATGATTTCTTTGTTTTTTGATTGTTGTATGACACAAAAAAACACCCACTGAGTGACAACCCTATGTCAGCACGTTTTAGCCCGATGAAAAAAAATTAAAAAATTACTCCGTTATCCCTGAAACCTTCACCCACAAGCCCCCGTTGTAGTTGGACCGCAAGAGAACTAAACTCTTTTGCGGATATACTTTCGACTCATGACACAGATACACACATCAGCCACCTTCCATAACGCAGCCATACAGGCATTCGTCGGGATGGGACATGTGTATAACTATCGTTATGCGGTCGGGCAAAGACTTTGGCAGAAATAGATTCCTATAAATCTGTTAGACAAAGCCTCCCGATACACGGGGGGCTTTTTTTATATCCATATAATTCATTTTTTAACCAACAACTACTACAATGACTGAGTACCACAAAATTCAAACAGTCTTTCTGCGCAGCCCGGAAAGCAACTACAAAAACCTGATGTATGGCCAATGGGCATACCCCGAGTTCGAAATGCTGAAAGATCTGTCGTGGGTATGGACCGAAAAGATCGACGGCACCAACATCCGCATTCTATGGGATGGTACGACCGTACGCTTTGGCGGTAAAACCGACGATGCCCAGATGCCCACCTTCCTGCTGAAAGTGTTGCAAGACACCTTCACCCCGGAACGTATGAAAGCAGTGTTCCCCGAACCCGGCAATGTTTGCCTGTACGGCGAAGGCTACGGCGCACGTATTCAAAAAGGCGGCGGTAATTACCTGCCCGATCGAACCGACTTTATCCTGTTCGATGCCAGGGTCGATACCTGGTGGCTTACCCGCGAAAGCCTGGAAGACATCTCCGCCAAACTCAACATCGGCATCGTACCCATCCTAGGCCGTGGCCCCCTGTTGGAAGCGGTAGAATTCACCCGGAAGGGTTTTAAATCTACCATTGCCCAAAACAAGGACTACGACTCCGAAGGCCTCATCCTCAAGCCACCGGTCGACCTGTTCAACCGCAACGGCAAACGTATTGTGGCCAAAATCAAACATCGTGATTTCAAACAGGACTGATCAGGCGCTCAGGCATAACAAAAATGAACCGGCACAAGCCCTACAACCGTATCAATACTCAAGTACAGTATCGCCGAAAACAGTGTATAGTATTTCAGTAAAGGTTATCAAAACCCGAGTTAAAGCATGGATAGAGCATGGGTAGAGTATGGCCCTTCACCCCCGAAGTTGTCCGTTTCATTGTATCTTTCCTGAAGACGTCCGCCCAACACGGCATTTTTGCCTAAATTTTAATCACCATGAAAAATATCATCTTTCCCGTGCTCGCACTTCTACTCACCGCGTTCTTTTCAAACATCCAGGCACAGTCGCGCATGACAGAAGAGCAGAAAGAAGAAGCCCGCAAACGGTACGAAGACTACCGGGCCAAACTGAACCTGACAGAAGAACAGTCGGAAAAAGTAAAAACAATCAACATGCAGTTCTTTGAAGGCCTGGCACCGCTGCGGAATTCCACAGAATCGCGCATGTCGAAATACAAAAAATTCAAGGCCCTGAAAGACACCAAAGACAAACAAATGAAGGAAGCTCTCACGGCCGACCAGTTCAAGACCTACCAGGAATTCCAGGGCGAAATGAAAGAAGAATTTAAAGAAAACCGACGCAAGCAATAAAATTACCGGCCGTGCGACTCTCGTAAAGAGACACCTCAAAAAGGTTTTGTACCTTGTTTCAACGTATTAAATCGCACGGCCTATGTACCTGGGAAGAAGTGAAGAAATCTTTCAGAAATACCTGAACATACTCGACCGCACCCTGCAAGACCTGCTCGACGGTAAAATAGAAGGCCTGCCCGAACTGCAGGAAATTGCCGGAGAACTGTTCATACACCCGGTACACCTTAGTAACGTAATCAAAAAACTTACCGGCCACCACCCCTGCTTCTTTTACGAAAATAAACTCGTAGCCGTAGCCAAAACACTCCTCGAAGACAACCGATACAGTATCGCTAACGTTGCGGCCATCCTCACCTACGATCCATCCAACTTCACCAAGTGGTTTAAAACGTATGCGGGCCTTAGTCCCTCGCAATACCGTAAAGAATTGTCGGCACGTTCGGCCCTGCTAAATCCGCATATTCCGCTGGCCAAGGCATCGTAAACACGCCGTGTATTTTGCCTGTCAGAACCCCTGATTTAAATCAGGCCGTATTGGCATTGCTTTTCGGCTATTAATCTCCCAATATTGCCCCATGCAAACCACATTGTATGAGCTGCTGGGAGACGAGAACCTGAGGCTGTTGTTAGACCGGTTCTACGACCTGGTTTTTCAGAACGAAGAGATATCCCATCTGTTCAAAACCGATAAAAACGAGATCAAAGAAAAACAACGTTTGTTCCTCACCCAGTTTCTGGGCGGCCCGGCGTTGTATAGCGAGAAGTATGGCCACCCGCAAATGCGCGCCCGCCACATACCCCACACCATTACCGACGAAAGCGCCATAGCCTGGCTTAAGTGCATGTCGGCCGCGCTGCGCGAACTGCCCATTACAGAAGAACTGAAAGACGAACTCTTCAAGCGTTTTGTGCCTACCGCTATGTTTATGGTCAACACCAAAACACAGGAGTAACACAGCGTACAGACAGTTTATAAATTCGTCACCACACACACAGCACACCCTTAAAAACAAAAACAGTCCCGCTAACCCGTGGGACTGTTTTGTTTTTTACACCCTTTATAATTACTCGCCTTTCAACGCCCGCACCGGATTCTGGCGCGCCGCCTGAAGCGATTGAAAACTGATGGTTAGTATTGCAATAGCCAATGCCGCCACACCTGAGAGCACTACAATACCGACGTTGATCGAAG
>Ga0065165_1003322_pt1 | contig 11496 bp, 6 predicted proteins | sample AraplaMF_Cvi_mMF_FD_63813 | JGI IMG/M metagenome (GOLD analysis project Ga0065165, IMG submission 63813) | Arabidopsis root microbial communities from the University of North Carolina, USA - plate scrape MF_Cvi_mMF (version 2) (version 3) | ecosystem: Host-associated > Plants > Roots > Endosphere... | reverse complement strand
GCGAAGAGGAATGAAATAAAAATACTTATAACATTCTTGAAAACCCCTGACATACCGCTGTCACTCTGCTGGCGCAATTTTGGGTTATCATTAAAACAAACAGTATGAATAGCACAAATTCGCATGGCTTGAAAACGGTTCCGGATAACTGTACGGCGGTAACACCCTGGATTATATCGCCATCCTCAGCCAGGCTGATTGAATTTTTGACGGCGGCTTTTGATGCCGAAGAGATTCCGAACAGCCGGATAACGAATGCCGACGGCGTCATTATCCACGTGGTGGTACGGATCGGCAATGCGCTGGTGATGTTGTTCGATTCCCGCGAAGGATGGGCACCGACGCCGGCATTGCTGAATGTATATGTGCCCGATGTGGTGAAGGCGTATGAGAAGTCTGTAGCCCTCGGTGCCATGTCGGTCACCGACATTACGGAGCTTTATTTTGGCGAGAAGGTATGCCGCATTCTCGATCCGTTTGGTAACCTGTGGTGGCTGAACGAACGTGTTGAGGAGATCGACTTCACCAACCCCGAAGTTATTGGCCGGCGTGCCTCCACGCCGGAGGCTGTCGCGGGTATCGCGTATATTCAAACGTCGCTGGATGAGGCGATGAAGGCGCAGAAGAAATTCTTTGAAAAGAAGTAAGCAAACGGCATTCAGAAAACCCCGGTTGGCCGTTGGGGGACGGGCCTTCCGGGTGTTATCACGTTCAAGCCCCGGTTTTCACGGGCTGTGGTGGTATAACGTACTCGTGGTCAGCGGGTCTAAAAAAAGAACGGCCGGCGGGTTACTTGTGTTGTGTTTTTGTATAGGTTAGCGCCACCCTATTACACATGATTGCTCTACTCCGTACGTTCTTTCTCGCGCTGAAAAACAGCATTGTTGTCTTTTTTATTGTCCGTTTGTTTATCCTGCCGGTTACACTTTTGGTAGTGGGTGGCTTACTGGCTGTCATCTTTGACCGCGCAGGGCTGACGAGTAACGCCATTGAGGTTACGATTGTTATTACGAGCGTGGCGGTGATTTTACTCCTGGTTATACTCTTCATTCGGGAAACGGCGAAACTTCATACCCTTAGAAAACGAAGCCGTAGAAATATAAACCTGTTCGTGGCGGTTGTCTACCTGACGTTTGCCGGCGGAGTGTATTACGTATTCTTTGCAGATAAGCTAAAGTCAACCTATGAAAGCCCCTGTGGTGACGGCTACACGGCAAGCATTTATACAAAGCCGCGTTTCTTTGCCATGCCTGGCGACGGGGGCGTGGGGAGCAGCGTGGCCTTCGTTGTTGTGCGAAACCGTTGGGGATGGCCTATTGCAAAATCAAACGACGACTGCGGTGTCTTCTATTATGACATCGAGATTTCGTGGGACTGCGAGCGCCACGAGCTGTACTTCGCCCAGGCAAGGTCGCTTAATCTGCTTACTGGCGAGTGTGAGTATTAGCATCAGTATTAGAATATTTGATAGCAGCCATGATACTTTGGTGGCGGCTCAGGTGAATTGATTCACGGATGTTCTATACGTTAATGTGATGGGGGGGAATACGCCAATTTTTTTAGCTTTTATAAAAGCGAAACGCCAGCTATATTCAACCCTGCATTTATCAATGCAATGTACGGAAAGGTAGGTATAATTAGATATGAAGAAGCGAATCTGGTGGATTGCCCGGTGGGTAGTTTTGTTGTCAGTAGGATACTGGCTGATAACAACGTTGTATTTTGGTTATTCTGATGTAGACGAAAGGAAAGGTGTTTACACGTTCTATTGGTCGGGCTTGAATGCGTTTTTTATAGAAAACAAGACATTTGGGATAGAGAAGGATAAGGTTTTGGAAACCCGGCTAGATGGTGTGGACGGTCCGTATATTCTGGGAAATACCCGGTATACGATCAGTGCGAACAACCAGCTTAGGAAGGACAGTATTCGTCCTGACGAGAAACTTAAGGTTCAAGTCAATCTACCGGATATTGATAGTTTTACGGTAAAACTAAAGACTTTCTCTCAGCCGGAGCAGCATACCTACGCGATGCCCGGGAAGCTGATAGCCATTTCCGACATCGAAGGCAACTTCGGTGGTCTATATAGTTTCTTACTGGCAAACAAGGTAATCGATAAACGATGCAACTGGATTTTTGGCAAAGGACACCTCGTGCTGAACGGTGATTTTGTAGATCGTGGTAAACAGGTTACACAGGTGTTGTGGCTTATTTATAAATTAGACCAACAGGCATTAGAAAGCGGTGGTAAAGTCCATTATATCTTGGGTAACCACGAGATTATGATGTTACAGGGAAATGTATCGTATGCCAACTTCAAAAACATAGAAGCCGCCAAACAAATCAGTATGCTTGCCCGTTGGGACGACGCTATGAGATTTGTGTATTCTAAACACTCAGCACTCGGAAAGTGGCTTAGAACTAAAAACATTATCGAGCGCGTTGGAGAAATCATTTTTGTTCATGCAGGCCTAAACATCGACTATGTTAGAAATCAAATATCGGTCGGCGAACTTAATAAAATTGCACGTCAGCATTATGGCATTGCTTCGGCTGAGCACTACGATGATCCTAATGAACAATTGGTGCTGAGTTCGATTACCGGTCCGTATTGGGATCGAAGTCTGGCCATGGATTTCAAACATCGCGCACTATACTGGTTTAATGGCGTTGACGTTAACGAAACCACAAATGCATCATTGGATAGCATATTGCATTACTACGAGGCATCCCGAATCGTGGTGGGGCATTCGGTTGTGAGCGATATTCAGAAGGATTATTCAGGAAAGGTCATTAAGATCGATGTTAAACACAGTGAAGGCATGCGAACCGGGTTTACCAAAGGAATTTTGCTTCAGCGTGATACGGTTATCAAGTTGGATGACAAAGGACAGCGAATGGCCTTGTAATGTTTCGTCTGGCGTGAGCGTAACCAATTGCCGGCAGTTTTTTGCGAATACGAACGCCCCGCTCGTGTAAAAACTACTTATAAAGGAGTAGTGCCACGCCATTGTTCGCATATCATGACGGTGGCGTATTGCCGTGCGGCATCTTTACTTCCGTTAATTTGATACTTCCTAGCCTCCGTTCATGCCGTTGTCACGGTCGCTAAAGAAGGCGAGCGTAACATCCGTACTCCAAAAGGATAATGAACTTTGTTAGCCGGTTTACATCAGGATTTTTCCCTGCGCTATCTTTGCGTATTAAATTATCGGAACCTTCATGGAACTCCAGCTTAACGAGATCAGGAATAAATACTTTTACCGGACGGAGCGATGGGATTGGCTTAACGAAAAGATTATTCACGTTTTCGATAGCAAGCGCCCCCGAATGATTACGATGAACGCCTGGCCTCAGGAGGTTTTTCTGGATGCCGATGGGCAGAAAACGGTCAATGAATATATCCGGGAATTCTTCTACCGCTATCCGGAAGGGCAGGCGCCGGTGCACCTGGACAAACAGATTGTGAATGTGCTGCAAGGCTTGCTGGACGAGAACATTGTGCAGTTTTCTGATAAACCGGTAACCCTGGCCGCGATGATCTTAAAGCCCCTTCGCGATTTTGGAACCGTCGAGATGCTCGGCACATGGGAGGGGAAGTATACCTACAGCGTTGGAGATACGCGCGAAGAGGTACCTTTTACGGTAAGGATTACGCACGTCGATCAGAAGCGGTTCTCCGGCTCGGTGGAAGACAATGTCGGGATGGGGGGTACTCCCGGTACTGGAAAAGTTTATGGCCGCTTTAATGAGCGCACCATTCGTTTCGATAAAGAGATGCCGATAAAATCGATTATCGATCAGAACGGAAATAAAGTTATCGATACTTCCGAAAGACATCCCACCATAGTATACGCGGGCGCGTTCGGTGCCGGAAAACACGTATGCTCCGGCACCTGGAAGTTCAAGAAAAGGGTGTTGGTGTGGCGCGGAATCATTCCGTATTGGGTATCGCCCGGCACGGGTACGTTTACTATGAGCCGGTTGGATAGTTAAGAATACCCCTTGTCGTTCCAGATTTTCGTAAGCCAGTATTGCTTCACGTTTCCCCACAGTGCTGTGGTAACCATTGCATAGATCGCCAGTAGCATAACCGCCGCCGGCAAGAACTGCGCGGCCCGTGCAACGCCACGCGTTACGATGTTGGTATGGCCCGCGAGCTGTTCGAGTATCCATCCAACGGCCGGGATACTGATAACCGCCACGCCGGCTATACGCAAGACGCTATACCACGGGAATCGACTCAGCAGCAGTAGCCACGGTATAATACACGCGAACATTATCATTCCCATTACGGCTATGCCGAGGTTAGCCGCCAGTGCGCTAAGCATCATCGGCCCGGCATCGAGGCTGTGGTCTGCGAGTATTGCCGCAAAGGCCAGCCCATGAATAAATCCAAAGACGGCGATGATCGTAATTTCTTTATCTGCAAAGATTGGGAAGACCGTGTTTGCGGCTACGATCAGAATGGAGAGTGCGATCATAATTTCAATGGACTCCGTGGGTAGCGTTATCCACCCCAGGGCACCGACTCCTGAGGCGAGTGTGTGGCCGATGGTGAACGCGATAACAATCTGAAGCAGATAGGCAGCGGTGTAATGTAGCCCGTCGTATAGCGCCCACGTGCGCGATTGTGCGATGAGCGGCGCGGCCAGCAGCAGGACGAGCAGGAACATCAGGTGGTTTGCGCGTTCGCGGATGTGACGCATACCGAATATAAACATGCTGGCGATGCCCTTCGACCAGCTGCCGCGTTCAAGCGTTACCTGTAAGGGGGAGATGGTGTTGTTTCTTGTATTCCAGCCGATAATGCCGGCGTCGCGTGTTGTATCGCCCGGCATTATGCCGCCTTCCCAGTCCCTTCGAATCGATACGATGGCCGCATGGTTCATTACCTGGTGAAGCACGGCGTCGTAGTACAGCGTAAAGGTTCGCGTGGTTTCGCGCGGCTGTGGGGTAAGTATAAAACGAACTACCAGTTCCCAGTAGGGAACGGTTGTGCCGGTATAGGTCTCTTCTTTGGCCATGCGGATGTTTTCGATCGTAATGTTCCAGGGATGTTTTTTGTTGCTATAAGCCTGGATGTGTTTCATCATGTATAGCCAGAGTTGTGGCGCGTATCGGTCGGCCAGGGTTTCCGGCGAGCGCTGAATGTCTTCGCCCAGTACAAGCGCCAGTTCGGGCACAGGGATGTAGGCCTCTACGACAACCTTGCCGGTGGTTACATCCAGAAAGAGTTGCGAGTCGGGTGATGGGTTGCCGAAGGTCGTTGCAGGTAATAGTGCTGCCGTGATAGCAACAATTGTGGCAACCAGCCATAGGGTTATGATCGGTCGTCGGGCAGGGTTGGAGTGTACTTCAGTTAACACGTTGCGAGGGTTATTGTATGAGGTATAGATGCGGGATATTTCTTAACGGAATTTTTGCGTACCGGTTTAAACACGAGTCATACGCCGCGAGAATGTTTTATGAAGTTGCTATAATTTTTGGATTACGCCAATGATTATTGACGAGTCTATACTGTTTGTTGATGTGATTCAGAAAGTTTTGTTCTTCTGTTAGCAGAATACCGGGATGATCTATAGTTATCGGTGGCGATATACTCATCTGTTACTGGAAACACTACCCCGATTGGGGTACGAAATACTACGGGTTCTTACATTTATTTTTATGGTAGCCGTTACGTTGGTCTATGTACTGCGTAGCGGTTAAGCAGCGATCGATTGTTCTTTTTGTCGTTGTGCGTCTGATTGTGGCGTTATAGTGTAAGCTGTTTAAACGTTGATTGGACGTGTGACGTGTGGTGTATACGTTGACGTGCTGTGTATACACGTATCCTTTGTAAAACGTTTACGTTATTGAAGCTATGTTTCAAGTTAACATATTCCTGATACTCTCGGTATAGAAGCTAATCTTTCGGAATGTCTGATGGCTTTCCGCGATGAGCTTCTGTTTTTTGCGCCCCGGTCGGATAGGTTATCTATCTGTTTCCTTCGAAAGAGTCCATACAATCCAAACCCAATTTTCGACGTGATCATGAAAACCAAATGTCTATTAGGTAATCTGGCTATTATTGTAGTATTAAGTGTAACCGGGTGTGACAATGATAAAGATCCTGGCCCCGGCAATAACGCCAACGACGGTACCATCGTTACGGGCTGGGATGCTCAGAACGAACCGAGTATCGCCAATGTGCCGGCCTACATCGGTTCAATCAATTCGCAGGTGCCTTCAAGTTTTTCGCTGGAAGAATATCTGCCGCCGGTGGGCGACCAGGGCCAGTACGGTACCTGTGTGGCCTGGGCTACCGGCTATGCGATGAAGAGTACACTTAACGCGGTGTCGGCCGAGTGGGGCACCGGCAATTTTGACGACAACCGCTACCTGGCCAGCGCCAAAGATCTGCACTACGCCATAGACGACGACCTGAAAGGCGGCTGCAACGGAACCAACTTTGACTTTGCCTTCAAGGTGCTGGCGGTTCGCGGTGTGGCTACGCAAGACCTCGTGCCCTATACCGATATGCTCAACAACTGTTCGAAAAACAGCGTGGAGGATTCGTGGACCTCGCAGGCCAACCTCAACACCATATCGAACTACCGGCGTGTAACCCCTACGATAGAAGATATTAAGAACGCGGTAAGTTATCAGAAGTCGCCCATCGTTATCGGCGCCAAGCTGTCGGACAGCTTTGTGGACTACGAGTCCGGTATTCTAAACCGAAACACCGCGTACGACCGGGTGGGTATCCATGCGTACCACGCGCTGCTTATTGTGGGCTACGACGACGGCCGCCATGCGGTGCGGGTAATGAACTCATGGGGTACCGGTTGGGGCGAGAACGGCTTCTGCTGGATCGATTACGATTTCCTGCTGCGTGAATTTATCTTCGACCAGCACATTTATATTGCCATCAATGGTCTTGTATACGATCCAGCGGGTACTAACCCGGAGCCTGGTCCCAATCCCAATCCGAATCCGAACCCCGGTCCAAACCCGAACCCAAATCCTGATCCGTCGCGCCCTGATTTCTCGGCCAGGATCAACTACGACGTCTACTCCGGTTACTGGACCTACGACGATGACGGTACCATTACCTCGTTCATCCGCAACGTAAGCCTAACGTTCGACAAGCGCGGCTATTCCGGCCCGGTAGAGTTCCGGTATGGTCTGGTGGACGCCACCGATGCCAATAACATTGTCTTCTATAGCTTACAGGATAACACATCGGCCTATTCCGGAGCCAATTATTACTACTTCCAGACCAACGTTATCAACGGCACCTGGTATCCGTTTGTGTTTATCGATCCGAACGGCAAAATCCAGGAGTCTGACGAAGATAACAATGTGGTGCTCGGCAGTCCGATCTATTTCACCAACGGTGGGGCCCTGCGCGATACCACCGCCGCCAAACCCACCACTCTGGCCTGGAACGCGTATACCGACGCCGAGAAAACCATGGCCATCCTCAATGCCGAAAAACGAAGCCGTGTCCGCAAGGAAACGTCGGTCTTAAAATAGTTTGTTGGTTTAGGTTTGTTGAGTAGGAGTGAAGCTGCCCCCGCTGGGCAGCTTCTTTACCATCAATGCACAATAAATCGTATAAAAGCATTACCCTTCGCATGATCCAGGCGAAGCACATACGTACCTGCGCTGAGCGGTCGTAAATCGAAATCCGTTGTCATCGTCGTGATGCTTTTATAACGCTCCTGGCGGATCATCGTTCCGTTCACATGCCATACGCTCAGCAATGCGTCGCCGGGTGCTGTAAACGTTACGTCCACTTCGAACGCTCCGTCGTTCGGGTTGCTGCGCATCCGGAATGTGGTTAAATAGCTTTCGTAGCCCAGGCGGCCCGCGGTATCGGGTGCACCGCCTTCGGTAATTGTTACAAACTTACTGATCTGGTCGCGGCACTCACCCAGCGATGTCAGCAGCGTTACGGCATAGGTGCCCGGTGTGTCGAAGGAGCCGAGCAACACGTTCTCCTGTTCGGTGATCACTGTCATTTCAACAGGATATTCCCACCGGATTTTTTCCGGCATCGGCCAGGATATATCGATCATGGCCACGGTGTCGTTCATTACCGCCTCTTCGGGCACCATGAACGAGGCGCGTAGTAAGTCATAGGAGGTCTGCAGGATAAACGTATCGTGTCCTGTACAGCCTTTTTCATCCGTCACATCGAGGGAATAGGTTCCGGGTTCTTTTACGGTTATCGATGGCGTGGTGCTGGAAAAACCATTGGCTCCGCGCCATTGTAAGGACTGCCACCCGCTGCCGGCATTGAGGGTATGGCTTTGACCGACACATAAGGTAACGCCACCGCCAAGGTTCAGCGGTACTGCCGGCGTATTGTGTAAGGTGATGACGGCGTCGCTCTGACAGCCTTTGCTGTCTGCAACGCTAACGCCATACGTGCCGGGGCATAGATCGTATCGCGCGGTTCCGGTTCCGCCCATGGCCCAGGTATACTGGTAGCCGCTGTTTCCTCCGGTAGCGACGATTTCCAACGCACCGTCGCAGCCGTCTTTACAGGTAGCCGGTGTTTCGCGATGTACGGTAATGGTAAGCGGATCGGGTTGGCGTAAAACCACGTTCTCACGAAGCACGCAGCCGTTGCCATCCTCAACAACCACGGCGTATACCGCTGCGCAGAGGTTGGTTTGTTTTGCTCCGGTGGTGTTATTCCAGTTATAGAAATATCCGCCGGTGCCGCCCGAGGCTTGCAGTGTAAGGCTGCCGTTGCAGTCCATGTAGCAGGCGGGTGCCGTTTCGGCTGCCACGGCAAGCGAGAGTGCATCCGGAGAAGGTACAACGACCGTCTCGACAACCGCGCAGTCATGGCCGTCGGTTACCACTACATAATGGGGGCCCGGTTTCAGATTAACGGCATGCTCATTCGTCTGCCCGTCGGGCCATGCAAATGTGAACGGTTCGACGCCTTGTGTTATTACCACGGTACCCGTTCCATCCGTGCTGTCAAAACATCGGGCGGGTGTTGTTGTATGTGCTGTCTTCGCGCCGTCGGTACTGGTAATGGGAACTGTGCCGGTAACTTCGCACGCGTTGGCATCGTGTGCCGTCAGGGTGTAGACACCGCTTTTTACGTCGGACAATGTGATGTCTGTATCCACAACGTTGCGGCCGGTGTCTTCCCACCGGTAGGTATAATCGGCCACGCCTCCTGTTACCTGTGCCGTAGCGGAGCCGGCAGGATTGTTGCAATATGCCGTTTTAATATCGGTAAACGATACCTGCAATTTTGTGGGTTGCGTGAGCGTCGAAGAAACTGCCGCGAGGCAGCCGTTCGCATCCTGTGCCTGAAGTGTATAGGTGCCAATGGGCAGCCCCGTGAATTCTGCGGACGTCTGCCATAGCGCGCTTCCGGTAACCCGATAGGTGTATCCGCCGGCGCCGCCTGCGGTAGTCAGGATTATGCGGCCATCGCTGCCCTCGAAACACGAAACGTTCTTCGTGTTGGCAACGCTGATGTCAAGTGGCTCAGGCGTGCGAACCGTGTGCACAAGCGGCGGCGCGCTGCAGCCGTTGTTGTCGGTAACGGTAAGCATGTAATCACCGGCGGTTAAGCGCGTAAGGTCACGCGTGGTCGCCCCGTTGCTCCACGTGTAGGTATATGTGCCGGTCCCACCGGTTCCCTGGCTTGTGACAAAGCCGTCGTTGCGGCCATAGCACGTTACGCCGTAGCCTGCGAAGTCCGAATAGGTCTGAAGGTCTATGCCTACCGGTGTAGGATTCGGCAATGTTAGTGTATTTGTTGCTTTACATCCGTTGGCGTCAGTCACGTCTACCGTGTATGTACCGGCAATAAGGCCCGTCTGTAGTGACGTATTACCGGGAATGTTCCATGAGTAACCGTACGCGCCTGTTCCGCCGGTAGTGGTAGCCTTAATGCTGCCGTCTGTTCCGTTGTAACATTTAATGGGTTGACCGTTGTATAGCAATGCTGGTGCTACGGTTACAGCCAGCGCATCCGGCTCCGCCAGCGTATAGGATGTCTCCGTATAGCAGTTCGCGCCGTACGTGATACGTAAGCTGTAGAAGCCGGCAGGTTGGTCGCTCAGTGCAGTAAGTGTGGCACTCTCGCCGAGCAGTTGTGTGTTACGGCTCCAGCGGTAGGCTTGTGCCGTGGTTTCGGTTCCGGTCGCGTCCTTTACTAGAGCCACCAGCTTCCCGTTGCTCTCGCCGTTACATTTGATAGGCGAGCCGTTGAAATCGGACCGGGCCAGGATCGCTGCGGTGTAGGCCGGTGGATCTGCAAGTGTTACCGATCGTTGTGCGCTGCATTGCTCGTCGGTAACCGTGACAGTATAGGTACCCGCTCCTTTGTTTACAAGCAGCGCGCTACTTTCGCCGGTGTTCCAGGAATAGCGCGGTGTGCCGATAAGCGTACTCAGCGTTGGCTTCGCTTCATACATCGCCGTCTGATCACCGGCGCACGTAAGGGGCGCCAGTTGAATGATCGAAATCTGTATAGGCTGTGGCGCGGTAAGCGTGGTAGTTGCTGTTGCCGTACAGCCATTATTATCCGTTACCAAAACCGAGTACGTGCCTGTGGCGGCGCCGGTAATGGAGGACGTTGTAGCGGTATTCGACCATAGATAGGTATACGGTTGTGTTGTAATGCCGCCGGTAACGCTGGCCTGTATACCGCCGTCGGCTTTGTCGTGACAGCTTACCGTGTAGCCATTGTAGCTGGTGGTGGTTGCCAGAGCCACCGCCATTGCCGTCGGTTCGTTTAACGTTACCTGTCCGGTGGCGGCACATCCTTTTGAATCGGTCAGTGAAACCGTATAGTTTCCGGCCGGCATCCCCGTGATCGTGGGCGTCGTGTTCCCGGTAGACCAACTGAAATTCGTATAGCCTCCCGCACCACCGGTGCCGCGAGCAGTAGCTTCTCCGGTATCGCCGTCGCGGCATTTTATCGGATAGCCGTTGTAAAGGGGTACATCGAATGCTACCGCTACGGCAGTAGGTTCTCCGATAACTTGTGTTACTGTTGTATTCCCCATGCCGAATGGCTCGGTGTCGTTTATAACCTGGAAGCTCCAGGAACCGGCGCTCAGCCCCGGAACCGTATTCGCTCCCACGTGGAGATTCACAACGTTGAATGTATTTCCCGTCAGACCACCTTCGTTCGCAATCGCTCGGAACCGTGTTATCGAAGCATTGCTGGTGCTTATATTCAGAACGACAGAGCCGTTGGCATCTCCTTTACAAACAGGCTCTATAACATTGGATACCGTTACCGAAGGGGCCGCCGATAGCAGCGTTATCGCCCGTGATACAGCGGAGGTTCGTGCCTTACAGCCCGCCACGGTCACACGGAAAAAGAGGTTCTTACCATAAACGTCGCCCAGCTTTGCCTGTAACTCCGCGGGGGTAAACGTAATCGACTGAGATGACGAACTGAAACCCGATGTAGCTAAGTTAACCCAGGTCCCGCTTGATCCTACACTCCCTTGCCACCGGTAG
>Ga0065165_1003320_pt1 | contig 11510 bp, 16 predicted proteins | sample AraplaMF_Cvi_mMF_FD_63813 | JGI IMG/M metagenome (GOLD analysis project Ga0065165, IMG submission 63813) | Arabidopsis root microbial communities from the University of North Carolina, USA - plate scrape MF_Cvi_mMF (version 2) (version 3) | ecosystem: Host-associated > Plants > Roots >... | reverse complement strand
TTTTTTGCGCTTGGAAGATCGCTTCCTGCGCCGCCCGCTTCTCACTGATGTCGCGCGTGATCTTCGCGAAGCCGATCAGTTCGCCCTGGGAGTCCCTGATCGGATCGATGATGACGTTCGCCCAGAAGCGCGAACCGTCCTTTCTCAAACGCCATCCCTCGCGCTCGAAGCGCCCTTCTTCCTGCGCAAGCCGAAGGGCAAGTGCCGGCAGGCCGCTCTCTCGATCTTCGTCGGTGTAGAACGTGGAGAAGTGTCGACCGACGATCTCCTCCTCCTTGTAACCTTTGAGACGCTCGGCGCCTGGGTTCCAGCTCGTGACGAAGCCGCCCGGGTCGAGCATGTAGATGGCGTAGTCGGTAATGGCCTCGATGAGCAGGCGGTAGCGCTGCTCGTTCCTGATTTCGGAATCGTTCATGATGCCTCCCCGTCTGTCGCCACCGACAGCCTTGAAAATATATATCGGAAGAGATTAAACCCACCCCGGACTAACGTCTGATACCGCTGTCAATTCGTAGACTTGTGGTCTGATATCATGCAGTTGTCAAAAATCGCAATAGAGAGCACCGACTGGAATGTTGCGTACAAAGATATCGGAAATCGACGTCGCTGTAGGCACGGGTAAGAAGCCGCCGCAAGCTTTCTGCGCATGTCGCAAATGACCTTGGCCGAAGGGATTGGCGTGACATTCCAGCATGTCCAAAAGTATGAGAAGGGCACGAACCGCATCGGTTCAAGCCGGCCGGCTCAGATTGCCCTCGTCCTCGGCACCAGACCCGGATCCTTGTTCGACAAAGACGAAGCCGGCACGTCCGCGGCGCCTCGCTCCCTCGAGCTGAGGGCGATATCGATATGTACAGGGGGAGGCGTATGGTGCCGGTCTCCTTGAGCCCCAGGTGACGGATCGCTTGGAAAAATCGGGGAGCGACCGGCGGATCCCGAAAGATTCGCCTCCGCTCAAGCATCTTTGTGCAGCCGCGGCATTAAGTCTTCCGACTGCCAAGCCCCCCGTCAACCTCTACGGGCCACGTCGTTCAGCATCCCATGCCACTTGCAAGCTTTCGAGAGGGTGCCCGCGTCTGCGATCGGGTCACGCGGTACCGGTGGGCGGCAAACGGCATCAATGCTGGAAAAGACAGCCCATTCGGGCGCTATAGTCATCAGGTGCACAACGCGAGTGGAAATAGATAGACATTATCCGCAGATTACTTGCCGCCTTTTCCACTGTTACCCTTGCTGCCCCCGTTGCCGCTGTTGCTCTTTCCACCGCCATTTCCGCTGCCACCACCGTTACCATGTCCACCGCCATTCCCGTTGCCGCCGCCATTACCCTTCCCGCCATCGCTACTACCCTTGCCGCCGTTGCCACCGCCGTTGCCGTTTCCACCGCCGTTGCCCTTGCTGCCACCATTCCCAATTCCGCCGCCGCTACCCTTGCCACCATCGCCCTTCCCGCTGTCGCTACCTTTGCCGCCCTCTCCATTGCCGTCGGAGTCGCCGCCTTTGCCGGAACTGCCCTTCCCCTCGCCGTTATCGGCAATGTTGGCACTGGTGTCGTCAGCTCCTTTTTTTGACTTGCCCCTGTCTTCAGGCGCGGCGTCGGGTTCGCCGGACAGCTTCTTGGCGCCCAGGGCCGGAACGACTGCAACTGATGGCGCGACGGACGTTATGGAAGGCTTTGACACCGCTCCTGCGACGTCCATGCCGCTCTTCCGGTCCACAGTCGCGCTCTGTCGGGGCCCAACGTTGGCCTGTTGACCGCTTCCGAAAGACGTGACCTGCACAAGACCGCGATCTACGGCAACCGATGCCTTAGTCTTGCCGACCGTCACGTGGAAGATCGTACCCTTCACAACGGCGGCCAGATAGGGAGTCTGAACTGTTGTATGCGGCTGGCTCCGCTTTTCGATCTCAAGATCGAGTTCCCCGACCTGCTGGAAGACCTCCGTCTTTCGCGGCGAAAGGAAGCCGCCCGGCTTTGTCGTAATCGCAGCCAATGTGTTCGGCTGGAACCCAATGCTTTCAACACCACGCACGAGCTGAACGCGGCCACGAGGGCCTGTGGAGATCCAGGCTTTGTTTGGCACCACATCGCCCACACGTAGGTTGGTCCACTGTTTCCGGTCAATAGTGTACCTAACCTGGCTGGTGGTCTTGGCAACCTGCCAGTCATCACCGGACGCGTGTGCGACAAAGGGTGCCAGGAAAAGGAAGAAAAGCAGGATACGAACGAATGCAGACATGGATGCGATGCCCCCAGATATTGGAGGGCGACTTAATCACGGCCAAACTTAAGAATAGTTTTAAATCATTGAGTGATTTCGGGGAAGGTGGCCTTTGGTACGTTACCGGACAGGACGTAAACGAGGTCCGCAGTCGGCTGCTGGGCATCATCGGGATCTGGATGCTGGCCTCCACACTCTTCCGTCGCGGCAATACCCGCGGGGAAGGCGAAGGCTGAAGACGAGACGCATGCGGAATGGTGGCATCGGCCCCATCCAGGAGCAGGAGCAGGCGGCGGTCAAACGGCGCGCGGCGCCGGCATTGCCACGATGGCGATGAGGGTCAGGCCATCGAGAAAGCGGCGGCCGCGCTTATCATTGCCGCAAAAATCTAAAGAAGAAACCTCGGAACTACCATTTGCCCTTGGGTCCCGAGGTTTTCCATGCGCACCAGCATTACTGCGATGGGTATCTCAGGTCCATCACAACCAAAATGCTAAAGTAAAGGCGCCCGATTCGTCAACGCAGGTTTGGTTTTCTCAAAAATCCTGCCACAATCGGACGCGCCAGGCCGGCCCCTAGCAAGGCCCCTTACCGGAGAACTCATCACAAAGAGTACCAAGCGTCTTGTGAAGCAGGCGTGACCGAACCATTTCCAGACTAGGGGGTGGATCAAGCAACTATGCACACGGAGTTCCCTGGTACGCCGGGAGTGGCGAGCGATCCGAACCTAATGTGGCAAGGCTTGTCGGAGACGCCTGTCGAGTTTCAAACCAAGGGCGTATCAAGACAGTCACGTCAACAGTTTGGTCAAGTCTTCCTCAGCCTTAACCCCGTGGCGAAACGCCCAAATGATCTTGTTTGCCAATTCCTTCTGTCGCATTTCGAGCACGATTTGTTTGGAAGCGCAGAGACGATCAAATACGCGCTCACAGAGGGCTACCTCCTCCTGAGCGAGTGAAAATTTTGCTTGGGCCAGTTGTTCTTTGATCATGACCTATGCCTAGTGAATGTCGCGCTGCTGTGAGGGTAGAAGTGCTGCATCTTTGTCCCCAATGATCTTGAGCGACTCCCAGTCTGGTAGATCCTTCTCGCTGAGTCGTTCCTGAACAGCGCAGAGCATCCATCCCGCCGCCTCGACTTCTCCGCCTCCATATGGACCTGAATCTGCTCTGTGCAAGCCACGACGCAAGGGCGCGCTGATCCCCCTTCCCAGGGAAGGGTTGCGGCCACGATCCTCGCCTTGGAATAGGCATTGGCGATCCGCTGTTTCGCGGCACCGTCACTTTCCAAGATAACGCCCAAGGTGAAGACGATCGTGTCCATCAAATGTTGGCGTCATCATCGGGTCCCAGCAAGAAGGTACCTCCAATCGGAAAATTCAGACCCTGCGACGTAACGGCGACAGATGCAATTTTTGAATGTAACAAAAAAGGGCATGTCGAGCAGCGCGATGCCGACGCCTCGATCATGGGATTGATGGGTTCGTCCGGTTCGAGATGGCGCCGCGGCTCTTCTTGCGGGACGCGCTCGGGATCTTGAGGCGGCGTATCAATGGGCGGTGGTGATGGCGGCGGGACGATGGGTTCATATGGATCGCAAAACGTCAATTCGCTTCTCTCGTTCCGGCTACCTTAGCGATCAGCACATATCTCGCGGAAGGGCTGATAGATGCCGGCCCTTCCTTAGTGTCAACGCTGTCGTTAATCCGACGCGGCCATCGACGGTGGCCGAGCATGCGCGCCGGATGATTTTTCGCGGCGTTTGTCGTTGAACTCCTCGGAAGCGTGCACATTTGCCTCGGTCCTCATCGGCTTGGCCTGGGCATGTTGGTCTTCCGCACGCTGCCAGTGATCATCGTGTTTGCTGTGAGGCCTGCCTTCATCTTCCCAAATCCTGTAGGCGCGCTCGCGTCTTTCCTGGTCCTTATCCATTATCGCTCCTACTGTGACTGACCTTGAACTTGCATTGAAGCCCTCCGATTCCGCTCGTTCGATGACACGTCGGCCAACTCCGACCGACGGCTGCCGCGGTCGTGCACGTTATGCCATGCCTCGAAGGGAACTATCAAACCCGCCAGGCATTCCGCTGCAAACCTTCAGGAGGCCCAAGTGACGAAGTTTAAGCAGACCGAGCGCCAGCGTCCGCTCCGCGGCAGGCCCTACACCGTGCAAGAATTCAGGTCGAAATACAGCCTCGACGCCAAGACTGCTGAGGATCTCTTCGCTCGGTTTGGACCATCCTCCGTCGAGTTGGATTTGTTGATGGCGGCGAAGCGGCGGACGCCGTCCCTCCAGACGATCACTCAGGACATCGCTGTCTGACATACGGCGATACCGGTGGGGGGGCGTCGAGTGCGTTTCATGCGGAGGCGCCTGATCCTTAAGCGAAAGGTGCTTTTGGGTCGCGTCGCCGAGGCAAAGTGGGCGGTCGAGCCGACAACCAAGAATGGTACACGACCTGAAACTTCGATTGGGGCCGGTCGTTATGGCAGGAAAACAACCTTTTGCCGATTAGCGCATGTCGCAGTTGCCGAGAGTAGGCGGGCTAGTCAAGAGCCTGCGGGCGAGCCACAACGTGTCTGCGCGACGTGGCCCTTCGACCCAGCCCGGCCAATAGCGGCTCGCGGACCACAACTTACGCGAGCCGCGAGCCTCGCGCTCTTGCGATTGATATTGTGCGATCGTCTTGGCCGCGCGTTCATTCACTCCAGACTGCGATCGTCATCAGCGTTCCTCCTGCATAGCAACGGCGATATGCCGAACGAGCACGAGTCCTTCTAGCCGCTCTATCGATACCGAAAGCTTCGGCTTCCAGTTCGGATAGCTGTCCCTAGTGCCAGGAATGTTCGTCGGACGCTTTTCGCCCGTCATATCTGCCAGCCTCACGGCGGCCAGCACAGAACTCGTTTTTGCAATGAAGCGATGCGCGCTCACGATGAGCTTGCTCAGCTTTTCCTCGCTGACTGTCGCGGCGGGTGTCCTTAGTGGGGGATCCGTATGCGCGTTTTTCAAAGCGACCATCATCTCTTTTCGCTCACGCCGCCGTTCCTTGCGGTGTTCTTCCGTCATGTGGGGTGGAACGATGCCGTGCTCCGCCCTTGTCCTGATATCCGCGTCTCGCCACCAGCCAGCCAAGGTCTGGTGATCGTGCGTCGAGATGCAAGCAAGCGATAGTCTCGGGTATGAGCCAGGGGACCTAAATCCATCTTTCTCGCGCTCGTAAGACAGAATGCGGTAGGACAGTATATGCGCTCGGGAAAGATCATACTGAAGTCCTTCCGGAAGCATCCCCAGATCTTCTCCGATAACCAGGCAACGATATTTTGTCGACGCGTCGGCTAGGATCTGGAGAAGCCTTTCCTGCGGATAGTCGACATAGGCACCCTTCTCCGGACCTTTGTCGGCGGGAACCAGGAAAAGCCGCTTCAAAGCCGCGGCATGATCGATTCTGATGGCGCCAGCATAACGCATAGCAGATGCGACCATTCGCAGGTATGGCGGATTTCTCCCAGATGCAATTTTAGCCGGATGAAACGCCGCAAGATGCCAGTCCTGACCCTTGGGCGCGAACGGGTCGGGCGGGCTCCCGACCGTTGCTGCGGAAATGTAGGCGTCACGTTCGCTCCAAGTGGCCGAGCCATCGACCGCTTCTCCGACGGCAAGGTCGAAATAGAGCCCGACCCGCAGACCGGCCTCACGCGCGGCCTCGGCGGCATGCGATAGCTGCTGATCGGCGATCCATTGCAGCCACATGTGGAAACCGATCGTGTCGGCATGTTCCTCGACGAGCGCCGCGACCTCGACGCCATCAGGAAGGTGCAACTCTTCAGGCCAGGACGTCCAGCCCGCGCCAAGGCCTCGCGCCACCATTAGTGCCGACAGGGTTTCGAAAATTGCGTGCCGTCGTAGGTTTTCACCGCCCTCCTTGACAAAGCCCTGGAAGTCGCGGGAAGCCTTTGACTGCCGATCGGAGGAAATCCGCCATTTCTCCCAAAGCGTGCGCAGGGCGGACAGCTTGGTTTCGGCCACTCCGACATAATCGACGAGATCGGTCGACCGCAGCTCTAGGAGCCGATCTTCAAGATCTGAGTTCGCCTCGAACCCTTCGACCTTGTCGACCGCGATGTATAGGGGATTGATCATCTGACGGCTTGAAGGCTCGTACGGACTGCACCGGTTTGGATCGGACAGAAACGGTGCATGCAGCGGGTTGAGACCGATGAAATCGGCGCGAAGCGACCCCGCGAGGCCAATCATTTCGATCAGGTCCTCGAAGTCGCCGATACCCCAGTTGCGCCTCGATCGGAGTTCGTAGAGCTGCAGGGTGATCCCCCACACGCGGTGCTTTTCAAGAAACTCCGGTATAAAGGACTGAGGAATGACCTTCTTACCGTGCCGTCTTGCCGACTTCCGTTCAGCAGGTTTGTCCAGAGCGTCGACCATCACGCCGAGTGCCTCAAGGAGCTGGTGCTTCGTGGCGTCCGTGACCGGCACGTCCACGTTATCCGGGCTCGGTCTCGTCAACGCGATACCGTGACTTTCCGCTAGTAGGTCGAGACGCGAGCGGACTGGACTGCTATTTGAGGACGATCGAGTCACAGCATTTATCTCCGGGCAGACGAAACGCTGAAGGCGACGGCCCACGTTCCCAGAATGTTGCCGCTGATATCTCCCAGTGAATAGATCGTTTCCCCAATAGGCGGTGCTAAGACCTTCGCCGGCTTGTTGGATAGGTTTGCAAGCAGGTGGAGCTCCGCACCATCGCGGGATCGCCACTTGACTGCCGTCACCGCATCCTCCTGACAAAATTTTCCCGCTCCGCTTCCAACGTGCTCGATCATCGGCACGATGCGCTCATGGCGCAGAGCGAGAAGAGATCGGTAAAAATGGAGCATTTCAGACGCATCGGTGTCAGACAGTTTGGACCAATCGAGCTTAGCCGCCTCAAACGTGGTGCGAGCGGTGGGATCAAGAAGGTCGTCCGCGTCGAAACCCGGAAGTCGTGAAAGTTCCTTGCGCCGTCCCGTCCTCACCTTTTCGTTCAGGTCGTCGTTGAAATCGCAAAAATAGGGGAAATTTTCGCGTGCTCCCCATTCTTCGCCCATGAAAAGCATAGGGATTTGAGGAGACAGCAGATAGATCGACGTCACCGCTTTCAGGGGGGCGAGCGGTCGGTATGTAATCATCCGATCGCCATGCGCGCGGTTACCGATCTGATCGTGGTTTTGAATGAACGATATGAACGCGGTAGGTGGCAGGTCACCCGTGGGCTTACCGCGAGTTTCCCCACGATAGCGCATGTGGTCGCCTTGGAACACGAAGCCTTCGGCAAGCGCCCGGCCCATCTTTTTGGCGTCGTCCGCGTAGTCCTGATAATATCCGAAGGTCTCGTCGGTTGCGGCGACGTGCAGGACATGATGCACGTCGTCGTTCCATTGCGCTGTAAAGCGGACAGCTCTGCCCTCCTCATCTCGCTTCAGCAGATCGCTGTCATTGTCTTCATTCTCGACGATGAGATGGACATGCCGGTTTCCCGCGGCGTCGCGGACATGCCTGGCCAGTTCGAGGAGAACATGCTCGTCGCTGTCGTCGTTGATTGCATGCACGGCGTCAAGGCGGAGTCCGTCAAGCCTGAACTCCTTGATCCAGTAGACTGCATTCTGGATGACAAATTCGCGAATGGGCCGAGACTGGCTGCCGTCGTAGTTGATCCCGTCGCCCCAAGGCGTCTTGTGGCGGTCGGTAAACAGCGGCGCATAGTTCGGCAGATAGTTACCATCCGGCCCGAAGTGATTGTACACGACGTCCAGAAATATCGATAACCCGCGCTCATGGGCGGCGTCGACCAGCGCCATGAAGTCCTCGGGACGTCCGTAGCTGCTGTCAGGCGCATAAGGAAGTACGCCATCGTAGCCCCAATTGTAGGCACCGGGAAAATCACTGATCGGCATGATCTGGATAGCCGTGATGCCGAGCCGGGCCAGATGGTCAAGCTTGTCCATTGCCGCGCGAAAAGTCCCTTGTGGCGTGAACGAGCCGACATGCAGCTCGTAGATGACTGACGCTTCCCAAGGGCGCCCGATCCAGTTGTCGGCTTTCCATTGGAAATGCGTAAGATCGACGACTTCGCTTGGGCCACGCACGTCTTCAGGCTGATGGCGTGAACCTGGATCGGGCACTTCAGAGCCCTCCGGAAGCACGAAACTGTAAAGGCTGCCGGGACCGGCTGCGCTCGTCCGGCATCGATGCCAGCCTTCCTCGTCGCGTTTCATTGGTATAGGGTCAACGTCTTTCAACTTGAGACAGGCGCTGTCCTTCAGCGGCGCCCACAAGCGGAACTCGACGCCGTCTTCGAAGATAATAGGACCGAAGCTGTATTCGCGCACTGTGAAACCTTGCTTTCTCATGAGACTAACGGAGCAGCCCCTGGCCGCCGTCCACCCAGATTGGAGACCCGGTTACGTGGCGAGACTGGTCGGACGCAAGAAATGCAATAACGTCAGCGACGTCTTCGCTGCGGCCGGGACGACCCCCCGTGATCGGAACCTGGCCTGCGGGCCAGACGACTGGGATAGCGGTCTCGTCTTCCTTTCGAAGACGGGTATTCGCGTCGATGCTGGTTTCGATTTCGCCGGGACAGACAGCGTTGATACGAATATGGTGGCGAGCAAGCTCCAGGGCGAGCTGCTGGACCATCGCAACTTGCCCGGCTTTCGTCGCCGTATAGGCGGTAGCGCCCGGAGTCGTAAACGTGCGGGTGCCGTTGATCGATGATACAACCACGATGGAGCCGCCTCCCGATCGCTTCAGCTCGGGAACGCTGGCGCGGATCGTAAGAAAAGTTCCGGTTAGGTTTACGGAGATCGTGGCGTTCCACTCGGCGACCGTCAGATCGTCGATCGGCGCCCAGACGCCGTTGATACCGGCGTTGGCCACGACGACGTCAAGTCGGCCGAACCGCTTGACAAGCTGTCCGACAGCGTCTGCCATCTGTCGTTCGTCGGCGATGTCGGCCAAGAGCGAAACACCTTTGCCGCCAGCGGCGTCTATCTCCGCTACGGTGGAAGCAATTTCGTCCGCGGTACGCCCGAGCGCGCCGATCGCGAAACCGTCGCTGGCCAATTTCAGTGCCGCAGCTTTACCAATTCCAGATCCAGCTCCCGTGACCAGGGCGACGGCTACGCTCATTGCGATCTCCTCATTTCCGAATTGGATAAACAACGAAACTTCGTCGCGGTTCCATGGCACCTTTCCCCGTACGGTTGAAGACGAGAATGTGCTTCGGAAGTCTCTGAGAAGCGCTGTTCAGAACGCGCTGCCTACGCCTTAGCGTCGAACAAGCCAGTTCCTCGTCACCGACTTCGTCGAGTTCTTCACCAAACAGCCGGGTGCGCGGCCGGCCGTGCCGACCACGGTACGCTACTTCGGCGGGGTTGATGCATCAGATGCCAGCATGCGCCGCATCATCCAGCGGATAGCCGCAAAGTTTGACCGTGTTCATTTCTGCTACGAGGCGGGCTGCCGCCGCCGCTTTCGAACCGAAGGACCTCGTCGATCTGACGATTACGATCGCCGCCATGAACGCCTTTAATCGCCTCGGTGCACCGTTCCGACTTCCGGTAGCGGCAAAGGCCTAAGCAGCGTAATTCAGCACCATAGGGGTTCGCTTCATCACCTTATGACGCACACCGAAAGCCCATCGCCTTTCGTTCGGAGCTAGCCAGTGCGCGGCGCTTTCTTTTAGGTTGCTCCTGACGGCAAATCACTGCAACGTGTGGGCAGGAGGAATGCCAATGATCACGCTATCCGCAATCTTCGCAATTCTGATGCTTGTCTCAGCCGGGTGCTATCTCGCGATCTTGCCGATCGATAGCGAGGAACGGTAAGCTCAGCTCAGCATTTAGTGGATAGTTTGCCCGCGAATGGCAAACCAGATCGACCAACCCTCACCTTTGTAGCTGCCAGACCCCGTAACGCTGATCATCTCGATAGCCTCGCCAGCTTTCCTGTCGTTGGGCACGTGATGGACTATTAAATTGAAGATCCTTGCCCGCGGCATCTCTTCCCGTTCAATGACGAGTGTCGGGGTGATACGGCCAAACCTCATCATCGTTTTTCATGACGACAGTTACCCATGCTTCTGGGTCCAACACCACTCGCAATACTCAGGCATCAGGACGGTGGGCAAAACTGTACGTTCCTGTACACGCAACCTTCGACGAAGTTCCACGTTTGTGAGCGGGAGGATTTGATCATGGTTTTTAGATCTTCGTACGGGTCGGCATACGACGAGTGCTGCGCAGCCGGGACTAACTCGTCGTCCATGCGTGCCGCGATCGATGCGGCATGGGCCGCCGACCCGACGCTCGACCGCAGCGGTATGCGGATGGGCAAGATGACGAAAGCGGAGCCATGACATACGAGCGAGCCCATAGTCAGCACACGGATTTCCGCAACATGGACCATCTGGCCTGCCTTCGCCGCATGCGTGGGTTGGCGCGGCTCATGGACACGGCGTTGCGCATCCCCGGAACACGCTTTTCGTTTGGAGCAGATTCAATCATGGGGTTGGTCCCGGGCGTCGGTGACTTCGCCGGCGCTGCGATCAGTCTCTACATCGTCAACGAGGCTCGGCGGCTTGGCGTGCCGAACGACAAGCTTTTTAAGATGCTGGTCAATATCTGTTTCGATGCTGCGGCCGGAAGCGTCCCGTTGGTCGGAGACCTGTTCGACGTCTACTTCAAATCCAACCGCCGCAACCTCGACCTCGTTCTGGAACACTTCGGTCTCGACCATTCCGATCTTGATCGCAAACGACCGACAGGTGGATGAACCGGCAATCGCAGTGCGCAAACGCGGCCGGAAAGCGAATATTTCACAGGCTTAAATCGGGAGTCGGATGCTGAAGCCGCTTCAGCACTAGAGGCAATGCTCAAAAAACGGCTGAAGGGCTGGTCGCCGGATATGGTGTCGACCTATCCCGAAAGCTTTCTGAAGCTCATTGCCGATAAGAAGAAGGCCGAGAAGCCGTCAAAGACCAAGACTTCGAAATCCACGAAGGATGATGACGAGGAAAGGAGCAAGGTCTTAAACATCCTGGACGTATTGAAGAAGTCGTTTCGAAGGAGTTGAAATCGCGCAACGCTGGATGATCTCATGGCCTTTGGATGTCCCAAGATCACGATCACAGCGATAAAGTTGCGTCGTTGAGCGCCAAAAATCTCGATGAGCCATCCGCAGATATCTACGCGTTTCCCAGAACGAAGTCGAAGACCGGTTCAGGCTGCCC